>Ga0335075_10008000_pt1 | contig 16244 bp, 12 predicted proteins | sample Lox_Sample_24_FD_206723 | JGI IMG/M metagenome (GOLD analysis project Ga0335075, IMG submission 206723) | Soil microbial communities from Loxahatchee National Wildlife Refuge, Florida, United States - Lox_Sample_2.4 | ecosystem: Environmental > Terrestrial > Soil > Wetlands | place: USA... | reverse complement strand
TGACGGCGGCCGAGCCGTTGCGGGAGCGGCTGTATGAGCTGCTGATGCTGGCGTTGTACCGGTCGGGGCAGCAGGCGGCGGCGCTGGCGGTGTACCGGGGGGCGCGGCGGACGCTGATCGAGGACGTGGGCATCGAGCCGGGGCCGGGGCTGCGGCAGCTGAACGAGCGGATTGTGCGGTCCGACCGCACCCTGGCCCTGGTCCCGCGCCCGCGGGCCCGCAGGCATCGGGCCCCCGCGAAACCAGCGCCTGGCCGTGCCGCCGCGACAGGCCCGGCCGCCGGGCGCCCCGTCGCGCGGGGGGCGGTCCCGGAGCAGGCCGGGGCGGCCGGCGCGGAAGGCCAGGGCATGGTGCCCCGGCCCATGATGCTGCCGGCGGCGGTGGCGGGGTTTACGGGGCGGTTGCGGGAGTTGCGGGTGCTGTCGGATGTGGCGGGCAGTGGGGTGGGGGTGGTGGCGATCGGGGGGACGGCGGGGGTGGGGAAGACGGCGCTGGCGGTGTACTGGGCGCGGCGGGCGGCGGCGGGTTTTCCTGATGGGCAGTTGTATGTGAACTTGCGGGGGTTCGGCCCGGCTGAGCCGGTGCCGGCCGGGGAGGCGTTGCGGGGGTTGCTGGATGCGCTGCAGGTGCCGGCGGGGCGGATCCCGGCCGGGGTGGCGGGGCGGCAGGCGTTGCTGCGGTCGCTGCTGGCGGGGCGGCGGGTGCTGCTGGTGCTGGATAACGCGCGGGACGCGGCGCAGGTGCGGCCGTTGCTGCCGGGCACGGCCGGGTGCCTGGTGCTGGTGACCAGCCGCGCGGAGCTGGCCAGTTTGGTGGTGGCCGACGGGGCGGTGCAGCTCAGCCTGGATGTGCTGCCGCTTGCCGAGGCGCGTGCGCTGCTGGCGGGGCGGGTCGGCGCCCGGGTGGCGGCCGAGCCGGGCGCCGCTGATGAGCTGATCGGGCTGTGCGCGGCGCTGCCGCTGGCGCTGGCGATCACCGCGGCGCGGGCGGTGGCCCACCCGCAGTTCACCCTCGCCGCGCTGGCCGCCGAGCTGGCCGACGCCCGCGGCCGGCTGGACGCGCTGTCGACCGGGGAAGAAGCCACCGACGTGCGCGCGGTGCTGTCGTGGTCCTACCAGAACCTCACCGGTCCGGCCGCGCGGCTGTTCGGCCTGCTCGGCCTGCACCCCGGCCCCGACATCACCGCGCCGGCCGCCGCCAGCCTGGCCGGCCAGCCGGTGCCCGCCACCCGCCGGCTGCTGCGCGAGCTGACCCGCTGCCACCTGCTCGCCGAACCCGCCCCCGGCCGGTACGCCTTCCACGACCTGCTCCGCGCCTACGCCGCCGAGCACGCCACCACCGGCCCCCCCACCACCCGCCACACCGCCACCACCCGCATGCTCGACCACTACCTGCACACCGCCCACACCGCCGCCACCCTGATCAACAGCGGCCGCGGCAGGCTCGACCTGGGCCCGGCCGCACCGGGCACCGCACCGGAAGACCTCGACGACCACGAACAGGCGATGGCCTGGTTCGCGGCCGAGCACGGGGTCCTGCTCGCGATCGCCAGGAAGGCTGCCGAGGAAGGCTTCGACGCTCCCGCCTGGCAGCTGGCCTGGACGCTCACCGACTACCTGATGTGGCAGGGCCAGCTGCACGACCTCGTCGCGATCCAGCAGGCGGGGCTCGCAGCGGCCGAGCGGCTCGGCGACATCGCGGCCCAGGCCACCGTGCTCCGCGTGCTCGGGCAGGCCTGCTACGGCCTGCGTGCCTGGGAGGATGCCCAGGCGCACCTGACCAGGGCGCTGCAGCTCTACGCCGGCCTCGGCGACATGACCGGCGAGGCCCGGGTGCGCATCCACCTCGGCAGGACCATGGAGCGGCTGGGCCACCACCGCGAGGCGCTCGCCCACGCCCGCCAGGCGCTGGCCCTGTTCGAGCAGGCGGGAAACCGGCCCGGGCAGGCACGCGCGCTCAACAACGTCGGCTGGTACCACGCCATGCTCGGCGACCACCACCAGGCGCTGCAGCGCAGCAGGCAGGCCCTTGGCCTGCAGCGGGAACTCGGCGACCGCTGCGGCGAGGCCAGTACCTGGGACACCCTCGGCTACTCGCACCACCACCTCGGCCACCACGCCAAGGCCACCAGCTGCTACCAGCAGGCGGTCAGCCTGTTCGCCGAGATCGGCGACCGCACCGGCCAGGCCGAGGCGCTGATCCATCTCGGCGACCGGCACAGCGCCACCGGGAGCGGCAAGGCCGCGGTCGCGGCCTGGCGGCAGGCGCTGCAAATCCTCGACGAGCTGCAGCATCCCGACGCCACCGGCGTCAGGGAGAAGCTGAGCCGGGCGACCGCGTAAGTCAGGACCGCCCGGGGCTGGCGGGTCCGCAGGGCACCGAAGCCTCGCTGGTGTACACCAGGAACGTCAGGCTCTCCTGCAGGTACAGGGTCACCTCGGTCTCGGTGTGATTGAGGTACCCGATCGACAGGTCCTGGCCGAGCTGCAGGCTGAAGTCGCCGCCACGGGTGGTGAGCACGATCGCGCCGCTGATCGCCGGTCCCCAGATGATGTCGCCGGACAGCTGCCGCCTGATGTGCTCGATGATCGGGTAGCCGTGGTCCCTGGTCTCGCTGACCTCGGTGTACGCGCTGGCGCTGAGCACCACCGAGTACGGGCCGTCGACGCCGGCCACCCGCAGCTGGCTGAGCGCCTGGGCGATCGCCACCGGGTACTCCCTGACGTCGGCGGGCAGGAGCACCGGCGGGTTGCTGGAGCCCTGGCGCATGCCCTCGATACCCGCGGCTTCGTAGCCCTCGAAGATCGCCCCGTCCTCGGCAAAGGCGATCTGCCTGGCCGCGTCCTTGACCGGCTGCCAGTCGGCGTCCTCTGCGCCGCGGGCCACGTCATCGATCTCCTCGCGGCTCAGCGTGAACGGCGCGCGCAGTTCCACCAGCGGCGCCGCCCAGCGCAGCCGGGCCTCGACGCCGTCCCGCGGCGGGTCGATGCCGTGCACCCGGCCGGTACCCGCCGCGGAAAAGGTCAGGCCGCCGGGCCCCGCCACGTCCACCACGCGCCGCCCGGCCAGGTTGCGCTTGAACGTGCGGGCCGCCTCCTGCTCGATCTGCGCCCATGCCTCGTCGGAGACCGGCGCGAGCTCGCGGTGCAGGTTATTCATCGTGGGATGCTCCCCTCAGGCTGCCGATGTTCAGTGAGCCGCTGAGCGTCGGCTCAGGCCCCGCCGTGTCTGTGCCGGCTTCTTCTTCTTCTTCTTCTTCTTCTTCGTCGTCGTCGTCGTCGCCGCCGCCCAGGCTCTCCAGCAGCGCGGCCGACGGCACGAAGAACAGCCCCCCGGTCACCGCCCTACTGACGTCAAGGATGCGGTCGTAGTTACCCTCGGGGCTGCCGATGAACATGTTCCGCAGCATGAGCTCGGTCGTGGACGGCGAGCGCGCGTAGCCGATGAAGTACGTACCGTACTCGCCGGCCGCGACCGAGCCGAACGGCATGTTGTCGCGGACGATCTTGATTTCCTTGCCGCCCTCGGTGATCGTGGTGAGCGCGTTGTGCGCGTACGACGGCTTCACGGCGTCGTCGAGCTCGATGTCGGCCAGCTTCGTCCGCCCGATCACCCGTTCTTGCTGCTCCACCGGCAGCGCGTTCCAGGCATCGATATCGTGCAGGTACTTCTGCACGATCACGTAGCTGCCCCCGGCGAACGCCGGGTCCTCGGCACCGATGATCACCGAGTCGAAGGCGAGGCGGCCCTCCGGGTTCTCCGTCCCATCGACGAAGCCGAGCAGGTCGCGGTGGTCGAAGTAGCGGAAGCCATGTACCTCGTCCACCACGGTCACCGCGCCGGACAGCCGCGCCATGATCTGGGTGGCCAGCTCGAAACACAGGTCCATGCGCGCCGCCCGGATGTGGAAGAGCAGGTCACCCGCGGTTGCCGGGGCGTACCTGGGGCCGGACCGCAGCTCGGTGAACGGGTGCAGCCCGGCCGGCTTCGGCCCGCCGGCCAGCCGGTCCCACGCGCCCGCGCCGATGCCCGCCACGCAGGTGAGGTAGTCCTCGGTACCGCGGAAGCCCACGGCCCTGACCAGAGCGGCCAGGTCCCCGCACAGCCCGCGCGCGGTTTCGGCGTTGTCCGGCCCGGGGTTCACCACGACGACCAGGAAGATGGCCGCACCGGTCAGCGGCGACAGGACCGGCTGCGGCTCGGCGTCGGCCGCCCCGGCCGCATCTGTGGTCACGGGGCTATATTGCCCCATTGGCGGCGTCCGGCACCGGCCGGTTCTCGATACGCGCCCGCAACAGCGCCTCGGCGCCGTCGATCGCCTCGGTGAGCCGGCCGGGGTCGACGAGGCCGACGGTAACGCCGTCCACCGCGCGCAGGCCGGCCCGGTCCAGCAGCCTCTTCTCGTTGGTCACCCACTGCCCGGCCCCGGCCAGCAGGGCGTGCGCGGCCTGGCACGCGGCGACGGCGATCGTGCCGGCCGTCTCGGCCAGCTTCCCCTCGGCGGCGTACGCCGCGCGGCCGTAAGCGAGCGTGGCCTGGGCGTCCTGCCACCAGCGCCGCGCCGCGGCCACCCGCAGCGGCTGCGGGTAGGCGGGCGGGTCCAGCCCGGCAGGCAGCTCTCCGGCCAGCACCCTGCTGCTCGCCAGCTCGGCCAGCACGATGTACGTGGGGATCCCGGCCAGGTGGAACATCAGCCGCTCGATGCCGAACCGGCCCGCGCGCGCCTCGGCGAGCTCGTGCTCGACGTCGCCGAGGTCGCGGTAGTGGACGTCGACCTTGCGCCCGTCCACCTGGAGCCAGGCCCCGCCGTTGAACACGCCGCCGCCCCAGCCGCCGATCTCGAAGACCGTCCCGGGCCAGCCGATCGCGCGCAGGTCGTCAGGGGAGAACCCGCCGCGGTAGTACACGCCGAAGTCCCAGTCGCTGTCCGCGCGGTTGGTCCCCGCGGCGCGGGAGCCGCCGAGGGTGACGGCGCACACCCCGGCCAGGGTCGCGAGCCGCGCTGCGACATCGCCACGGAACGCCTCGTCGGGTCGCACAATGGGAACGATAACGCCTGGTCCGCAGCGCGCCGAAGCCGTTTTCCGGCGCTGGCCCGCCCGGGGGCGTAACGTTCAGGATGATCTTGTGACCAGCCGGCCAGCGAGGAGGCGGGACAGTGGATCAGCATCCTGTGGTGTCAGGCGAGGAGTGGGCGAGGGCCCGCGCCGCGCTGCTGGCCAAGGAGAAGGAGTTCACCCGCCTGCGCGACGAGCTCGCCAGGCAGCGGCGTGATCTGCCCTGGGAGGAGGTGACCAAGGAGTACTTCTTCGAGGGCCCGGAGGGGACGAGGAGCCTGACGCAGCTGTTCGACGGGCGGAGCCAGCTGATCGTCTACCACTTCATGTTCGCCCCGGACTGGGACGAGGGCTGCCCGAGCTGCTCTTTCTGGGCGGACACCTTCAACGGCAGCATCGAGCACCTGCGCGCGCGCGACGTGACCATGGTCGCGATATCGCGGGCGCCGCAGCCCAAGCTGGCGCGGTACGCCAAGCGGATGGGCTGGACGTTCCCGTGGTTCTCGTCCGGTGGCACCGACTTCAACGACGACTTCGCGGTCTCGTTCACGCCGGAGTCGCTGGCCGGCGGGACCGCCGCGTACAACTACGGGACGATCAAGCCGGATCGCGAGGACCTGCCGGGGATCAGCGTGTTCTGCTCCCGCGGGGGGCAGGTGTTCCACACCTACTCGGCGTACTCGCGGGGCATCGACATGATGAACGGCACCTATCAGTACCTGGACCTGGTCCCCAAGGGACGCGACGAGGCCGGGCTCGAGCACCCGGCCGCCTGGCTCCGGCGGCACGACGAGTACGAGGGCTAGCGTCCGCCGGCGCGGGGGAGCGTCCGCCGGCCCCGCGGAATCGTCACCCGCCCGGCTACCCACGCGCAGTCGTCCTCCGGAGACGGTACGCCGGAGCAGATCCACCTCGCCTGGGGCGCAGACCCGACGTCGAGCGTCACCGTGTCCTGGGCGTCGCCGGGCGAGGCCGCGGGGGCGCGGGTGCAGCTCGGGTCCGGCCGGGGCAGCGTCGTGCCCGCGATCCAGCGGACGTGTTCCACCTGCTCAACGGCGACCTCTGCTACGCCGACCTGAACCCCGCGTCGCAGCCCGAGGTGTGGCGGGACTTCGGCAACAACAACCAGACGTCGGCCGCGTGCCGCGCCTGGATGCCCTGTCCCGGCAACCACGAGGTCGAGTTCGACAACGGGCCGCAGGGCTTCACCTCGTACCTGACCAGGTACCTGCTGCCGGACAACGGCGTGCCAGGGCTGCGCGGCCGCCGCGCCCACGGCGCTGCTCCGGGTGAACCGGAGCAGCCCCGCGGGCGTGAGAAAGGGCATGGACATATCGCGGCCAGGGCAGCGCGCGGGGCAGCGGCCAGCACAGCGCACGAGATCGCGGCTGGTGCAGCGGACGGGGTCCCGGCAGCGGACGGGGTCCCGGCAGCGCACCGGGCCCCGGCCGGGGCAGCGCACGGGGTCCCGGCAGCGCACCGGGCCCCGGCCGGGGCAGTGGCTGGTGCTGCGGGCTGCCGGGTCCGGGCTGCTCATCGCCACCGGAGCGATCCACCTCGACCTCTACCTCACCGGGTACCGGACCATCCCCACGATCGGCTGGCTGTTCCTGCTCCAGGCGATCGCCGCGTTCGGCCTCGCCCTTGCCGTGGGCCTGCTCGGCAGCAGGCTCGCCGCGGCCGGGGGAGCGCTGTTCGCCGTGGCCACGCTCGGCGGCTACCTGCTGGCCATCCGGTTCGCCCTGTTCGGCTTCCGGGAGGTGCGCACCACCTCGGGGATTGTCGCCGGGGTGATCGAGGTCGCCGCGTTCCCGGTGCTTGCCGCGCTGGCCATCGCGCCGGGGCCGCAGCACGCGTCCGGCCGGGCGGGCATGGCCAGGCTGATGGCCGGGCTGGGGGACAGGCTCCCCGCTGCCCTGGCCGCAATCGGCGGGGTGTCGGTGGTCTGCGCGGCGCTGCTCGGGGTCGGCGTCGCGGGGGCGGACGGACCATCGACCCCCGCGCCCACGGCCGCGTCCACGGGGGCGGCGGTCCTGAGGACGGCGCAGATCAAGGGCGCCACCGTGCTCACGAACTCCAAGGGCCTCACCCTTTACTGGTTCGCGCCGGACACCCCGACCAAGTCGGTCTGCTACGGGGCGTGCGCCGCGTACTGGCCGCCCGTGCCCGGCCCGCAGCGGGCCGGCCCCGGCGTCACCGGCAGGCTCGGCACGATCAAGCGGTCGGACGGCACGCTCCAGGCCACCTACGACGGCCATCCGCTGTACACCTACATCGGTGACAACGGGCCCGGCCAGGCCACCGGCAACAACATCAACCTGAACGGCGGCCTGTGGCACGAGGTGCTCGCCTCCGGCTGAGCCGTGCCGGGCGCGGCCGGCCTGCTGCTCGTTCCTGCTCATTCTAGTCATTCCCCTCATTCCGCTCATTCCGCCGCCTGGCTGCAGCGGGTGCGGCGCGGGGCCGCCTCCTTGCCGGTTCTAGCGTTGGGTGATGGGCACAGGGAACCACCTCTGGGCTTCGTGGACCCCTGGCGTCATCGGCCGCTCCGTGGCCACGGCGTGCCTGGTGGCGGGACCGCTGGCCGTCGGGATCGGTGCCGGCCACGACGCGGCCGGCACCGCCGCCACGCTGGGCGCTTACCTGTGGACCGTCGGGCACCTAACGGTGGGGCGTCCGATCGGCGTCCGGGTCTCGGCGGTCACCGCCGTCCTGCTCGGAGTGGCCGGGGCGACCGGCGCCCTGGCGGGCCGGCGCCTGTGGCTTCTGGTCGTCCTCACCGTCGTCTGGGCAACCTGCCAGGCGGTCGCCGAGACCGCTGCGACCGTCCTGCGGATGCCGGTTGCCATGTCCGCCCTGGGCTTCCTTCTCTCGGCCATCGGTGGAGGGGCCAGCCCCCTGGGGGCGTTGTGGCGGGGGCTGCTGGTCCTCGGCGGCGCAACGTGGGCGGCGCTCTGGGAGCTGGCCCGCAACCCACCCTGGCGATCGCCTGGCGAGGGAAGCCGCGACATCGGCATCGCCGAGCTCTGGGCCGCTCGGGCCCGCTCCCGCCGCTTTGCCCTGCTGTTGTCGGTGCCGGCCGCCCTCAGCGCCGGCATCGCCGGCCTGTTCAAGATCTCCCACGGCGCGTGGATGGCCACGACGGTGCTCCGCGTCTTGCGGCCCGAGCCTTCGGTCACCCTGGCCCGCAGCGGCCGGCGGATCGCCGGTACCTCGGCGGGAGCGCTGCTCGCCGCCGTGCTCTTGGGCACCGAGCGCCACGAGCTCACGGCGGTGATCGTGGTGGTGGTCTGCGTGTCGGCAATGCAGCTGGTAGGCCCGGCGCACTACGGTTTCTACACCTTCTTCCTCACCCTGCTGGCACTGGAACTGGTATCGGTCGGCCAGGCCGCCAGCTGGCACCTGGCCCTGGTCCGGGTCGCCCTCACCTTGGCCGGTGTCGCCGTCGCCCTGGCGAGCGGCCTTCTCTACGATCGCGCGTCGCGATCTGAGGTCCAGAAACGGCTGAACGCCCTAGCAGGACACCGAAAGACGTAGCTCGGCCCGCCATGCCGGATCCGGGTGGCGCAGCTGCCCGAAGATCGCTGGCACCACCGCCCAGCCGGTCGGGGTAGCGCTCGGCGAACAGCGTGGCGACCGTGCCGCCCATGGAGTGGCCACCGAGCACGAACCGGTCGAGGCCGAGCGCGCCGGCGCGGCCAGGTCCGGCGCGACCTGTGCCCAGCTGGGGCGATCGCTGGGCATCCCGTGCAGCAGCACCAGCGGCATTCCCGCGGGGTCGCCGTGGCTGGCGTAACCGACCTCACCCGCGTCCAGTTCTACTGTGGCGATGGCAGGTCACCTTTCCGGGCCGGCTGCGCCGAGGCACGCACGTTTTATCGCATGACTCTTCTCGCACGACCCTACCGAAGTCCAAAAATGTCGTACCTATGGGCTAGATTCGAACTGAACATCGATCAGACCTCCAAGGAGGCCCGTGTCTAGCCAGCCGCCCGCGCCCGCCACCGTCGCCGAGGCGATGAAGATGGCCCAGGCCGGGCTGGCCCGGCTGGCAACGGCGGACGTGGCCTCGCTGCCAACCGCGGAGCAGGCCGACTGCCTGCGGGCCCTGGAGCGGATGGAATCCTGGCACACTGCGGCCCGCGCCCGGGTGCTTCGCGCGTTCAGCGCCCAGGCCGGGTACGAGGACGACGGCCACGGTTCGGCGCGGTCGTGGCTGCGGTGGCAGACGCGGGTGACCGTCGGCGCGGCCGATGGGGCGCTCGGCTGGTCGCGGCGGCTGTCCGCACACCCGGCCGTGGCCATGGCGCTGGCCGGCGCGGAGATCTCGCCGTCCTGGGCTCGGCAGCTGTGCGGCTGGACCGACCTGCTGCCCGAGGACAGGCGCGATGAGGCGGATGCGATCCTGCTGGGCGCGGCCGCGGCAGGCGCGGACCTGCCGGATCTGGGCAAGCTGGCCGAGGAGATCCGGCGCCACTGCGCGTCGCCCGACAGCGACGGTGATGATGGCTTTCCCGACCGGAGGCTCCGCCTGGAGACAACCCTCGGCGGCGCCGGGAAGCTCGACGGTGATCTGACCCCGCAGTGCGCGGCGGCGCTGAAGGCCGTGCTCGAGGCGCTGGGCAAGAGGGCCGGGCCCGAGGACCTCCGGACGAAGGGACAGCGCGACCACGACGCGCTGGAGGAAGCCTGCCGGCGGATGGTCGGGTCGCAGTGTCTGCCGCAGCGGGCCGGGCAGCCAACGCAGATACAGCTTCACATGACGCTGGACCAGTTGCGCGGCCTGCCCGGAGCCGACGCCGCCGAGGCCGTGTGGGCCGGGGCCGTGGCCGGGCCCGGTGCGGACTGCGACGCGGCCATCGTTCCGGTTGTGAGCGGCCACGTCGATCCCGGCGTGCTCGACCGCCTCGCCGCTGCCCTCATGAGCGGCACGGTCGCCGCGCCCGGTGCTCCAGCCGGGTCCGCCGGGCAGGCGCGGGCGCGGCGGGCGGCGCGGCGGATGGTGCTGTCCGCGGCCGCGGACCTGCTGTCCGGCCCGGGCGGGCTGGCGGCGTTCCTGCGCACGGGGCCGCTGGGCGGCTTGGCCGCCTCGGTCAGCCTGCCCCTGGACGTCGGTGCGGCGACCGAGACGATCCCCGCGCACCTGCGCCGGGCGGTGATCGCACGCGACCGCTGCTGCGCGTTCCCCGGCTGCCAGCAGCCACCGGCCGCGTGCGAGGTGCACCACATCCAGCCGCGGTCGGAGGGCGGCCCGACCGAGCTGACCAACCTGATCCTGCTGTGCGCGTTCCATCACAAGATCGCCGTACACCGCTGGGGGTGGGCTATCGACCTGCACCCGGACGGCACCGTCACGGCCCGCGGCCCCGACGGCAGGGTCCTGCACAGTCACGGGCCGCCTTCGCAGGCCGCCTGACCTGGCGGCCCTCGGCGGCGCTGCGTGCTTGCCGGGACCGGCCTGCTCGGCCCGGAGGACAAACGTTATTCTTCAACACCGGGAGCAGGCCGGCCGGCGCGGCGGGCAGAAGGAGGACCGAATGTTCGTGCAGGTCAACGACAACAGTCTGAACGTGGAGGTGCTGGGCCCGGACGGCGCGCCGGTCATCATCGTGCATCACGGCGGTGGCGGCATCGGGTCCCTGGCCGAGCCCAAGGCGAGCTTCGGCTGGCTGGCAGACCGGTTCCGCGTGGTGGTGTACGACGCCCGCGGCTGCGGCATCAGCGAGGGGAAGCCGCCGTTCAGTCACGCCCAGTGGGCGGCCGACCTGGACGGCGTGCGCGAATGGCTGGGGGCCGACCAGGTCATCGTCGCCGGGGGCTCGTACGGCGGCTTCATCGCGATGGAATACGCCATCGCCTACCCCGAGCGTGCTCGTGCCATGATCCTCCGCGACACCTCGCCGGACAGCACGAACCTCGAGCTGGTGTACGAGAACGCACGCAACCAGACCAGGGTGCCGATCAACTGGGACAACTTCGACCGCTACTGGACCGGCCGGATCCGGGACGACGCTGATCTCAAGGCCCGCTGGGCCGAGATCGCCCCGCTGTACTCGTATGAGGACGACCGGGAGCGCGCGGCGGCGAGGGTCGAGAACGGAAGCTACCGGTACGAGACCCACAACTGGTGCTTCCAGCAGAACCGGCCGACCTACGACGTGAAACCGACGCTGCCCGGCGTCCGGTGCCCGACGCTGATAACGGTGGGCCGGCACGACTGGGTGACACCGGTGGCGATGTCGGAGACCATCGCGTCGCTCATCCCGGACTCGCAGCTGGTGATCTTCGAGAAGTCCGGCCATTCGCCGCCCAGCGATGAGCCCGAGCTGTTCCAGCGCACCGTCCGCGAGTTCCTTGAGAAGGTCGCCCCCGAGGCGTTCGCCGGGCGCCCGGCGTAGGACCTCAGCTTGCCGGGGCGGCCAGGGTCGGCAGCAGGTAGCGGATGCGCGTCCGCAGTTCCCTGGCGGTCGCCCGGAACGCATCCAGGTCCGGCGGGTGCGCCTGCGCGGGGTTCGGGATGCTCCAGTGCACGGCGGGGAGGTCGCCGCAGTTCTCCCGTGCCCGGTCGCACAGCGTGATCACCCGCGTGAAGTCCTCCGCGGCGACGTCGGTCACCGGCGTCGGCCGGTGGCCGGCGATGTCGATGCCGTGCTCGGCCATGGCGGCGACGGCGAGCGGGTGCAAGGAGCCAGGCGTGACGCCCGCGCTGCGCGCGGTCACCAGCCCGCCGCCGAGGTGATTCAGCCAGCCCTCGGCCATCGGTGACCGCGCGCTGTTGCCGCTGCAGATGAAGAGCACCCGAGCGGGATGCAGGGCTGGCGGCTCCGCACCCGGCAGCCCGGGGTGGATCGTGGCGACCGCCTCGCCCACGGTCCGGGCGACAGCATCCAGGTCCAGGGCGTAGTAGCTGTCCCGGCCGTCGGCGGTACTGCGCCGAACGCTGACCAGGCCCGCCTCGCGGAGCCGTCCCAGATGGTAGGAGACCAGGCTCGGCGGCTGCCCGGTGCGGGCCACGATCTCGCTCGCCCGCAGGTCGCCCGTTGCGAGCAGGCCCGCCATCGTCCAGCGCAGGTCGTGGGCGAGCAGCCCGAGAACCGGCGGCGAAGAGATCACGGCCGTCCCGAATTTCTTGATCATCCTTGACTCTTCACAAGCACCCGCCCATTATGTCAAACTCAATTGAATAATTTGCAACAGCTTGTTATGACTTGGCGGCGTGGTTGCGGCGCTGGTGGACCCAGCGATAGGCGGTGTGAGCGATGCGAGCCGGTCGTCGCGGCGGGCGCGGCGCCGGTCGGCGCCGGGCGGGGTCACTGGCGGCCGGGCAGCAGCTGGCGGGATCGCCGGCGGCCGGTCGGCGCCGGGCGGGGGCGCCGGTGGCCGGGGAGCGGCTGGCGGCGGCGGGCGAGGAGCACCGGGCGGCGCCGGACGCGCGGCGGGACCGCGTGCCGCTGTCGACGATCGTCCGGGAGTGGGGCCGCATCGGCTGCATCGGGTTCGGTGGCCCGCCGGCGCACATCGCCTTGCTCCGCGCGCTGTGCGTGGACCGGCGCGGCTGGCTGTCGGCGCGGGAATTCGAGGACGGCGTGGCAGCCGTCAACCTGCTGCCCGGGCCGGCCTCGACCCAGCTCGCCATCTTCTGCGCGTGGCGGCTGCGCGGGTGGCGGGGCGCACTGGTCGGCGGCGCGTGCTTCATCGTTCCCGGGCTGATCGTCATCCTGGCGCTGTCGGCCGTGTTCCTGGCGGCCCACCCGCCGCGGTGGACCGGGGGAGCGGCCGCCGGCGCCGACGCGGCGGTGCCCGCGGTCGCGTTCAGCGCGGCTGCCAGCCTGGCTCCGGCTAGCTGGCGCAGGGCCGGCGCGGCGGTCCTGGCTCGGGCCCGGTGGGTCGGATACGCCGTCATCGGCGGTCTCGCGGCGGCGCTGATCGGTCCGTTCCTCGTGCTCGTGCTGCTCGGCTGTGGCCTCGCCGAGATGCTGCTGCGCGTCCCGCGCCACCCTGGCCAGCGGGCAGCGATGCTGCCCCTGGCGGCGGTGCCCGTGGTCGCAGCCGGCGGGCTGCTGTCGGTGGCGTGGGAAGGGTTCAAGGTCGGCGCGCTGTCGTACGGCGGCGGCTTTGTGATCATCCCGCTGATGCAGCACGACGCCGTGCACACCTACCACTGGATGACCAGCGCCCAGTTCCTCAGCGCGGTCGCGCTAGGCCAGGTCACGCCGGGCCCGGTGGTGCAGACCGTGGCCGTGGTCGGCTACGCGGCCGCTGGCATCGGCGGCGGGCTGCTCGCCGCGCTGGTCGCGTTCGCTCCGTCGTTCGCGTTCGTGCTGGCCGGCGGTCCTCAGTTCGACAGGCTGCGGCGCAACGCCGCCATCCAGGCGTTCCTGAGCGGTGCCGGGCCAGCCGCGATCGGCGCCATCGCGGGCGCCACCATCCCGCTCGGCCTTGGCCTGTCGCACCTGTGGCAGTGTGCCGTGCTCGGCCTGGCGGCGATCTGGCTGCTCGCACTGCGCCGCGGCGTGGTCCCGGCGATCGTAGGCGCGGGCGCGCTCGGCGTGGTGGCCGTCCTCGCCGGTGCCCCGGTGTAACGCGGCGGCGGCTACGGTGGTGCCCATGACGACTCCGCAGCCGAGTCCGGCCCTTGCTCCTGACGAGCTGGTTGCCACCGGCTCCGAGCGTGAGGTGCTGGAGGCGTTCCTTGACTTGCACCGCGAGGTGCTTGTCCGCAAGGTCTCCGGCCTCTCTGAGGAGGAAACCCGGTACCGCCGCGTGCCGTCGAAGACTACGCTGGCCGGTCTGGTCAAACACATGATCGGGGTGGAGCGGGGCTGGTTCCAGTGCGTGCTGGCAGGACGGCCCGCAGAGGAAATCGGCCCTAATGTCGGAGGCGGCGACGACAGCTGGGAGCTGGCCGAGGGTGAGACGGTCGAGTCGCTGGTCGAGGAATACCGGCGCACCTGTGAGCAGTCGCGGCAGACGGCCGCGCGGTTCGCTCTCGATGACGCCGTGCCGCAGCGGCGACTGGGCCAAGTGTCGCTGCGCTGGATCTACGCCCACATGATCGAAGAGACCGCGCGGCACGTCGGACACGCAGACATCCTGCGCGAGCAGACCGACGGCGCCACCGGCGTGGACGGCTAGTCGGTCGTCAATCCCGGAGCTGGCAGCGACGCCGGGTCTATGACCGCCCCTACTGGACGTGCTGCGTGCAGCGCTGCCACTCCCCGCTGTACACCCAGATGCACCTATCCGGCGCTCCAGCGGGACGAGCCATCGTTCTCGCATCACACTCTGTGGTTTGTGCAGCGCACCGCTCGACGCGCCCGAACCGCCTACTGATTGGCAATCTGGTCGGCAGGATGACTGCCTGATGTCGCGCCGAACCAGGTGGACTGCGGCCGGCAGGCCCGCCCGCGGACGTCCGGATATAATGAGCGGAAGTTGCGGACTCGCATATTTATGTGCTGGCCTGTATTTCACTACCGGTGACAACAGTAGTTAATTCGGCCTTGAGGATCGCGCCGAAGGCGCCCTATCGCCGACTCGGCGCGTTTCCGCTGACAACCTTCACGCCGTGGCGGGGCGCGCCCGATCAACCAGTTCTGCATTCTCTGCCGCCGATCGTCGCGCCGAAGTGTGCAGCGAGCGGATTCACAGGTGCGACGTGCCGGGGGTGTCCAGTTGCCTGATCCGGTCGGTCTAGGAGGGGCGCAATCGGAGGCTGCCTACGAAAAGGCGGCCATGCCGGTCGTAGTTAGGCTTCCGGATGAATGCAACCGGGTTGATGAGCGTCAGGGCGCAGAAGATGCTGAAGATAGCTGCGAGTGCGGCTACTGGCATCACGCTCAGGCGGAATCTTTGAGGGTCGTGGTGTGACGGTCTGGCTCGCGCATGACGTGCCTTGCCTGGCCGGATCGCCAGGCCGGACGGCGTCGTCTTACCCCCGCCGATAGCGGTATTTGCCTGAAGTGCCCCGCCCCCGCGGGAGAGCGCGGCGGCAGCGACCACGACTGAGACGCTTCTGGCCTCCTCAGCCTCCGCGGTGCTCGGCCAGGTGGCCCCGGCTTGCCAGTGATCGGCCCGCAGGCTGACCGCTGGTTCACCGTTGGATGTCGCCAGACCCGGCGCCGCGCAGAGCGCGGCGGCGAAGTCACGGCAGCTGGCATAACGATTTTCCGGCGCCTTGGCCAGCGCTCTCCCTAGCACACCGTCGACCGCCGCTGCCAGCTCCGGCCGCCGGGCCGTCAGCAACGGCGGGGGCTCCGACATATGCGCCCAGATCACGGCCTGCGGCTGCTCACGCGGGAACGGCGGCGCCCCGCTCAGCAGATCGAATGCCGAGCAGGCCAGGGAGTACTGGTCGGCCCGCCCGTCGACAGGCTTGCCCCCAATCTGCTCCGGTGCCGCGTAGCCAGTGGTCCCCAGGAACTGCCCCGATCCGGTCGGCCCGCTCCAGGACGGCGCGCCCTTACACAGCCCGAAATCCGACAGGTAGACGTGATCGGGCCGACCCGGCCGTGCATCCACCAGTATGTTTGCCGGTTTCACGTCACGATGCACTAGCCCCGCGCCGTGCGCGGCATCCAGCGCCCACGCCACCGAGGACACGATCGCCGCCGCGCGCCCCGGCGAAAGCCGGCCCGCCCGGCGGACCAGCGACCGCGCATCCCCGCCGGGCACGTACCGCATCGCGATGAACAGCGCCCCGGACGCCTCCCCGGCCTCGAACACCGGGACGATGTGCGGATCATCGACCGCCGCTGCCGCTTTGGCCTCGCGGAGGAACCGGCGCCGGAACACCTCATCCGCGGCCAGCGCCGGTGCCAGGATCTTCAGCGCCACCCGCCGGTCAAGCCGCTCATCCCATGCGTGGAACACCACAGCCATCCCGCCCGCGCCGACGCGCTCCTCCAGCCGGTACCCGGCTACCGGCGAGCCCACGGCGAAGCCGGGCAGCAAGCAGCCGTCGGCCTCCTCGCCGAATTCCCCACCCACGGCGCCTCGAGCGCTGTAAGCCGCCCGCTACCTGTCTTCCGCCAGACTTGAAGATCAATAACGGCATACGCCAGAACACCCGGGCATTCTTGGTTTGTAACTGGTCAGGTCCAGGAAATGGTGTGGGGTTCCGCGGTGAGACCGGGTGGCCGTGTCAACGCCAAGTGGATCTGGCTCACATTTCGTGATCGTCTCGGC
>Ga0335075_10007999_pt1 | contig 16246 bp, 9 predicted proteins | sample Lox_Sample_24_FD_206723 | JGI IMG/M metagenome (GOLD analysis project Ga0335075, IMG submission 206723) | Soil microbial communities from Loxahatchee National Wildlife Refuge, Florida, United States - Lox_Sample_2.4 | ecosystem: Environmental > Terrestrial > Soil > Wetlands | place: USA: Florida... | reverse complement strand
CGAACCCCTAGTGAGAGTCCAAGCCAAGATTATCTCCGTAATTCTGAATAATTCGGCCGTTATGTTTCAAAAATCTGGATAAGTGACGAACGGTCGTTTATGGGTGACGAGGCACGGGAGCCGAAATTGATAGAGGTTCGCTGGCCTTGCTGGCCAGAAGGCAACATTGCACAGAATTTCGATTTTTTGGCAACTAGAAGAATTCTCGATTTGTGATCAGTCCATTTATTTGCGGGACAGGAAGAGAGGATCAATCAACGACCGCCACGCCTGTTGTGGGGAAGCTCCCTGAATGCGTCGACCCGGAGGGTGACGATAAGGGCAACTGTCTGTCTATGACAGCAAATCAGGGGACAGCAAATCAGGAGGCGGCCATGAACCGTGTAATACAGGCGCAAACTGCAATTGTCATGGCAGGGGTTATGTCGACCCTCACTTATTCCGCGATTTGGAGTCAGGCGAGGTCAGAATCTACAAAATCATTCTTCCCAAGTGATGTCGATCCGGATGCGCGGTCAGAAGAGATTCAGCGCAAAGCTTCCGGGGGACATCTGCGCGAGGAGCTCGAGATCGCTCGCGATTACTACACGGGGCACGGCTTGTTGCGGGACTTTACTCAGGCAGCGTACTGGTATCGAAAGGCGGCTGAGCAGGGTGATCCGGGTGCCCAGGTCGACATCGCATATCTATATCTCAAGGGAATTGGCGTGAAAGCAAACGCGTCAGAGGCAGCGAAGTGGTTTGAGAGAGGGTCGTCAGGCTCTCCAACCGGCAAACTGAATCTTGCCGTGCTGTATCTGAGACGGGCAGGCGTGCCGCAGGACTCGAGTCTAGCGATTTCTCTGCTGACAGAGCTCGCAAAACATGGAGATCCGCGCGGAGAAGCGTATCTGGGGTTTGTGTATATGCTGGGAGAGGGAGTGGCGCGCAGCCCTCATGTAGCGGAGCATTGGTTTGAAAGGGCGGCGAAACAGCACAGCCCCGAAGGCGAATACGCGATGGGAACGTTGTTTTCACTCACAGAAGGTCATGAACACGACCTGCAGAGGGCCACGGCATATCTGCGCGAGTCTGCCCAGGCTGGATACGTTCCTTCTAAGCACTCTCTCGGACTTTTGTTAGTGAATCACCCCGAACTGCCCCGAAGTCAGGGAGAAGCACAGTCTTTGCTCGAAGCGGCGGCGTGCGGAGGATCATGGCGTTCGTCGGTAGTCCTGGGCATTCTTTATCGCGACGGGAAAGGAGTTGGGAAGGACACAGCGATGGCGTACAGATGGTTCATGATTGCCGGTAAGCAGGGAGGAGCCAGAACTCAGGAATATGTTCAGCGTGATATCGCTGCGGCCAAGGCTCTCACGTCAGCAGATCAGCAACAGGTAGCGGAAGGTTCTGCGGAGCAGTGGGTGAGAGCGCATCCGAACAAAGACGTTTTTCTCAATCCGGGCACTCGCGAATCGGGGTTCTTCCCCATCGATGAGGTGTATTCTACGGAGCTAGCGCAAGTGAATTCAACGACCGGAGCAAGTGCTCGCTGAGTAACCTAGACACAAAACCCAAGCCGCATCGCCCTGCGTTCATGCATCCCGTCGTATTCCTTTCGGGATGGCTGGTGTTAGCCGCTCTTTTTGCGCTTCAGGAATGGGTGGATAAGCGAGCCTGGAATTACGACATCCACTTTGGCAAGGTTTACTTGCTGTGGGCAAGTCAGTTTCTACTTTGGGGCATTATCTCGTGGGTACTCTGGTGGAGGCTGGGGGAATGGATTCAGCGAGCTACGCTTAAGATCATCCTGCTGTGCGTAATTCCGCTGAGCATCGTCATCAGCGTCGTCGAGGAAGCCATCTGGGTCGCTTGCACGTGGGATATCCGGCTGGGGAGCCGCTCCTGGAACTACCTGCACCGCCTGGGATATTTTCTCGATTCGGAGATGGTCGACAATCTTCTTATCTTCTGGGTCGTATTCCTGATGTTCCGGGGTCTGGGCTATTATCAGAAGCTCCAAGAGAGAGAAAACGCCGCTATCCGGCTGGAGTCCGAGTTGACCAATGCGCAACTGCGCGCGTTGCGAATGCAGCTGAATCCGCACTTTCTCTTCAACACGATGAACAGCATCTCAAGCCTTATGCATTCTGATGTGGAGGCCGCGGACCGGATGCTGGAACAAATGAGCAGCATGCTGCGTATGACCCTGGATAGGGGTGACGCGAAGCTGATTCCGCTGACGGACGAGATCGAATTCACCCAGATGTACATCTCGATTCAGCAGATGCGATTCACCGGGAAGGTACACAGCTACGTGGCGATTGAACCTGAGGTTCTTGACGCGCTGGTGCCGACGATGATTCTGCAGCCGCTGATGGAGAACGCTTACGTGCACGGTGTGGCAGCGACACAAGGCGAAGAGGCGTTTCTGGGAATTGAAGCGCAGAACCATGAAGGTCAATTGCGAATATGCGTTCGAAACTCGGGGCGCGGTCTTGTGGAAGCGAGAGGATTGAATCGTGAAGGGCGCGGCGTGGGGATCGCGAACGTCAAGGCTCGGCTGGAGTTGCACTATGGAGACGATCAACGCTTTACGATGAAAGAATTCCCAGACGGTGAGGTCCAGGCGATTTTGATGCTGCCCCTTGGCTTCTCGCCGCGTCTAACCGCCAACACGCTGGTTTACTCCCATGAAAATCAAGACGGTCATCGCGGATGATGAGGTATTGGCGAGGCAGAAGCTTCGGCAGCTGCTTCAAGACGACAGCAACGTAGAGATCGTAGGCGAAGGCGCGAATGCGCTCGAAACGATCGATCTCGTACAGTTCACGAATCCGGACCTGATTCTGCTCGATATCCACATGCCGGATATGGATGGGTTCGACATCATCTCGGCACTCGCTGCGAATGAACAGGTGCGTCTCCCAAAGATCATTTTTACGACGGCGTACGACAAGTATGCGATCCGGGCGTTTGAGATCAATGCCATTGATTACCTGCTGAAGCCATTTACACGCGACAGGTTGAGGCAGGCTTTCCAGAGAGCGCAGGAACAGCTTTCCGTTTCTCACGAGAATGGAAACGGAAAGAAGCACGATCAGGATGGAGCATCCTACGCTACGCGGCTGGTTTTCAAGTCAAAGGGCCGAATTCTGTTTCTCCCTATGACCGATATACGGTGGATCGGCGCCGAGGAGAACTACGTTCGCATTTGTGCCGACCGCGAAAACCATCTACTGCGCGAAACCATGGCGCACTTTGAAACGCGGCTCGACCCGAATTGCTTTATCCGCGTTCATCGCTCGGCGATCGTGAATCTTCAGCACGTGAAAGAGATCAGGACGGATTCCCAGGAGGGCGAGTCGTTCGTTTTGATGCAGGACGGGCAGAAGGTTCCGATGAGCCGTGGGTACCGCGCGAGGATATCGCAATTGCTGGCTAGATAAGCCCGGCTGGCTGATGTTTGGCGGCTTCCGTGCCTCTTGCTCTTCAGCAGGCACGGAGGTTACTCTGGCAATACCGGGCTTCGCCACTGCGGGAGTAGCTCAATGGTAGAGTAGCGGCTTCCCAAGCCGTTGGTTGCGGGTTCGATCCCCGTCTCCCGCTCCAGATTTACGTCAGCGAATCGACTTTTCACTGTTGAAGTTACCTGGCGCGAGCTATTTCGCCTGCACGTTGAAAGACCTTGAGAAACATGGCTTCGGTCAATTTCCCCGTGTTTGTGTTCTGCAGTGAGGGATGGTAACTGGCGAGCAGGGTCTGTCCATTCGGCAGCGTGTACTCTGCGCCGTGTGCGAATATCATCTCGCCCCTTCGAGCGAGTTTCCCGGTTCGACGGAAATGCTGCAGCACACCATCGAACGCAATCTTCCCCAGACATACGATTACCCGCAAATTCTCGAGGGCAGCGATTTCCTGGTCGAGGTAGGGTGCACAATTGGCAAGTTCGCCGGGAAGAGGCTTGTTGCCGGGAGGTGCGCAGCGCACCACGGAGGTGATCTGCATGTCGCTGAGCTGCATCCCGTCATCGCGGCTCACAGCATTTGGCTGTGAGGCGAAGCCGGTTTTGTAGAGCACCGGGTATAGAAAATTTCCCGATCCATCGCCGGTAAAGGGCCTGCCAGTGCGGTTCGATCCGTGCGCTCCGGGTGCCAGGCCGACGATCAGCACTGCGGCGTCAGGATCTCCGAACGAGGGAACTGGACGTCCCCAGTAGTCGAAGTCGGCGTAGGCCCGGCGCTTGGTCGCGGCAACCTGGGTACAGTATTCACGCAGCCGCACGCATCGATTGCAGGCGATGATGCGCGAATTGAGTTCGGCGAGAGCACTGTGGGCAGCTTGCGATTTGGCTTGCACTACAGTGATTCTAAACGCCGGCTGGGACACGATTGCCGCGATACAGGGTAGAATGGGCTCGCTTTTGTTTTCAGCGGCGAGGCGCACTCCCGCGCGGCTGGAAACGTTTGCTCAGAGACTACCCAATTCCGAGGTCGCATCTTCATGTCCGTTCGCTCGCAGTACCTGCTTTTGCTTGCCGCCGCTACTGTATTTTCAATCGCCGGATGCAAACAAGCGCCGCCACCGTCGGAGTCCGCGACGCCTCAACCCGCTGCCGCTATTGCGCCGCAGCAGATAGGCGGCCAGGACATTGTCAAACTTGAGAGAAAGCCAACCAGCGACGGCCAGAAGCCCGAGTTCCTTTCTGCCACCGTTCTGCCAGGCCGCGGCATGAATGTTTTTCAGATTACTGCCAATATCCCCGGAAAGGGCGAAGTTGACGTGCTCGCCTCTCCCTCGCTCGCGGATGCTGCCGCGAAGCTGAATGGCGGTCCGGATGATCAGAACGGGAACGCGAGCTTCAGCTTTGGCGGAGCGTTTCTGGTTCCGTATCCTAACCGGATTCGTGGAAAGCTGTCGGCCGACGGGAAAACCATTACGACGGAGTGGAAAGGCAAGACGATCACGCTGCCGGCGAACTGGAAGGGGAAGAATCCAGGCGCCGAACCGCATGCCATGCACGGCCTGATACTTGCTTCGAAGACGGATGACGTAAAGACGGAGACGACTGCTGACGGTCAGACCGTGACGGGCACGATCCATGCGGGCGACTTCGGAGGTCATTGGCTGTCGAACACCGACCTAAATTTCACCATCGCTCTCGCCGGGGGCGCAGTCGATGCGACGATCACTGCGAAGAACGTGGGCAACGAAGCCGAGCCGATCGCCATCGGGTGGCACCCGTACTTCAACATTCCGAGCGGCGATCGGAAGCAGGCCCGCCTGCACGTTCCGGGCGAGCAGACGGCGCAGGTCAATAACTACGACGATGTATTTCCCACCGGGAAATTGATCCCTGTCAAAGGAACCAAGTACGACTTTACGGCTCCTGACGGAAAACCGCTTGACGATATTTTTCTCGATGACAACTGGTCAAAACTTCAGCGCACTGACGGCGCAGTCGATGTCGATCTAACTGATCCGGCTTCAAACTACGGCATCAAGGTTGAAGGGATCTCCCCCGAGATCAAGACTGTACAGGTCTATGCGCCTCCGACGAAGGAGTTTGCGGCGATTGAAGAGCAGTTCAACTTCGGTGATCCGTGGGGTAAGGAGTGGCACGGAATGGATACGGGAATGGTTACGCTCAAGCCGGGTCAGTCTGTCACTTGGCACGTGCGGTTGGTATTGTTCACTCCATTGAAGTAGCGATCCGGACGCGATACCACGGACCTGTCAAATGTGAAAATCCCTGGCTCCAGCGCCAGGGATTTTCATTTGCTGCTTGAGAGCGAAACAGCTGTCGGCAATTACTACCGCTGCGATACACTCGGCTTCAACGATTCAAACATGACAACGCTCTCCCGATCAGGCTTCACGAGTTCGTCTGAGATTCTTGAGAAGGTCTTTGGATTTCGGGAATTTCGCGCCAACCAGGAAGCAGTATGTGACGCCGTTATAGCAGGCCGGGATGTTTTGCTGGTCATGCCGACGGGCACCGGGAAATCGCTTTGTTATCAACTACCGGCAATTGCGCGTGGCGGCACAGCGCTCGTGGTGAGTCCGCTGATTGCGCTTATGGAAGACCAGCTCGGAAAGTTGTCCACGCTCGGTTTGAGTGTGGCGAGCATTCACTCCGGGCTGGACCGGGTGGTTGCCCGCGAGACGTGTCGGAGATATCTCGAAGGCCGATTGCAGTTTCTGTTTGTCGCTCCGGAGCGGCTTCGGATTCCCGGATTTGCGGAGATGCTGACGAAGCGGAAGCCAAGCCTGATTGCAATTGACGAAGCTCACTGCATATCGCAGTGGGGGCACGACTTTCGTCCGGACTATCGCATGCTGCGTCAGAACATCAGATCGCTGAGACCTGCTCCGGTCGTTGCTTTAACGGCGACCGCTACGCCGGTTGTACAGAACGACATCATCGAGCAACTCGGCGTGGAAATGGCGACGCGATTTATCCACGGCTTTCGTCGCGAGAATCTAGCTATCGAGTCGGTCGAGGTGTCGCGTCCGCGCCGCACCGAGCTGGTGCATGAGATTCTTGCAGACCGGGAACGCCGACCGGCGATCGTCTATTCGCCGACCAGAAAGGATGCCGAGCAGGCAGCCAGCGATCTTGCAAAAGCGTTTCCCAGTGCCGCGTATCATGCGGGTCTTGAATCCGACACTCGCGAGCGCATTCAACGCCGATTTCTTTCCGGCGATCTGGAAGTAGTTGTGGCCACGATTGCGTTCGGTATGGGGATTGATAAGGCAGATGTTCGCACTGTCATTCACATTGGCATGCCTGCGAGTCTCGAAGCTTTCTATCAGGAGATTGGCCGCGCGGGCCGAGACGGAAGGTTGAGCCGCACTGTCCTCATGCACTCGTACGCGGATCGTCGTACACACGATTTCTTTCATCAGCGCAATTATCCTGAAACGGCCATTCTCCAGCGCATTTATGGAAGCCTTGGGTCTGATCCACGGCACGCGGAAGAATTGCGACACGGTCTTCAAATTGACGGAGAAACCTTCACGACTGCGCTTGACAAGCTCGCCGCTTATGGAGGCGCCGTCATCGATTTTGATGGATACGTCACCGCCGGCGGCGGCGACTGGCGCTCTCCCTATGCAATTCAAAGTGAACGCCGGCAGGCCCAAATCGAAAAGATGATGCGCTTTGCGGAGGGCAGGCATTGCCGGATGAGCGCATTGGTTGCACACTTCGGCGACGGGCATGATGCTGACCGCCGATGCAACCTCTGCGACTTCTGCGCGCCGGAGAATGCAATTGCGCAGATCTTCCGGACTCTCACCGCTCAGGAGCAACAAACCGTCTTTGCGATTGTCAAGGCCCTGCGATCGGTTACGGGAATCTCAGCCGGCAAGCTACACAAACGGCTATTTCCCGGAGGAGAGGTGAGTCGAGATGAGTTCGAGGCACTACTCATCGCCATGGCGCGCAGCGGTTACGTCGCGTTTGAATGCGCGGAATTTGAAGCTGAAGACCGAACAGTCTCGTATTGGAAGGTGAGCCTTACGAACGAAGGCGAAAAAATCTCAGATTTGATCCGATTGCGCTTGTTTGTTCCTGAAACTGCCGGCTCCAGGGCTGCAAACCAGACGGGGGAGCGATCCGGCAGTAAGAGGGCTGTATCCGCGGAAAGGTCAGTGCGGAAGGCGTCGCCTCCCGACACGGATACGCCCCTCGCACCTGATTTACTGGACCTCGAGAAGAAGCTAAAGGTGTGGCGTCTGGAGGAGGCGAAACAGAGCGGAGTGCCGGCCTTCGTTGTTCTCAGTAATCGCACTCTCCGTTCTGTCGTGGAGGTCCGTCCGAGAACGATCGAGGACTTGCTTCGAGTACCGGGAATCGGTCCTGTGAAGGCAGAAAGATTCGGTGAGACCATCTGCGCGATTTGCCACGCGCCGTGATCTTTACATCAGGTGCTCTGTACGGCAGAGCAAAGACTAGCCCATTAATACTGATGGAAAGCCGATCCTCAAGAAATGTACTTGCCATCCTCCATGGTGACCGTGATTCCGGGGGACGGCAGGTCTCGTTGAAGGTTGAATCCGTAGTCATCGACAAAGACAAATGCTCCGATGGGTCGCTGAACGACAGCGGCCACACCGGAGCAATGTGATTTGGAATTACGCCTGGCTAGTAGAACAGCTTCAGCGCGAGCTGCAACGTTCGAGGATTGCCTCTCATCGATGTGATAGAGCTGAAGCCCCCTGTCGGATTGTTGAAGGTGTTCAGGTTTGTTGGTTGTCCGAATTGCGGCGTGTTGGTGGTGTTGAAGGCCTCGGCTCGGAATTGCAAACGAATGGATTCGGTGAAAGCGAAGTTCTTGAAGACTGACGAGTCCAGATTGTTGAATCCCGGCCCACGCGCGTTTTGGGGACCGCCGCCCAGAGCAGCGATGTCCGTCTGGCTTATCTGAGTAGCCACCGGCGGTTGAGCGAAGGCAGCGGGATTCAGCCATTGTTTGTAGTTGTGCGGACCAGCGTATGGGTTCTGCCCGGGAACTTTGTTGGCAAAGCAGCCGAATACGCCGTTCGCGGTTGTTGCGACAGGGCAACCGACCGTTACCGGCTGGCCGCTCTGGTGCGAGTAGATAAAGTTAACTACCCAGCCTCCTATGACTGCGTCCACTGCCCGGTTCGAACCGGACAAGAACGCCCGGCCGCGGCCGAAGGGCAGATCGTACGTGCCGGACAGGTGAACCAGGTTGGAGGCATCCGTATCGCACAGGCCATAATCGGCATTAATCCCAAAGCCGGGAAGCCACTCGGCGCGAAACTGCTGATTCTGTGACGCCTGCGTATGCTGGTCGCTTAAGCATCGGCTATAAGTATAGTTGGCAAGCAGAGATAGTCCATAGCTTAGTTGATGCTCATAGGTTGCCTGCAGAGAGTTGTAACTGCTCTTGGCGTTTGTGGTTTCATAGGTTGAGTTTCTGGCGAAACTTGGAAAGGGAATGTAATTCTGAGGATTGACGCCGGGTGGCAGGATTTCCGTAGGCGAATTGTTGTATCCCAGGTTGTCCAGATGCCGGCCAACCGTGCCGACGTAACCGACCTGAACCGAATCGTGATTTGTAAATTGATCTTGCACCGTCAAGTTGAAGGTCTGAACGTAAGGAGTCTGAAAGTTATATTGACGTCCGTAGAGATTCAGGCCTTGACCGCTGTTGATTGTCGGGTCCTCTAAATTGATAGTCGTGAAGGATTCTTCCATAGTGGCTGGCTGGCCATTGGACAGCAGCAGGGGATGCTGGGAATCAGGGCTATTAAATGTGGATGTGTAAACAAACGGATAGTTAGTGCCTAGGGTCCCGCCGTAGCCAAGATTACCGAGAGCTCCAAAGGCAATACCGTACCCTCCGCGGGCAACAAGCGATGGCGTAAGACGCTCCGCGAAACCCAATCTGGGAGAGAAGTTGGTCTTCTGAGCATTGCCGAGGGTCAGCCCGGAGACACAGTCGAGCGAGATATTGCTGCTTGCAAGCAGTGCATCGAACGAGGCGGATCTGGGCACCTGGCACCCTTTGTTGGACATGTAGTATATGCCGGTGTTGCCGTTGCCTCCGGCTGGGATAAAGTTCGCTTGCCGTCCGTTGACTTCGGCATACGGAGTGAAGTAATCCCAGCGAAGTCCAAGGTTCAGAGTCAGATCTGGAGTAACTTTCCAGTCATCCTGGAAGTAAGCTCCCCAGTACCAGCGATGGTCATCGGTAGCAGCAACGTTCGATCCCGAGAAACTGCTCATGCCGCCGACATAGTTGACGCCTCCAACGGTGGACGGCGTCGGAGTCAAAAGCAGGTCAGCGATTCCATTCAGATTGTTGTTGACGTTGGGAATGTCGGAGTACTGCCCGTTGTAGTTGAGATCTCCTCTGCCTTGAGGGGGTTGAGAAATGTTTCCTTCAAGGTCGTCGATCTGAAGACCCGCCTTGAACGTGTGACTCCGGAAAATCTTGGTCACGTTGTCAGATCCTTCAATGCTCCAGACATATTGAAGGGTCGGGGTGTAATTGCCCACGCCAATGTGTGTCAGCCCATTGATCGTGATAGGGGGCAGACCTCCGTTGTTGGCAACCTGGGGTATGCCGCCGATGCCGTATTGCGCGGGAATGCCGAAAGTGTTTCCGTAGAAAGACCGCTGAAGCTTGTCGGAGTGGACCATTCCAGCGTGCATGTCATTGGTGAAGGTGGGTGTAAAGACGTGAGTGTAGCCTACCGCCCATGCATAAGCCGGGAAGCTGTCATTCCGGCCCCCGGTTTCGCCTACAGCCACGCCAGGCAAACTCGATGGAACGACTCTTGAAATCAGGCTTCTGTCAAACACGCCGAACAGGACGTTATTTGCATTGAAGTTTTCATCGATCCTGATGTCGTACGAGTCGGTGTTCTGCGGCTGTTTCACGAGGGTCACATAGTTGTTTGCGAATCCGGCCTGATTCTGCGCAGGATACACTCCCAACAGATTGACGGCATTTGGATCAATGCGACCGACCGGAAGGATGTTGAGGTACTGTGTTGATCCCGTGAAGTCCGTCATGCCCACGATGCTCCCTCCCGTATAGAAGGGATCGCGAACGTAGACCGCGCTGCTGCTGTTATTGCGAAGGCCCGAGAACGGGTCGAGTGCTCCGGCTGCGACCTGGCGGGTCGTTGCGGGATCCAGAATCGTGCCATGTCTGAATTTCCTGCCCAGGGCGTCCGTCGAAGTTCCGCTGTTGAGAGTGATCAGATCCTGCAGGTCTGTAAAGCCACTCGACACCATTCCGGTGGTAGGGACCGTGCTGGTGTAGGTGGACGGTGTGATGTAGCGGCCACCCTGATAGTCAAAGAAGAAAAAGGTCTTGTTTCTGCCATCGTACAGTTTTCCCAGATAAACCGGTCCACCTATCGTCACGCCAAACAGATTCTGGCGATATTCGGGCGTGGGCGCATGTGACGCACTGTTGAAAAACTGGTTTGCGTTGAAGACGTCATTGCGCAGGTACTCCCAGACGTCACCGTGAATCTGGTTGGTCCCGGATTTGATGGCGGCGTTGATAACGGCTCCCGTCGAGTGTCCGAACTCAGCATTGAAGTCGCCGTTTTGCAGCTTGAATTCCTGGATGGCGTCGGGCGGAGGAGTAATTGCAGCGTTGCTGCCCACTGAGGAGCCGCCATAGACCTCGATGTTGTCATTTATGCCGTTGAGCCGGAAGTCGTTCTGCCAGAGGTTGACGCCGTCAACCGAGAAATAGGCGCTGCTCGTAGCCCCGGAGTCGCTGCTGGGATTGCCGACGGGCGCCGTTGCGACTCCCGCCGAAAGCTGTGCCAGCGAAGCCCAATCCCGAGTCTGCAAGGGCAGGTCATTGACAGTTTGAGTCGTGATTGTCTGACCGACTGACGCATTTTCGGCCTGAAGGAGCGGAGCCGCGGCCGTGACCGTGACCTGCTGATTGACGGTGCCCGTGGCAAATCGAATGTCGAGTGTGAGGGTTTGCTGGACATGCACTTCGACGCCCTTATCGACGAATCGTTGAAACCCTGGCGCCTCGCCCTGCAAGGTGTAGGTTCCCGGTCTTATTGCGTTTAAGGAGTACGTGCCCGTTGACGTTGAGGTGGTGAGCGTCGCGACCTGGGTTCCTTCATTTGTAAGAGTGATTTTGGCGCCGGGTACGACTGCGCCCGCGGGATCGGTGACAGTACCTGTAATTCCGCCCGTATCGAGCTGGGCAAAGGCTGTTTTGTTTCCAAACGCGACTACCGATAGCAGGGTTAAGATCCAAGCGAGTGCATTTTTTTGTATTCTGGTCGTCGCTGGGCGCGGACCTAGTGCGGTGTGTTTATCAATTTGTAACATCGGGGGTTCCTGTTGCCTCCAAGAAAAAGCTCCGCGCCATTGTTCTCATTTCGCTTGAGGAAGGGCAAGGGGTTTACCCCGTGTTTACACCTGTCATACACCGTGACTTGCGGCGTGTTTTCAATTGTTTACAAAAGGACTATCGTGGAGACGATATCGCACTGCGGGAACCGGGATCGCCCTCAAGTGTTGACGGAAGGTTAAAGAAAATCTGCTACGCTGTGCGCATATGAGAAGGTTATGGATCAGCAAACCCCCTGGTCGCTAGACCTCGATACCACCGACAAGACAACTGTAGTTGCTTCTGAGTTGCAGCAGGAGCGGCAATGGGAGAACCTGCATCCGGCCGACGACCAGCGGTGGCAATTGGCGCGGCGGATTGCCGTCAGTTCAAGCTTCGCGCGTTCCACCCTGCTGTCGAACTTCCTGCTGTACGTCTGCGATCGAGCTTTGAGCGGAAAGACGGAAGAGATCAGCGAGCACCAGATTGGGGTGCACGTCTTTAGCAGGCGCCCCGGATACAACCCCTCTGAAGACAACATTGTCAGAAGCTATGCTCGGCATCTGCGCCAGCGCCTGGATCACTATTTCGAGACGGAAGGTAAGCAGGAAGAACTGAGACTGAGCATTCCGCGGGGCAAGTACGTTCCTCATTTTGAACCAAACCGATTGCCTGACGCCCCGAGCTCACTTGAAGAGGAAGCCCCGAAAGCACGCGTTGTTCCAGCCGCGAAGGAGCCTTTGCCCATTGAGCCGCATTCCGGAGCGGAGCATTCGCGGTATCGAATACTTGGACTCATTGTGGTTGCAGCGGCTGTGCTTATCTGTGGCTTCGTTGTGTGGACATTATCCCAACGCGGCGCTTCGGTTCCGGCAGACACCTCTCATCCGTTATGGGCGCAAATCTTCGATAAATCGCGCCAGACGCTGCTGGTTCCCGCTGACGACGGCATCGTAATGATCCAGAACCTCACCCACCACTCAGTAACTCTGTCTGAGTACATCAGCCGCGACTACATTTCCATTAAGAACCCCTACAATATCGACCAGCAAAACATGGCCGACCTCGACCAGCAGCGCTACACGAGCATGGCCGACCTGGATACGGTTCTGAAATTCTCACGGCTGCCGGAAGCAACACCGGAGCATTTCACGGTCCGCTATGCGCGCGAACTTCATATGGAAGACCTGAAGGAGTCTAATGCGATCCTGATTGGCTCATCGTTTTCGAATCCATGGGTCGAGCTGTTTCAGAAAAATTTGAATTTCGAGTTCGAATACCAGCCGCGGCCAAACGAGTCGGTGATCGTAAACCGTCATCCGCTGAAGGGAGAATTGCCTGTTTACCAAAATGACGCTACCGCGCCGTCGCACCGTACCTATGCCGTAGTTGCATTGGCCCGGAACCTGAATGACACAGGCTGGGTTCTGATGATTGAAGGCTTGACGATGGCGGGAACGCAAGCCGCGACAGACGTGCTTTTCAACCGTGAAGCCATGCTGCCGGTCTTGCATAAGGCTCATGGGGCGAACGGAGACCTTCAGCCGTTCGAGTTGCTCATCGAGACGCGGAGTTTCGGATCCAATGCTCCGCAAGCGACTATAATCGCCAGTCGCATTTATTCGAAACCTGCGACGTCTTAACCTCTTGGCTCACCCCGCGCCGTCACGGTCGCAGCCGGAATCGGAAGCGCATATCTTCTTTAAACCACATGATGTAGTTGGTCCCCCAGGCGTTATTGAGTAGTCCGCAATGAATGCCTGCGGTGAGATCGGGCTGCGTGCGCGAGAAATTCAAAGGCGACATTTCGCCCAATGCGATTAAAGGAGCATCGAGGGTTTCAACTTCAAACGATCCGCGCGCATCCTTGTAGCCGAAACCTTTTGTGACTGCATGCAGATGACGGCTCCCAGCTGCAACCACGTCGAAGGGAGAAACCGTCTGACCGGACTTATCCATGGTCCAACCGCTCGGATCCGTGACAACCGGATTGAATGTGAGCCAGAGCGCCTCGGGCATTCGCGTAGCGAACTTGTCGAAGTAGTAGAAGTTCAAGTGCACAACGGGCTCCGCGTCGGGCATGATGAGTTCCAGATACATGGTTGCGGGAAACGCCGCGCGTCCGCTTTGGAGCGCGTCTGGATCGTCAATCTGAATGTGGCCAATGACCCGATGACCCTCGCGAACGCGCTGCATGCGAAGCTCCAGAATTCTCGGTGACCAACGCTGGTTGCGTGCACCGAAGCGTTCAATGTTCGGCTTGCCGAAATCCTTCCACGCCCAATCGGCTTTGGTGGTCAGGTAGGCAGCCATAAACTTCCGGTAGTCCTCCTGAGAAAGCGTCTGGTAGGAGAGGAGTGCGAGGGGGTGATCTGACGCGGCCCATTCGCGGCCTGTCTGCCTGTTGCACAGCCGGTGAATCGCTCCTGTGTTCGGATCGAGCCTGAGAATGAAGTGCTCAGTCTCGATGTTCCTGTCGGCAGGATGCAGCGAGCCCACCATTTCCGGCCGGCCAGCCGCGAGCGCAGCGATTGAGCTTTGGGCCTCATCGCGCAGCGGAGCAGGCAGCGTGGCGATTCCATCGAAGAGGTCCTGACGTTTCTCCTGCCAGCTGAACTCCACTACGCGATAGTTCTTCGTGTCCAGCATCGCTTCGAGACTTTGTGGGGTGTAGTGCTCGAAGTCGAGCCACGTTTTCGTATCCGTTCCCCACGTGTGCTCTGGCTCCAACAGCAAACGCCGCAGCAGACGCAGATCGGTTTCATCGCCTGTTTGAAACTTCTTCGCCGAGATCCACGACTCCCGCAGGCGGCAGAGTTCGCGATACCATGCTACTTTCAGCGGATCGCTGGCCACTCCATATATCCAGGTGTCGCCAATCTCGTGGGTTTCAATGGGAAGGCGACTACGATACGGCTGAATGGCGTTACCGATTTCGGTGAGGTTTGTGGCGACGATCTTTGCGCGGGGAAAGCGCTGCCCGAGATCGGCATAAATATCGGTGATTTCCTGCGGGGTATGAGGGCCGCTGTTATCGCCACGCACAACGATAGCGATGGCGAGGTCTGAGCCGGGCACACACGCGATGCTGCCATATTCATGGTGATACATCACGACCATCGACGCTCCGTCCGGATCTTTCCACACAAACAGCGGAGGTACCTCTGCGGGGGTACTCCCGCCATTCACGCCGATGTCGAGGAAATTGATGCCGCGCTCAGAAAGCGGAGCGATCAGGCCGCGGGTATGACCAGGAACATCCGTCATCTTTGCTCCGGTCGTAGTGCGGCCAAAGCGCATATCGAGAGAATGCGACAGGGACAGGCTTCCGGAGATCAGAGATCGGTCCATCATCTCCGTCTGCCAGTTGAAGGGCAACGCATGCCAGGCGATGTCGCCGTCAGCGATGGCTTGTTCCATGCGGCGCCGATCTTCAGCCGCTGCCTGCTCAAGATATTCGTAAAGCAGCCACGAGCCAGTCGTCCACACGTAACGATTGGAGCCCGCTTGCCGCATCTGTTGCGCGGTGCGAATGGCCTGAGGAAAATAGTCGGCAAAATAACGTTGCACCACATGCGCCTGAGTATCGATAAAGCCCGCGTCGAAATGACACTTGAACATCACAAGCACGCGATTGATGGCAGAATTTGGTGGGGCGGCCGGCGCGAGTGCCTGAAGAGGAAGTGCTGCGAGCGGCTTGACCAGCAGGGAACTCCCAAGTGTTAACACTGATGACTTAACGAATTCTCTCCGCTGCATGACACCTCGGCCCATGAATGTACAGAAACAGCCCTCATTCTAACGTGGTGCGGATCGAACCTGGACAGGTTTGAACTGTCTGTGTCGGTGGCGGCTTGCGCCGGCGCTAGTCCTTTGCTTTTGACTGCAGCCAATCGGTGGAGTGCTTCTCAATAGCGATCCTCACCAGCTGACTTCGCGTTCTTACTCCCGCTTTGTGAAACAACTCCTGGATGACAGCCTTCACGGAACTCTCCGAGACTTTAAGGTTCCACGCGATCTCCTTGTTCGTGAGCCCATCAAGAATGCCTCGTAAGACTTCACTTTGCCGGGATGTGAGAGGTCGAGTGCGGTCCAGACGCTCTCTCCACGAGCCTGTGCCACCGAAGAGCGAGTGCGCCGCCGCTGTGTCCAGCCAAATCTCACCCCTCACGACTCTCTGAATAGCCGTTACCAACTGGTTCAGACTACTGTGCTTCAGGAAGATTCCAGAAGCACCCGCCTCCATGGCTTGAAAGACAGTCAGCTCCGACATGCCGGCAGTTACCATGAGAACCTTGACCTCGCCGAGATGAGTCTTCAGTGCGGGAACCAGACGTGATCCCTGCTCTTCTCCAAGATCGTAGTCAAGCAAGACCACATCGATTGGCGTCTCTGAATATGCCGAGATAGCCTCT
>Ga0335075_10007998_pt1 | contig 16247 bp, 16 predicted proteins | sample Lox_Sample_24_FD_206723 | JGI IMG/M metagenome (GOLD analysis project Ga0335075, IMG submission 206723) | Soil microbial communities from Loxahatchee National Wildlife Refuge, Florida, United States - Lox_Sample_2.4 | ecosystem: Environmental > Terrestrial > Soil > Wetlands | place: USA... | reverse complement strand
ACCTGTTCGACTTCGGGTTGTGCGATCAGGAACGCGTCGAGCAGCTCTGGGTCGAAGTGCTGACCGCGCTCGTCCTGCATCATCTTGATGGCCGATTTGATCGGCAGTGCGGCGCGGTACACGCGGTCGCTGGTGAGGGCGTCGAACACGTCGGCTACGGCCGCGATGCGGCCCTCCTGCGGGATCGTCTCGCCGCTGAGCCCGCGCGGGTAGCCACTGCCATCCCAGTGCTCGTGGTGGGTGTAGGCGATCAGCCCGCCGAGTCGCACGATCTCCGAGCCTGAGCCGAGCAGCATCTTGTAGCCCGCGTCGGTGTGGCCCTTGATGAGTTCGAACTCCTCCGCGGTGAGCTTGCCGGGCTTCAGCAGCACACCGTCGGGGACGGCGACCTTGCCGACGTCGTGCAGCTGACTTGCCAGGCGCAGACGCTCGGCATCCTCTGCTGAGTAACCGGCCTGACGCGCGAGGAGCTCGCAGTAGGCGCTCATGCGGTGCACATGGTGGCCGGTCTCCTCGTCGCGGAACTCGACCATGCGCGCCAGGCGGAAGATCGTTTCGGCCTGGGATGCCCACACCTTGCTTTCGGCGAGCTCGAGGTTCTGAAGCGCCTGTGCGAGCTCGTCGCTTCGCTGCTGCACGGCGTTCTGCAGGCGCTGCAGCACGCGCTGGTTCTGTGTGTCGCTTCTGCGGCGGTGCAGGGCGTTGGCGATGTTGATGATCAGCTCTCCCGATCCGATCGGCTTGACCAGATAGCCGTAGGCGCCGAGCTCGATCGCTGACATCGCAAGCTCGGTGCTGTCCTCCCCGGTGACCATCAGGACGGCCACCTCTGGATGGTCGCGGCGGATCTCCGACAGCAGCTCGATTCCCGAGTCTCCGGGCATGTTGACGTCGAGCAGCGCGAGCCTGTAGGAGTCGCTCTGTAGCCGCTCTCGCGCGACGTTCGCGTCACCGGCGCCATCGCAGGTGTAGCCGTTCTCGCGCACGACGCGTTCCTCCCAGCGCCGCAGCGGTTCCTCGTCGTCGACGACCAGCAGCTGTGGCACTAGCGAGCCTCGACGTGCTCGATGCTCTGGGCGATCTTCGCGAGTAGCGCCGGGCCGGAGAACGGCTTCTCGATCAGCGCGATTCCGGCGCCGAGATGTCCTCCGGAGTCGAGGATCGGCTGGGCGAAGCCGGACATCAGCAGCACCCGGATCGACGGTCGCTGCGCGATCAGCCGCTCGGCGAGGAGCGGCCCGTTCATCTGCGGCATCACCACGTCGCTGAGGAGCATGTCGATCTGCGCGTCGTGCGCCTCGGCCACCTGCAACGCCTCGAGACCATCGCTCGCGACGATCACGTTGTAGCCGGCCGCACTCAAGATGCGACGGGTGACCTCGCGCAAGGCAGCCTCGTCCTCGACGAGCAAGATCGTCTCCTCGCAGCGCCGCGTCGGCGAGTCCTCTGATGGCTCGGCGTGCTTGGTGGCCTGCTCGGTCGCGGGCAACAGCACGCTGACGGTTGTCCCGACGCCGGGCTCGGAGTAGATTTGTGAGCGTCCGCCAGCTTGTTGGATGATGCCGTAGACGGTGGCGAGCCCGAGCCCTGTTCCCTGGCCGGCCGGCTTGGTCGTGAAGAACGGATCAAAGGCACGCTGCAGTGTCTCGCTGGGCATGCCGACGCCCGTGTCGCTGACTCGTAGGCGCACGTAGGGACCGGGAGACAGGTCGGGCCGCGATGCGGTGTACGCCGCATCGACGTCAATGTTGGCGGTGTCGATTTGCAGTGTGCCGCCGTCGGGCATCGCGTCACGCGCGTTGACCGCGAGGTTGACGAGGATCTGCTCCACCTGTCCAGGGTCGATGAGTACCTGGTGCAGATCGGTGGCCAGTGAGCTTTGCAGCTCGACGTGCTCGCCGAGCGTGCGGCGCAGCAGCTGCTCGATGTCGCGAACGATGTCGTTGACGTCGACGACCTCTGGCTGGACGACCTCGCGTCTGGCGAACGCGAGCAGCTGGTGAGTCAGGTGCGAGGCGCGCTCGCCGGCGAGGCGGATCTGCTCGATGTCCTCGCGCGCGCTGCTCCAGCGCTCCGTCTCGCCCTTCTCAGAAGCCGTCTGGAGGTCCTCTGCGACGAACGCGGCGTAGTTGATGATGACGGCGAGCAGGTTGTTGAAGTCGTGCGCGATGCCTCCCGCCAGCTGCCCTAGGCTCTCCAGGCGCTGGGCCTCGTGGAGCTTGTTTTGCAACCGTTCGCGTTCGGCCTCAGCCTCGAGCCGCTCGCGTTCTCGAGCCGCGACGACACGATCGCTTACGTCGCGGATGGCGGCGATCCCGATGGTGCCGTTGTCGGTCTCGATGCTCGACAGGCTGATCTCGGCGGGGAACTCCTCGCCGTCGCGGCGTCGCCCGAAGAGGTCCAGGCCGGCGCCCATCGGGCGTGTGCGGGGATCGTGGAAATACCGTGCCCGGTGCGAACCATGTGCTGTGCGGAAGCGCTCGGGCACGAGTATCTCGACCGGCTGCCCGAGCAGCTCTTCGCGCGCGTATCCAAACAGTGCCTCGACCTGAGCGTTGACCAACAGGATCACGCCGTCGCGTCCGATCCCTACGATCGCGTCTGGGGCGAGCTCCAGCAGCGCCATCTGGGAGCGTAGGCGCGCGGTGATGTCCCGGTTGACCTCGAGCAGCCCCACCACGCGCCCGTCGTGATCGCGCTGGGCCGCCCAGCGGCTCTCCACGACCAGGCGCCGGCCGTCCTTGGTGTGCTGCACCAGGTCGCCCTCCCAGCTGCCGGTCTCGCCGATCAGCCTCTCGATCTCCTCGAGCGGGATCGGGTACTCGGTCTGCAACAGGTCACGTGGCACGACGCCCAGCGCTTCCTCGGGCGAGTAGCCGTAGGTGCTTTGCGCTCCGCGGCTCCAGAACGTGATGCGCCGCTCGGCGTCTCGCGCGAAGATCGCGTCTGGAGCGAGGTCAAGCAGCGCCGTGTGTGCCGCGAGCTCTCCTGTGACTGGCACGAACGCCACCCCTGCAGATCCTTGCGGTCTCCGGCTGTTCTGTCTAAGGCCGGAGTTCTGCATCCCGGACCATTTCCACGATTGGAGCCTACCACCGCGTTGCGTATTTTTACGGAAGGGCCGGCAGTCAGCTATCTGGAGGCTTATCGAGTAGCTCGGCGAGCTGGTGCGGGAGCGCCAGCGGGTCGAAGGGCTTGGCGATCACGCTGGCAGCACCCAGAGCACGCAGGCGCTTGAGATCCGCGGCCTGCGCCTTGGCGGTGAGAAAGACGATCTTCACCTCGACCGGAAGGCCGTGCGCGCGCAGCTGTTGCAGGGTGCTGGGCCCGTCTATGCCGGGCATCATCACGTCGAGTAGCACCGCGTCGAAGGGACCTTCCTCTGCCGCGGCCCGCAGCGCTTGCTCGCCGGAGGAGGCGGGCATCACTGTCCAGCCACCAACCCGTTCGAGGCTCATTTGCGCGATCAGGCGGATGTCCTGCGCATCGTCGACGAGCAGGACGCGCGGGCTCATACCTGGGCGAGCTGTTCGGGGGCAACAACTCATTTGCGGGCGGGCTTGCGCGGCTCGCTGGCGAGCGGCAGCGTGAAGTACAGCGTGCTTCCTTCGCCGACGCGGCTCTCGGCCCACATGCGCCCGTTGTGCTGTTGGACGATGCCGCGGGCGATCGGGAGGCCAAGGCCGGTGCCGCCCTTCTCGCGGGCGTCGGAGGCGTCGACCTGGCGGAAGCGCTCGAAGATCGCCTCCAGTCGATCGGCCGGGATGCCACGGCCGCTGTCATGCACAGAGAACAGCGCACCGCCATCGCATCGGCTGACGGTGAGCGTCACGACACCACTGCGCGGAGAGAACTTCACGGCGTTGCCGAGCAGGTTCACGAGCGCTTGGACGATGCGATCAGCATCGGCGCGCACGGTGAGCGCCGCCGTGTCGCTACGCAGCGTCACACCGGCCGCGCCGGCTGTTGCCTGGACGACTTGGATGGATTGCTCGACGAGCTCGCTGGCATCCACGGCGGCCGGCTCGAGCACCAGGCTCCCTGTGGCCATCCGCTCGATGTCGAGGATGTCATTGACGAGCCGTCCGAGCCGCTCGGTGTTGAGGAGCGCCACCGCCACCATGTTCGCGGCGTCTTCGGGGAGCTCACCCAGTACCCCGCCCGCCAACAGGCCGAGTGAGCCATGGATCGAGGTCAGCGGGGTACGCAACTCGTGCCCGACGACGGACAGGAACTCGTCCTTGACCTGTTCGCTGTGGCGCAGTGCCGCCTGCGTGCGCAGCAGCTCCCGCTGCGCGATGTACTGGCGCACGGCAACGAGGACAGCCAGGACGATCACGATCAGCACGAGGCTGACATCGGGAAAGAAGGGGTCGCGACGCTCGACGCCGAGCAGCAAGGCGAGCCCGATCGCCACGCTCAGGTACGGCAGCCAGCTCGCGCGCGCGCTGAGCTGCTGTGGTCGCTGCGCGGCGCTGACGGCGTCCTCGTAGTCCGGCGGCGCCTGGCGGGCACCCGCGAGGGCAAACGCCGAGAACTCGAGCACATACAACGTGTCGATGAAATCGCCCGAGGTGTATGTGCCGTGCAGCTGTCCGTCACCGTAGAGAACATCGGCGACGATACCGAGCGCCAGCGCGATCGTGATGAGCCTCAGCGGGGCACGCAGAATGATCGGGCTGTGCCTCAGCAGGACGACCGCGAGGGCAGCCAGCAGCAACAGGTCGCCGACCGGGAAGGCCAGCGAGACGGCCATCGCCAGTACGCCTCGGCCACCCTCGAGCGCGGTCGGACCAAGCACGAGATACCACACCACGGCACCTCCACCGACGACGATCGTCGCCGCGTCGAGCGATGTCTTCGTGCGCTTATCGGAGCCGAGCGCAGCCGCTGGGACACGCAGGAGCGCGAACAGCACCAGCGGGTAGAACGCGAGGTAGAATGGGTCGGCCATCGACGGGTACGGTGAGTGGTGCAGGCCGACGTCGTAGATCGCCTGCACGACATCGCCGATCATCTCGGCGGCCAACGCGAACGCGATCCACCGCCAGAACGACCCGAGCCGATCGGATCGGGCGAAGCGCCGCGATGCCCACCACGCGGCCGACGTCGCCGCCACATCGACGGGCAGGACCAGAAGATCCCCCACACTTTGGCGAGCGCCGGGGAGCCATCCGAGCAACTGCCAGCTCACGTACACGAGCAGGAACACGCCCAATGCCACGGTGGCTCGGCGATAGTCGGTCAGCCGCGGTGCTTTTGCGGCACTGCGCGAGTTGGCAGGGCAGAGGGCGCGGTGGAAGCTGGCGACCGCGTTCTGGGTGAGGCGCACGGAGGGCATGTCGCCTCATTAACGGCCGGCGCGTGACCGCGGGCAATCCGTAGTTCACCGCGCCAGGACTGTGGCCGCTCCTTGTCCTCGCCGGCTCGGGGAGCGTCGATATCAGTGTCGATTTTGATGAGTTCTTCAAGCGGTAGGACCATAACCAGCAGCCAATCGGCGCGGTCTGACGAAGCGGACAGCGGATGGGGCGTCGATGATCTGCGCGGGGTCTGGGCACGCCAGCAGGGGCAGGTGAGCGAGCGCATCGGCGTGCTCGAGAGTGCGCTCGCGGCACTCGCGGATGGTCGGCTCAGAGCGGATCTACGATGCGAGGCTGAGCGTGCCGCACACACGCTGACTGGCTCGCTCGGGATGTTCGGCTTCATGAGCGCCGCCGTCGCGGCCCGCGAGCTCGAGCAGGCGCTGGCAGATCCGGAACTGCAGTGCGCGCCACGGCTCTTTGAGCTGCTGGAGCAGTTGCAGGCTGGGGTGAAGGGCCCGGTGGTGCTGTGCTCAGACGTCGAGGACTCGATCCCCGTTGGCTTCGAGACGGCGCTCGCCGGTCGCCGAGCGACCCGCTCACACGTCCACCAAGCACGAACGCCCGATGCGGGCGGGTTGGCGGGAGCGCTCGACTCGCGCGTCGGTGTGCTCATTGCCGATGACGACACGCTGATGCGCTGCGGCCTGCGGGTTCTGCTCGAACGCGCGGAGGTGGACGTGCTCGCCGAGGCACGCGACCTGGCGTCTGTGACGCGCGAGGCACAGTGCCATCACCCGGACGTGCTCGTACTCGACCTGGAGATGGGGGGCGGGGTCAGCATGGAGGCGATCGGCCGGCTGCACGAGCTGCTGCCGATCACCCGGATCGTTGCGTTCTCGACACATGACAGCGTTGTGTTCGTGCGGCGTGTGCTCGCCGCCGGGGCGCTCGGATACGTCGCAAAGGACTACGCCCAAGATGAGCTAGCGCAAGCTGTGCGTGCTGCGTCTCGAAGGGAAGCGTACATCAGTCCTCGGCTGGCGTTTCACGCGGAGGCAGCACCGCCCACGCGTAGCCTCAGCTGGCGCGAGGTCGACGTGCTGCGGCTGGTCGCTCACGGTCATACGAGTATCGAGATCGCGCGCAGGCTTCACCTGTCGGTGAGCACCGTCAAGACCTACCGTACGCGCCTGCAAGGAAAGCTCGGGCTCAGCTCTCGCCCGAGCCTCGTCCGCTACGCCCGCGATAGCGGCCTGACCAGGGCCTGAGCTGCGCCCACCGGCGTTTCGCGCGGTAGTGCAGTGATTGCAGGCTCCGTAGTTTTCCCGGCATCAACACGGGTTTCTGCGGCTGGCGCAGGACACCGGCGCGCTTAGTTTTCAGCCATGAACACTCAAGCCTCCCACTCCCAGCTGTTCCGTGTCCTGATCGTCGGTGGCGGCGTCGCCGCCGTGGAGAGCGTGCTCGCGCTGCACGATCTCGCCGGCGGGCGGGTCGAGATGACCATGCTCGCTCCCAACAGCGAGTTCGTCTACCGCCCGATGACGGTGCGCGAGCCCTTCGCGTACGCGGCCGCCCGCCGCTACCCGCTGGCCCAGGCGGTCGGTGAAGCCGGGGCCGAGCTGCTCACCGGGGAGCTCTCCTGGGTCGAGCCCGACCGGCACGTCGTGCACACCAAGGCCGAGGCGACGATCGAGTACGACGCGCTCGTGCTGGCGCTGGGCGCCCGCGCGGTGCCACGCTACGAGCACGCGATCACGGTCGACGACCGTCGCCTGGACGAGACGATGCACGGCCTGATCCAGGACATCGAGGGTGGCTATGTCGACAGCGTGGCGTTCGTGTCCCCCGGGCGGATGCCGTGGCAGCTGCCGCTGTACGAGCTGGCGCTGATGACCGCCGGGCGGGCCTACGACATGGGCGTCGAGCTGGCCACCACGATCGTCACGCCGGAGGACAGCCCGCTGGCGATCTTCGGCGCCGCCGCGAGCGCAGCCGTCGCGCAGCGCCTCGCGCACGCACGCATCCACACGATCACCTCCGCCTACGCGGAGATCCCGCGTGCAGGGGAGATCGTCGTCAACCCCGGCGACCGTCACCTGCACGCCAAGCGCGTGGTGGCGCTGCCAGAGCTCTACGGGCCCTCGGTCCGGGGGCTGCCGATGGGCCAGCACGGCTTCCTGCGCACCGACCTCCACGGCCGGGTGCGCGAAGTGCAGGACGTGTTCGCGGCCGGCGACGCGGTCGACTTCCCGGTCAAGCACGGCGGGATCGGCTCCCAGCAGGCCGACGTGGCGGCGCAGTCGATCGCGGCGCTCGCCGGCGCCCCCGTGACGCCCGAGCCGTTTGACCCGGTGATCCACGGGATGCTGCTCACCGATGGCAAGCCGATGTACCTGACGGCGAAGATCACCGGCGGCCACGGCTTCAGCTCGGAGATCACCGACACGCCGACGTGGCAGCCGCCCGGCAAGATCGCCGCGAAGTACCTCGCGCCTTATCTGGAGCGGCTCGACCGCGGACGGGTGCTGGCGTGAGCTCGATCGCCGATCAAGCCTCGCGCGCGAGCAGCAAGAACTCCCGTAGGGAGCCTGGCGAGCGCTGCCTGGTCGTCGGCTACGACGGCAGCGACGGCGCCCGTGCCGCCGCGAGCTGGGCGGCCCGCGCGCTTCCCGCGCAGGGAAGCCTGGTGCTGGTGTACGCCTGCCGGGCGCTGCACGCGCCGCCTTTGCCGCTGGCCTCAACGCAGGAGCGTAAGCGCGTCGGCCAGGCGTTCCTCGATGAGCTTGCGTTGGACGGCGAGGATGCGCTGCTCGACGTGTTTGCGCACACGGAAGTCGTTGACGAGGACCCGGTGAGCGCGTTGGTCGACTCCGCGCGCCGCCACCACGCGAGCGCGATCGTCGTCGGCTGCGAGCGCCACTCGCGGCTGCACAGGGCGATCGGGACCGTCACGAGCGAGCTGCTGATCCGCTCGCCGGTGCCGGTCACAGCCGTGCCGAGCGGCGCAACGAGAAGGGAGCGGCACGATGACTTCCGCTGAGACGTTCGAGCAGCTGACGGTGGGTTCGGTGATGCACGTGGGCGTGATCGAGTGCGAGCCCGAGACGCCGCTCGCCGAGGTGGCGCGGCTGATGGCCGAGGAGCACACCCACAGCGTCGTCGTCTGCGGGCTGGCCGCCGTGTCGCGTGACGGGCGCGCTTGGGCTTTGCTCTCCGATGTCGACTTGATGCGCGCGTTCGCCGCTGATGGTGCCAGCGGCGTCGCCTTCCAGGCGGCCGCCAGCGAGATCGTCACGATCGGCGTGCACGAGCCGCTCGCGCGCGCCGCACAGGTGATGGGCGAGCATGGCTGCTCGCACCTGGTCGCGACGGCGGCCGACTCGGGGCTCCCGGCCGGCGTCGTCTCGAGCCTAGATGTGATCCGCGGGCTCGCGTGGGGCTGGCGGCCTACCGCCCGCGCCGTGGACTGAGTCCCGGCAGGAACACCTTCCTCGCTAGCGCGTACGCCGGCGCATTTCGTCAGCGGCTGCCGCCGGTGGCGGCGTCTCACAGCTCGATCCGGGGTGAGGCAACCCTCGAAGCTGCGGTGGCGCGCCCGGTGCTGGCAGCTCGACTCTCGGCGCACGCTGAGGGCGGGCGGGCGCTCTATGGTTCGATGCGCTCGACGGTAGTTACCTTGTCGATCGCCCGGTCGAACGAGAGAACCGCGCGCACGCCGGTGGCTTCGGCGCTGGCGACGAGGTATGCCTCGGCGAAGTCCAGGCGGTCGATCTCGTACAGCTCGAGCGACCGCAGCAGCAGGCGAGCGTCGATGACCTCAATCGAGGGGAGTGCAATCGCGGCGCGCATCAACTCGGCGATGCGGGCGCGCTCGACTTCGTAGAAGGACTCGAGCACGTAGACGCACTCGGCGAGGATCAGGTCCGCGAGCAGCAGCTGGCCGTCGCTGCTGGCGAGGGCCGCGCCCGCACGACCGGCCATCTCCGGTGGGTCGCCGGTGAGGTGGCGGATCAGGACGTTCGTGTCGAGGAACGCGCTCAGCGGCGATCCTCCGCGCGCATCCGGCGTGTCCGGCGCAGCACCTCATCCCAGGACGTTCCGCGCTTGCCCTCTGGCACGGCGACGGCGCCGGCCGCGGCGATGAAGTCTGGAGTCTTGGCGAGGATCGCCCTGGAGCGCTCGACGCGGAACACGAGCTGGTCGCCCTCGTGTAGCTGCAGCGCGTCGCGCACAGTCTTTGGGATCGTGACCTGGCCCTTCGATGTCACTCGTGCTGAGGAGTCCACATCTGCTCCTTACTTTTAATGATGGGTAAGGATAGCGTGGTCGGGCACTAATTGCCGGCCCACTCGGGCGGTGTGGCGCCGGGCTTCCACTCCTTGGTGGCGCCGCCGCCCTGCTGGCGAAGAAGCTGGGAGTAGTCGAGGAGCTGGTGGTGGACGGCGAGCTCTTCGCGCGGGTCCTGTCCGCCGTCGTCTAGTTCGCCTCGCCACACCGCCAGCGCGCACAGCGTCTCGGTGGTCGGGCTGTGGCCGCTGGGATGCCAGTGGCAGAAGACGAGTTCGCGGCCCTCGTATCCGATGGCGTAGGTAGCCGCGAACCTCGACGCGCCAACCGTCGGCGTCTTGGCGTACCTCGTATTCCTCAGCGACGTCGATCGAGAGAGGCCGGCTGTGCATTTTCGCCGTGTCAGCCAGTTCGAGCTCGTGCGGCTTGTCCGAGAGGTGGTAGGCGCGGGCGACGACGTGGACGCTCGTCACGCAGGACAGCAACCGCACGGTTCTGCCGCGGTAGCGCTCGACGGCCTCGGCGGGTGTATTACTTGTGCGTGGCATGGAGCGGGAGCATCATCGCAACGCGCGTCACGTCGGGGCTATCGTCAATGTCGATCTCGCCCGCGTTCAGACGCCGCTCGAACTCCTCGCCGCTCATGCCCAGGCGCTTGCGTGCCTGTTCATCGACTCGCTGGTCCCACTGCTCAGGGCTCAGCTCGCGGATCTCGTTGTCAGTTCGGGTAGCCATTGCAAACGCTCCTTGGAAGGAAGCGACCACACGGGCCGGCTCCTTGACGATCCATAGTAGGGAGAGGCGGGTGGCGTCCCTCGGTCGGTTTCGGCAGGCTCCGGCGGGCGTCTGACGCCCGCCGGGCCACACCCTTTCGCGCGGCTGCGACGAGCTGCAGCGCGCGGGTCTTCTTGGGTCCATCGTCGAGAGCGCGAGCGAAGCGCTGGCCGCTCGAGCCTCGTGGACGCGCTGCGTGACCGCTTCGGTGTGGCGGATCGAGAACTTCTGCCGCGCGTTGGCAAGACTCCAGTTGAGGGTGTTCTGGCAAACCACGCGAATCGGGGTGGTGGCAGCGACGACGGCCGTCGAGCAGTCATGGCTGTTCATCAGCAGCACGTATGGGCGCACGTCGTCGCCCCCGACCTCGACGTGATCGGGCAGTGTCGCCAGCACCCACACGCGGCGACCGCCGTGCAGGCTGCCGGCCGTCTCGAAGTGGATCGAGCTGCCGAGCAGCTGGTCGACGAACGCAAAGCTTCGTGGTTCTGCACGATCCGGTAGCGCTCGCCGACGACGCCAAGCACCTCATCGTTGTCTTGCCGGACAGTCGCGTAGTGACCATCGGAGCCCCGATAGCGCAGCACGTCGGGCAGGTCAGCGCCGCAGTCGATCGCCAGGCGTCGCTTCGCGACGCTCCAGCCGAGACCCGACGCCTCGATCGCCTCACCTACTGTTGCCGGTGGTCGATCGAGTACGGCACCGAGGCCGTGCCAGGACTTCTCGCGCACCGAGAACATGGTGTCCGAGTCGGTGATTCCTGCGACATTTTGAGCCTCCTTTGGCTGTAAGGGCCCCGCCCGATGCGGGGCCGGTCGCAGCCCCGGCCGCATCCCCTATAGGGGATGCGAAATCGCCGGGCCAGCCGGCTCCCGCTAAGGGCACTCAGCCCTGTCGAGCGCTACCGCGATGCGCAGCTCGACCGCCCGAAGATCCGCGTCGACCTCGATGACCTCGACTGGCTGCCGCCCTGCGGCTCCGCCCAAAAGGCATGAGCGAACACACCAAACCTAGTGGGAAATCGCGCCTCTTGAAGTCTAGTAGAAGGATGCTTAACATCTCGATTCGAGATGACTGACACCCCACAGATTGATTCGGGGCGCGCCCACACGCTCCTCGATGCCCTCGGCGAGCAGCTCGCCCTGCGCGAGGAGCAGTTCACGATCGCGGTCGTCGGCGGCTCGGCGCTACTCGCACTCGGCCCCGTCACTCGCACGACGCGCGACGTTGATGTCGTGGCGCTGCTGGACGGGGACGTGCTCGTCTCCGCGCAGCCGCTCCCTGCGGCGCTACTCGAGGCCGCTGGAGTTGTGGCGGCCGACTTCGACCTGCCGGCTGACTGGCTGAACGCCGGCCCGGCACAGCTAGTCGACTTCGGCCTACCCGAGGGGTTCTTGGCACGGGCGCAGCGCCGTCGTACGGAGCGGCGCTGACGGCCCTGTTCGCCTCTCGTGTCGATCAGATCCATCTCAAGCTCTACGCCGTCGTGGACCAAGGGGCGGGGCGCCATCTCGCCGACCTGCAGGCCCTTGAGCCGACGGAAGCCGAGTTGCTGACCGCGGCACGGTGGACACGGACACACGACCCCTCGCCCGGCTATCTGAACGTACTGGCGGAGGTCCTCAGTCATTTCGGAGTTGAACATGGATCTGAAGGCCTTTAGCGAGAGCCTCAGCGCCCGGCTGCTCGAGTTCGCCTGGGACGAGTGGGCGCAGATGGGCATCTCCGCAGTTCCACACTGTGAGAGCCGCTGGGCGCAGGACCCCGAGGCTCTAATCGTCTTCACGCTCGAGGTGGCACGCGCCGATCCGAGATTGTTCGACGAGCTGCTGGACTGGATGCTGCTTAACGAAGGTCTCCTGAGCATCCGCCGGCTGCGGGCCGTGTGCATCGACGAAGTAGATCGAACGCTCGTGGCCGGCGCGATCGCCTGGCTTGCGAGCCGCCACCCACGCACACGGCTCCAAGCCAAGCCTCCTAGAGACGAGACAGGTCTACAGGTGCCACTGTTCGCAGCCGCTGGGACGCTTCGCGACGTGGACCCGGCCTTTGCAAAGGCCGGATTGCTGCGTACGCCGCTTGAGCCCTCCGGCAAGTCCCAGGCGCCGGATCTGTCGCTTCCGATCGACCTCGACTTTCGCCTACGCGGCGTGTTCGGCGTCAGCATCCGCGCGGAGGTCTTGCGGATCCTTCTGTGCACGACCGCGCCACTCATGACCGCGTCGGCCTTGGCGCGCTCCAGCGTCTACTCCAAGCGAAACGTCCACGACGCCCTCACCGACCTGGCAGCGGCCGCGATGATCCAGGTGTTCAGCGTGAGTGGCGAGCAGCGTTATCAGATCGACAAGCGCCGCTGGGCGGCATGGCTCGACCTCTGCCCGCAGGGGCCGCCGAGCCACCGTGAGTGGCCACAGCTGCTCGGCGCGCTGCGCATAATCCTGCGTTGGTCACAGCAGCCAGAGCTCGCCGACGCCTCGGACTACATCCAAGCGAGCAGCGCCCGTCAACTGCTTGAGGTGCTCCGCTCTGACCTGGCATTCGCTGGAGTCCCTACAAACCTTCGAGCAACCGCCGAGGACGCAGCACCGACCCTTGAAAGAGTCATCGATGACATCCTCACTCCGCTGGAGCGCGCACGAGCATCTTCCAGGTAACGCCCGAAGGCACGGACACGCCGTCGCAGTGCGTCCCGGCACGCATGCCTAACCTCTGCGAGCAGCGCGTTCGGACCTGCGCCGACGAAGCCGCGGCCCTTCTCAGGCGGCGAGCACCTCGCGCAGCGTCGGTGCGACATCCGGCGTCGCCGTCGATGGGTCGGCGAGTGCGTCGGGTCCGAGGAACACTTCGGCTGCGGCAGCGTCGAAGAAATCTTCGAGCAGTGCGCGCTGCCCCTTCAACCTCGTCGACATGCCGATCTGATCCCAGACGGTGAACATGACGCCGAGTTCGCGAGCTTGTGCCGCTCTATCTCGATCTGCTCGGCGAGCTGAGTCTGCTCGACGGAGGAGGTCACGGCGAGGACGAACTCGCTCGCCCGGCTCCGCCAGCTGCCCGCGATGAAAGCGTAGAGATCCACGCTCGGCATGTCAGGGTGCGGCATATTCAGGCGCGCGTGCCCCTGCCTACGTGAGCTTCCTCGAGCACTGGCTCAGAGGACGCGCCGGGGATACAGCGCGCCCATCACGAATAGCTGGCCGTCGGCTTGACCACGGCGTATTTTCTGCTCGCCGACGGATCGGTGCTCACGCTGAACTCGCGTTCGGGCGTGCGCTCGCGGACGGCGAGCTGGTGGTCGAGCCGGTCGCCGACCAAGGACTGGCCGCGGATCCACGAGTTGATGCAGCAGTATCTCGACCTGCCGCTCGGGATGGTCGACGCGTCGGTCATCGCTGCTGCCGAGCGCCGCGGAATTGAGATCATCGCGACCCTCGACCACAGGAACTTCCGCGTAGTCAGACCGCGACACGTGCAGGCGTTCACGCTCGTCCCCTGACCGTCGGTCAACACCCGGTGCGAGGTCGGCAGTGGGCTCTCCGTCCGGAGGTTGCGAAAGCGCCAGCCTTCAACACGCCCATGCGGGCGTCGTGATGTGCAGCGACCCGCACGAGGTTCGGCGCCGGTCCGCGGACCTCACCGGCTGACTACGGCTACCTCGCTCTCGTCCTACGCTGCTCTCGGGCTCGGGTCCATCCCGGCCCATCGGCGAACCTGGACACGCGAACCGACGAGGAGGAGCATGAGCGGAGAACACGTTGAGATTGCAACCGAGGACGGCGTGGCCGACGGGTACCTGGCGAGGCCGGCGGACGACGACGGCCGTCGCCCGGGGGTGCTGTTGCTCGTGGACGCCTTTGGCCTGCGTCCCCAGATCGAGCAGATGGCCGAGCGCATCGCGCAACGCGGCTTCGTGGTGCTCGCTCCCAACGTCTTCTACAGGCACGGCCGCGCGCCGGTGCTGCCGATGCCGGACCTCGAGGATCCCGAGGCGCGCGGGCCGTTCATGGAGAAGATCGGGCCGATGATGCAGGAGCTCACGCCCGAAGTGATCGCGAGCGACAGCCGCGGCTACCTCGACTCCCTCGCCAAGGCAGCCCGGGGGCCGTTCGCGATCACGGGGTACTGCATGGGGGTGCGGCTGGGCTGGCGGATCGCGACCGCCCATCCCGACCGCGTGGTGGCGCTCGCCGGCTTCCACGGCGGGGGGCTGGTGACGGACGACCCGGACAGCCCGCACCGCAGCGCCGGCGAGCTGACCGTGGAGGTCTACCTCGGTCATGCGGACAACGACCGCAGCATGACCCCCGAGAACATCGCCACGCTGGAGCGGGCGCTGGAGGAGGCCGACGTGAGCTACCGCTCGGAGGTCTACGAGGGCGCCGCCCACGGCTACACGATGGCCGACACCTCGATGTACGACGAGCGCGCCGCCGAGCGCCACTACCAAGCGCTGTTCGCGCTGCTGGACAGGACGCTTTGAGCCCGCGGCGCCGAGCCGCCCGGCGGGCGTCGGCCTCTCGGGAATGACGTCGCTGCACGAGCGCTGCCGCCAGACGCTGCAGCGAAACTGGGCGGAAGGTGAGCGCGACGGGGTGCCGTTCGCGTACACGCGCCCGAGCCCGCAGCGCTACCCGTGGCAGTGGTATTGGGACTCGTGCTTCGCGGCGATCGCCTGGCGCCATCTCGATCCGGCGCGTTCCCGCGCGGAGCTGCAGACGCTGCTCGCCGCCGCGCGGCCCGACGGGTTCATCGGTCACACGATCTTCTGGGGGCAGCCGCTGAGCGGTCCGCGGACGCTCTTCTACAACGTGATCGACCACGACGACGCGATGACCGCGACGATCCAGCCGCCGATGCTGGCGTTCGCGTGGAAGCTCGCGGTGGGCGACCCGGCGCTCGAGCCGCGAATCGTCGCCCACCACGCCGCCGTCAGCGCCCAGCGCGACGTGGAGGGCGACGGGCTGCTGTGGATCCTGCAGCCCGACGAGTCCGGCTGCGACGCGTCGCCTCAATTCGACCCGATCTGGCGCCATCGCGCGCAGGGCCTGCCCGGCTTCGTCGAGTTGGTGCGGCGCAATCGCGAGCGCGGGTTTCGCATCGACGCGGTGCGTGCCGCCGGCGACCCGGTGGTGTGCGAGGTGCTGACCAACGTGATGCACGGGCTCTCGCGGCTCGCGCTCGGGCTGCCCTCCATCACCCCCGCGCTGGTCGCGCGGCTGTACGACGAGCCCAGCGGGCTGTTTCTGCCGGCTGTGACGCCGGCGATCGAGCAGCGGATCCCGCTCACGTGGACGGCGCTCGCCCCGCTGGCGTTGCCCGACCTCCCCGAGCAGATCGCCGACCGCCTGGTCGCGTGCCTGCTCGACGAGGGCCGCTTCTGGACCGCCGTGGCCCCTCCTGCGGTGGCGGTCGACGAGCCCGCGTTCTCGCTGCGCGAGCACTTCGCCGGCCTGCGCCGCTACTGGCGCGGTCCCACATGGGTCAACAGCGCATGGCTGGTGTGGCGGGGCCTGGTGCGTCTCGGCTACGAGCAGCAGGCGGCCACGCTCGCACGCACGATCACCGAGACCGTCTCGCGTGAGGGCCTGCGCGAGTTCTACGGGCCCCATGACGGGCGCGGCATGGGCGCCGAGGACTTCGCGTGGTCCGCGCTGGCGCTCGACATGCTGGACCCCGCCGACGCGCTGCGGGCGCAGCATGTTGCGCTCGCGTGATCCGCTCACGCTCGGCCTTGACAAATACAACTTTGTCGCTAAACTAGATGAGGAATGACCAGGTTGCCCTCATCCCTCGTGCAGTTCGCGTACGGGCGCTGTACGAAAGACAGAGTTCGGCGCGCGCGAGAGGTCCTGGCACCTGGACGCTGTGAACGCTGACCCT
>Ga0335075_10007997_pt1 | contig 16248 bp, 15 predicted proteins | sample Lox_Sample_24_FD_206723 | JGI IMG/M metagenome (GOLD analysis project Ga0335075, IMG submission 206723) | Soil microbial communities from Loxahatchee National Wildlife Refuge, Florida, United States - Lox_Sample_2.4 | ecosystem: Environmental > Terrestrial > Soil > Wetlands | place: USA... | reverse complement strand
TTGCTGTTCCACCCAATTGCCAGGCTTGCCTTCGTTACCGCCTGGTCGCGATGGCGAAGACTTCACCAAGCTCGTGCCGCCGAGGCGCATTACCGCACCCGCCAGCATTCGCAACTGTAGTACTAGAACGCCACCTGCTGCACCCGCAATCAATAGAGCACCGTATCTCGCGGCCGACAAGCGAAGGATTTCCTGCGAGACCAGAATAAGCATCGTTACGGCCATAGTCGACAGTGCATTGATGAAGCCCAGCATCAACGCCAGCCGAAGGATGGTTGGGTTACCCAACAACCACCTGACACCTTCCAGCAGCTCTATCTGGATTGATCGGCGAACGACCGCCACGCGGGGAGGCATGACGATCCACCAAATCAGCAATGCAGCGACCCCAAAGGTCGCGGCGTCCACCAAGAAAGGCGCTGGCACGGCCAGCGCAATCAAAACGCCGGCGAGCGGCGGACCGACAAAAGAGCCCATAATCTTCTCGACGGTCCAAATTTGCCCATTGGCACGCTCTAGATCTTTTTTCTCGACAATTGACGGCAGAACGGTTTGCGCAGCGTTATCTCGGATTACCCCTGCCGAACCTAATAAAAACGCCAAGCTGGATAGAGCAAGGACATATGCGCCAGGGTGACTTGCTGTGGACAGCGGCGATCCCGACAGGATCAATCCGATCACCCCGCATGTCAGAACCAAGCTGAACAGATCAGCTTGCACCATCATGCGCTTCCGGTCGCCGCGATCGATGATCACCCCGGCTGGAATCGCGAAAAGCGTCCATGGCAGGCGAGTTGCGGAGGCTACGAGCGCGACCAGCGCGGGATCGCGAGTGAGAAGCGTGGTTAGCCAGGGAAATGGCAGCGCGGAGACACCATCGCCCAGGTTGGAAATGGCAGAAGCTGCAAACAGTAGCTGAAAACCACGATTGGCTGTCAGAGCACTCATTGCCATGAGACCCTGTTAGACCAGGCCGCGGATTGCTAGCACAAGAGTGTACCGCCAGTCAGCATCCTCCGCAGTGTGATCGTCCTTGCGGAGTGCCCGCTATCCACCCATTGCAGTCCCGGAGACCGGGCGGTCGGATGTCCGCATTGGTGACGCAGCACCACTCGACGGAACGGAAGCCACGGGCGCACAGCGGACCTGGGGATCTGATACACTATGGCCAATATTGCATCGGTCCAGGGCGCCCGGGGGTCCCGATCGGCGCCAGCCTCGGCAGCCATTGGCGCGGTCGCAACTGGCAGCAGAGTGATCGCTCGGGTCATCGCTATGCCGCTGCAACGGCGCGCACCTGAATCTCGACACCGAGTTTCCTGCGGACCGCGCCGAGAATAGCGGCGAGATTATCCATCGTCGGGTTGCCGTTCTTTGAGAGCATGCGGTGAAGGCTCTTTGCGGGTTTCGCCGTCTCAGCGGCAAGTGTTTCGAATCCGACGGTGGCGTTGACGAGATCGCGCAGGACCAAACGCGCCGTGTCGGCTTCGCCGTTGAGGAACAGCGTCGCCGCCTCGTCGAGCAGCGCCTTTGCTAACTCGGGATCGCGTCGAACGCGTTCGACAACTGTCTCCTTGAAATCCCGAGTCAGAGTCATCCCGTTCACCTCTTGCCGGGCGGCTTCGCTGAAGCCGCCTTCCGCGTCTTGTATTCCGCCCACATCGCCTTTGCGCGCCCGATATCAGTCTACTGGCGCTGCTTCGTGCCGCCACCGAGGCGAGCTGACGAACCGGTCGCCGTGCTTCCCGAGATAAATCCGATAGTCCGGCCCCCAATCGACGCGGTACTCGCCAATTGTCCCGATCCACTCCACCCGCGACAGGTTGCCCAGCTCGAGCCGCACTCCCGCGGTTGCCACCTTGGCAGCCGTCTGGGCATGCAGGCTGTTGAACCAAACCCGTTACGGGTTCGACCCGTCCTCCCGGACGTACTGGACAACTCTCGGTCCATGGCTCATATAGTAACATATAGGTTACTTGCGAGTCAGGCCCAATCAGCGAGCCGCTACGAAATGCACCATTAACGCGCAATAACTAAATCATTGACAACTCGGGGTTGCATATCGCATTGTTACGGCCACGGCGCGGCCAGCCCTTCCTCCGACTCGGGCGCATGTGGCAGCGAGTCAATTCGCAGCGGATCGAGGGGTGCGATGTCGCAGTCTCGCGTGTGGTCGTTTCACTGCCCTGAGTGTGGGTTCGGGCATGTTGAACTAGGCTGGCTGGGCACCGATGACGAGGCGTACTGCCTCGTCTGTTCGGAAGAGCGGAGCGCAAGTGTCCGTCTTCAGCGCTGGGTGGATCAGGAGCCCGGTCGTCAAGCCCGCTTGCGAGAGGTTTTGGCGGCCTGAGCCGCCGGCCCCTTCTCCGGGGCCTTGCCGGCCGGTTTCTCCTTGGCTGGGGGCTTTTCCGGTGGCTGGCCCAGGCTCTTCTTCAGCGCCGCCATGATGTCGATGACGTTGCCTCGGTCCTCGGCGGCGGGCTGTTCGCGATCGATGCCTTCGCCCTTGAGCTTGGCGTCGAGCATCGCCCGGAGCCGGGTTTCATACCGGTCCTCGACATCTGACGGGTCGTAGCGGCCGGTCTGGCGGTCGATGAGTTGGACGGCCAGTTTCACCATCTCCGGATCGCTCGTCTCGCCGGATTTGGCGGTGAAGATGTCCGACGCGTTGTTCATGTCGCGCTGCTCTGAGAGGGTCTGCGCCACCAGGCCCTGATCGGTGGCCCGAACGCCGATGGTCCGCTCGCGCTGCGCGATGACGACCCGTGCCAGGGCGACGCGCCCGGTCTGGGCGATGGCATCCCGCAGCACAGCGTAGACGTCGGCGCCGGCATCGCCGTCGGGCGCGAGGTAATAGCTCTCATCATAGTAAACCGGGTCGATCGAGTCCGCATCGACGAACTTCTCGATGGTCATGATCGATGAGCTTTCGACTTTGACCGAGTCGAAATCCGCATCCGACAGGAGCAGATATCGGTTCTTCGCAAATTCGTATCCCTTGACCAGGTCCCTGCGAGACAGCTCCTTGCCGGTGTCGGCATCGACCGTGAGCATTCGGATGCGGTTGCCGGTTTCCGGGTTGATCATGTTGAACCGGATGGCGTTGCGCTCGTGCTTTGCCGCGAACAGGGCAACGGGGCAGGAAACGAGGGCGAGCCGAAGGTGACCTCGCCAGATCGGACGCTGTGCCATGCTACGGCCCTCCCTCGGGCTTCATGGATGGTGGCCGAAACTAAATCGGAGTTTCCGCCGCGACGTAAGAGAGCCGATCGGTTGTGGAGCTGTTCGGTTCTCCTGAGCCAAGTTCTTAACACGCCGCGAGTAGGCCATTGATTTCGCAGCGGATTCGGCGATGCCGGCAATGGCCGGCAACTCGCAGCTGTCGGATCACGTGCGCGTTACCGGTGGCGACGTCTTCAGGTCATCTCGCAGCCGGGCAACAGATGACCGCTGAAGCGGTGCCATATCTCGGTATGGCCGAGGAGAGGAATGCCTATGAAGCCGCGGAGATGGAGCCGGTCTTGGTCATCCACGCGGATCTCCGCCTGGTACTCCTTGCCGTCACGCGGATCGGTCACGTGGCCCAGCCAGTCGCCATCGTCTGTCGGCCGCTCGCCGGTGACGATCGCCAGGCCGCACTGCGAGCGGCCTTGAGAGTCCTTCGGTATCGGCTCACCCGGTGCTCGCTTGATGCCGACGATCCAGCCGCACAGAGCCCGGCCGCACCACCCGATCTCGATCACGCCGCCGCCATTGTTCGTCAGCCATAGGCCAAGGGGCGAGAAAGGCGCAGGCATTTCCCGGGCGGGCGCGGCGATGCTGATGCCAAGCGCGATGGCGATGCCCAACAATATGGGAGCTGAAGCTGTACGGAGCGTCGCGGAAAAGGGGTTCACACGGAGGACCGCGGAGGGTGACACGGAGGGCCACAGGAGTGCCAGGCGGGTAGTGCGTCATTTTGAATTTTCTGGATCACTTATCCATCTGTTTGCCGGTCTTCTTCACCCATTCGCCAAAATCCTCGATTGCCACGCCATGCCATGAATGCGCCCCCTTTGGCTTCCACATCAGGGTGCTGGGCTTTACGCGCAGGGTGCCGTACATCTTCCCACCCTCTAGGATTTGGAAGTCCTGGGATACCGGCGCGCTGAATTCCTTTGCTGGCATGATGTCTCCCGTCATTGGCTATGGATCGGACGTGATGTATGCTTACCGCCAAGCAAGGGAAGATGCAATGCCGAAAGGACCACGGGGCGAGCGGCGCCCGGCCGACGTGATCGGCGTGGCCGTGAAGGTCATGCGAATTGCCACTGGCGAGGAGCCAGATGACCGGCAGGACGCGCCATCCCTGACACCAGGGCAGCAGCTCGGGAAGCTGGGCGGCGCAGCGCGGGCGAAGAAGCTCACCCCAGAGCAGCGGAAGGAAATCGCCCGGAAAGGGGCGGCAAAGAGGTGGGTTAGTTAAATCATGCTAGCGAGGTAGCGAAGCTGCTTCTGGTAACGCTCAGCAGACTGGTTCACCTGTAAGCGGCGTCCTTCCACCGTATGAAAGCGCCCGATTCGGAGTTCGGAAATCGGAATGCGCTCCGCACCACTGATGCGGCCGGCGGAATGGAAGTCATCGGTTAAGACAAAGGCGTCGCTAGGATCACCGTGCCCAAACACGGAAGCATGCTTCTCTGCGATTCCCAAGGCGCGTTCGACGTACATACGAGACGCTTGGTCGGGTGTCGCTCGTATTCTGCTCTTGGCCCCTACCATTGTCATAACAATGGCAGCGACTTTTGGTGATACCAGACCGCCGGCCCGTTCGTTCCATACCTGGAAATCGCGACCAGGATTCGCCAGTAGTCCCAAGGTCAACTCAAGAGAGTCCATCGAGTGTTCATCGACCCGAACAGGAATGATGATCGCCTCTACTGCGCACCAAGCTAGGTGAGTTCCACCCGCATAGAACGGACTCGTGTCAAGCAACACCTTGTCGCATTCCTGGATCTTTGCTTCGCGCTCGATCACCTTCCGTAATCCATGAAGGAGGTTATGAACGGCATTAGTATTCTTGTTGGCATGGGCCATGTTTAGCTGCTGATACAGTGCCGAAGGAAAAGCAAAGAGTTCCGGGTTGCCGGCAATCACAAACGCACTCTTGCCGCCCTTGAAGTGTTCGCAACGCTGACTGATCCGATACGAAATATCGTCGGGCGCCTCCCCGAAGGCTGGCCCTAGGATGACGGGCTGCAAGGCATTGTAAATGGTCACCTTCGGTTTGAATTCCCCCAGAAGCATTTCAGTGAAGTTGCATTGAGCGCAGACATCGGCCACTAGCAGAGAATGTTGCCGAGAAATCTGAAAGGCCAGATTGAAGGCGAGCGATGACTTACCTACCCCTCCCCGCAGGTTCGACAATGCATAGGACCGGAAGTTTTGCCCTTCCGGCTGAATGTAATTCTCCTCGATCACCTTCGCGTGGTTCTCAAGGACTTTGGTTACCCCTTCGGCCATAGGCGCTTAACCCCCTTCACGATGCAGGAGTGCCCCGAGTCGGCAGGGGCACCCGCTGCGTGCAGGCCGCGTAGCAATCCGCAGGTTGACTGTCAACAGGCAGGAGCATAGAAGAGCCGCAGGTCTACCAGAAAAATGCAGGTTCTGGCGTATTTCCTGAAAGTTCCGCTTGACGGCAAGCATAGAGTTTCATATCATGGGCGCCATGAACAAGCTCCCGTCCGCCAAGCGCGCCCAAATCCTCTCCATGCTCTGCGAAGGGTCCTCTATGCAGTCCACCTCGCGGGTCTGCGACGTGGCGTTCAACTCCATCGTCAAGCTGCTGGCGGACGCTGGCCGGGCCTGCGAAGCCTTCCATGACAAGACCGTGCGTGGCGTCCAGGCCCAGCGCGTCCAGCGCGACGAAATTTGGGCTTTCTGTTATGCCAAGCAGCGCAACGTCGGGACGGCGAAGGCCGCGCCAGCTATTGCCGGCGATCTGTGGACTTGGACGGCCCTGGATGCCGATAGCAAGCTGCTGATCTCCTATTTGGTCGGCGATCGGAATGCGGCTTGCGCGAACCAATTCATGCAGGACGTAGGCGAGAGATTGGCGAACCGGGTTCAACTGACCACGGACGGCCACAAGCCGTATCTAGAGGCGGTTGAAGGCGCCTTTGGCGCGGACGTTGATTACGCAATGCTGGTGAAGACCTATGGCGAAGCGCCCGAGCCGGCTGGCCGTTATTCCCCCGGCATCTGCACTGGTGCCAAAAAAGAACGCGTTGAAGGTCGGCCCGATCCCAAGCACATCAGCACCAGCTATGCCGAGCGTCAAAACCTAAATTTCCGGATGGGAATGCGCCGCTTCACGCGCCTGACGAATGCTTTCAGCAAGAAAGCCGAAGCGCATTATCACATGGTCTGCCTCTACACCGTTTGGTACAACTTCGCCCGCGTTCATAAGACGCTGCGTTGCTCGCCCGCTATGGCTGCTGGCCTGTCGCAGACCCTTTGGAGCATGGAAGATATCGTCAACCTGATCGATGATGCCGCCGAGCCGGCACAGAAGCGCGGCCCCTACAAGACCAAGGCTCGGCTGGCTGCTGCTGAGATCGTTGCGGCAAATTCAAAATGACGCACTACCAGCCCCGCCTTCGACCGAAAGTCAGTGACGTTTTCGGTCAAGGCTTCCGGCATCATTGGGACCTCCCTGGGTTATTGGTGGCCCTCGGCGTGAACCCGCTCCTCTACTATGCGCCGACGCCCAGGAATGGTCTCGGACTGGACCGCCCGGGGACGGGGACCAATGCTGTATATCGGCAGACATTTGGTCTCCCGCCTTGCAAGGGAATGGATGGATCACTCTGAACCCGGCAGAGTGTCGTCGGCGTCCGCCGAAAACCTCGCGGCCGAGCTGATCGCGGTGCTCGTGGCGGTGACCGACGGCGAGCCCCGCGTGCTGACGATCGAACATGGCGGGGCGCTTCCCGCCGGTCCGCTCGAGCCGGGGCATCGCTCGCTGCAAAGCGGCCTGCGCTCCTGGGTGGAGCAACAGACCCGGCATCCACTGGGCTATGTCGAGCAGCTATATACCTTCGCCGACCGCGGCCGCACGGGGGGCGGTTCGCGGCATATCTCGATCAGCTACCTGGCGCTGACGCGGGAAGCGGGGCCGCCCGGAGAGCAGGGCGTCGGCTGGCAGAGCTGGTATCGCTTCTTCCCCTGGGAGGACTGGCGCGCGGACGGGCCCGCGCTGGTGCGGGCAACCGTCGCCCCCTTGCTCGGTGCCTGGGCGCGGGCCGCCAACGGCGCGGGCCGGCGCGAGCGACGGCTGCGGGCAGCGGTGGATTTCGGGCTGGACGGCGAGGGTTGGAACGACGAGCTGGTGCTGCAACGCTATGAGTTGTTGTGGGAGGCGGGACTGGTGCCGGAGGCGGGCGCCGCCGCGGCGTCCCTGCCGGGCGCGCCGATGATGCATGATCACCGGCGCATCCTGGCGACCGGGATCGCCCGGTTGCGCGCCAAGATCAAGTACCGCCCGGTGGTCTTCGAGCTGATGCCGCCGGCGTTCACTCTGTTGCAATTGCAGCGGACGGTGGAAGCGCTGGCCGGCCGGCTGCTGCACAAGCAGAATTTCCGGCGGGTGATGGAGCAGCAGGCGCTGGTGGAAGAGACCGGGGGCGAGGCGCGCGAGACTGGCGGTCGCCCGGCCAAGCTGTTCCGCTTCCGCCGCGAGGTGCTGGCCGAGCGGGCGGCCGCAGGCACCAAGCTGCCACTCGCGCGTACAGTGTGAGCGCGCGCGATTTGACACCACCTCGCGGCCCGCTATAACCGCGCACTCCCGGCCGGCGCCCGCGCCTAGCCGGCGCGACCCGTTGGCAGGATTGAAACCGATGTTCGCAGTGATCCGCACCGGCGGAAAGCAATACCGGGTGACGCCGAATGCCGTGCTGAAGGTGGAGAAGCTCCCAGCCGAGCCGGGTGCGACAATCACGTTCACCGATGTGCTGGCAGTGGGCGATGCGTCCGGCGTTACGCTGGGCGCGCCGGTGGTTGCCGGCGCCTCGGTCACTGCGACGGTGGTCGCGCAGGACCGGCTGGACAAGGTCATCATCCTGAAGAAGCGCCGGCGACAGAACAGCCGCCGCAAGAATGGGCACCGCCAGCATGTCACCGTGCTGCGGATCGCGGACATCACCGGCCGCGGCGAGCGAGCCGTGGCCCCGGCGGGCGAAACGGCCGCCGACGCCGGCGGCGCGCTGGCGGGCGAGATGACCGGGGAAGCGCCAGCACCTTTGGCGAGCGAGGCCGTTGCCGAACCGATGCCAGCCCCGGCGGGCGACACCGCCGACGAGTCGGGCAGCGCCCTGGTGGGCGAGATCACCACGGAAGCGGCAGCACCTTTGGCGAGCGAGGCCGCTGCCGAACCTGTACCCGCCCCGGCGGGCGACACCGCCGACGAGTCGGGCAGCACCCTGGTGGGCGAGATCGCCACGGAAGCGGCAGCGCCTTTGGCGAGCGGGGTCGTTGCCGAACCTGTACCCGCCCCGGCGGGCGACACCGCCGACGAGTCGGGCAGCGCCCCGATCGAAGGAGAAGAGTGATATGGCACACAAGAAGGCCGGCGGCTCGTCGCGCAACGGGCGCGATACTGAGGGTCGCCGGCTCGGTATCAAGAAATTCGGCGGCGAGGCGGTGGTGGCGGGCAACATCATTCTCCGCCAGCGCGGCACCAAGTGGAAGCCGGGGCAAAATGTTGGTCTCGGCCGCGACCACACAATTTTTGCGCTGATTGATGGCCAAGTAGAATATGCGCGCAAGGCCGAGGGGCGGGTGCACGTCTCGGTCCGGCCGTTTCCGGGCCCTGCCGCCACGTAATACGGGAGAGGGGGCGGCGGGTAGCACCCTCACCCGGTTCGCTTCGCGAACCGATCTCTCCCGCAAGGCGGGAGAGGTGTCGGTGAAGCCATGAAATTCCTTGACCAGGCCAAGATCTACCTCCGCTCCGGCGATGGCGGCGATGGGGTCGTCGCGTTCCGGCGCGAGAAATTCCTTGAGTTCGGCGGGCCGGATGGCGGGGACGGCGGCAAGGGCGGCAATGTCGTTTTCGAAGCGGTGCCGAACCTGAACACGCTGATCGACTTCCGCTACACGCAGCATTTCCGCGCCAAAAAGGGCGGCAACGGCGCCGGGGCGGACCGCACCGGGGCCGGAGCGCCCGACGTGGTGATCCGGGTGCCCGTCGGCACTCAGATCCTCGACGAGGACCGCACCAGCCTGCTCGCCGATCTGGATCGGGCCGGCCAGCGCCTGACCCTGCTGCGCGGCGGCGTTGGCGGGTTCGGCAACGCGCACTACAAGTCGTCGACCAATCGCGCGCCGCGGCGGGCGGACAAGGGCTGGCCGGGGCAGGAGCGCTGGGTCTGGCTGCGGCTCAAGCTGATCGCGGATGCCGGGCTGGCCGGACTGCCCAATGCGGGGAAATCGACATTCCTCGCCGCGGTCTCCGCCGCACGGCCCAAGATCGCGGACTATCCGTTCACCACGCTGCATCCGCAGCTTGGAGTCGTGCGACTTTCTGCGACCGAAGAGTTTGTGCTGGCCGACATTCCCGGCCTGATCGAGGGCGCGCACGAAGGCGCTGGGCTCGGCGACCGATTCCTCGGCCATGTCGAGCGTTGCGCGGTGCTGCTGCACCTGATCGACGGCGCGGCCGGCGACGTGGTTCGGGCGTGGCGGTCCGTGCGGGCTGAACTGGCGGACTACGGCGCTGGGCTTGCCGATAAGCCGGAGCTAATCGGGCTGAACAAAAGCGATGCTATGACTCCCCGCGAGATATCCGCGCATCGGGCAGCGCTGGAGCGCGCGTCCGGCCGGCGCCCGCTGGTTCTGTCGGGTGTCACCGGCCAGGGCGTGCCGGAGGTGCTGCGCGCTTTGCAGAGCATGATTGCCGCGGCACGCCAAGAGAGGGCGGCGTGACGGCGCTGCCTCGGCTTGCCGCGGCGCACCGCCTGGTCGTGAAGATCGGCAGCGCGCTGGCGGTGGATGCGGAGGAGGCGGCGCCGCGGGATAGTTGGCTCGCCGGGGTGGCGGCCGATATGGCGGTGTTGCGTGCCAGGGGCGTCGATGTGATCGTGGTGTCATCGGGTGCCATCGCACTCGCCCGCCATGCGCTGGGGTTCAGCCGGACGCGGCTGCGGCTGGAAGAGCAGCAGGCGGCGGCCGCGGTGGGGCAGATCAGGCTGGCGCAGGCGTGGAGCGCTGCGCTGTCGGCGCAAGGCCTGACTGCCGCGCAGCTTCTGTTGACATTGGACGACACCGAGGACCGGCGCCGTTACCTCAATGCGCGGGCGACGTTGAACACGCTGCTGGGCCTGGGCTGCATCCCGGTGATCAATGAGAACGACACGGTGGCGACAGTCGAGATCCGGTTCGGCGACAACGATCGGTTGGCGGCGCGCGTGGCTGAGATGGTCGAGGCCGATCAGCTTGTCCTGCTGTCGGATATCGATGGGCTCTACACTGCAGATCCACGGCGCGATCCGGCGGCGGCGCATATTCCGGTAGTAGCGGCGCTGACGCCGGAGATCGAGTCGATGGGCGGGGAGCCGCCGCCGGGGTATTCGTCCGGCGGGATGCGGACGAAGCTGGCGGCGGCGCGGATCGCGACCCAGGCCGGTTGCGCGATGGCGATTTCGTATGGCGATGTCGCGCGCCCGCTGAGCGCGCTGGAACACGGCGGGCGCTGCACTTGGTTTTTGCCGGCGCCGGAGGGCCGGTCGGCGCGCAAGCGCTGGATTGCCGGGGCGCTGGTTCCGCTGGGCGCGTTCGTGGTCGATGCCGGCGCCGCCCGCGCCCTGGCGGCGGGGCGGTCGCTGTTGCCGGCAGGGGTGCGGGCGGTGGAGGGCACGTTTCAGCGCGGCGACCCGGTGGTGGTGCGCGGACCCGACGGGGCGGCGCTGGCGCGTGGGCTGTCGGCCTACGGCAGCGATGACGCCGCCCGCATTGCCGGCCACCGGTCTGATGAGATCGAAACCATTCTGGGCTGGCGCCGGCGCGACGAGATGGTCCATCGGGACGATCTGGTGCTGCTGTAACCACTCCTCTATCTGCGGAACGACTGGGGAAACAGGTTCAGGCGGAGCGCCGTTGAGAGATTGACTCTCGGGCGATCGCAACCCCACATCATCGTGGGCGGCCCTGTGCCATGGCTGTCCGGTTTAATTTCAGGCAGCGCCGGAGGGGCATGGCCTCCACCCGCCGCAAAGGAAAAAAGTTCAACAACAGATGCACACGGATTCACGCAGATGTTCTGGAGTGTGCGGTGCATCCGTGCGTATCTGTGTGCACATGTGGTTCCGTTCCCTTGCTACCATGTCGATCAGCATCAGTACGGCTTGCGGGAAATGGAAGTTTGCAACCACAGATGAAGTCGAATGGCTCGCAATAACCAAAGTCAGTTCGGCAAACCAGCCGTGGCGCTGATCATCTCTGGCGCATTCGAGTTGCTTGGCCCTGCGACCGCGGACCCGCCGCAATTCGACGACGCTCGGGACAAGTCCACTCGTCCGCGGCCGGCGGCTCGCCGGTTACGACCGATAGGACCCGTTGATGTCGATATACCCGTGCGTGAAGTCGCAGGTCCACGCCGTGGCAGTGCCGCGGCCCAGGCCGAGATCGATCTCGATATGGATTTCCCGCCCGCGCATATGCGCCACCACCGGCGCCTCGTCGTAACCTGGCACCACACCGCCGTCGCGTGCCATCCATACGCCGCCCACCGCGACCGACAGACGGTCGCGGTCGGCCGGTTCGCCGGCCTTGCCGACGGCCATGACAATCCGCCCCCAGTTCGCGTCTTCCCCGGCGACCGCCGTCTTCACCAAGGGCGAGTTCGCCACCGACATCGCGATCCGCCTCGCCGACCGCGTGGTGGTCGCCCCCGACACATCGATGCGGATCAGCTTCTGCGCGCCTTCCCCGTCGCGCACCACCTGCAGCGCCAGATCCAGCAGCAGATCATCCAGCTTCTGGCCGAAGTCGCGCAGCACGGGCCCGCCCTCGGCCGGCACGCGCGGATGCTTCGCCGTGCCGGTCGCGAACAAGAGCAGCGTGTCCGATGTGGAGGTATCGGAGTCCACCGTCGTGCAATTGAAGCTGCGGCCGACTCCCTTGCGCAGCAGTGCATCGAGCGCCGGAGCGGGGATCTTCGCGTCGGTGGCAACGAAACAAAGCATCGTCGCCATGTCCGGCGCGATCATGCCGCTGCCTTTGGCGATGCCGTTGATCCGCACCTCGGTCTCGCCGATGCGGGCGATTTGGGTGGCGCCCTTTGGAAAAGTATCCGTCGTCATGATGCCGCGCGCCGCGTCCTCCCACGCATCGTCGCGCAGGTTTGCATGCAGCGCCGGCAAGGCCGCGGTCAGTTTCCCGTGCGGCAACACTTCGCCGATGACCCCGGTCGAGGCAATCAACACCTGCTTTGCCGGACAGCCGACCAATTCGGCGGCCGCCGCGGCAGTGGCGGCGCAGGTCTCGTGCCCGGCGCGACCGGTGAACACGTTAGCATTGCCGGCATTGATCACGACCGCCCGCGCCCGCCCGCCCTTGACCGCGGAACGACACCAATCGACCGGTGCGCCGGGGCACCGGTTGGTGGTGAACACACCGGCCACCGTGGTGCCGGCAGCCAGTTCCATCAGCACGACGTCGGTCCGGTCCCGGTAGCGGATTCCCGCCTCCGCCGCACCGAGCCGTACGCCATCCACCGGGGCCAGCGCCGGAAAGTGCACCGCGAGCGGGGAGACCGGCAGATCCATCGGCTTTCTCCCTCAGCTCTTGCCGGCGTAACTTTTGGCCATGCCCTCGGCGGGCTCGGCCTGCGGGCCGAACGGCATGATCGGATAGCGCAGCCCGGCTTTGGACAGACCCTGCAGGCCGGTGACCCCTCGCGCCAGGTCCTCCGGCGGGCACGCCATCAGCAGTTCGTCATCCGCTACGGCCCCGTAGCGTCGTTCGGCGTAGCACGGGATCGACAGGCTAACCTCGCGCGTTTTCAGGACATGCCCCCAGCTATCGGCGCAGGCGCTCTCACCGGTGATACTGAAATCGTAGCGACGATAGTTGCGCCACTGCAGCCCGTTGATGAACAGGATCATCTGTGCCGGATTGGCGTAGAACAGGCAAATGTCGGGCGGGTCGAGCCGGCCGGTGCGCAGCGGAGAGACAACCAGCCCCTGATACCGGCCGGGCGGCACGCGCGGCATCTGCGCTTGATGCGCGGCCGCCGCTTCCCGGTTCTCGAACCAGACCCCCTCCATCTTGCGACCGGAGGTGAAGATCTCGCCGGGCGCATCGAGCCCGATCACGCTGGAGCAGCTTGAGAAAGCGGGAATGTTCTCAGTGGTGATGCCGAGGGTGAAACCCGCCATGCGCGACTGGGTGACGAGCTGGCAGGTCGAGAAGGTGCGACCCTTGGGCGGACGGCGCAGCCCAGGCACCCGCGCCATTTCATCAAGGTCCTCGAACAGCTTCATGCCGGTGGGCAAGGTGCGCAGCCGCAAAAGCTGCGAGAGCTGCTCGCCCAGTTCGGCGATGGCCTTGCCGTTGAGCGCATCGGTCGCTGGCCGGGCCGCTTCGGCCAGGGTCGCTTCGGTCATGCGGTTTCCTCCGGGTCCCGGCTAAAGAAAGCGTGTGCGCCAACGCTGTCAATCGGCGCCGTCGCACAAGGCAACGGTCGGCCTCCGTGGGCGTTCAGGCCGAGCCAGTCAAGGGAACCGCAGATGGACCGAGAGCAGGAACATCCGGACGCGCCGGCCGGTACCACGGCGCCGGCGGTGTTCGCACTGATGCCGACCAGCGCCGTCCTCAACGAGGCGATCAAGCGGCTTGAGACCGCCGGGTTCGACCGCGCGGACCTGAGCCTGCCGGAAATCGATCCTCCGCCGGAGCGCGCGACGCCCGAGGCCGGGGCAAAGGAACCCGATACCGGCGTCGAGGCCCAACAATCGCGCTTGTTGCATAGCGGCGTAGGCGGCGCGATCGGCGCGATGGCGGCCGCGACAGCGGTGGCTGCCACCGGCGGTGCGGCGGCGGCGATAGCCGGAGCGGCGATCGGCGGCGGGCTGGTCGTGGGCGGTGTCGCCCACGTGATCAGCCGCGGCGCCAGCGAGGAGGAGCAGGAGGATCGCGACCGCAAAGCGGCCGCCGGCAAGCTGGTGCTGTCGGTGCGGGCACCCACCGCCGAGCGTCAGGCCCGCGCGACCGCGGTGCTGCGTGCGGCGGGAGCGACCCGGCTGTGGTGATCAGCGCGCGTACTTGCCGCTGATCTGCGGGGTGGGGCTGTCAAACCCTTTGTTCTGGCGATCGAGCCGGGTCTCCCGCGACCAGGTCCGCTTCAGTTCGTCGCGGATGCGGATGTGCAGCCGCCCGAGCCCCTCGGTCTCCAGCTCCACCGCATCGCCGTCCTGGAAGGCGCTGAGGCCGCGATGATTGGTGCCGGTGGCCAGGATGTCGCCCGGTTCCAGGGTGTGGATCGAGCTGACCCATTCGATGCAGCGCGGGATCTTGTGCGCCATGTCGCTGGTATTGAAGTCCTGCTTGATCTCGCTGTTCACCCACAGCCTGACGGACAACTGGTGTGGATCCGCGACCTCATCGGCGGTGACCAGCCAGGGACCGATCGGCGCGAAGGTGTCGCGCGACTTCATCTGGAAGAACACGTTGCCGGGCGGCGGCAGGCCGCGCGCCGAGCCATCGATGAAATTGACATAGCCGAACACGTGCTGCATGGCGTGTGTGGCCGGCACATTGGCGGCGCGCTTGCCGATCACCACCGCCATCTCGGCTTCGCCTTCGAAGATGGTGGCAGGCACGTCGGGCAGCACCATGGTGTCACCGTCCCCGATGATGGCGCTGGGTGCCTTGTGGAAGGCATTGAGCGGAGCCGGCTCCTTGCGCGTGCCGTCCTCCATGTAGTTGACCGCCATGCACACGATGTTGCCGGGCTTGGGAAGCGGCGGACGGATGCGAAGCCCGGCGAGCGGGATGGCCGGGCCGCTGGCCGCCGCCTGCTGCAGCTTGCCGCGGTACTGCTCGAACCGCGCGATCAGGCCGGTGATGAGGTCGTGCGGACCGGTATGCGGAATGTCCTGGACGATCGCGGAGGCATCGACCACGCCATCGCCCTTGATGACGCCAAGCCGGAAGTCGTTGAAATAGAGCAGCTTCATGAGGCCCCGATCCTCTCGTCGCGGCGGGCACCAAGCCCGTTGCCGGCATCCCAGTCCGCAGTCGGGCGAGTGTCAACATTCGGAGGTGAATGGTCCTGGCCGGCGACATACCGTGGGAGGGGGTTCCAACCACGGCCGGTGGCTGCTATAGCGCCGGCCCGGTTTCGCCGGCCTGGGTTTCAGGGCGCATAGCTCAGTTGGTAGAGCAGCTGACTCTTAATCAGCGGGTCCAAGGTTCGAGTCCTTGTGCGCCCACCAGAAATTTCCAAGGAAAATCGGGGAATTAGCGAAGCCTGCGGTATGCGGGGCAAAAATCCGGGCGGGGTCTTTTTTTGCCCCGACGCGGCGCGGTTCGATTCAAGCTTCCTGTGGTCGCCCCGTCTGACATCGATGGCTTGCCGCCGGCCGAGCTGAAGGGCCGGCCATCGATCAAACCCAGTGGCATGGAGAACGGCACCTCGCCGAAACCCGGCGGGAGACGGGCCGGTCGCCGGCGCGGCAAGGTCGTGCCGCGGGTCAAGGTTGAGGAGCAGATAGATCCTCAAGGCGGAGGTTCCCCGAGGGCTCGCGCTTCAAAGGTTATGAGGATTTCGTGGTGCAGGACCTCGAGGTGCGGGTCCGGGTGAGCCGTTATCGGCGCGAGCGCTGGGTCACGCCAGATGGTCAGACGGTGATCGCGCCGCCTGATGTCAGGGGGCACTTCGGGCCAGAGCTGCGCCGCTTCTTGCTTATGCAATACCACCAGGGGCAGGTGAGCGTGCCGCGGCTGATGGCGCCGCTGCAAGCGATGGGCCTCGCCATCTCCAAGCGGCAGGTCATGCGCTTGCTGATCGCCGAGCAGGATGAGTTCCTGGCCGAAGCGCGCGACGTGTTGCGCGTGGGTCTGGAGACCGCCCGTTGGATTACGGTGGATGACACCGGTGCACGTCACAACGGCGGGAACGGCGTCTGCACGCAGATCGGCAACGACGACTTCACCTGGTTCGGCACGACGGCAAGCAAGAGTCGCCTGAACTTCCTCGATCTGCTGCAT
>Ga0335075_10007996_pt1 | contig 16248 bp, 12 predicted proteins | sample Lox_Sample_24_FD_206723 | JGI IMG/M metagenome (GOLD analysis project Ga0335075, IMG submission 206723) | Soil microbial communities from Loxahatchee National Wildlife Refuge, Florida, United States - Lox_Sample_2.4 | ecosystem: Environmental > Terrestrial > Soil > Wetlands | place: USA... | reverse complement strand
AATACTGTGCGGGGAGACTGGATTTTCCCGGCAGACAGCCGGGAAGGCACTGCAACTTCTGGAGAGCCTCAGACTCATCCACCGCGTGCTGGGTCACGGTTACTATGTCCTATAGCAGCCGTTCGCCTGGCATAATTCCATGCGGTCACGGTATTGGCGCTGCCGGGCCGCTGCCTGCGGTGCTAGCCGGCCTGTCCCCGTACAAGCAGTTCTCATCAGCCAAGGAGACGATTACCGATGACAGAGCCTGACCAGATCAAGAATACCCCAGCCTGGTTAACGGATTACCGAAGGAGACAGGGAGAGACACGATGACCATCATGCAGCCGGTTGCAGCGACCGGTTACCTGCGCAAAGCCGATCCCTATATGTGCTCGTGCGGCGATGCGTTCGGCGGGCTCGCGCTGCTGAAGACCCATCTGGATCTTCTCCGCGACCATGACGGTACCCACGTCGAACTCACAGTGTCGCGCGCCGCGCTCACCGTGGTCGCAGGCCAGCCGCCGCGCGGGTTCGCACCGGGAATCCGGCCGAGAACTGCCAGGCTCCGCGCCTGCTCATGCGGCGCTGCGTTCGCCGGCCTGACCGAGCTGCACGACCACCTCGATGTGCTCGCCGACGACCCCGATCATACCGAGATGGCATTCGACCTGAACACGCTGGTCCGGCTGGGAATCCGCCGCATCCGCATCGAACGCGGCCTATCCATGCATGCCATGGCGGACCTGCTGGGCGTTCACACGAGCGCAGTCTGCCGGATCGAAGGCGGACAGCGACACGCGGTCGGATGGGGCCGCACGCACCGGACGGTCGCCATTCTCCTCGGAGTCGAGCCACGGGAACTTCTCCGGATCTGCGAGCACTGCCGCTACCGGCCCCCGGCCGGCTACCGGTGCATGCGATGCGGCATGCTGGGCGCGGTGTGACGCAATGGCTACCCACTTGAACGGTGACTACGTGATACGGCTAGCCGAGGTCAGGGTGGAGCTGTCCGCCGACGAGACCAGGTTCGGCGTGACACTCATCAACGCCGGTGACCGGATCTGGAAGTACAACGTGTCAGCCGTCACCCCGCAGGGATACCGCTCCCAGTCCGTGATGACCGGACGGGTGATCACTGGCGAAGCCTTCGCAGCGGCTAGGCACGTGGCCGCCAGGGCGGCAGAGGGCTACGAGCCGGGGAGCGTCGAACGAGGGGTGTTCGATGCGATGGCAGCAGGCGACATCTCCGCGTGGCAGCAGCATGAGCGGATCATGACCACACCCGGCCTCCCGGCCAGGAGATGAACGCGATCGAGCACCCGGACCTCCCGCTGCTGCCGGGTTGCCGGCTGGTCTGCCTGATGCACTTCGGTCTGCGGCCGGATACGTGGCGCGCCCTCCTGTACTGTGAGGATTTCGACACGGTGGGTGAGCTGGCGGAGCGCTACGGAACGGGCTTTACCGCCATCTGGGGGATCGGCCATCCCGCGCGGGCGGGATGCGCGGCTGGCTATCCGGTCAGGGCTTCCCTGAGCTGCCTGCGCGAGGTTATGCCCAGCTTCATGAACACCTTGCGCAGGTGCCATTCGACCGTGCGAGGGCTGAGGAAGAGCTCCGCCCCGATCTCGGTATTCGTGTGCCCCTCCCGGGCGCGGGCCGCGATCTGCTTCTCCTGCGCGGTCAGGTCGCCGACCGTGTCCACCGTGCGCTTGCGCACGGTCTCACCGGTGGCGAGCAGTTCACGGCGGGCACGCTCGGCGAAACCCGCCGCTTCCATCGCGGTCAGCATCTCGTAGGCGCGGCGGAGTTGCTCGCGGGCGTCGGCACGCCGGTTCTCCCGGCGGAGCCACTCACCATAGAGCAGGTGCGCGCGGGACAGATCGACACGTGCGCGGGAGTGGCGCAGGTGCCGGATCGCCGCTCGGTAAAGTTCCTCGGCCGGGCCGCCATCACTGAGCAGCGCCAGCGAACGCGCCTTGACGCCGAGCGCCCAGTCGGTGCCCGCCACGCGAGCGACTTCCGATAGCTGCCGGATGGCCCCGGCGGCGCGGCCTGGCTGCCCCGTCCGGACCGCCGCCTCGACTAGTTCGCTCATCACCCATCCGGTCGGTGTCGGCGTGCCTGCGTACTGGTCTGCCTCCTCGGCCGCCGACAGAGCCTCACCGTACCGGCCCAGGCCGTTGTAGAGCATCGCGGCCGCCCACTTCGTCGCGGCGATCCCGAGCCCTTCGCCGCGCAACGCGGCATCCTGCCGGGCGCGCTCGATCAGCTCAACGGCGGCGTCGTGGCGACCTCCCAGCGCCGCCAGGCCGAGGGCGTCGTACTGGAAGAACCTGCCGCCTGTAGCGTCCGCTATCACCCGTGCCTCCTCCGCCAGCGGCTGTACCTCGGCGGGCTCGCCGGTCAGCAGGTGGACGAAGGCGAGCGAGGTAAGGGCCAGCGGCAGGTGGCTGAGCGCTCCGAGGTCGCGGGTCAACTGAACGTAGCGGCTGGACAACGTGAACCACGCCTGGTCATCCCACAGGTGCAACGCGGCGTAGCATGCCAGTGGCAGCCAGCGGAACTCATCCGCGGCTTTCATGTCGCGGCCGAATCCGTCCAGTGCCCGCCGCAGGTCCGGCGCGCCGGCTTCATATCCCTCGCTGAAACTGGCCGCCAGGCCGGTCAGGAGCGAAGAGGGCGCGTCGGGGGAGCCGGTGAACGGCGTCCGTCGCAGGGCGTGTGCCACGTCTGTCATGGCCGCGCCCGAGGTTGCGAGCGGGCCCGCGGACACCGTGGCGCTGATCGCGTCCACGTATGCCGCCCGTGCCTGACTGGCGTCGAATGGCTCCAGCCGCCGCGCCGCGTCAAGCAACAGTAGCGGCGCATCGCCGTCCCGGCCCGCGGCGTAGGCGACCTGGCCGCGGATCAGGTCACCGCGAGCCCGCCGGTGATCATCGAATATCCATGCCTCAGCCACCTCCAGTAGCTTGGCCGCGGCGTCGTGGTCTCCCGTGGCAAGCATCGCCTCGGCCGCGGCCAGGGTCCTATCGGACCGCCGTGCCGCTTCCGGCGTGACCGCCGCCGCGCGCTTGAGGAACGCGGCCGACGCCGCGAGTCCGCCACGTGCCCGCGCCCGGGGGGCCGTGCGCACCAGCTCGGCCGCGACCTCCTCGTCGGGCTCCCACACGGTATGGGACCGGTGCCAGGCGCGTCGATCCGGGGCAGCCAGCGGATCGGTGGCCCGCGCTAGCGCGTCATGCACGGCACGACGGTCCCGGAGCGGAGCGGAGTGGTAGACCATCGAGCGAACGCGCGGATCACGGAAGACGACCCGGCCGCCGAAGGTGACCAGGTCGGCCTCTATAGCCGGGAACGCCGCCTCCCTGGGAATCCCCAGCAGCCCGGCTGCCCGCCATACCAGCGTCTGGTCGCCAGTGGGATCGGCCGCTGCGACCAGCAGCAGCAGGCGGGTCTGTGCCGGGAGCTCGCCTAGCCGCCGCGTCAGGTTGGCGGAGATCAGGTTGGGCAGCACGTCCGGCAGCCCGAAGCCACCAGCTAGCTGAGCAGGCGACAGCCCTCGCAGCAACTCCGTCAGCGTCCCCGGGTTTCCCTGGGTCTCGGCCACGATCTGTTCCCGCACCCGCTCATCGACCGGCCACCGCACCACGGCGGCGAGCAGGTCGCGGGCGTCCGCGTCCCGCAGCGGGCCGAGCACTATCTCGGGCAGCCCGTCGAGGTCAGCGTCTGGCTCGCGCGTGGAGAACAGCATGAGCGCGGACTGGGATGACAGCCGCCGCGCCACGAACGCCAAGGCCCGCGCCGATGCGCGATCTAGCCAGTGCGCGTCGTCTATCACGCAGATGAGCGGTTGCTCGGCGGCTGCCTCCGCCAGAAGGCCGAGGATGGCCAGGCCCACCGCGAAGCGGTCAGGAGCCGGCCCTGTCCGCATGCCGAACGCGATCTCAAGCACGCCACGCTCCGGTCCGGGCAAGCGCTTGAGCAAGCGCGACATCGAGCCGCACAGCTGGTGCAGCCCGGCGTACGCCAGCTCCTCCTCCGACGCGGCGCCAACTGCCCGGACCAGCCGCAGATCCGCGGCCATGCCCGCGGTATAGTTCAGCAGCGCCGTCTTCCCGGTACCCGGCTCGCCGCGCACGACGCGTGCCGCGCCACGCCCGCGCCGTGCGCCGTCCACCAGTCCGGCCAGCACCTCACGCTCGGCCCGCCGCCCGTACAGCCGGGGACCGCGTTCACTCTTCACCACCATGACTACGAGCCTGTCTGGAACGCGCGGACCAGCCAATTGGGGAGCCCTGAGTTCGTGGCTCAGGATTTCCGGCGACTGACGTGGGGTTAACCCGAGCACGGCCCGGGGTTTTGTCCAGGGGGTCACCCGGGCGCGAAGAGGCGCTGTGCGGGGCGAACGTGGGGGGTCAGGCCTAGAACCATTCGTACGTCCGGCACCAAGGAGATCTACCAGTGAACGCCAGCAAGCTGACCAGGGAGTTCGTCCGCGCTGTGATAGATGCCGACGGATTCTGAAGCACCACCGTTAGTTCTTTCATATCTCAGAAACAACCGTGGTGCTAGTCATGAGATCAGAACCTACGAGACGACGTGGGGCTAACCCTATTGCCCAGCAGCAGTCGCCTGGGCAGCATCGCCATGTGGCGCTCCGGATCTTGATCGTCGATGACGATACCGGCTTCCTCGGCCTAGCGGCCGAGTTGCTGGCTGAGCGCGGCTTTGCTGTCCTGGGGAAGGCCATGGACGCGACCCAGGCACTGGCCGCCGCGAACAGGGAGTGTCCGGACGGAATCCTGCTGGATATCAACCTGCCGGGGCGAGATGGCTTCACAACGGCGGCGGCGCTTTCACGAGCCTGCCCGTCAGCCCGGATCGTGCTTACCTCCGCCGGTGTCCGGCACGTTGCGGCCGAAATCCTCCGGGGATGCTCAGCAGACGCGTTCGTGCCCAAGGAGGACCTTGCCACAGCCGACCTGGATAACCTGTTCGGGCCGCGGGGGTAACGGCCGAAGGCCCGGATGCGGTGCGGTATCTCGCCGGAACGGGACGGATGCCCGGAGCAGCGTCCCGCCCGAGCCATGGCTGATGATGTCGAGTGTTCCGCCGAGTGCGCCGATTCGATCGTTCAGCCCGACCAGACCGCTGGTCTCCGGCCGGGGTCGCGCCCCGCCGATCCCGTCATCCCGGATCTCGACGACGCACTGGTCCGCCGGAACCTCGAGCCGTATCCACGCGCGGGTTGCGTAGGCGTGCTTGACGATGTTGGTCAGTGCTTCGGAGCAGAGAAAATACAGGCTGGCCTCGATGGGCGCTGGCAGCCTGACACTAGGTATGTCGATCTCGACGGGGACGGTAAGCCGGTCCGCGAGGGCGCGGACGGCCGCTGCCAGGCCATGCTGGGTGAGAATCGCGGGGTGCAGGCCCGAGGCAAGCGCGCGCAGGTCGTCAAGCCCTCTTCGCGCGTCATCCAAGGCCTGGCCGACGAGTTCCCGTGCCCGCTGCGGAGCGGACTCCCACCGCTGCTCGGCAAGCTGAAGGCTGATGAGGGTGGCGACAAGGCGCTGCTGGGCGCCATCATGCAGGTCTCTGGTAACACGCTGACGCGCGGCATCGGATGCGGCAACCAGCCGTGCACGCGATGCGATGAGTTCCTGTTCCGCACGCTGACGGTCAGTGATGTCACGAACGTATGCGGTGAACGCCGGCTGCCCCGGTAGGCCGGTGCGGGTGACGGAGACCTCGGCCGAAAACTCGGTGCCGTCGGCACGCATGGCCGGCATCTCAATCCGGCGGTCCAGGATACGGACCTGCCCGGTCTCCAGATGGAGGGCAAGGCCGCGCCGGTGTGCCTCCCGCAGCGACGGCGGCACGATCGCCTCCGCGAGATCGCGGCCGGTCACTTCCTCGGCCCGGTAGCCGAAGGTCCGCTCAAACGCGCTGTTGACATACGTCACCCGGGCATGCTGGTCGATGCTGATGACAGCGTCCAGAGCGGTCTCGAGAATGGCGCGTTGCCGCGCCTCGCTCGCGGCGAGCACGGCCGCCCGCGCCTCGGCGACCTCACGTTCCCTGTCGGCTTGGCCGCGCAGTTCCGCTTCGGCGATGCTGTGCAGCCGGGAGAGCTCAACGCTGAGCACCGTGGCGGCGTGCTCGAGTGCGGCCAGGTCGGTCTCGTTCGCGGCGCGAACGGGATCCACCAGCGCGATGATGCTGAGGACATCTGCTTGCGGCACAGCCGGCACCAGCCAGGCACGCCGGCGGTAGATCGCACGGCGCCCGGTTCGCAGCACGCGGACGATCTCCTCCCAATGCCCAGCCTCCTTCACCAGGCGATGATCATCGGGCGGCTGGCCAGCGATCGCTAGGGTGTTGCCCTGCGCATCCGTGATGATCACAGGGTAACCGGTCAGCTGATGCAGGGTCGCGGCGATTCCCGCCTGCCCCCCGCTGGCGGCGACCCCGGTCAGGCTGCGGTGGATCTCCATGAGCCTGGCCAGCGTCGAGACCGTCACCTCAAGCTCATCGTTCAGCACGGCGATCTGCCTGAGCCGCTCACGCTCGGATGCGATCAGTTCCAGACTGGCGATGACGGCGCCACACAACTGCGCGAGGACCGACAAGAGGAACGTCTCCTGAGCGGACAGATCCTCGCTGCCAGTGACTATCAAGAAGATCTGCTCGCGGGTCAGCGGCGAGGTAATGGGGAACGCCCAGCAGACAGTAAAGCCTTTGACGTCGAGCCGGGCGACCCCCGTCAGCTCGGCCAGGAAAGCGCCGACGCTCTCCGGAGCCTGCTCGTAATACTCCCCCGACTTGCTTGGATGCCAAGCTACGGCGCTATGGGACGCGGCGATCGACGGAACCGTCGTGATGACAAGGCGCATGGCCTGGACTGGGGAAGACGCCTGGGCCAGGATGAGCGACAGGCTGAACACTGAGTTAAGCGACGAAAGTACCCGGTTGACGTCTGGGGCTACGTCATCGGCGCCAGGGCCGTGGTACTCCGTTGACGGCATCGGCTATCCAGGGAATTGGTCTGCCTCGTAGTGCGGGTTGCCGAGGAGGATGCCGTTGACGTACACCCGCGGGTGCGTCCTCAGCACATGCATGATCGTGGCGCCGTCAAACAGGTCAAGATCGTAGAGGCAGAAGAACAGGCGCGGATAGTCAGGGACGATCTTGTTCAGTTCTGTTTCCGCGGCGAACCATTCCGTGATGTCAACGCCATTCCTGATGATAAAGCTTTCGTCCCCGACGCCCCGGAAGCCGTCGTATCCGTGCGCGAGCGCATCAACGACCATGGCCTGCATATTGCTGATGAACGCGTCCTTGGAGAAATGGCCATCCGGCATGTACGCCTCGTCCTCGGTGAGGACATTCAGCATGCCGTCTCTCGCTATGAGCTGAGCAGGCACCCTGCTACGCACCGCGGACGGCTGGTCGACCATGCAGAAGACCTTGTTCCCCGCCGCCAGGCCCTTCGTGACGTAATCAACGACAATGTCGTCCAGCAGATTCCGGCTGCCGCTATAGAAGGCGCATACATGATCGCCGGGGACGAAACCAAGGCTGGGATCTTGCGACGCTGGGATCGTCATGCCAGGCCCTCCTGCGTATGTGAGCCAAGCCTAACATCGGGCACGACGTGCAGGCGCCCAGGGTACGGGCCCGGGAATCGGGGTATGCGGCCAGGGCTTGCACGGGCGCGATAGGCAGCCTGGAGCGCGATAGCCCGCCAGACCGCGACAGCCCGCCAGGCCCAGGGGCTTACGATGGCCATTTCCAGTTGCGGATCTCTGGCGCGTCCTCGCCCTGCTCCCGGGTGTAGGCGCGGCAGGAGAGCCGCTTGTCCGTCATCAGCTGCCGGACGTGCCCGGCCGAGGAAGACAGGCCGGGCACGCGGTCGATCACGTCCATGACCAGGTGGAACCGGTCCAGGTCGTTCAGCATGACCATGTCGAACGGCGTGGTCGTGGTGCCCTCCTCCTTGTAGCCGCGGACATGGAGGTTGTCGTGCCCGTGCCGCCGGTAGGTCAGCCGGTGAACCAGGGACGGGTAACCGTGGTAAGCGAAGATCACCGGCTTGTCCGCGGTGAACAGCGCGTCGAACTCGGCGTCCGTCAAGCCGTGCGGATGCTCCGACGACGGCTGCAGCCGCATCAGGTCCACTATGTTCACTACCCGCACCTTCAACGACGGCAGGTGCTCGCGCAGTAGCGACACCGCGGCGAGCGTCTCCAGCGTGGGTGTGTCCCCGCAGCACGCCATTACCACGTCCGGTTCATCCGGGGCATCGTTGGACGCCCATTCCCAGATGCCTGCTCCCCTGGTGCAGTGGATGATCGCGTCCGCCATGCTCAGCCACTGCAACTGCGGCTGCTTATCGGCCACGATGACGTTGACGTAGTTCCGGGAGCGCAGGCAGTGATCCGCGGTGGACAGCAGGCAGTTGGCATCCGGCGGCAGGTATACCCGGACGACCGATGCCTTCTTGTTCAGCACGTGGTCGATGAAGCCAGGGTCCTGATGGCTGAACCCGTTGTGGTCCTGCCGCCACACCAGCGAGGACAGCAGGTAGTTCAGCGACGCCACCGGGCGCCGCCACGGGATGTCCCGGGTGACCTTGAGCCACTTGGCGTGCTGGTTGAACATCGAGTCCACGATGTGGATGAACGCCTCGTAACAATTGAACAGTCCATGCCGCCCGGTCAGCAGGTAGCCCTCCAGCCACCCCTGGCACAGGTGCTCCGACAGCACCTCCACCACGCGCCCGTCCGGGGCCAAGTGGTTGTCCCCGGGCACGATAGAACCCTCGAACGCCTTGTTCGTCACCTCGTAGACGGCGGTGAGCCGGTTGGACTCTGTTTCGTCCGGGCCGAAGAGCAGGAAGTTCGACGGGTTGGCCTTGATTACGTCGCGCAGGAACATTCCCAGCACCCGGGTGCCCTCGGCGGTGTCCGCCCCGGGCTTGCTGACGGTAACCGCGTAATCCCTGAAGTCGGGCAGCCGCAGTTCGCGCAGTAGCAGGCCGCCGTTGGCCTTCGGGTTGGCGCCCATCCGCCGGTAGTCGCGGGGCGCCAGCCGTGCCACCTCGTCCACCGGCGCGCCCGAGGAGTCGAATAGCTCTTCCGCATGGTAGGAGCGCATCCATGCCTCGAGCTGCGCCAGGTGTTCCGGGTTGGTCCGGGCCGCGTTCAACGGGACCTGGTGTGCCCGCCAGGTCCCCTCCACCGGCAGCCCGTCCACCACCTTGGGACCGGTCCAGCCCTTGGGTGTCTTCAGCACGATCATCGGCCAGGCCGGCCGGGAAGAGCTATCCCGGGGGGACGACCCCGCGGAGCCCTCCGCGGGGTCGCCGTCGACGCGGGCGCGCCGCTGGATCTCGTGGATCTCGCCGATCACCGCGTCCATGGTGGCGGCGAGCTGCTGGTGCACCAGCTTGGGGTCGTCGCCCTCCACCGAGTGCACCGTGTAGCCGTATCCGCGCAGCAGCGACTCCAGTTCGCCGTGCGGGATCCGGGCGAGCACGGTAGGGTTGGCGATCTTGTACCCGTTCAGGTGCAAGATGGGCAGCACGGCGCCGTCCCGCGCCGGGTCGAGGAACTTGTTGCAGTGCCAGCTGGCGGCCAGCGGCCCGGTCTCGGCCTCCCCGTCGCCGATCACGCAGGCCGCGATCAGGTCCGGGTTGTCGAACGCGGCGCCGTAGGCGTGCGCGAGCGAGTAGCCCAGCTCGCCTCCCTCGTTGATCGACCCCGGTGTCTCCGCGGCCGCGTGCGACGGGATGCCGCCGGGGAAAGAAAACTGCCTGAACAGCAGGGCCATCCCCGCCGTGTCCTGCGTGACGGCCGGGTACAGCTCGCTGTAGGTGCCCTCCAGGTAGGTGTTCGCCACCATGCCCGGCCCGCCATGGCCCGGACCGCAGATGTAGATCATGTCCAGATCCCAGTTCCTGATCACCCGGTTCAGGTGCGCGTAGATCAGGTTCAGCCCTGGCGTGGTACCCCAGTGCCCGAGCAGCCGCGGCTTGACGTGCTCGGGCCGCAGCGGTTCGGTGAGCAGCGGGTTGCCCAGCAGGTAGATCTGCCCCACCGACAGGTAGTTCGCCGCCCGCCACCAGGCGTCGATGTCGTCGAGTTCGGTACCGGAAAGCGGCTCTTGATCAGTTGTATTCATTGTGAAGCTCCCGCCGGTTCGAGTGGTCTGGCATGCTCGGTTGCCCGGGCGTAATGAGCGGCACCGAGCAGCGCCGTGTTGTCGTTGAGGATCACCTGCACTGGAATCTGCCCAAGTAGTTCCGCATAACGGCCCTTCGCGGTAAACGATCGGAGGAACGCGCCGTCATGGAGCTTTGGCAGGATCTGAGGGCCGATCCCCCCGCCGACGTAGACGCCGCCGGTCGCGAAGTACTTCAGCGCCAGGTTCCCGGCCTCTGCTCCGTAGATCGAGACCATCACGTCCAGCGCCTGTACGCAAACCGGATCACGTGCGAAGTCGGTGTGGCCGCCCTCATTTGGTGTCCTTTCTCGTAGTTACCTGGGAGCGTCCGTCGCGGCCGGGTGAGGATGCGTCATCCGTTCGGCATGATCCGCGGGAAGCCGCGGGCACAGGCCGGCGCCTGCCAGGGCACAGGCCAGGGTGTTCCCCGGGTACGACCGCAGCTTCCGTGCGGGATTATGGACGCCACTGGCGCGAGCAGAAAGAGCAGCACATGACTCAGACTCTTACCTACCGGCAGATGGGAACGACGGAGCGCGGCCAAGCGCACGCATTGTTCTCGCAGACCATGGCGTATGTCGCGGCCACCGCCGGCTTGTTCGCGCTCGGCGCCTGGGCGGGCCGCAACCTGACCGGCGGCGTGGCCATCGTCGCGTTCATCGCCGCCTTCGCCTGCCTTATCGGCATGCGGTTCGCGGCCAAGCGGTCCGCGCAGGTGAGCATCTGGCTGCTTGCCGCGTTCGGCCTGCTGATCGGGCTGGCCGTGGCGCCGACCGTCGCCTACTACGGCAGCATGGACCCGCGCGCGCTGTGGGAAGCCGGCGGAGCCACCGCGCTGTTCATCGCCGGGTTCGGTGCCGCTGGCTATGCCACCCGGCGCGACCTGACCGCCCTCGCCCGGGTGAGCTTCTGGGCGCTGCTGGCCCTGATCGTGGTCGGCATCGTGCTGATCTTCGTGAATATCCCTGGTGCGGAACTGGCCTACTCAGTGCTCGGCCTGGTCATCTTCGCCGGGTTCACCATGTTCGACTTCCAGCGGCTGCGCATCAACACCGATGAAGCGGCAGCGCCGCTGCTGGCCGCGTCGATCTTCCTCGATGTGCTGAACGTGTTCCTGTTCTTCCTGGAGATCTTCACCGGCGGAGAGCGGTGATGAACGGCATCGAGGAATCCGGGCCGCGGTTGCCTGCCCGGCCAGCTCATCCGGACGAGTCATGCAAAGCGATGACTTTTCATGAGCGGAGTTTCCCGTGCGGATCCGCTGAGCAGGCGCTAGCTCGCCGGCGAGGGCTAGCCGAGTAGCGAGCGCTTGCTCAGCGTGAACCAGGCTCGTACTTTCCGCGGTAAAGCTAACCGGTAAAGGAGAGCCGTGCATGAAACTCCACCGCTCGGGTGGCCCGCAAAGCCCTCGTAAGCAGTGCGGGCGGCTACGCCGCCGGATCGCGATCATCGTGGCGGTGCTGCCGCTCAGCCTCTTCGCCGCGGCGGCCGCGGGCGGCGGCCACGCCGAAGCACAGGCCGCCTCCTGCTCGGCGAGCTACAGCACGGAAAGCGAGTGGAGCGGGGGGTTCGTCGCTAGTGTCACCGTCACCGACACCGGCACCACCGCGCTCACCGGCTGGACCGTGACGTTCACCTTCGGCGGCGACCAGACGGTGACTGACCCCTGGAACGCCGCGGTGACCCAGAGCATCGAGTACGTCACCGCGACCAACGAGAGTTATAACGGCTCGGTCGCCGTCGGCGCGAACACTTCCTTCGGCTTCCAGGGCACCTGGTCCAGCAGCGACGCCGTCCCCGCCAGCTTGACGTGCACCCCGAGCACCACCGTGACCCCGGCCATCGTCACGAACGTCACCAGCTCGGTGCCGGTGATGCAGGGATTCACCAGCAGCTTCGAGGTCGCGCTCTCGGCGGCGCCGGCCGCCAGCGTCACGGTCTCGGTGAGCGCCACCGCTGGCGATACCGGCCTGTCGGTCAGCTCCGGCTCGAGTCTTACCTTCACCTCCTCCGACTGGGACACACCGCAGGACGTGACGATCGCCGCGAACACCTCCGGTACCGGCTCGGCGACGTTCACCGCCAGCGCCAGCGGTTACACCCCGGCCACCGCGACCTTCACCGAGATCGCCAGCACTCCGGCGCCGCAACTGCACGTATCCGGCAATGAGCTGGTCAACGCCAGCGGCAACCAGGTGATCCTGCATGGCATGGACCGTTCCGGCACCGAGTACGCCTGCGTGCAAGGCTGGGGTATTTTCGACGGACCGAACGACGAGGCGTCTATCCTCGCGATGAAGAGCTGGGGAAACGTCACGGCGGTGCGGGTGCCGCTGAACGAGGCCTGCTGGAACGCGGAATCGTACGTCGACTCCACCTACGCGGGCACCAACTACATCAACGCCATCAAGACGTACGTCGGCCTGCTGAACGCCAACGGCATTGTGGCGATCCTCGACCTGCACTGGACCGACGGCCTCTACACGGGTAACTCCTCCGGGTGTTCGTCTGCCGAGGCCGTCTGCCAGAAGCCGATGCCGGACGCGGCGGAGGCGATCCCGTTCTGGACCTCGGTGGCGAACACCTTCAAGGGCAACAACGCGGTCATCTTCGACCTGTTCAACGAGCCCTATGCCTCCCGTGCGACGGGCAGCACCACCACCGGCTGGGAGTGCTGGCTCAACGGCGGCACCTGCTCCGGCATCGGCTACCAGGTGGCCGGCATGCAGTCGATGGTCAACGCGGTCCGCTCGACCGGGGCGAGCAACGTGCTGATGCTCGGCGGCGAGGAGTACGCGAACGATCTGAGCGAGTGGCTGCAGTACGAGCCGACCGACCCTGACAACAACCTCGTCGCCTCCTGGCACTCCTACAACTTCAACACCTGCGACACGGAGTCCTGCTGGACTTCCGAGGTCGCTCCGGTGATCGCGAAGGTGCCCGTGATCGTCGGCGAGATGGGCGAGAACGACTGCGGCGGCAGCTACATCGACTCGCTGTCGTCGTGGCTGGAATCGGAAAACACTAGTTTCCTCGCCTGGACCTGGGACGACTGGGCAAACGGGTGCTCGACCGGCCCGACCCTGATCACTAACTACGCCGGCAACCCGACCCCGTACGGTGCCGCCTATAAGGCAATCCTGCAAGCACTCCCGTAACCGGCATAAGTGAGACCTGGTAAACGCCCGCCGGGCGGGGCTATGGTGGTGCCCGCCCGGCCGGCCAGGACGTCGGCGGCGTCGGTCAGCGCGCCGACCGCGGCCGGCTGACCGGTCGCCCTGACGAAGCGCATGCACGCCTCCACCTTGGGCCCCATCGACCCGGCCGGGAACGTCATGGCCGACAGGGCGTCGGCGTCAATGGCCGCGATCGGCTGGGCGGAGGGCGTGCCGTAACCGCGGATGATCGCCGGCACGTCGGTGAGCACGAGCAGACGATCGGCTTTGAGCGTGATCGCCAGTTCGGCGGCGGTCAGGTCCTTGTCGACGACGGCTTCCACGCCGGTCAGCTTGCCGCTTTCCGATCTGATCACCGGCACGCCGCCCCCTCCGCCGCAGACCACGAGCACGCCCGCGTCGGCCAGGGAGCGCACCGTCTCGATCTCCACCAGCGCCAGCGGCCTGGGCGAGGCCACCACGCGCCGCCAGCGGGACCCGTCGGCCGCGATGGCCCACCCTAGACGCGCGGCCAGTGCCTGCGCTTCGTCCTTGCCGTAGCTGGCCCCGACGAACTTGGTGGGCTTGCCGAATGCGGGGTCGGACAGGTCGACGACCGTCCGGGTAAGCACGCACACTGCCCGCGCGGCGACACCCGCGTTCTGGAACTCCTGGACCATCCAGTACCCGATCATGCCCTGGGTCTGGGCCACGAGTTCGTCGAGCGGATACGGCCGGGTGAGGCTGGTATCGGTCTGGCTTTCCAGCGCGAGCATCCCCACCTGCGGCCCGTTGCCGTGACACAGCACGAGCCGGTGATCGGCGCCCAGCGCCGCCAGGGCCGCGGCGGCCTGCCGCACATGCCGCCGCTGGATCACCGCGTCCGGACGTTCGTCCCGCTCGAGCAGGGCGTTTCCGCCCAGGGCAACGACGACTTTCACGAACCTTCGCCGATCGTGGCGATCATCAGGGCCTTGATCGTGTGCATCCGGTTCTCCGCCTGCTCGAATACCACCGAGGCGGGTGACTCGAAGACCTCGTCGGTGACCTCCAGTGCGTCCAGCCCGCGCGTGTCGTAAATCCGCTGGCCGATCTGGGTATCGCGGTTATGCAAGGCGGGCAGGCAGTGCAAGAACTTCACGCCCGGGTTACCGGTGGCGTTCATGACACCGGCGTTTACCTGGTACGGGAGAAGCTGGTCGATCCGGGCGCCCCACTGATCCTCCGGTTCGCCCAGGGACAGCCACACGTCGGTATAGACGAAGTCCACGCCGGCCACGCCCGCGTTGATGTCCTCGGTCACCATGAGCCTGGCGCCCGACCCGGCGGCCAGGTCCGCCGCGATGCCGCGGACCTGCTCCGAAGGCTGCAGCGCCGCGGGCGCGCAGATACGGACGTCCATGCCGAGCGTGGCACCGGTGACCAGCAGCGAGTTCGCGGTATTGTTCCGGCCATCCCCCAGGTAGCAGAAGGACACCGCCGCCAGCGGCTTGCTGGAATGGTCGCTCATGGTCAAGATGTCGGCCAGCATCTGGGTCGGGTGCCAGGTGCCGGTGAGCCCGTTCCAGACCGGCACCCCGGCGAACTCGCCGAGGATGTCGGCCGACTCCTGAGTGAAGCCGCGGTATTCGATGCCGTCAAACATGCGGCCGAGCACGCGGGCGGTGTCCTTCACCGACTCCTTGTAACCCAGTTGCGACTCCCCAGGGCCGAGGTAGGTGACGTGCCCGCCCTCGTCATGGGCGCCGACCTCGAAAGCGGACCGGGTCCGCGTGGAAGTTTTTTCAAAAACAAGCGCGATGTTACGGCCCGCCAGTCGCCGTCCGGTCACGCCCTGGCGCTTGTCCGTCCGCAACCGCCGCGCCTGATCCACAAGGAAGGAGAACTCCTCTGCGTTGAGGTCGGTCATCTTCAGCAGGCTGCGTCCGTGCAGGTCCATCGGATACTCCTCGCGTCGCTAGGCTGGATCGCGCTCGATCGGGCAGGTCATGCAGCGAGGACCGCCGCGGCCGCGGCCGAGTTCGCTGCCGGGCACGTCGATCACCTCGATGCCATGCTTGCGCAACATGGTGTTGGTGGCGACGTTCCGGTCGTAGCCAAGGATGACGCCGGGGGCAACGGCCAGGTAATTGTTGCCGTCATCCCACTGTTCGCGTTCGGCCGCCCGGATGTCCTCGTCGGTGATCAGCACGGTGACCGCGTCCACGCCGAGCGCCTCGGCGAGGGCGTCCCAGAGGCTGCGGTTGCGGGTGACCTTCAGGTGTTCCCCGTCGGGAGTGATAGTCCACGATCGCGGGTGGCGGTCAATGAAAGGGTAGAGCACGAACGTCGTGCGGTCGATCATGGTCATCACCGTGTCGAGGTGCATCATCGCGTGCGATTTGGGCAGCTCGATGGCGATCACGGTGTGGGCCTGGCCGCTGGCGAACAGGGCACGGGAGATGATTTCCGCCGCCATCGGCGTGGTCCGCTCCCCCATGCCGATCATGACCGTGCCATGTCCCAGGACATGGACGTCTCCGCCTTCCACGCTGGCCGGCAGGTGACTGGCATCGTCACCGCCGTAATAGGTGACGAAACCGGCGCCGGCGAACATGGGGTGGTAGCTGTACACCGCGCGGATATGCAGGCTCTCCCGCTGCCTGGCGGGCTTGGCCATCGGGTTCATGGAGACTCCGCCGTAAACCCAGCAGGAGTTGTCCCGGGTGAACAGGTGATTGGGCAGCGGCGGGAGCAGGAAGTCATCGGCCCGCAGCATGTCCCATTTCAGGCCCTTGGCCCCCAGCGGCCGCAGGTCGGCCTTGAGCACCCCGCCAACCAGGTACTCGGCCAGCCGCGGCCCGTCAAGATCCTCGAACAGCTCGCGGAGCGGGCCGGTGAGCGTCGG
>Ga0335075_10007995_pt1 | contig 16248 bp, 7 predicted proteins | sample Lox_Sample_24_FD_206723 | JGI IMG/M metagenome (GOLD analysis project Ga0335075, IMG submission 206723) | Soil microbial communities from Loxahatchee National Wildlife Refuge, Florida, United States - Lox_Sample_2.4 | ecosystem: Environmental > Terrestrial > Soil > Wetlands | place: USA: Florida... | reverse complement strand
CGCCACGTGCCGAAGTCCGCAGTAAGCCGCTCGCTGGCGCGATCGAGCGCCGCGATCATTTCCGCCGGAGTCACATGCGCGACCACCCAGTCCTGCACCATCTGGTCGCCGCGGTTGGCGTGCAGGGCAGGCCGGCTCACCTCCTGACCCCAGAAGACCGCGAGCGAAGTGGCCACCGAGTCCTTGCTCCAGCGCAGGTTCCAGTTGCGCAGCACTTCGACCTGCGGCGCCAGCTTCGCCCGGAGCGGATCGGTCGCCGGCAGATTGTCCCAGGCGCGAATCAGCGCCGTTAGGGTCGGCGCAAACCACGGGAGATAACTGTCGTAGGCAGCAGAGATCAGCCCGTCCAGGGTGAAGTCCCTTTTGTCAGTGAGCAGGCGGATGGCATGCAGACCGCGTGCGGATTCGGTCCCCTGCTCCACATATGCGGGGTAATCGGCACGTTTGGGCGAGTCAGGGCCGGCCGCCGACCACGGCCAGTTATTCGAGTTGTAGATCCAGCCCGAGTGCGGATTGAGCAGATGCGGCGTCTCCTCCACGGTGAGCAGACCTTGATATTCGGTTGCCGGGTCGCTGCCGTCCACGGGCCTCGTCCAGTCGAAGCGAGTGTCACGACGCGGAATGTAGTTGCCCTGAAAATACGCAATGTCGCCGTCGGCATCGGCAAAGATGGTGTTGTTCGACGAGTTGGCGTAAAGCAGCATCGTCTGGTAGTAGGACTTGTAGTCGTGGGCCTTCGTGCGCAGATACGACTGCTCGAGCGCCCGGATCGGCCGCTGCATCAGCCGAATCGCCACCCACCGGGTCTGCCCGTTCACCACCTGCGTCCGGACAATCGGACCATGCCGCGTGTAATATGCCGTGAAATTCCTCCGCTCCATCCCCGACGCCGTCTTGTAGAGAATGGTGATGACGCGCGAGCGGACAGGGCGCTCCTCGCTGCCGAACTTGTAGAACCAACGGCCATTTTCTTTGGAGACCGTCTCAAGGTATTCGTCGATTGCGTCCACGCCGGAAGAAGTGTGCATCCATCCGATGTGGCTGTTGAAGCCCTGGTAGACGAAGAACTGGCCCCAGGTCACGGCTCCGTAGGCATCAAGACCCTCGTCAGAGCTCATCTGCAACTCCGAGCGGAAGAAAAATGAGGTGTGCGGGTTGATGAGCAGCAGAGCGTGATGGTCGACCGTATTCGAAGGCGCAATCGCGATCCCATTCGAACCCACAGGCTCGGCCGGGATGGCCGCATCATCGACGTTTTGCGCCAGCTGTGGGCCGCCTGCGCCGGCGAGCGACGCCGAAGCGGACCCGCCGTAAAAAGCCGCCAGTTCTCCGGGACGGATGCTGCGCTCGATGTCCCCGCCAATCGAGCCTTCAGTGAACGAAAGCGCCATCCACGGCTCGAAGTGCGTAATCACTCGCGGATGAACGGCGGGATGCCGATAAAGGTAGAAGTTCAGGCCGTCGGCAAAGGCGTTCATCAGCGACTGCAGCCACGCCGGGCTCCGGGCATATTTCTGCTTCAGCTCCACCGGATTCATGAAGAGCTGCTCGCGAAGGTCGATATAGATGCGCTGCTCGCCCTCGGTCTGCGCGAGCCAGCCGAGCGCGTTGAGATAGTTGGTTTCGACGCGATTGAAATCATCCTCGGCCTGCGCATACTCCATCCCAAAAACGGCATCGGCATCGGTGTGTCCGTGCACGTGCGCAATGCCCCAGTTGTCGCGCACGATGGTAACGGCGGCCGCCTCGCGCTGCCAGCGCGCAAGATCCTGGTCTGTAGGTTGATAGGCGCTTTGAGCCTGGGCCAGGCCGCATGAGAGGGCAATGAGGCAGGCACCGGCATGAACGATTCGCATGCGAACTCCGGGGATAAGAGGGTTGACCTTCATATTAATCACCCAGCCCGGGCATCCGGCCCCATCCCGACCTTTTGCCTGTTCATTCCGGCGTGATAAGAGACCCGATTGAGGTCCGCGGTGCCGCCCGGCCATGGGAATGAATGCGACGCGGCCTGGCGCTCAGGAAGTCTTCGACCCCTCATCGAATAACGCTCGCCAGAGTGCCGGCTTGCCGCTCAGGAGCAGCCTTTCCAGGTAGCAGGAATCCATCTCTGTCCTGTCGTTGGGATCGAGCGCGGCGTGAGCCAGCGCGTCGGCGCAGTGAACCGCCGTCAGGGCGGAGAATTCCACTTCAGTGGTCTGCGAAGGACGGTGATGGAAGGCGACTGCATGGACCAGCGACGTCGGCAGCCCCCAAATGCTCATCAGATACCCGCCCAGCTGAGCGTGAGAACAGCCCAGGATCGCAGTCTCCGCTTCTTCAATGGAGGACTGGCCATTTTCCATTCGGTTACGCACCAAACCATACTCCCGCGGCCGTTCGCCGAGAAGGATCACCTTACCCGCGTCGTGCAGAAGGCCGGCTGCAAAGCACTCTTCGGCCATCGCTTTGCTGCCGGTTTCGAGGGTCGCGATCCTTTGCGCCAGCGAGGCTACGGCGACGCTGTGTTTCCACAGCGCGGTAACCTCCGCCGCCACCGGCGAATGCTGATCGAAGCGCGAAAACACATGGATGGACAAAGCCAGGGTGCGTACCGCATCCACACCAATCAGCGAAACCGCCTGGCACAGGCTTGGAACTCGGCCATGAGCACCAATGAAAGCTGAGTTCGCCAGCTGAAGAATCTTGGTCGCCATGCCGACATCCCGGCCTACGATCTCCCCGATTTGCGCTAAAGTCGTTGTCTCCGTCCGCAGTGCCGCCGTCAGGTCGTTGTAGATCGCCGGCAGGCTGGGAATGGAGCCCAGCCGTGCAATGGCGGCTGCGATCTCCGGATTCCGCACCATATCCCGCGACGCAAAAGCCTGGGTGAGCCGCACCTTCAGTTCGCGCACGTCGCATGGCTTGGCCAGATACTGGTGGGCCGGCGCGATTGACCGCAGCATCGCCTCTTTCTCCGATTGCCCGGACAAAACGATACGGATGACATCGGGATATCGGTCCTTGATATGCCCCAGCAGCGTGGCCCCATCCATCTCCGGCATCCGCATGTCGGTTACGATAGCGTCGAAGCGCTCCCCGGCCATGGCTTCCAGAGCCTCCTGTGCGCTGGCTGCGAAGTGTGTCTCCCACTGCCCGCGCATCTCATGGAGCGCGCGCCGCAAACCGGCCAGCACCATCCGATCGTCGTCCACAAAGAGGAGCCGTTTCATGGTCGTGCCCCCGCCTGCTCGTCGCCCAAGTCGATGGGCAGCTGCACGTAGAATGTCGTTCCCTGTCCCGCTTGGGTCTCGAACCAGATTCTTCCCCGATGCTTGCGCACAATGACGCTGTGGGCGAGCGCGAGTCCCTGGCCGCTGCCCGAGCCAACCTCGCGAGTGGTAAAAAATGGTTCGAAGACGCGTTCCTGAATTTCGACGGGAATTCCTACACCGTTGTCACTGACGGCGATCTCGACAAACCCGCCACGGCAGCTTGTGCGGACCCCGATCGTTCCCGGCTCAGTGCGCCCGGGCCGCTCACGAATTGCCCACGCCGCGTTGACGATCAGGTTCAGAATCACCTGGTTGATGTCCCCCGGATAACATGAGACCGGCGGCAGCTCCGGATCCAGGTCGGTTGCCATCCGCGCCACATCTTTCCATTCGCTGCGAGCTATGGTGATCGTTGAGCGGATGCCCTGATTCAGATCGAAGTTCCTTCTGTCCTCCAGCCCGGGATGCGAAAACTCCTTCATGGCGTGAACAATGGTCGCCACCCGCCGCGCGCCTTCCAGGCTCTGCTCGATGGCACGGGGCACCTCCTGAAGAAAAAACTCCAGATCGCAGGGCGCCCCCTTTGTCTCGTCCGCCCCCCTGGAATCATCCCGCCACAAATCCAGCCGCGGAAGGATGGACGAACACGCTTCCTCCAGGAATGTCAGGTTATCCGCGACAAACTGGATCGGAGTGTTGATCTCGTGCGCGATCCCGGCCGCCATCTGTCCTATGGCCTCAAGCTTCTGGGCCTGGCGAAGCTCCGACTCCAGCACCAGGCGTTCCGTAATGTCTTCCTTCACCGCAAGAAAGTGGCGGATCGTCCCATCTCCGTCTGTGATCGGCGAAACTCTCGCCGCCTCCCAGAACAGCTGGCCGTTCTTCTTTCGGTTGCGGAATTCTCCCCGCCATTCGCGCCCATCGTGAATGGTTCGCCACAACTCCTCGTACATGCCGCGGGGTGAGTAACCTGAATTCAGAATGCGCGGATTTTTTCCCAGCACCTCAGCGGCGGCGTAGCCCGTGCATTCGCTGAATTTGCGGTTCACGTAAGTGATGTCGCCCTGTGCATCCGTGATGACAACCGATACCGGGCTCTGTTCGACCGCCGTGGAGAGTTGCCGGAGCGCGTCCTCGCTCCGCCGCCGCTCCGTAATATCCCGGAAGGTCCAGATCCGGCCAAAGTACTGACCGTCGCTCCCCCGTACCGGGGCGGAATATCGGTCCACGATCATCCCGTTCACCAGCTCGATCTCGTCCCGGCTGATTGCGTCAGGATGCGTATACAGGTACAGGACTCGATTCACAAACCCGTCCGGATCCTTCGTCAGACTCGCGAAATGCCGCAGCGTTGGCGCGTCGTCCGCGCAATCGAACAGTTCAGGCGGCATCAGGAACATGGTTTCAAAACAACGATTGCGCAGGATTTGCCGCCCATCGGCGTTGACGACAAGAATCCCGTCGATTGTTGCGTTGGTCTGCGCCTCCAGAAAGGCGGACTTGGCCTGCAGCTCCATTTCCGCCTCCTTTCGCGGCGAGATGTCACTGAAAACTCCGTCGGCGAAGACGCCGCCGCTCAGGGAGTAGGAAACAGCCCGGCTGTGCAGCCAGATCCAAACCCTGTCTTTGCGACAGAAGCGAAACTCGAGATCAAAGGTACCGCCAGCCCTGTAAAGGCCTTCGATGGCTGTTTGCAGGCGACCCCGGTCCTCGGGGTGAACGCGCTCAAGCAACAGCTCTGTCCCGCGGTTGCGGATCTCGCGGTCGCTGTAACCCAGGACCTTTTCGACTTTCGGGCTGACGTATAGCACCCGCCCGTCCGCTTCCGCGGTCCAGGCAACGTCAGGAAGATTCGTCAGAATGCGCCGAAATTTCGCCTCGCTGTGCCCCAGAAGTTTTCTCGCCTCGCGCGCCGCCGCGTGCGTTGAACCTACCCACGCTCCCGCGGGCGCACTCAGCAGGAAAGGCAGCACATACGGGATCGCCTCATGGCCGATCCCCAGGGTATGGAGGGGGGGCAGGAAAAAGTAATCGAGCACAAAAGGGGCGAGGAGTGCGGCCAGCAGGCCTGGCCCCCATCCGCCCAGCCAGCCGCTGGCCACCACAGCCGCGAGAAAGAAATACTCCACGCCGTGCGGAAGAATCGGGCCCAGCACACAGGACGGCGCCAGCGCCAGCCCCAGCAGGACCGGGACCAGACCATAACGTCCGACCGGGTGCCCGAGTGCCCGATATGCCCGTGCTTTTGTCGCGTCACGCACCCGGATTGGTTATCGGCGCGGGAAAAGTGGCCTTCAGCATGACTGCACTCTCGGCCGCCGGCATCCTGCCGATGCAATTGGCAGATGGTGTTCGCGGAGGCGGTCGTGAGCGAGAGAATTCTGTTTGTCGACGACGAAACCTCGGCCCTCGACGGTTTCCGGAGAGTCCTGCACGGCTCTTTTGATGTTCATACAGCCTGCAGCGGCGGCGAAGGCCTCGTGGCGCTGGACCGGGACGGCCCCTTCGCGGTGGTCGTCTCCGACATGCGGATGCCCGGCATGAACGGTGCCGAGTTCCTTGCCAGCGTCCGTCAGAAAGCTCCCCGCTCGGCGCGCATGCTGCTTACCGGTCATGCCGACGTGCACTCCGCCATCGATGCCGTCAACCGCGGCCAGATCCTGCACTTCCTCACCAAGCCCTGCCCAAAAAATGTGCTGGTTGCGGCCCTCAACAGCGGAATCGATCAGTATCGAACCGCCATCGAACAGGAAAAGCTCGCCGGCCAGGCGCGGCTGATGCAGCGCTTGCCCATCGACTGGTCCGCGGCTGCTCCCTCCGACTGGGAGCAGTTCCAGAGTCCGGCGTCTCTTCCCGGTCCCGCCCAGGCGCGATCCCTTCTGGAACCGCTCATCGGTGCCGACCCCCACGTGTACACCGTCCTCGTGCGCATGCCGGTCCTCGAAACCGTGGAGCAGCGCTATGGCGAGAGCGGCGCCACCTCCTATCTCAACAGCGTGGCCGGATGCCTGCAGGATGGCCTGTCTCCGGGTGACCGGCTCTACCACTGGAGCCGCGATATCCTTCTCGCCGTCCTGCGCCGTTACATCGCGCCCCCGGCCGTGCGCATGGAGATGGCGCGCATGATGGCCAATACGCGGAGTTCCATCATCGAAATCCGTGGAATGCCCTCCATGGTCGCCTGCCTGCTCACCTTCGAACTGCTCCACACAGGGCAGTTCTCCTCTTTCGCGGAGTGGCTGGCTTCCTTCCAGGCACTCTGCGAACGCCGCGACGACGACGGCGCCGGGGCTCCGTAGAGATGCCTGCGGTCTTCCGCACCGCCGTGCTCCCCGACGCTGCCGGTGCGCCTGCCCCCGCCTGCGGGCGAGTGCAGGGAGATGACGCGACGGCCTCCGCCGGAGATACGAACTATAGCCTCCCCTGTTCAGCGTCCTGCGCCCTCAGCGATTCGGTGAGCCAGCAGAGTCTCCGGGAGATGCGTGACCGCCTCCAGGCCCTCTTTGACGGGGTCGAGACCGGCATCTTCGTCATTGATCCAGCAACCCATCGCATCGTTGATGCCAACCCGGTTGCCCTTTCCCTGGTCGGCGCCTCACGCGAAAAGGTGGTGGGCGCAGTGTGCCACCGCTTTATCTGCCCCGCAGACGCAGGTCGCTGCCCCGTAACCGATCTCGGCCAGACTGTCGACAACTCCGAACGCGCGCTGCTCACCTTCTCGGGTGAACGGCGCGCCATCGTCAAGACGGTGCGCCTCGTCGAAATGGGCGGCCATCCCTATCTTCTTGAGAGTTTCTTCGACGTCACCGACCTCAAACGCGCCGAACAGAGCCTGGCTGAGCAGACAGCCTACCTTAATACTTTGATTGAAGTCAGCCCCATGGGAATCGCTGTCTTCGACCCTGCGGGCCACGTCCGGCTTTGCAACAACGCATTCGAGAAGCTCTTTCTGTATTCACGCCGGAAACTGCAGGGCGCTTCACTCTGGGAGCTCATCGTCCCCGCGGATATGGCCGACGAATCCTCTCGCTACGCCCAGGCCTGTCTCAACGGAGAGAGTCTCCACTTCACCACCCGCCGCCGGCGCCGGGACGGCACGATCCTCGATGTGGAAATCTATGCGGTTCCTCTCACGGTCCCCGGCAAGCCGTCGGAGGTTCTGGCCCTCTACCACGACATTACCGAGCGCCGGCGGGTCGAAGCGGACATGGAAGAGCGCCACCGACTCGCCACCCTCACCGCTGAAATCGGTGTCGCCCTCACCGGCGCCGAGGACCTCGAGCCGGCTCTCCAGGCCTGTGTGGAAGTCCTGATCCGGCACATGCACATTGCCTGCGCGCGCATCTGGACGATGCGGGAGAAAGACGGTCTGCTCGAGCTGGTTGCGGCGGCCGGAACCCTGGCTCGGATCGGAGCCGACGACGCGCGCCTGCGCGAGGCGTTCGACATCGAGCACATCGCCGTGGCCGGTGAAGCGAAGTTCGTCGATCTACCCGGCAATGAACCCTGGCTCGGTGACCCACAATGGGCAAGCCGAGAGCATCTTGCCTCCTTCGCCGCCTGCCCCCTCAAAGTCGGAGAGCAAATCCTCGGCGTTGCCTGCCTGTTCGCTCGCAAACCCCTCACTGACGCTGCGCGCCAGGCATTCACTTCCCTTGCTCACAGCATTGCCCAGTTCGTGGAGCGCAAGCGCGCCGAGGCCTCCCTGCGGGCCAGCGAGGACCGCTTTCGAACCGCCTTCGAGGATGCGCCCTACGGCACTTGCATGTCCGCTCCCAACGGCCGCTTTCTCCATGCCAATGCCGCTCTCTGCCGCATGCTGGGCTACAGTCAGGAACAGCTTCTCGCCGGCGCGTGGCCCCAGCTCACACACCCGGACGATCTGGAGCGTTCCCGGCATGCGGCGGAACAGTTTCTGCGCGGCGAGATCGAAACCATGGACATGGAGAAGCGCTACATTTGCTGCGACGGCCGGACTCTCTGGGCCCGGGTCCGGATCGTCGCCGCCAGAGACAGCGCCGGCGGCATCTCCCATTTCATCACTCAAATTGAGGACATCACCCTCCGCAAGCTCGCCGAAGACCGGCTCCGCGCCTCCGAAGAGCGCTATCGCGAGCTCTTCGAGAACGCCAGCGATCTGGTCTGCACCTTCGACCTCGATCTGAGCTTTACCTCGATCAACCGGCTGGCCGAAAAAACTCTGGGCTACTCCCGCGACGAAGTCCTCGGGATGAGCTTATACGAGCTGGCGGACCCCTCGCGCTGCGATGCCATCCGGGCCGGCATCGCCCGCATCGTCGCCGGCGATCCGCCTTCCAAATTCGAAATCGACGTGCGCACCAAAGAGAATCGCCGCGTTGCCCTCGAAGTCAGCCCTCGGCTCATCCGCCGCGATACCACCCCCATCGGCATTCAGACCATCGCCCGCGACATTACCGGCCGCGACCTGGCCGAAATGGAAATACGCCAGGCGCAGAAACTGGAATCCGTGGGCCGCCTGGCCGCCGGCATCGCCCACGAGATCAATACCCCTATGCAATTCGTCGGCGATAATGTCCGCTTCGTGCACGACTCGTTCCAGGAAATTCTCTCTCTGCTGGTCGGCTTGCGCGCCTTCTGCGAGAACTCCAGCCCATCGGTCGGCACCGAGCTAAGAACTCTCCTGGAGAAGATCAACCTTGAATATCTCCTGAACGAGATCCCCGAAGCTCTCGCTCAAACCCAGGAAGGCATCGACCGTGTCGTTACCATTGTCTGTGCTATGAAGGAGTTTGCCCATCCCGAGAGTCGCGGGCATGCACGAGCCGATCTGAATAAAGCTCTCCTCAATACCCTCACGGTCGCGCGCAACGAGCTTAAGTACGTGGCTGATGTCGAAACCGATTTCGGAGAACTCCCCATGGTCGTCTGCAGCGTCAGCGACCTGAACCAGGTGTTCCTCAATTTGCTGGTGAACGCGGCTCATGCCATTGGGGACACCATGTCGCAGAGTGGCGGGAAGGGGAAAATCCGAATCCGCACAGAGTCACAGGGAGATCAGATTCTCATTACCATCTCCGATAACGGGTCCGGAATCCCCGAAAGCATACGCGACCGCATCTTCGACCCCTTCTTCACGACAAAGGAGGTTGGCCGCGGAACCGGCCAGGGACTTGCCATTTCTCGCGCCGTCGTCGACCGCCACAACGGCAGCCTGACGTTTGAGAGCCAGGTTGGTCGCGGAACCGCATTTTTCATCCGCCTTCCCGTCGAGGGCTCCTGAGTCGGCCCCTTTTGAACTTCCATCGTCGCGGGTTTTCGCGGAATCTGGATTCGAGTCGAAGGATAGCCGAAGTCGTCGATGGCTCCGCCACCGATGGGTCGGATTCTGCTCTCTGCCGGCTGAACTCAGAATGGTTCTGTTCGACCCGCAGGAGCGATGGTTACGCATCGCTCCTGCGGACAAATGGCTGTCGCTTCTAGAAGAAGCCCATGGCCTTCGTGCTGTAGCTGACCAGGAGGTTCTTGGTCTGCTGATAGTGATCCAGGATCATTTTGTGGGTTTCGCGCCCGAAACCGGACTCCTTGTAGCCACCGAATGCTGCCCCTGCGGGATACATGTGGTAGCAATTCGTCCAGCAGCGGCCCGCCTTGATCTCCCGACCGACGCGATACAGGTTGTTGGGATTGCGCGACCAGACGCCGGACCCCAGACCGTAGACCGTGTCGTTGCCAATCTCAATGGCTTCCTCCAGAGTCTTGAACTTCGTGACGGAAAGCACCGGCCCGAAGATCTCTTCCTGGAAGATACGCATCTTGTTATGGCCGGAGAAGACAGTCGGTTGCAGGAAATAGCCGTTCTCCAGATCGCCGCCGAGATCGGCTCGGTCGCCGCCCGCGAGGCACTTCGCGCCTTCCTCTTTTCCGATCCGGATGTAGTTCAGGATCGAATTCATCTGATCCTTCGATACCTGCGGCCCCATTTGTGTGCCGGGAAGCAGAGAGTTGCCAACCTTAATCTTCTTGACACGCTCGACCGCCCGCTCGATGAACCTGTCGTAGATCGATTCCTGAATGAGCGCGCGGGAAGGGCAGGTGCAGACTTCTCCTTTATTGAAGGCAAACAGGGCAAAGCCCTCGAGCGCCTTGTCCAGAAAGTCGTCGTCCGCGTCCATCACGTCGGCAAAAAAGATGTTCGGGGACTTACCGCCCAGCTCGAGCGTCTGCGGGATGATCGGTTCGGAGGCGTACTGCATGATGAGCCGGCCGGTGGTGGTTTCGCCGGTGAAGGCAATCTTGGCGATCCGCTTGTTCGACGCCAGCGCCTTGCCCATCTCTCCGCCCGGGCCGCTGATGACGTTCAGCACGCCGGGAGGGAGCAGTTCCCCGACCAGCTGCGCGAAGATCATGATGCTCAGCGGGGTATTCGATGCCGGCTTGATCACCACGCAGTTGCCGGCACCGATCGCGGGCGCCAGCTTCCAGGCCGCCATGAGCAGGGGGAAATTCCAGGGAATGATCTGGCCGACGACGCCCAGCGGCTCCTTGAAGTGATAGGCGACGGTATCCTTGTCCAGTTCGCCGAGCGCACCTTCCTCCGCGCGAATGCAGGCGGCGAAGTAACGGAAATGGTCGATCACCAGAGGCACGTCCGCATTGCGCGTCTCTCGGATGGGCTTGCCATTATCCAGGGTTTCGGCAAGAGCCAGGGTTTCAAGGTTCTGTTCCAGAACGTCTGCGATCTTCAGAAGAGCAGCGGACCGCGCCGCTGGGGAGGTATGTCCCCATTCTTCCTTAATCGCGTGGGCCGCATCGAGGGCAAGTTCCACATCGGCTACTCCGGAACGCGCAAATTCGCAGATCGGCTCTGCATTGATCGGGGTGTAGCTCACGAAGTAGCGGCCCGTGGTTGGCGGAACCCATTTGCCGCCGATGAAGTTGTCGTATCTGGACTTGACGCCCGACGCACGCAGAACCGCGAGCGCGTCATGGATGGACGATGACTGCGTAATCGTTGTTGCCATGTTCTTTCTCTCCTTTGTTCGGCGCCACTTCATAAAGCCTGGTCGCCGATTGACTCGTTCCCCCTCCGACCCGCTACCCACTTCCGGGCAACGTTTGACAGGCGGAGCGGTTCAGCGGCTCGATAATGCGGGTTCGGGGATTTCCGCCTCCGCTGAGTGGCCAGCCAGGCGGTTCCAGCCCGCCGAGGACTGGGTCGCCGCCAGGGTCCGCTTCTCTTCCGCAATTACGTTGAGCATGCCGGGGTTGCTGGAGTATTTGAAGTAAGGCAGATTGCGTCTTTGCGCCTCGCGCTCGGCCGCCGTGTCCAGCAGTAAGAGGTCGTCTTTGTTCACGACCGTGATGCCTTTGCCTTCCAGAATTGCCTGAACCTCGTCCGCGCAGAGCAGAGGCTTGTCCGGCAACGTGTCCAGATACTGAATGATCCGGGCGGCGGCATTCTCTCCGTCATGACGCGCGATGCCGGCTAAACCGGTGCTGGCCCGTCTGGCCCAGCCTGCGACATAAAAGCTCTCGATCGGCTTCTCGGCCGACGGATCCCAGATCTCGTAGACCGGCGTTTCCGGATGCCGGGCATCGGCCTTCGTTGAAAAGCCATCCGCTCCCATCGGCAATCCGAGTCCGGGATCGTGCTTTTCCCCAATCGCAAAGATGAGGGTGTCCACATCGATCGCGGCCGTGCGGTCCGTCGCCTTTGCTCCGGTGGACCCATCGCTCCGCAGCACCAGATCGTTCTCGGTGACGATCAGCTGCCGAATCCTGCCTGTGGCATCCCTGACGATCTCCCTGGGCGAGGACAGAAACCGGAAGGTGAGTTTCGGCAGAGTTCCAGCATTTCCTTCCCTCTGCAGAGCCGGGAAGGTGGCGTGACTGATTTTTTCCAGCGACACATCCTGCCCGCAGGCCGCGCAGCGCGCGTGAATCCGTCCGAGTTCATGCGCGAAGGCACCATGATCGAGATGCGTTTCAACGTGCGCCATTTCTTTTTCGTCGAACTTGGCCTCGTATGGGCCGCGCCGCGCTATGATCGTCACCTCGTCGGCCTGTCGAGTGGGGCTGTCGACAAGCAGCCACCGCGCGATGTCCAGCGCCACATTTCCCATGCCGATGACAGCGATGCGCTTCCCCGTGGAGAAATCCTCTGTGGCATACGGAGGAAGCTGGTTGTAGTGGTAGACAAAATCCTTGGCGGAATACACACCCCGGGACTCCTCTCCGGGGAGGCTTAAGCGGTTGTAGCCCTGTGCACCACAGGCAAATACGATCGCCGACGGGGCCATCCTTGCCAGGTCGTCGAGGGTCACATCGTAGGCGGCGCCGACCTTTACATTTCCGAAGTAGTGGACATTCCCCAGCGCCAGCACTTTGGCGAATTGTCTGCGCAGCCCGCCCTTCATCTTTTCCTTGAGTGGGTAAATCCCGTACTCCGCCAGACCGCCTGGCTTGATATCACGGTTGAAGACGAACACCTGATGGCCCGCCTGCGCGATTTTCTGAGCGGCGAACAGCCCTGCCGGGCCTGCGCCCACCACAAACACATTCTTCACGGTCCCACCCCGCAGCCAAGGGTAATGCCGTCAGATACCCGGCTGGGCCGGGAATACGGCGGAAGCTCAGAGAAGAGCAACTTGAGTTCCGTTTGTGCCGTGAGACTGTGCGGAAGTTCGCCACCTGGCAGGTATCCTGATCAGGAAGGACTTACGGCAACCCACTCCGTTTGTGGACGGAAAAAGCGCGGCAGACTTGGCTCGCTCAGGAAACGACGTGAGTTCCATTGTGGAACATGTATGTCACGTTACGGAGCGCCCGGGACGCGACACTGCCTTCGAGTCTGAGCCACGGGCGTACAATTACGGGCGGTTCATCCGGCTCCTTTCGCCGGGGAATTAAGGATAATTGTGCATCGGATGATCGAGCTCCCAGGGCGCAAGCCCCGCTCCAATCGAATTGTCTTCCTCCTCGCTTTTGTCGTCATCGTCATCTTCCTCAGCAGCAACACCGCGCTGTCGTACTACGTAGACTCGCTCTGGTTTGGCTCCCTCGGCTATCGCGATGTCTTCTGGAAGAGCGTCGGCCTGCAGTGGAGCGTCTTCGTCGTCTCCTTCGTCTTCACATTTCTCCTGTTATATGGTTGGTTTCTCGTCCTCTGGCGCATGCACCAGGCGGATCTGCCCCACGATCGCGCCGTCTTCATCGGACAGCAGCGCCTCAGCCTGCCTTTGCGCCGCCTCCTCAGGATTGTCGGCCTGGCCCTCTCCCTCGGCATCGCGTTCATCAGTGGTCTGGCCCTCATGGCGGAGTGGCCCACTTTTGCCCTCTTCTGGTACGCCCCCCACGCCGCTGGGTCCCGTATCGATCCCGTCTTCAGCAGGCCGATCGACTTTTACCTCTTCACGCTGCCTGCATGGCAGTTCGTCGCCGGATGGCTCATGGTGCTTGCCGTCATCGCCTGCATCGCCGCCGGTGTGTTTCTGCTTCTGTCCGGCGGATCGCGCGCGGTTGCCCGGGCACAGGGCAGCCTCGTCATGCCTCTTCCCTGGCGCGGACTCTCGATAGCTTTTTCCTTTTTCCTCATTCTGCTGGCCTTGCAGGTCTACCTCGCACGCTTCGGAACGCTGTTCGCAGCGCACACCGTCTTCAGCGGCGTCCAGTACACCGACGCGCACATCACGATCACCGGAATGCTCGTCGTGGCCTTCGCTCTGCTCATCGGCGCGGGGATCGCCGCCAGCAATGCCTTCACCTTCCCGAAGCCAGGGCGCCTGGTCGCCGCCATCATCCCCGCTCTCGCCTGCTTCATCGCCGTGCAGCTCGCTGGCTGGTATGTCAGCAGCTTCATCGTCAAGCCGAATCAGCTCGATCGCGAACGCCCGTACATTGCGTGGAACATCGCCTGGACCCGCCAGGCGTGGGACCTCGATCGCATCACCCGCGAGGAATTCCCCGCCGAAACCACCCCCGACGCCGCCGATCCCGCCCACAACCAGGCGACTCTCCAGAACATTCGCCTCTGGGACTGGCGCGCCCTCCAGAGCACCCTGCGCCAGATCCAGGAAATCCGCACCTACTACGACTTCCCTGACATCGACATCGACCGCTATATCCTGAACGGCGAACTCCGCGAGGTCATGCTTGCCGCCCGCGGCCTCAGCCTGGACAAACTCCCCGACAGCAGCCGGAACTGGATCAACGAGAAGCTCATCTACACCCACGGCTATGGCATCACCATGAATCCCGTGAACGGCTTCACCCCGGAGGGCCTGCCCACCCTCTATCTGAGCAACATGCCGGTCGAGAGCACCGTCCCTGGCCTCTCGGTTACGCAGCCCGAAATCTACTACGGAGAGCTGACCAACTCCGACGTCTATGTGAAAACCCACCAGAGGGAATTCAACTACCCGCAAGGCCAGAGCAACAATCTCACCTCCTACGAGGGAACCGGCGGCATCGTGCTCGGCGGCATGCTGCGCCGCAGCCTCATCGCCGCCGATCGCGGCGACCTCTGGAAGGTTCCTTTCAGCGACGACATCACCGCGCAGAGCCGCCTCCTCATGCGCCGCAATATCATTACGCGCGTCCAGGAGCTCGCACCCTTCCTCAGCTGGGATTCCGATCCTTACATCGTCATCGGCGACAACGGCCACCTCTACTGGATGCTCGACGCCTTCACCACATCGGACAGCTACCCCGATTCCGCCAGCTACCCTTTCGGCGACGACCCCATCAACTACATGCGCAACAGCGTCAAGGTCGTGGTCGACGCCTACAACGGCACCACTACCTTTTACGTCTTTGACCCCGCCGATCCCATCATCGCCGCCTGGCGCGGCATCTTTCCCTCGCTCTTCCGCGACGCATCGGCCATGCCCCCTGACCTTCGCCGTCACGTCCGCTACCCGCAGCTTCTTCTCACCGAACAAGCCACCGTCTACGGCCTCTATCACATGAGCGATCCCGAGGTCTTCTACAACCGCGAGGACCTGTGGACCGTCGCCTCCGAGCTCGGCCTCGGCGATGCCGGTGACCAGCAGACCCAGACGATGGAACCCAATTACGTCCTGATGAAGCTGCCGGGCGCGTCCTCCGTGGAGTTTGTCGAGATACTCCCCTTCACTCCGGCCAGTCGCAACAACCTGATCGGCTGGATCGCCGGACGGAGCGACGGCGCCCACTACGGCACCGCCGTTGTCTATGATTTCCCAAAAACCAAACTCGTCGACGGTCCCATGCAGATTGAAGCGCGCATCGATCAGAACGCCGCGCTTTCCGGCCAGCTCACCCTCTGGAACCAGCAGGGCTCTCACGTCCGCCGCGGCACCCTCCTCGTGATTCCCTGCGGTCACGCGCTCCTCTACGCGGAACCTATCTACCTGCAGGCCCAGCAGAGCCCCATGCCGGAGCTGCGTCTGGTCGTCCTCGCGCTCCAGGATCGCCTGGCCTACGGACCCAACTTCGAAACTGCCCTGGCCGCGCTCTTCGGAGGCCAGCCCTCGTCGCTCACCGTCACCACCTCTTCGGCGCAAGCCGGCTCAGAACAACCCGCCGCTCCTGCCGCAAGCGCTTCTGCCGGTTCCAATCGAGCCGCTCTCATTGCGGCCGCCGCTCAGGATCTCTCTGACTATCAGAGTCTGACCGCTCAGGGCAAACTCGCCGAAGCCGGTCAGAAACTTCAGGACCTGAAGAATAAACTCAACCAGCTCCAGGGTGGCGGAAAGTAAGGGCCTGTTACTGTCGTCTCACGCGCTTGCTTTCCTGGGCCGTCATCAGAATGGTACTGTCTGCCACGAAAGACGCATTGGGAGTAACACTCCCCCCTTGGTAAGATCCGGCAGATCTCTCCATGTCCCCAGAGGTAATACACGGAGAGCTTAGGGCCGCGGAGAATCCCGCTCAGCGCTCGTAATCCCTGAGAAGAGAATCGTGCCAACCCGTGTGAGGGTTCTCATCTTCGTCGTCGTGGCTGGCGCCATCGCGAGCCTGTTCGCGATCCGCG
>Ga0335075_10007994_pt1 | contig 16252 bp, 15 predicted proteins | sample Lox_Sample_24_FD_206723 | JGI IMG/M metagenome (GOLD analysis project Ga0335075, IMG submission 206723) | Soil microbial communities from Loxahatchee National Wildlife Refuge, Florida, United States - Lox_Sample_2.4 | ecosystem: Environmental > Terrestrial > Soil > Wetlands | place: USA... | reverse complement strand
CTTGATAAATACTTGATAAATACTTGATAAATACTTGATAAATACTTGATAAATACTTGATAAATACTTGATAAATACTTGATAAATACTTGATAAATACTTGATAAATACTTGATAAATACTTGATAAATACTTGATCAGAACTAAGTATATTCAGAACTCGGTACCTTTCGCACCTTCTTCAGGGTCCAGTGGCAACCGTTTGATGACAAGTGCAACAGCTGAGTCTCTTGAACCAGCAGCTTGAGACCCTCAAGACCGAGTTCACTAAAGCGAACATAGAACGACGGCGAGTTCAATCGAAGGAGGAAATTGAAGAAAGGAAAATTTTCCTGGAATGGATTTCAAAAGTCAATCACGAGGAAGACTTTGATAGGATTATTAAGCAGAGACATCGTAGCACAGGTATCTGGCTCTTGGAACATGATGGTTTTGGAAAGTGGAAAGACGAACCACATTCGAGTGTGCTATGGTGTTACGGAAATCGTACGTGCTCTATGGGACGAAACGTACTCCATTACTAACTTCAGAATCAGCCGGTACCAGATGAGATTGCCAGTCAACCAGAGATGGACATTTTCAGCAATCAGATTGAGATTGAGGGAATTAAAGAGCAGCACGACATTGACTGGGTAAGATAGTTATTTTACGAAGCATCTCAAAAATTCTGTTTTTTTTTTTTGGCTGACAAAATCAGCATAACATATGGAATGCAAATTCGGCTGATAACGGAGACTTTGAGTCACTACTTAATTGGTCACCTAAAAGTCAGGATAACTATACAACACCGGGTCAGATGGATTTCTCATCATCTTCTTACTACTAAATTTAAGATCGAAATGCAAGCCACCCCGTTTCAGTCTTTGCATTGGCTCATATTTTGAAGCAGCAGGGGTCCGGACATAACGGCAGGAGCGGGAAGCGATCTCGCGATCCGGAATAATGTCCGGCATAAAACCATGTCCATTCATTGACTGGGGATGAGATTGGATTTCTAGGAGGTCGTAAAGTCAGGACAGGTTTTGTGATATTCTCTATACTACAGGGAGATGTCCTACCCTCCCCACACCGGCTACAATTTTGTAGACACTCTACATCACAGCCTATATCCCGCTATTAATCCCACAAAATCAGAGCTATCCCAGCTTTCCAAGGTCGTGCTAGTCACCGGTCCTGGTCGTGGAATCGGTCGTTCCATCGCCCTCAGATACGCAGAGAGTGGTGTGGCATGCATTATACTCTGCTCGAGAACAGCATCCGAACTAGACGATGTCGAGCAGGCCATAAAGAAGATAAATGCGCACATCCGAGTCCATAAATTCAGTATCGACATTACAGAAGAAGCCAAAGTGCTTGCCGTGGCTGAAGCCGTGAAGAAAGAAGAAGGCAGACTCGATATACTCGTCAACAATGCCGGGACAGGCGACCCATGGAATCTCATCGCAGATGGCGTCACAGAAGACTACTGGCGGACAGTGACGGTCAACTTCGAAGGTCCATATCTTCTGATACACTCTTTCCTGCCTCTGATGGTCGAGACGGCCAAAACCACAAGAGCCATCGTGGACGTCGTAAATATCAGCTCGATTGGAGCAACCGTCGCCACCCCCGGCGCATCATCCTATCAAGTTTCGAAGTTGGCCGTTTCGCGTCTCACTGAGGTCGTGCAGGTCGAATATGGATCACAGGGCGTCAATTGCGTAGCCGTGCATCCGGGAGGTGTCCTGACCGAATTGTCCAAGGGCTTGCCCGCGCCACTTTTGTCCTGTGAGTCCATAACAATTCATTTTTCTTCGCCACACTCTGGATAGTAGGTAATACTCATATCAAATATAACAGACCTAACCGATACCCCCGACCTCTGCGGCGGCTTCGTAGTCTGGCTAACTCATGGCCAACGTACCTGGTTGAATGGCAGATACGTAAGCGCTCTGTGGGATGTCAACGAATTAGAAGCGAAGAAGGATGAGATCGTTGAAGGTGACAAATTGAAATTCCGTATGGTAGTTTAGATAAATTGCAATCGTATCGTATCTATTATCAATCTCAAAGCTTCTCCCCTTCACAATGATCCTCCCTACCTCATCTTTTGTGAAGTCCTCTTCAGGCAGCGACCGATTGGATGTATCCAGTCTGCCCTCTATAAGTTCTTCGTTGATGCCTTCCAAAAAGCACTCTCCGATTATGGGTAGCTTTCGCACATCTAACAACACAGATTCCCAAATGCCTGCTTATTTCGGTACGGCGTCTTCTTTGACATCAAGCACTTCAAAACTGTGAGAACTTGAACCAGAAAAGAGCGTATGTACGAAGGGACTATTCGAGATGAAAACCTTCAGTACGTTGTCGATACGCGGAGTGGTGCTGGCTTGCCCAGTGTCGTCAAACTCTTCTGTCATCGCCGAAACGCTGGAAGGTGTAACAGGTGTTTGGGGCGGACAGATCTGAAGTGGAGAGTATGCCTGCTCCGTGTTTTCGAGCAGCTTGGGTATGAAAGACTGCTGTGGATTCTTCGCGGATTCAGATGACGCAGTGGAGGTCATGGGGAGTAGACTCTCGAACGAAGAGCGCGGATGTCGAAGGAGAGGCTGAGGGGAAGTGTGATACTGTCAAAAAAGTGTAAAGAATATACCGGGTATCAGAGCAGAGATGCTAAAAGGCATAAGAGCTCTAAATGGTTTCAGCGAGTTTAAGCAAATGGCCGAAACTGGCGATGGAAAGGCCACATAGGCACCAGTTAGGGATTTCGTGCGACAGAGAGGGCAACGAGTTTTCTGAGAAAATTGGCGGGATGGGATGAGAATCTCTCTATATGGTTAGTAAGTCGGTCTTTGGTTATTGCAAGAGAAAGGTGGCTAGTGTGAGCAAAACTCTCCCGCGCAGGAAGTCAATTCTTGTCACTGGAAAAACCCTCATTATTCGTATTCTTTATTGGCGGAATATTACCTGCTCCACGTACTGAACCACCTGCCTCCTTTCCCTGGCAAGTCAAAGATGGATTCCAGAGGCCCCACATCGAGCGCCTCTATCTCCGAGACCTTTTGCGAGACACAACTGTATGCGCTTTTGTTTGGCTCGATAAGTTGTGCCAAGGTAAGATATTAGAGCGTGCAGAGATGTTCTTTTGGTAGTGTGTATTGTTTCACTCCAGATCCTATGATGAGGAGAAGCAAGTGTTGAATTATGAGTATTGTATGCGATACATAAGTAAGGCCCAGCTGATGTCCCGTCCAGACATGCATCATCTGCATCAACATCTCCTTTCCCACCGCCGAATACAGCCACGGAAGGTACCGGCTTTCGACGACTGAGCGCAGTAGCCTGTCCAGTTTTCATTCGCCTTTTCATTTCTCGTCTATCGCCAATGGGTAGCTGAGGCCTACCCATCTCATCTCGTAGTAGTTCGCCGCCGCCTCTCGCTCGTAGCTCAACGAGAGCATCTTCCTCTCTCGTAGTCGTAAATACGGTTCGTCGACATGCTCCCCGTCGTAACATCTCGTAGATTCTAAATTGCCTGTGGATTGTAGCTCGCTCTTCGCCATTGTTCACTTCCAAGGTGATGGCTGAATTGCATCCTACCCAAATGCCCAATTTTGAGCCAGCTCTATCAGCGCGATGAGCAGTAGTAAGGAACAGATTACAACCACAGTCTGTCCGCTAGTTCTATCAGCATCGTTAGTACAATCTCCATTGATTCCGACTGAACTCACGACCTCGTATCAGGCATAGGCTCGATATCAGCTCCCTCTGGAGCAGCCAAGGATACTCCAGGTGGTACCATATCTACGGCTTCTCCGAGTCCTTTTTTCCTTCCCAGGATCGGTACAATGTCAAAACGGATAGTTTAAGCTTGGTTGGACAGTAGTCTGTATGAAGACGTTGAATAAGCTAGGAGTATCTTTCATGTACTTTGTTAGTGTTCATCTATTCCTCGACCGCTTTGATGAAGTAAGAGATGCCAGAATTGATCTACATTCTCTAAATCGCTCGAGCACATAGATAGTAGTAGTCAATTAACGTTCGTTCTGTTTTTGTTGTCGGATTTCTTTCTAAACACCGTCGAGTATTGTCGACCTTTGAGAGTTTGAAGATCGTCGCATAAATACACGGCCCAAGGCTGGGAGAGTTCGGATAGGCTCACACTTTTGTAGAAGAAATGAAACCAGAGATTTTGGTGACGGTTCTTTGACCGTTGATGATGATCCAAATGACAACGGTCTATAGATCGGCGAAGACTGCCGTGGAATGGTGAAGTAAATGGTTAAGCGACAGCATCGAATTGGAGGCTGCAATGCTTGCAGTTTTTCAAAGTGTAGACGGGCAAAGCTGCAATGAGTACATTATACATGGGGGTGACAAAGATGCCCAGTCTTTGTTGAGACCATACAAACTTTGTCCTCCTACTCGTTGTGTGATTGACCCCTCAAATCTCCTTTCCCCCGTTGTCGCCTTACGACAACTTCATTGGACAACAGGAAGCCAATTCTACATTTCTCAATCAACATCCACTCTCACTTGCAGTATTAGAAATCTCATATTACACAAGTATAGACAGACCTGATGAAAGACCGGGGGTAACCCCCACTGGCTAGATGCAATGCTGCCGCGCAACATCATAGGATGACAAGGAGATCCATGACATGGGAGTGAGTAGGTCGGACGGACTTCCATAACCCCAATCTTATCTTACATGGACTAGACTGATATTTGCATCGCGGATGTAAAGTACAGCACCCGCCCAAAACGAGGCTTACTAGGGCAAGCTTCGGGACGTTTGGCAGGAGACGTATGGAAAGAGATTGAAGCTTTTCTAAGGGGAGGTCGAAGTCTTGCATCGCTATGCTGTGTTGTTAGAGACGCTTGTCTCTGTATTGCATGACGAGACAAATCTTCGAGTCTGCCCGGGCAAGTCAACTGCCGTAATATCCGTTTACGATCCGTCCCCGCTCCGTTCCACTAATCTGTGCATTGATGTCCGTGCGTCTCATTTTTAAGAGCTGTCAAAATGTTCGAAATTAGGTCATCGGATGATGTGATGCCGGGAACAAGGTCAGATCAAAAAATTGGCCATAAGAGAATGATACTGTACCATTGATGGCTGATGCCATGCAGCTCAGAGAGCGGACAACCCTTGTTCCATGTAACACTGCATGGCAAGAACCTCGGAACAACTATGGCCGATTATGTCCTGACGATGGTCTGACATGGATTGGGCATCATGCCAGCAATTCTCCAGGCATGCTTATCAGGAAGACGTTGCATCTGATTTGCCATATCTAGATGTTGCTGGAAGTGCAGGATCTGGTTCCCACCCTGTAGTTTCCACATTGACGGAACCGGCTTAGTGCTGAAGACTTTGAAAACAGCGGGTAGAGAAACATGATAGGCCATCTGCGTTTCCTATTTGGCTACTGGGACGTGCGGTGGCTGGCTGAGCGAGCGCTAAGCTGACTATTGTGACTTTACACTCAGAAGCTTGTGTTGCTCCTGCTCTAGTTAGACCTAAGAACGCGCAATACTTCAAGATATCAAAAGGTATAGGAGAGGCTCATTAGAAGGTTTCCTTAGCATATGAGCGTGAGTAAGATTTTCACAGCCACATGCCTCCCAACTGTGTGATTGGAAATATGGCCAGGTAACTGGATCGCCTCTGAGTGACATGGATACTGCGTGATGCCATAACGGAGGCATCCTCCGCAAAGTTGACGCCTCTCTTGATACCATTGATAAAAAGCAAGCAATGTCATTGATGTTATCTCCGCGAATGCCCACTAGCCATGTTTATCCGCATTTCGTAGCTCAGCACTCCTTGCCCTAACATTCGGCTCAGTCCGGCAGCACCTTGAAAATTTAAGTTCCTGAATCGGCGATCGGGTTAATCATCATAGATTTAGTATGAGACGGACTTGATTCGTTTAGGGGGCTGCCGTGTGATGGATTGGAGAAAGAGGGGGTAGTTCGCGCACGCTTTTGTAGCCCGGATGATTCCGAGACATTGCCATGGCAGATTGTGTGATGGTATCTGCGTCTGGTCAAACAAAAGTGGGAAATTTCGACGTGATTGGGGTGGTATGCTTCCTAGAATGGAATGATCGTCGTCTGCATTCGGACATAGAATGGATTGTGTACAGCCTTTCCAAAAAGCCATCAACCCCAACTGTGGCACACGGCTGAACCACTCCACCGGTAAAGGGGGTCAAGTTGTCTAGGGAACTGTACCCGGAAAGCCCCATACGTTCACCGCCAGGAAACTCGTATAATCTTGATTGAATACACTATTTGAGGGTAGCAGTACGTAAACTGAGTAGGAAGGCTGGCTGAGACATGAAGTATGAGTAATTTGCAGTTTCGAGAAGGGAATTTCGTCCATGAGCTTCAGTTTATCTTATTGGCCGGTTTCTTGGCGGACGTTGAAAAAAGCTCTCACTGCAGCCGACAGATAAGATATTGTAGAGGATTCTGCATTTCCTTGCTCCACCCCCTGTGGCGTTTGTGTTGCAAAGTTTCGGACCGAATAGTGAATCGGGTTTTGATATCTGATATTATACCTCGTAGACGAAGCCTTCGAGATCAGGGATAATGCGGCCGTAAAGTGAAGGTCTTCTATTGCCAACTGTCGGTGAGTGGCCTGCTCCGGAATGCGATAAAACACACCCTTGCGTCTTAGCTGGCGATAGTGGCTGCAGATCCCCTATGCCTAGAAAATCTCTCACTTTTACGATAATCTATGAGAAGGTATACAATGAGGTTGCTCAATGTAGTGTTTGGTCGTACGGTAAGCATCCCTATATCCAGAGGCTGCTCGCATGTGAGTTTGACGTAGCCGAGGTTGTGGACTTTGTGGACACAGCCCTGACGATACCTCATTGACGTGGAATGATAAGGGAAAAGGGTTATGAGGCAGCAAATCAAGCACATGTATAGATGGCTCATCTCCCGCAAGGCAACCAAGACAGCCAGCGCATACCTGCTCCGGAGACGGGCATACTGTTTGACTGGCTCTTCTGCAAGGTAAGATCCATAGGGCAGGCGTTGTCGATTTAGCGACTAGGTACATGCCGCCGCCTTGGCGACAGAGTCTGCAATTCTTATGTATCACTAATTGCGAATATTCCAAGTCTTGCTCATCCATGCGGCACGGACCTGAAATGCGTGGTCCCAGGACAGTGGATCGATGCTGTACAATCCCATTTCTGGCCTGGACAAAATGCAGTGCACGATCAGCTTAGCTGCATCGCGTTCTGCATCGTCAGCAGATCAAACGTTGTGTTAGTTGGCTTAGTTAAGGCAACAGTAGGCTTGAAGACGATCAATCACACGAGCCATCAATCAGAAGGAGACGACGACAGTGCAGCATACCGCATGCGCAAGGGCAGATGGGCGTAATTTGGGATGGGTGGGTGGATAGGTGGATGGTTGATGAGTAGAGGGATCGAAAAGTGTGTGTGTATGTACGTACTGTACTGCCTTTGACCTTACACAAGAAGGTGAGTTGATTTTGTTTGGTAGTTGTTGGGTGTTGGCTCTGGTGTCGGCAAGTAGGATGCAGCTACTTTCCGGTCGCTTCCCTTACCCTATAACCTCGCCTTGCCTCTCTTACTGTCGGCGACAACGAGTGTGGATTTAGTCACAGTCTCTATGCGTTCTGTTCAATGCTGCCATAGCACAAATCAGCACCCTTACGGACGTAGGGCCAAGTACTCTAATTTTAATGTTAGGGTCCAGCTACTGTATGTTGGAGGATCTGGCTTCATGATTTGGCCGCAAGGATACCTTTACCCAGAGGGCGGTACCGGTACCAAAAAGCACTCTAATTGTTAGGTAATCAAGCTATCCAGACGCCATCCATCCTCTCGGGTCTCCACGCACAAGCACCCGCAGCCCCGCGTCCAAGGGCCAGGACAAGCCCCCCTTGCTGTCCTCAAGCCCCGGCCGATGTGCTGGGTGTGGACCGTGAGAGTGACTCTACATTACCTAAATTGCCCAATTAGATCGAGAGGGGCGGCAAACGCGCCCATACATCGAAACGGTCTCGAACCTTGCCTCCTTGATTTGGTATTACCCTGCTTGGAGCTGTGCATGGAGGAGGTGAGGGCACAGCAGAAAAGCGGAAGCTGAGGATGGAGAGGAGGTAAAGGGAAAAAGTCGAGATAAGCAGTACCGGACTGCCGGATCTCCTTTTGGTAAGACCATCTAGTTCCGACCACTCAATGCAGACTGTCCGACAGCCCAACCGCTCGATTGGGACTCAAAATGCATGATGCAAGAAGCCGCATAGTGTGAATTTTGCCTTACCAGCGCAGATCAAGGATGCGAGGTACAGAATTCATCGTTGGGCAACGACGCAAGGGATGCGTTACAGTAAACCTCGACGGTTGCCCCGCTTTTCTATCCACAGTCATAGTGATCACCGGACGCAGCAGAGCGGATACATGAGGGAAAATATGTCGTCTCAGCCAAGGCCGTACGTATCCTTGCCCAGCAATTTGTTCATTACCAGAAAACAACTGCTCACATTTCGGTGAGCAACTCCGTCCCAACAGACACCGTGCTCGGTCTGTGCTACGCAATCTCAACGCTAACAAGCCACCAACCCAGAGTTCTGGAAGTGGGACAATTACGAATAGCGTTCCGAACGAAGGGAATGCTCGATGCAGAAACAGTAATCAGCCACTACGAAGCATCTTTATGTTTTTCGCATGCCCATGCGGTTTCAACATACCTTAATGCAAAATTGTTTCATCCTGCATTGTCCAGAGTTTCCTCCGGATTGCTACTGCACGATACTCCACTACCAGTGCCACGAATCCCCGCCTAGGCCATACACAGTTTGGACTGCGAAAATCCCCACACAAACTTATGACAAGCTGCAAGGCCGGACAAATCCCAATACCATAGTTCAATGCCTGTCATCCACCCTGAAAGGAAGGTGGAAAGCGGGAGAAATGCACTGTCAAATTGGAGGCTTTAAGATTGGCTATTCTTTGACGTGAACAACTTGAAGCTTGCAGAAAAGTGAGCGTCAAACATCGCGCAAGAGCAGGCCAAGGCTGGCTTATGCTTACGGTATTTGATGATGTGGTGTGCATTACGAAGGCGAAGTTCTGCCCAATTGCGTTCCCTTTCGGAAAAGTGAGAGCATGGCATCACGGCGATGTTTTCTTGCACCACTCAACTGCTTGGTAGCGTACGATGACGTTTTCTCTCCTGACCGAATATTGCAACCAGAGGCTCCAGTTGTTCAGTCCAGCTCAGTATTTCTGCCATATTACGATGGCTACTCTCCACTGCCGACTTTTTGATTTGCTTTTTAGGACCGATCGCGGCAGTGTCTCTTGGCTTTATCCAACTGCTCCAGGCATCAACCCTCCATCTTTAGTGGCTTCTCCCATCAGACGCCCACGCCTTTCCAAACTAAGCCCAACATTGTACCGACTATCCAACTCTCTACCAAACTGTCGGTAACGGGAAGAACTTCCACATTCGGTCATTGGAGTGGTCCCAGTTGGGCGGATGATACGGCACTCCACCATACACCGTGTAGGAAGCAGTAAGCGACGATTTTATTCGTTCTTGATACTCAAATACAAGCAAGAATTTCGTATCTCCATCAAATAGCTGGATCGACATATGAAAAGGAATGAAAACCCAACACGCCCAACTAACAGCGACAACTGTTACGTCTGTATCGAGGCCGTAAGGTCTGCTATGATATCACAAGTACGAGGATCTTCGCAGGTTCCTTTTTTGAAGCAATTTCCTTTCCCCCATCGTTATCATTGTCTCGGTTGGTTCGGTATATTTCCAGACAGCTAAGAATAGGGCCCTGGAAATAAAAGGAAGGCCATAAGCCATGCGTGTTAGGAGGCCCGCAGCGAACAGCACATTCTGCATTCCATATACGTCCAAATGTAGATGCTTGGATTGATGTCCTGGGAGCACGGCTTCTATCTTGCCTTCCATTCGCTAGTCTGTCATTTCTCCTGACCAGGCCTACGAAACTAACCTAGGTATTGTATGTCTATATGTATGCCCAGTGAGAAAGCTGCCGCCTGGATCGTGACACGACCTTCGTCCAGGCGCACACTGGCTTGATTAAAGTACGCTCCCAGTACCAACTAGATGGTACAAGTTGGACTGTCTCCCGGCGCATCCCTGCAAGACTTGTTTTCTCCCGTCTTCGCACGCACACCACAACGCCCCTGCTCACCCAGGAAAGTAGTCCTACGGCCTCCAGGGGGGTGGAATCGGTGGCCACCCCTCCCCTGACCGTCACACGATCCCGAACCATTTGCGCACCACCCGTCCGGTAATGAATTGGGATGAGGTGGTAGGTTGCAGGCGTGTTAGGGTGTGCAATAAGAATCAGTGGCCGGTTTAACTAGCTCCTTAGCTTATCAAACTTGCGAGTAATGTACTAAGTAGTGTGCTATTATTTTTGGTCGCTCCGTCCACCGACTCCTGTCATCGGTGTAATTGGCAGAGTATGCATGAAATAAGACCTCGTCGCCTCCCCCACAGCTCGCGTTATTTTTCACCTTTGGGGGAGAATTCTTCTCTGATTTTTTCAAAACCGACCGTCGGCTGCAACGTTCCTCTCCGAAGCGATTCCAAGCACAGACATTGACCGAGTACTTGGCTACCAAGAACATATTAGAACACAGAACCACCCTCTGTTCTTGTCTTGCACAGAACGCATGCAGGTGGCGTCGTTTCTGCCGTCAGTCTTCTTTCTAAACCCGTCCTGTTTGGAATTCTGCGCTCCTTTGCATCAGCCGAAAAAAGTGTCACATTTGTAGCGCGCTGGGTCGTTTCGAAACACCCGCTTGGCAACTTTCCTCATAACCCAGCAAGCATCGTTAACGTCAACATCGGCGGCAAAGGCCACTTTAAACGACTGAACGGTTCCACTCTGCAAGCTTCCTTTCACACCACAGAATCACCAAGCAGGGTGTTGACTCTGCAGCAGCGACTCCTCACGACAGCATCAGTCAGTCTCAATAACTGGAGCACCACATACTACTTCCTTCAGCCTTCCGCATCTGCCGCTTGATTGCAACCCATTGTCTGACCCATTCTTTCGCCACCTCGCTCTCCACACAGCAATCCAGACCGCTGATCATATCTTCATGTCTCCTCGATAGCTTGGGAAGACAAGATTCCAGGCTCAATGGTCGTTAAAATGGCTACCAATGGGTACGTGCAAATCCACAAACATTCAGCCAAAGTGGCACATTCTTGACCCTCTCGCGCTTTATTTGCCTCGTGGCACTGGATTCCCCACTGACAGAACCAGCTTTCCTCCTAGTATGCCTCCTCTCGATCCGTCGATTCCCCCGGACTACTTAGAAAATGGCCGATGGTATCATGGCTATCGAAAAGGATTGTACATGTACCCGTGCGATGAGGTACCTATCCCAGAGCTGTTTGAGACAATTGTGGAAGCTTCAATCTAATCTGATGCTGGAATGCAGGATGAGAAGGATCGCATGGACATCTTCCATAAATTCTTCCTTGTCGCCCGTCACGATTTGCTTCATAATACGCCTTTCACTCCCAATTACGATGGACCACGAATACTGGACTTGGGTTGCGGAACGGGGATTTGGGCTATTGATATGGCCGAGTAAGCCATGGAACAATGCCGGAGCTCTGCAAGCTTTCTTCTGGCATAAATGAGGAGAGGTATACTGACGGGAGGTTGTAGTAAATATCCACACGCGGAAGTTCAGGGAATGGACATTTCACTCATACAGCCTAATACGTAAGCCTTGCGTATTCAATCTCTTTTTGTTACACAGCTGACGCTTGAAGGCGCAGGATCCCACCAAACCTGTCATTCAGACGGCGAGATATCGAAGCACCTTGGCATGGCATGTCTTTGGAATCATGGGATTTGATACATATGCGCATGCTGGCAGGCAGCATTTCAAGTTGGCCGGAAATGTATCAGAAGGTCTTCCGGTATGTAGTAACCGGTCTAGTACTCTGCAAGGACAAGTCTAACTCATCGTGAATCGGTAGCCATCTAAAGCCAGGGTTTGGGTGGCTAGAACATGTAGAAATCGACTTTCAACCAAGATGCGATGATGGCAGTCTTCCTACGAATTCGGCTTTAATGCAATGGTTTCAATACATAACGCAAGCGCATGATAGAGCCTTCAAGCCACTCACCTACAACATACACACTCGGCCAATGCTAGAAGGCCAAGGATTCGTTGATATTTCGGAACAAATAATACGAGTACCTCTGAATCCTTGGCCCGCAGACCATCACCAGAAAGACATTGGAAGGTGGTTCAATCTTGGACTCGTCCAAGGTTTGGAAGCAATGAGCCTTGGTCCGCTGTCAAGGATGTTTGGGTGGAAGAAAGAGGACATTGACAGGTTGACCGCAGAAGCGAAGAGAGATATATGTTTGAAGAAGAACCACGTTTATTGTCATATGTGAGTTTCATTTGGCTGATACGAGTATTCCTGTGGCTACTAATGGCTGCCAAGGCACATCTGGACAGCAAGAAGACCTCAATAAGAATGGAGAACATAACCAAATCATCGACTTCTCTCCACCATATCCCAAGGGTAGCTGTCGCCCAGTCTACCTGAAATTTAGGCCCCCATTTTGCAGCAAACAGCACCATCTGACGTTAGAAGCTCAAAAAGCGATTAATTGCTCCGGTTAGTGAGAGGGTTGCGTATAGAAGGGAAAAGCAACGACAAGCTCAGGCCACGCTTCGATTATTTTGGGTTGGCGTTGTCTTACCAAATCCCTGCAATATTTTGGAATGGGCATACAGAAATGGGCATGCGGAAATGCACAAACGAGTTCTGGGTCGACGGGGATAGGGCAATACTTACGGGCTCTAGCCGCGTATAGCCAGTCACCGTTTCTTCCAGTGCGACCTAAATTATGGAGCGTCTCACTTTACGACGCTCGCTAAGTAATGTATAAACTTAGTTATGCCGTCACATTGACTGGATTGGCCCAAATCTCTGGATATTGTGTGCACCACTACTGTACGACGGTTCCATGTTCCAGTAACGCTTCCGGACCCGCCAACCTGGCTGGCAGGTCACACGATCCGGCGATGCTCGGGACGAGTCTCACGATTGTGGGACCTCAACCTATATCGGGAGTCTTGCTAAGATACGGTCTATTGAATCGGTCCGTACCGATTGGACTACCTAGTTTCGATATTAAGGGGGCTAATTCGTCATGAGCCAGAAAGTGGCTTAATGCGCCGACCTGTTCTGCCGCTCTACGTAGGATGTCAACAGCATTACATGTTCATAACCAATCCTACAAGATGTCACATTTCGAACCTCCGTCATTGTTCGCCACACGCGAGAGTACCGAGGTACCAACAAAGTTTCGAGCCCACCTTGAGTCCCAAACTCTGCAACACCTCCCATGCCATCACATCTCATCCATGTCTCGGATCCCCTACTACTTCTCGGATTCGGTATTATTAATCAACCCAACTTAACGGTACCAAAGGGCCTATCATCTTCGCAACTTTTGTTCCCCAACATCCACCTACATTAGCCACCAACATCAGGACACTTTCAGCCGCCATGGCTGATGCAGGCTTTTTGGTGGCTTTTCAGGGTCGAGCTAAAGTTTAGCTAGATTTCAATCCGTTTATTGACAAATCACACTCTCACCGTCAAGCACGATGTATCGTCAAAACCATTACTGTCATCAAGGGACGCCCGCCCTGGACGGTTCAAATGATTGAGGCGTGACCGCTTTGACCCCAAGATGGGGCGTGCTCCAGCCCATTCCACGGGCGGCACGCATTGACACTCAGCTGGACTGTGCTCGGCAACAGTACCCCGTACGCCGTGCAACCCAATATCTTTGTACATGTGCAGTGCAGCTTAGCGATGCAACAACTGATCCGAGAGGGTGGGTGGCGGTCCCATTCAGACTGTATATGTTGGTTTTGACAGGGTACGACGACGCTATACGAGCTGCGGCGGAGGAGGTCGGACCGATGAAGGAATTGCATAAAGAGCACCCTTTTTCTTGATTGAGAGTCTGGGCAGACGAATCTTCGTGTTTGCGTATGACATTACATGAAATGTGAATGAAAAAAAGTGTTGGCATGGCATTGTTGGCTTTGGGTATAGACTACGCATATAACTAATGTTAATTACACGTGCGCATGCAAGCACGCATATCCCTACCGCCTGTCTTGAAATCTTTACCGCCTCCCTCTGTCTCGCTTAGCATCTTTCCCAACGGGACGGGACGGGACAGAAAGTGCGAATAAACTTTGACGGACTCCGTCTTTTTGACTAATCACTGTGCCACCCTCCACCCCATTCCGGCTGCGTGGGGCTCATGCTACTCTAATCCCTTCATCCCTCTGCTTCGCGGCTATTCTTGCCTTCCCACGTTATGAAGCGGCTTGTGTGACTCGCAAGCGGTGTGAGATATTTATACTCCATCCGTATTGCTCTGCCAATGGGCATTTGCGTTGCTAAGACTGCTTTGTTTTGTCCCCACACACATCCCCGCTTAGGCCCATCACCACTTTTCAACCTGTGGGTTTCCGTGCCGAGAAATCATCAGGGCAGCATGGCTCGGGAGGGAGGTGGGCCGGCCATAAAGAACGAACAGGGCTGTGCCGGCCCTGTGCCGTAGCGACAAACTGGGCGTTTCGTGAGCGGGTTGAATCGCATATCTAATGTCCTGCATGCCCATCTTCATAAGTGGGATGAGAGGAGGGATGAGATAATCAGCCTTGGGGAGTCAGCGTTGGCCCCTCATCCCCACGTGGCTCCATGGGGGTGAGGGGGGAAAGCTGTGATCAAAACCATGCATACAGGGTTCATGGGAGAGTAAGTGGACTAATCCTTTATGTGTATATTGAAGTTCTTCGCCCTTTCCTGCTTTACCTGTCGTTAGCAAGTGAGGAGGTAGTGAACATCTATAACATACATGATAGATATTTTGTTGCGTCTTTAATATCTTTGATTATAGCTACGCTCTCAGGTAGTGAGGCTTTCTTAAGTAGGCTACAAGTTCTAGAAACGGAAGGAACACCAAAGGGATTATTATGCCGCTATCTAGAGCATTACTCGTGAGGGCCTCAGAGTCTCTGTCGGACATGAAACCGTAAGTTGGTATAGGATGGAATCACTTCAAGTATTTCGTCAATGACAGATATTCCAGTGACAGGACAAACCCAGCAATCATCATTGTGCTCTTGCTCCTGCTTCTGATTGTGATCGATATTGTCAAAAGTTGGACTCTTGGTCAAGATGGGCTGTAAGATTACTGCACTGTACAAAATCTGTGGGTGGGCATGGTGAAGGAACGTCAGTCTTCGATGGTGGAAAGGGTGAAAGCAACTCAATGGTTCCTAGATCGGGTTTTATGGTGTCCACAAAGTGTCCGAGCATAGCAAGATGATTTTTACTCTGAGCAATTAGAGAAGGATATTGTAGGCAAGAGGGACTTGGGCTTTGGTGTCATACGATGTAGATGAGGATGTTGGAAGACTCGATAACAGGCAATCTAATACGAGGAGATTGGGATCAACAATGACTCTTGCTCGACAACAGCAGCCTTGCATCCTACAGCAAGGTTTCTGCATCGACACTCTGCGAATGTTTGGGGCCTATTGGAGCCTTGACAGAGTTGCATTATGTGAAGATGATCAGGCATGAATGAGGAGCTGAGCTATCGAAAGCAGAGCTACTCAACACTTTTCGAGCACACACTGCACTTTCTCCCTGCCACGTGTCTTCGACTCTTCTTCTACAGAAGCACAACAGCCATTTCACCATAAAATATTCTCCCAATCCACCTCTAAGACCGTTCCTAATACACCACACCAATATGCCCTCGAGCCGCCTTCGACAGGACATTTATCAAATTTTGGAATGGCTTTCCATCACGGAGCTATGAATGTCAGGCACCTTCACGGTATTTTTAGACTATATAAATTTCGAGATCGTCTCGATGAAAGAGACATTCAGTTAACACATGGTGGACGACGGGTACTAAGCAGTATTAGTGGAGAAAATAAGAGAATCTTATGAGAACAAGGATTATATCCCCGTAGAGTTCATCATGTAACAGAATCTCCTGTCATTAGAAGATAGAAATTTTCTGGTTACCAGGTTTATGCTTGTTGTAGTCCCGATTCTCGTCGCCAGATTGTGGCTTTCTCGCCACCACAAATTGTGTCCTCGGGGTCTGGGCCCAGGGCCTTGCCCAAGCCATGAATGAGAATCTCGC
>Ga0335075_10007993_pt1 | contig 16253 bp, 19 predicted proteins | sample Lox_Sample_24_FD_206723 | JGI IMG/M metagenome (GOLD analysis project Ga0335075, IMG submission 206723) | Soil microbial communities from Loxahatchee National Wildlife Refuge, Florida, United States - Lox_Sample_2.4 | ecosystem: Environmental > Terrestrial > Soil > Wetlands | place: USA... | reverse complement strand
TGTCAGCCCGGGAGCTCCTCCGACCCGGACCTGGCATCAGCTAGGAGGATCCACCGGTCTGCCCGGTCACGGGACAGGCAGGGACATCCAACAGTGACTGAGCCCGTCGGCGACTCGCCTGCGTGATCGCCGGGGCCGAGAAAAGCACAGCAGGCTGCACTCGGAGAAGCCCTAGAGAGGTACTGAAGGACCCGGGTTCGAACCCCGGCAGCTCCACTCGCCCAAACCGACCCCCGTGCCGTCCGGCACGGGGGTCGGTTCGTTATGCGCTCCCAGCTGCCCGTGCCCCGCACCACGGCGTAAGGTGTACTGTCCGCGCCCCACTGCTCGCGGTCATCTGGAATCCCGGCGCCCGCCCCCAAACCGCCTTGAGCGCTGCTGGCGGTGACCGGACAGGCCACCTATGGGGATTTTGCCGGTAAACTGTGGGTTCGTGGGGCCGCAGGGGATGGTGTGAAGCTGCCATGCGCCAGCTCCGGTCGGCCACGGCATCAGACGGGATCGGCGACGATGTGTGGCCGGAGGCGGCCGGCGTCAGCCGGACACGCGCTAGGCGGCACGCGTAGCCGATCATTACCATTCTGCGTCCGAACACGGGATAATAGGGCGACGGATCGACACGGTTGTGGCTGACCGGTTCCGCCGCAGCACCGGAACCAGCAGGCGAGGTTCCTCAAGAGCCACGCAGGCGTGTGAGGAAGGGGATGCAGGATGGCGGCGATGAAGCCGCGGACGGGCGACGGCCCGCTCGAGGTGACCAAAGAGGGTCGCGGCATCGTAATGCGCGTCCCGCTTGAGGGCGGTGGCCGGCTCGTCGTGGAACTGTCCGCCGACGAGGCCGCGAAGCTGGGCGAGGCGCTGAAATCGGCTGTCGGAGTCGGCTAGCAGCGTCCCTGGCGGCTATGCACCTCCAAAACTGAAGACAAGCCACCCAAAGGAAAAGCATCCCGACAAGCAGGCCGCAGGCGCGGCCGCTACCTGGAGCGGCCGCCTTCCGCGCGTCAGTGCTTGATGCCGGCCAGCAGCCCCCCGGCGACCGGGATGCTCAGCGGGACCAGCCGGTCGTCGATCCGGACCATGTCGGCCAGCTCCCGTGCTCCGGCGGACGGGCTGTCGCTGTCGTCGAAGACGACGATCCCGCCATGGCGCAGCAGTCGCATGCTCGCCGTCAGGTACTCCGGGTAGGACGCCAGGTCCGCGTCGCAGAACACCATGTCGTACGCCCCGTCGGAGAGCCTCGGCAGCACGTCGAGTGCGCGGCCGAGGATCAGCCGGGCCTGATTCGCCGCGAAGCCCGCCTGGCCGAAGGCCTTGCGTGCCATCCGGTGGTACTCCGGCTCGATGTCAACGCTGGTCAGAACGCCGCCGGAACGCATGCCGCGAAGCAGCCAGATGCCTGAGGTACCGCAGCCGGTGCCGATCTCCACCACCGCCCTGGCGCCGATCGCGGTGGCCAGGAAGCGCAGCGCGCCCCCGGTGGCCGGCGCGACCGGCTCGGTCCCGCCCAGGTCCTCGGCATTCGCGCGTGCGGTCAGCAGCGGCTCGTCCTCGACCGAGTACTCTGCCTCATCAAGGTTGATGGCTAGCCCCCTTTCGCCGTGAGCTCTTGGCGGTGAGCCTAGCCAATATCCCGGCCACGTGGAACTCCGGGCGCACCCGGATCGTTAGTTGTCTCGTGAGCGAGTCCCGGTTGAGGTTGGCATAACGGAAGAAAACGATGCACCATGGTCATGATCGCCGCGATGCCTGACGCGGTGGGCGATCGGGTGGAGGGGGCCTTGGGACCCGAGCCAGACGACCCTAAACCGACAGGCCCCGATGCAAGCGGGCCAGACTCGGCAGACTCAGTGTTGCCAAAAAACCCTGTGCTGCCCCAGAACCCTGTGCTGCCCCAGAACCCCCTGCTGCCCCTAGATCCCCAGGCGCCCGAGGCCGCCGCGGCCAGTCCGGCGCTGTCCGACCCGTCGGCCGGGCACACGGTGGTGCCGCCCCAGACGGTCTGGGAGCTGCCCAGCTGGGAGGACATCGTGCGGATGCACTCCGCCCGGGTCTACCGGCTGGCCTACCGGCTGACCGGGAACTCCTACGACGCCGAGGACCTCACGCAGGAGGTCTTCTTCCGCGTCTTCCGCTCGCTGTCCAGCTACACGCCGGGCACGTTCGAGGGCTGGCTGCACCGCATCACCACCAACCTCTTCCTCGACGGCGTCCGGCGCCGTCAGCGGATCCGCTTCGAGGGCCTCGGCACCGAGGTCGAGCAGCGGGTACCGGGCAGCGAGCAGACCCCGGCGCAGGCGTTCGATGACCGGCACTTCGACGGCGACGTCCAGGCCGCGCTCAAGTCGCTGCCACCGGATTACCGCGCGGCGGTCGTGCTGTGCGACATCGAGGGCTTCTCCTACGAGGAGATCGCGGCCACGCTCGGGGTGAAGATCGGAACCGTCCGCAGCCGCATCCACCGCGGTCGCGCCCAGCTGAGGGCGGCCCTGGCGCACCGGGAGCCGTCGCACGGCAAGGCGGCGGGCCACGGAAGGGGGGGCGAGTCGTGAGCCACCTCAACGAGCAGCTGTCCGCGCTGGTGGACGGTGAGCTGACCGGCACCGAGCTTGACCGGGTGAACGCCCACCTCGCGGCGTGCGAGCAGTGCCGGGCCGAGGCCGCCGCGCTGCGCCTGCTCAAGCGCGAGCTGCGCGGCCTGGCCGCCACCAGGCCCAGCCAGGAACTGACCAGGCGACTGCTCGCCATGGCCGGGCCTGGCGGCCCGGTGCCGCCACGGCGGCCGGCCGGGGTGACGAGGCCGCGCCCGGCCTTCCGCACCTATCCCGGCCGCACCAATCCCGGCCGGCCGGGTCCTGGCCGTAGCGATTTCGCCGACTCCTCCCCGCGCTCCCGTCCAGGCCCGCGCCACCAGGCCGCCAGCTGGCCGCGCCGTAAGCGCGGCCGCTACCTGGCGCTCGGGGCACTGTCGTTCGTGCTGACCCTGGGGATCGGGGCGGCGGCCCTGGCCCTGGATGGCTCGAGCCTTCCGCCGGGAACCCGGATGACGCCGCAGATGGAGCTGTTCAGCATCGAGCACGCGTTCGTGGGCGGCACCATCCCCATGGATCAGGGGAAGGCGCCAGGAAAGATAAAACCGGCGCCGCGATCTTCTCCCTGAGACTTCGCGGCCAGCGGCTAGCCCGACATGAGCGGAAGCGTTCGCGCTCCCGCACCGCTAGCGGCCTAGAGACTGCAGGGCAACGTAGGCGTCGGAGATGAGGTCCTCGGCGTCCTCAAGCCCGATGGAGAAGCGAACCGCGCCCGAATCGATCCCCGCGGCGGCCAGCGCCCGCTCATCGAGCTGGCGGTGGGTCGTGGACGCGACGTGGGAGACCACGGTGTGCGTGCCGCCAAGCGAGGTCGCCACCGCGGCCAGCCGCAGCTTGTCGGCGAACTCCATGCCCGCGGGGCGGCCGCCGAAGGGCGTCACGGTCACCACCGTGCCGAACCGCACGCCCTCCGGGCCCACGTCGAACAGCCGTCGCGCCAGCTCATGCTGGGAGTGAGTGCCAAGACCCGGGTAGTCCACCCGCAGGACGGCCGGGTGCCGGGCGAGCGTCGCGGCGAACACCGCCGCGGTGGAGCACTGCCTGCGCACCCGGACCGGCAGCGTCTCGATGCCCCGGCGGAGCAGGAACGCGTCCTCCGGTGACAGCGACCCGCCCGTGTCGACGCGGACCGCGCGAATCTGGCTGATCAGCTCGACTTCCCCGGTCACCACGCCGCCGGTCACGTCCGAGTGGCCACCGAGGTACTTGGTGGCCGAGTGGATGACGAGGTCCGCGCCGTGCTCCAGCGGGCGGCAGATGACCGGGGGCGCCAGCGTGGAGTCAACCACCAGCAGCGCGCCACGGTCGCGGGCGATCTCGGCCAGCTTTCGCAGGTCAGCGATGGCGGTCGTCGGGTTCGCGATCGTCTCCGTGTACACCACCCTGGTCGTCGGGCGCATCGCCGCGCGCACCGCGTCGAGGTCGGTTATGTCCACGAAGTCCGTCTCCACCCCGAACCGGGACAGCACGCTGCGCAGCAGGCTGTAGGTGCCCCCGTACACCGCGGACGAGCAGACCACGTGCCCGCCGGCCCGCAGGAACGTCATGAAGACCCCCGAGATGGCCGCCATGCCCGACGCGAACGCCTGGGCGGCTGGCCACCGCGACAGGTTCGCGCCCTCGAGCGCGGCGACGGCGCGGGCGAACGCGTCTACGGTCGGGTTGTCGATCCGGCTATAGCTGTAGCCGGGCATCTGGTCGCCGAGAACGGCCGAGTACTCACCGGCGCTGCCGAACTCGAATGCCGCGGTCCGGTGTATGGGCGTGCCCACCGGCCGCTGCATCGTCTCAGGAGGCGGCGGCAGGTGCACGGCCCGGGTGTTCTCGCCTAGCTGCCGTCGAGCTATCTCCACCGGTTAGCCTCCACGGCTCACGATCCGTATGCTTCAGGCCCGTACCATTCCGGTTTGGCTGAACGTGACGCTAGCACCGTCGCGACCTCGCTCACCGGCAGCTTGCCGGTAATGACCGCCGCTACTACCTCGGTGATCGGCATCTCGACGCCGTGCTTGCGTGCCAGTTCGAGCACCGGCGCGTATGATGTGGCCGCCTCGGCCGTCTGGGCGGTCGCCGACCGGGCCTGCTCGGTCGTCAGGCCCTGCCCGAGAAGCTGGCCGAATGTGCGGTTGCGCGATAGCGGCGAGCTGCACGTGGCCACCAGGTCGCCCATTCCGGCCAGCCCGGCGAACGTTCGCGGGTCGGCGCCCATGGCGTCGCCGAGGCGGGCCATCTCAGCCAGCCCCCGGGTGATGAGCGTCGCCTTGGTGTTGTCGCCCTGCCCGAGCGCGATGGCGATGCCGATGGCCAGCGCGATGATGTTCTTCACCGTCCCGCCAAGCTCGCAGCCGATGACGTCGGTGTTCCAGTAAGGCCGGAAGTAGGGCGCGTGGCACGCCTTCTGCAGCCGCCTCGCGGCGGCCTCGTCGGCGCAGGCGACGACGGTGGCGGCGATCTGTCGCTCGATGATCTCCTTGGCCAGGTTCGGGCCTGAGACCACGGCGACCCGCGATGGCGGCGCGTCCAGGGCCTCGATGATGACCTCGCTCATCCGCTTGCACGAGCCGAGCTCGATGCCCTTCATGAGGCTCACCAGCAGGGCCTCAGGCGGGATGGCGGGCTGCCACGCCGCCAGGCAGGCCCGCAGCGTCTGGGCGGGCACCGCGAGCACCACGAGGTCGGCCCCGGCCAGTGCCGCCGCCGGGTCCGACTCCGCCCTCAGCGACGCGGGCAGCGAGATCCCTGGCAGGCAGCGCGGGTTCTCCCGGGTCGAGTTGATCGCGTCGGCGATGCCCGCGTCCCGGGCAAAGAGCGTGGTGGGGGTGCCAGCGTCGCACAGCACCTGGGCGAACGTCGTACCCCACGACCCAGCCCCCATGACGGTTGCCTTCACTCGCGGTCGGCCTCACCATCGCCGATGAGCTGGGGTGCGGGGGACGCGGCGGCCGCGGCCGGGTCATAAGGTAGTGCGGGTGGCTCCTCGCCACGCAACTGGCCGACAAGGGCGGTGACATCCGCCATGATCGCGGCGGTAGCCTCACGCAGCACGGTGGCGGTCAGGCGGCCGCCGGACCACCTGGACAGGTCGACCGGACGGCCGGCTACCGTGCGTACGGTCTTGCGGGGGAAGAACTTCGGCTTCGTGCTGCCGTAGGGGAGGATGTCGTGGGTGCCCCAGTGGGCGACCGGGATCACCGGGGCGCCGGTCTTCAGCGCCAGCCGGGCGACGCCGGTCTTGGCCACCATCGGCCACAGCTGTGGGTCGCGGGTCGCGGTCCCCTCGGGGTAGATGATGACCGCCGCGCCGGCCTGCAGGGCCTCTTCCGCCTGCTTGAGCACCAGCCCGGCGTCCGCGCGGCCCCGGTGGACGGGCAACTGGCCCGCCTTGTAAAGAACCGGGCCGATGACCTTGACCCTGAACGCAGGCGCCTTGATCATGAACGTCGGATAACGGCCGTTCGCCTGGAAGAACAGGGCGTCCGTCCCCCAGTCCACGTACGACATGTGGTTGGGGGCGAAGATGACCGGGCCCTTGCGGGGAATGTTCTCCGTGCCTTCCCACTTGTTCCTGATCAAGATCGCGATCAGTGGCCGCAGGACGATGACAGTGAGCAGCCGCCAGGCGGGGGAGTAACGCTTGGTCATCTGGCTGGCTTGCGTCGGGGGCGTGGGGCCATGTTCGTCTCCGTGATGTGTTGGTGGTCACCTGCATGACCGTGACGTGGACAGTAGTAATCCCTGTCAAGGTACTAGCCCGGGCCAAGTCCAGGCTCGGGGTGCTGGCCGGCTCACGCCGTCCGGAACTGGCGCTGGCCATGGCGGCCGACACCGTGTGCGCGGTGCTCAGCTGCCCCGAAGTCGCCCAGGTACTCGTCGTGACCTCCGACGAGGTCGTGGCGGGCTTCCTTGCCCCGCTCGGCGTGGCCGTGGTGGGCGAGGACGGGCCGCCCGCCGCCGCGGGCGCGCCCCGTGGCGGGCTAGAGGACGGCCTGAATGCCGCGCTCGCGCACGGCGCGCGAGTCGCCGCCAGCCGGTGGCCGGGGAACGGGATCGCGGCGCTGTCGGCTGACCTGCCGGCGCTGCGCCCCGCGGAGCTGAGCCGCGCGCTGCGGGCCGCCGCCGCGGTAGCGGGCGCCGCCGCCTTCGTCGCCGACGAGCAGGGCGTCGGCACCACGCTGTACGCCGCGGCGCCTGGTGCGGCCTTCCGCCCGATGTTCGGCGGGGCCTCGCGCCGGCGCCACGCGGCCGGCGGGGTCTGCGAGCTGCTGCTTGACGGCATAGCCGGGCTAAGGCGGGACGTCGACACGCCCGAGGACCTGCGCACGGCGGTGACCCTGGGCGCGGGCACGCGAACCATGGCCGTCGCCGGCGAACTGCTCGACGTGGCCTAGGCCGAAGCTCAGATATGCACGACGGGGCAGGTCAGGGTCCTGGTGATCCCGGTTACGCTCTGGATCTGGCTGGCCACAAGCTTGCTGAGGTCATCCCAGTTATCCGAGCCCGCCCGCACGATCACGTCGTAGGGGCCGGTTACGCTTTCCGCCTGCGTAACCCCGGTGATCCCCGCGATTTCCCGGACCACGTCGGCGGCTTTGCCGACCTCGGTCTGGACCAGGATGTAAGCCTGCACCATGGCGTCCTCCTAGGGGCAGACTAGGCCAACTGCCCCTTGATGAGCCACGGTACCGTAGCGAGGGTGATTCGGCAGGACCGGGATGCCGGTGAACTGGCAACTTGGGCGAATTTGCGCCAGTGGTCCAGACCGGTGGCAGTTTGGGCGACGGGTGGAGGCGCTGGTGAAGGGACCGGATGACCCCAGCGGGTCGCTGGCGAGCGTCGGCGAGTTCGGGCTGATCGCGGCCATGGCGGCGAAGTTCCCGCCGGTCTCGCTGGCCACGGTGGGCATCGGTGACGACTCGGCCGTCCTGGCCACCCCGACGGGCAACGTCGTCGCGGCGGTGGACTTCCTGCTGGAGGGAAGGCACTTCAGGCGCGACTGGTCGGCTGCCTACGACGTCGGGGTCAAGGCGGCGGCGCGCAGCCTGGCCGACATCGCCGCCATGGGCGCGGTGCCGGTCGCGCTGCTGGTCGCCCTGGCCCTGCCCGAATCGCTTCCGGCCGACTGGGCGCTGGACTTCGCGTCGGGTCTCGCGGCCGAGTGCGACCGGGCCGGAGCCGGCGTAGTGGGCGGCGACACCGCCGAGGCGGGCTCGGTGATCGTCTCGGTCACCGCGCTCGGCTCGCTGCCCGCTGGCGTTGCCGCCGTGCGCCGTGGCGGGGCGCGGCCCGGCGATGTCGTCGCCGTGGCCGGGCCGCTCGGTCCCTCGGCGGCGGGACTGGCGTTGCTTGCCGCCGGCCTCACGGGCCACCCCGGCCTCGTCGCGGCCCACCTGCGCCCCCGCCCGCCGTACGCGGCGGGCCTCGCGGCCGCCAGGTGCGGGGCGACGGCGATGATCGACACCAGTGACGGGCTGCTCGCCGACCTGGGCCACGTGGCCGACGCCTCCGGCGTCGCGATTGACCTCGCCCGGTCGCGCCTGGAGATGGACGATCAGCTCGCCGCGGCCGCCATCGATATTTCCGCCGTAACGGACCCTCCCCCGGTTCCAGCCGCCCTGGCACTGTCCTGGGTGCTGGCCGGCGGGGAGGATCACTCGCTGGTGGCGACGTTCCCCGCCGCGGCGCGGCTGCCCGCCGGGTGGCGGGTCATCGGCACGGTGGGAGCCGGCTCGGGCGTCACCGTCGACGGGGCCGGGCAGGCCGGGCCGGGTGGCTGGCAGCACTTCCGCTAGCCTCCCGCGGCCCGTCGCCGGCAGGCAGGGGAAAAGTCAAGCGCCGGTGGCTTGGCCGCGTTCCGCGGTACAGCCACCGGCGCTGGATGCCTCAGGTAACGCCAGTGCGCCTCGTGTTACCGGCGGACGGGCAGGGCTGCCGCTAGCGGACGACCTTGCCGGCCTTGATGCAGGAGGTGCAGACGTTGAGACGCTTCGGCGTCCCGGAGATGACCGCGCGAACGGTCTGGATGTTCGGATTCCAGCGGCGGCGGGTGCGGCGGTGCGAGTGCGAGATGTTGTTGCCGAAGCCCGGCCCCTTGCCGCATACGTCGCAGACGGAAGCCACGGTTCGCTCCAATGATCAGGTTGCTGAAGTCGGTTAGTGCCAGATTCGCGGGACTCACGACGGTGACCCTGCAGCGCGAACGTGGCAGCCTGCGTAGCTTACCCGAAGGGGCGGCCGGTATGCGAACTGCACGCGAACTACCCGCGGAGCGCGGGAATGTCCCCGGGCGCTTCTATGCTGCCATGTGTGGCAACGCTCAGCGACCCGCTGGACAAGCTCATCCCGGCGACGACACAGGATCACCTAGCCAAGGCTCTCGGCATCGTCACGGTCGGTGACCTGCTGCGCCATTACCCGCGCCGTTACTACACCCGGGGCGAGCTCACCGAGCTGGCCCGGCTGCACGAGCGCGATCACGTCACGGTGATGGCGCGGATCGCGTCAGTCAGGCACGTGCGCCTGCCCGACGGCGGCTTCGGTGGCGGGCACCGACGGGGCGGCCGGGCAAGCAGGGAGCGCCTGGAGGTCATCGTCACCGACGGCGCGACCAGGCTGCTGCTGACGTTCTTCGGCGGGGTCTACAAGGCCGCCCGCGAGCTGCGCGAGGGCCGGGTCGGGCTGTTCGCGGGAACGGTGACGGTCTTCCGGGGGAACGTGCAGTTGGTGCACCCGGAGTACGAGTTGCTTCCCGAGGTCGCCGAGGCGCAGGCGGCGGCGGAAATCGCGGCCGACTACGCGACCCGGCTACTGCCGGTCTACCCGGCGAGCGCGAAGATCAGCTCCTGGACGATTGAGCGGGCGATCACCGCGGTCCTTGCCCGGCTGGAGATCGGGCAGGACCCGCTGCCCGAGGCGGTCCGCGCCCGGCACCAGCTGACGGCGCTCGACCAGGCGCTCAGGAGCATCCATCAGCCGGCCGACTGGAGTGACATCGGCGTGGCCAGGAAGCGCCTGAAGTGGGATGAGGCGTTCGTCTTGCAGGCGGCCCTGGCGCAGCGCCGGCTGGCGGCCGCGGCGATGCCCGCGGTGCCGCGCCCGCCGGTGCCTGGCGGGCTGGCCGACGCGTTCGACGAGCTGCTGCCGTTCACGCTGACCGAGGGGCAGCGGGAGGTCGGCGCGGTGATCTCTGACGACCTGTCGAGCGACTCCCCGATGAACCGGCTGCTGCAAGGCGAGGTCGGGTCGGGCAAGACCATCGTCGCGCTGCGGGCCATGCTCCAGGTCGTGGACGGGGGCGGCCAGGCCGCGCTGCTGGCCCCCACCGAGGTCCTCGCGCAGCAGCACCACCGGTCGATCAGCGCCATGCTCGGGCCGCTCGCGGAAGGCGGGCAGCTCGGTGGCGGCGAGCGGGCCACCCGGGTGGCCCTGCTGACCGGCTCGACCGGGGTACGCAAGCGGCGTACCGCGCTGACCGACGTGTTCACCGGCGACGCCGGGATACTCATCGGCACGCATGCCCTGCTGGAGAACCAGGTCCAGTTCGCCGACCTCGGCCTGGTCGTCATCGACGAGCAGCACCGGTTCGGCGTCGAGCAGCGGGACGCGCTGCGGGAGAAGGCGTCCGCGCGGCCGCACGTGCTGGTGATGACGGCGACGCCGATCCCGAGGACCGTGGCGATGACGGTGTTCGGCGACCTGGAGGTCTCGACGCTCGGCGAGCTGCCCGCCGGGCGATCGCCGATCGCCACGCACGTGGTGCCGGCCGCGGAGCGGCCCCACTATCTCGAGCGCGCCTGGCAGCGGATGCGGGAGGAGGTCGCGACCGGGCGGCAGGGATATGTGGTCTGCCCGCGCATCGGCGAGGAGGGCGTGGCGGAGGGCGACGCGGTCGGGCAGGCCGGGCCCGGGGAGCAGGGCGGGCCCGGGGAGCAAGGCGGCAAGCCCAGGCGGCGGGCGGCGGCCGGCCTGGATGACGATGACGGCCTGCTGGCGGTCAATGGCGAGGTGCCGGCGGACGAGGCGGACACCCGGCGGCCGCCGCTGGCCGTGCTCGACGTGGCCGCCGCGCTGACCGAAGGCCCGCTGTCCGATCTGCGCCTCGGCGTGCTGCACGGCCGGCTGCACCCGGAGGAGAAGGACCGGGTCATGACGGCGTTCAAGCAGGGCCAGCTGGACGTGCTCGTGTCCACGACCGTCATCGAGGTCGGCGTGGACGTGCCCAATGCGACGATGATGGTCATCATGGACGCCGACAGGTTCGGCGTCTCCCAGCTCCACCAGCTGCGCGGGCGGGTCGGGCGGGGCAGGCACCCGGGCCTGTGCCTGCTCGTGACCGAGGCACCGGATGCCAGCCCGGCGCGCGAGCGGCTTGACGCGGTGGCGTCGACCGCGGACGGCTTCCGGCTGTCGCGGCTCGACCTCGAGCAGCGCAAGGAAGGCGACGTGCTCGGCGCGACCCAGGCCGGCCGGCCGGTCAGCCTTAAGCTGCTGCAACTGCTGCACGATGAGGACCTGATCGCGGCGGCCAGGCAGGAAGCCACGCAGGTCGTCCAGTCCGACCCGTGGCTCGAGCGGCACGAGGCGCTCGCCGCGGCCATGGGCTCGATGCTCGGTGACCAGCGCGCCGAGTTCCTGGACAAGTCTTGACCGGCCAGCCCGAGCGCGAGATGCCGCGAGCGCACATTGACTAGGGTCATCGCGGGCGAGGCCGGCGGCAGGCGGCTGGCCGTGCCCGCCGGCATGTCCACTCGGCCGACGAGCGACCGGGCCAGGGAGGGTCTGTTCAGCAGCGTGCTGTCCGAGCTCGGCTCGCTGGCGGGCAAGCGGGCGCTTGACCTGTACGCGGGGTCAGGCGCGGTCGGCCTTGAGGCCCTGTCCCGGGGCGCGGCCCACGCGCTCATGGTCGAGTCCGACGCGCGGGCCGTCGCGGTGATCAGGGCGAACATGGCCACGGTGGCAATCGCCGGTGCGCAGGTCCGCGGGGAGAAGGTGGAGCGGCTGCTCGCCCGGCCGCCCGAGCAGGGGCCGTATGACCTTGTCTTCGCCGACCCGCCGTACGCGCTGGCCGGCGCCGCCGTGACCCGCGTCCTGGCCCTGCTGGCCCGTGACTGGCTCGCGCCGGGCGCCCTCGTCGTGGTGGAGCGCGCGACCCGGTCGGGCGAGGTCGGCTGGCCGGCCGGGATTGCGGTAGGTAAGTCACGTAAGTACGGCGAGGCCACGTTCTGGTACGGTCACCGCGCGGCCGTCGGCAAGATCAGTAGCAGCGCAGATGACGGCCCTGGCAGCGAGTAGGGAGTGATACCGGTGCGGCGAGTTGTTTGCCCTGGTTCCTTTGACCCCGTAACGAACGGGCATCTCGATATCATCGGCCGCGCGTCGGGGCTGTACGACGAGGTCGTCGTCGCAGTCCTGATCAACATCACCAAGAAGAGCCTGTTCACGGTCGATGAACGGGTGGAGATGCTGCGCGAGGTCACCGCCGGCTATGGCAACGTGCGCGTGGAGAGGTTCCACGGCCTGCTGGTCGACTTCTGCGCCGCCAACGGCATCACCACGGTCGTCAAGGGCCTGCGCGCGGTCAGCGACTTTGAGTACGAGATGCAGATGGCCCAGATGAACTACCGGCTCGCCAAGGTCGAGACGCTGTTCATGACGAGCAACCCGCTCTACTCGTTCCTCAGCTCCAGCCTGATCAAGGAGATCGCCAAGTACGGGGGCGACGTGAGCGGCCTGGTGCCCGAGGCCGTCCGGGGCGAGCTGCGGACCCGGCTGCCCGAGGCGGAGTAACCCGCCCCGGCCGCGAGCGGGCGCGGCCTGGTTTGGAGTGACGCCGGAAGCACAGTAGGCTAATCGGTCGGTTCAGTCTTTGACTACACGGTAAGCTGTGATGTCCAACGTGAACGGAAAACCAGTCGCGCGTGAAGCGGCCGGCTCGCCTTCCAGCTCAAGGAGCAGGGAGCTGAGCAGGGACTTCGTGTTCGACATGCGCAGTCTCAGTCGGCAGCCTGGCTCGCTCCGCGACGAGACCCGGACGGCGCGCGCGCCAGATGGTGTCGGATCCGGGCTAGTCTTGGTGCCAGCCGGTGCGGATGTTTCCCTTGACCTGCGCTTCGAGGCGGTTTCCGAGGGGGTGCTCGTCACCGGCTCGGCGGTCGCTCCGCTGACAGGTGAGTGCGCCCGGTGCCTGGATCCGGTGACCTCGACGATCGAGGCCAGCTTCCAGGAGCTGTACCTGTACCAGCCGGGTGCGGTGGACGAGGAGGACGACGGCGAGGAACGACACCTCGACGGCGACCTGCTTGACCTCGAGCCCGCTTTCCGGGACGCGGTGGTGCTTGCCTTGCCGCTCTCGCCACTGTGCCGGGAAGACTGCCCTGGGCTATGCCCGCAGTGCGGTGCCCGCCTGGCCGAGGCGGGACCCGACCACGGGCATGGCGAGAACGTGGACCCCCGGTGGGCCGCGCTTCACCAGCTTGATGTTTCTGACCAGGAGTTACGAGGGTTATCCAGCGGGGCAGGCCGGCGGCGAGCCGGGCGCATGACTCCGATCCCCTCAAAGAGACCGACAGGAGAGCTGAAGTGGCTGTTCCCAAGCGGAAGATGTCGCGCAGCAACACGCGCTCCCGGCGCGCCCAGTGGAAGACCTCCGCGCCGACGCTGGTGAGCTGCCCGCAGTGCCGCAGCCCCAAGCTGCCGCACGCTGCCTGCCCGACCTGCGGGACGTACCGGCGGCGGCAGGTCATTTCCCCGGCCTGACCCGCGGGTGACAAGCGTGGTGACCGGGCGGGGGATTGACGGCGGGGTAACCGCGGGACGGGATCGCGCCGAGCTGCCGCGCGCTCTCGGCGTCCCGCTCGGTGCCGACATGCTTGAGCGTGCGCTCACGCACCGGTCCTTCGCGTACGAGAACGGCGGCCTGCCGACCAACGAGCGCCTGGAGTTCCTCGGGGACTCCGTGCTCGGCCTCGTCGTGACGGACACACTGTACTTCGAGTACCCGACGCTGCCGGAAGGCCAGCTGGCCAAGCTCCGCGCCGCCGTGGTGCAGATGAACACGCTGGCCGAGGTGGCCAGGGAGCTCCAGCTCGGGGCCTACGTGCGCCTTGGCCGCGGCGAGGAGGGCACGGGCGGCAGGGACAAGCCGTCGATCCTGGCCGACACGCTGGAGGCCGTGATCGGGGCGAGCTACGTCGACTGCGGCCTGGACGCGGCGCGTGACCTCGTGCACCGGCTATTCGACCCCGTGATCAAGCGGTCGGCCATGCTCGGGGCCGGGCTGGACTGGAAGACCTCACTGCAGGAGCTCACCGCGGTTCAGGGCCTTGGCGTGCCTGAGTACCGGGTCGACGACAGTGGCCCGGATCACCAGAAGCTGTTCCGTGCCATGGTTCTCGTCGGCGGCAGGGAGCTCGGGTCGGGCCAGGGCCGGTCCAAGAAGGCGGCGGAGCAGCAGGCCGCGGAGACCGCGTGGCGCGCGCTGAGCGACGAGCCCGCCGAGGGGGTCGCGGACAGCGGGGCCGCGCCGTCCTCATCACCGGGCTCCGGGGCCAGCCGCTCTTCCACCGAGAGCTAGGACTCCCGCGCGGTGCCCGAATTGCCAGAGGTTGAGACCGTTCGCGTGGGCCTGGAGCGGTACGTCGTCGGCCGGCGGGTCGCGGGCGCGCAGGTGCTTCACCCGCGGGCGGTGCGCCGGGATCCGGCGGGCCCGGGCGGATTCGAGGCCGCGGTCGCGGGCCGCCGCCTTCAGCGGGCCGACAGGCGCGGCAAGTACCTGTGGCTGTCGACCGAGGATGACCAGGCGCTCCTGGCCCATCTGGGGATGAGCGGGCAGATGCTGCTGGCCGAGCCTGACCGGCCGCTGTCGCCCCATGTCCGGGTCCGCTTCACCTTCACTGACGGCGGGCCAGACCTGCGATTCACCGACCAGCGCACGTTCGGTCACCTGATGCTCGCTGGGTTCGCCGCGGGCAACGACCGCCTGGTCACCGGGCAGTCGGCCGTGCCGCTGGCCCGCCCGCTGCCCGCCCCGATCGCGCACATCGCGCCGGACCCGCTTGAGGCGGCGTTCAGCCCGGCCGAGTTCGCCCTGCGGCTGCGCGGCCGTCGCTCCGGGATCAAGCGTGCCCTGCTCGACCAGTCGCTGATCAGCGGCATCGGCAATATCTACGCCGACGAGGCGCTGTGGCGGGCGCGGTTGCACTGGGCACGGCCGACCGAGACGCTGCGGCCGTCTGAGGTCACCCGGCTGCTGGCCGCCGTGACCGAGGTGCTCACCGCGGCGCTGCGGGCGGGCGGGACGTCCTTCGACAGCCTCTACGTTAACGTCAACGGGGAGAGCGGCTACTTTGAGCGGTCGCTGGAGGCCTACGGGCGCGAGGGGCAGCCCTGCCGCCGGTGCGCCGAGGTGATCAGGCGGGACTCGTTCATGAACCGGTCCTCTTTTAGCTGCCCACGTTGCCAGCCGCGCCCGCGCAAGGCACACTGGTAGGAGTGCTCAGTATCGGGCCAGGACCACTTGTAGCGGTACTGCCCGCGCCGCCCCCAACATGTGGGGATCCTGTCCCGACCTGAGTTTGAGAACTGAAGTATGTTTGGTAAGATATGGCACAGGGTAGGTATCAGGGTGCCCTCGACTTGACCGTAAAGGGTCAAGGTGAGAACCTGGTAACTACCATTGCACGCGCACGCGTGCATTTGCATTTTGTGCCCACTCTGGTCACTCAGTGTGGAGGACCTCACACCATGGCGAAGGCTCTATTCGGCCACGTCGGCGGTCCCGATCCCCGCATGGTCTCCGAGATGCGCCGTCTCCAGCAGCGTGTTCGCGACCTGGAAGCTGAACTTATGCGGCTCCAGGAAGAGAACGATTCACTTGCCGCGGAGGCTGCTCGTTCCGAGGACATGCTGGTCTTGGACCGCGAGCCAGCGCTCGCCTAGCAAGGCTCGCTGGCTTCGTTACGACACGGCTACTCGACAAAACGGATCAGGGACGCCCTCCCCGGCGTCCCTCTTCGTTGTCGTCCCGTCTCCGGGATTCAATCCTGGCGCATTCGGCTTGCTCCCCGCTATAGCCGCATTCGGCATGCCATTCAGCCGGTTTGCCGCTCTTTCATGCGCTGCGTATCGTTTAGTGTGCCCGCGGTAACCGGGGCTTGCTGCTTAGCGATCGGGGACTGTGCTGTACACCACTATCCGGCGCGAGGGCATCCCGTCAAGGGACCTTGCCCTCCGGCAAGTCGGCCGGGTACTTCCGCCTGCGCCACGTAGCCTGGGAAAGCGGGCGGGAAGCCAATCGCGACCCGGTAGGGTTCAAAGGTTCAGCGGAGTTCGGCTTGGCGGATCCGGGGGAGGTGAGGGCGCGTGTACCTGAAGACCCTCACGCTGCGCGGGTTCAAGTCGTTTGCCTCGGCTACCACGTTGCGCCTTGAGCCCGGCATCACCTGCGTAGTCGGGCCGAACGGCTCAGGTAAGTCCAATATCGTCGACGCCTTGTCCTGGGTAATGGGTGAGCAGGGCGCGAAGTCCCTGCGCGGCGGCAAGATGGAGGACGTCGTCTTCGCGGGCACCAGCACCCGCGCGCCGCTTGGCCGCGCCGAGGTGTCCCTCACCATCGACAACAGCGACGGCGCGCTGCCGATCGACTATGCCGAGGTGACGATCAGCCGGCTG
>Ga0335075_10007992_pt1 | contig 16253 bp, 13 predicted proteins | sample Lox_Sample_24_FD_206723 | JGI IMG/M metagenome (GOLD analysis project Ga0335075, IMG submission 206723) | Soil microbial communities from Loxahatchee National Wildlife Refuge, Florida, United States - Lox_Sample_2.4 | ecosystem: Environmental > Terrestrial > Soil > Wetlands | place: USA... | reverse complement strand
CGGTGACGTTAGCACCAGAGGCATTCACGAGGGTATAGCCGCCATTGCCGCCCGTACCGTTGCCGACGCCGGTGCCGCTGTTGCCGCCCGCGCCGCCGACGGCGGTGGCGCCGCTGGCGGTGTGGCCGTACTCGCCGAAGACGCCGCCCTCGTTGCCGTAGCCGCCTTTGCCGCCGTCGAAGCCGTTGCCGCCGGCCCCGCCGGTGCCGATGCCGTCAGTGACGGTGCCGCCGTTGTTGACGGGGCCGACGCCGGCGCTGATCACGCCGATGCCGCCGCTGCCGCCGGTGCCGCCGTCGGTGCCGTAGCCGCCGACCCCGCCGGTGGCGGTGCCGCTAGCAGCGGCGTCTTGGGCGCCGCCGTAGCCAGTGTCGCCACTGCCGGCGTCGATGAAGGCGCCGCCGCCGGCGCCGCCGGTGGCGCCGTCGGTGCCGCCGGCCCCGCCGACCGCGCCGGTGGCGGTGCCGCCGGCGACAGCGGTGAGATCATCGTGAACTACTGGGTTGGCGCTCTCGATCTGGGCGCCGCCGCCGGTGCCGCCAGCCCCGCCGGCTTCGGTGGCGTCGCCGGCGCCGCCGACTCCGCCGACCCCGGCGGTGGCGGTGCTGCCCGTGGTGATCGTGCCACCGTTAAAGCCCTCGATGATGGCGCCGCCCCCGCCGCCGCCGCCTCCACCGCCGTAGCCGGCCGCGGTGGCGGTGCCCGCGTAGCCCGCGCCGCCGGCCCCGCCGGCCCCACCGGTGGCGGTGCTGCCGGTCGCATCGTTGATACTCGCGCCGGTCCCGCCGGCGCCACCGTCACCACCGGCGCCGAACGCGCCGCCGTCGGTGCCGACACCGCCCACGCCACCACTACCGCCGGTACCGCCGTACTGCGCGATCTGGAAGTAGGTGTTGAAGCCGTAGTGGCTGCCCTGGCCGTTGCCGCCGGCCCCGCCGGTCCCGCCGGTGCCGCCAGCACCGCCGTACCCGGTGGTGCCGGTGACGCCGTCACCACCGGCGCCGCCGGTGCCACCGTCACCACCCGTGCCCGCATCAGCGGGGCCGCCGCCGCTCAGGCTGAGGACGGTGCCGCTGCCGCCGGTGCCGCCGGTGCCACCGGTGCCGCCCACGCCGCCGTAGCCGTCAGAGTTGCCCACGCCCGTAAGGGTGCCCCCGGCTCCGGCCGTCCCGCCGGTGCCGCCCATGCCGCCGTCGCCGCCCAGGCCGGAGCCCGCGGGGGTCAAGGCGGTCGGGCCCACGATGGCGCCGTTGCCGCCGGTGCCGCCCTGGCCGCCCTGGCCGCCGTCGCCGCCGTTACCGATTAAGCCGTTGCCGGTGGCACCGACGCCGCCGCCGTCGCCGCCCTGGCCGCCCATGCCGCCCTCGAAGCCGGTGCCGGGTGCTGGGGTGGTAGCAACGTCGGCGGCGTCGTTGGTGGGTACCGTCGTGCCGGTGGGGAAGACGCCGTCGGCGCCGGTGCCGCCCTGGCCGCCCATGCCGCCGTCGCCGCCGTCGCCGATGATCTGCCCGCCGAAACCGCCGTTGCCGCCGGTGCCGCCGGTGCCGGGGGCGACGGTCGCGGTGCCGGCCGCGCCCTCACCGCCGGTGCCGCCCGCACCGCCGTTACCGGAGGCGAGGAAACCCAAAATGTCGCCGCCGCCGGTGTCGCCGCCGGCCCCGCCGTCGCCGCCAACACCCGTGCCGTCGTCGGCAAAGGTGCCGGCCCCGCCGTCGCCGCCGAGACCGCCGTTGCCAAACATCTCGCCGCCGAGGCCACCGGCGCCACCGTCGGCGCCCAGGCCGCCGTCACCGCCGTCACCGCCGTTGCCCCACCCGCCGGCGTCCCCGCCGGCGCCGCCGGCCATGCCGGGGTCATTGGCCGCGTCGAAGCCGGCGCCGCCGTCGCCGATCAACGACCCGCCATTACCGCCAGTGGGGTCGTCCAGCGTCCCGTCAGCGCCGTTGCAAATCAGGCCACAAAAGTTTCCCGGCAACTGCGCGAACAGCGAATTGATCTCCTCGCCGATCGGGTTGGTTTGAAAGTCTGTAACAAACGTTTGGAGGTCCGCGTGGAACGGCAGCCAGAAGTCCGTCTGGAACGCCTCGGAGATCGGGTTGGGATTGAGTGGGGCCGCGCCCAGCGCCGCCGCCGTCACCGAATCGGCCGGCAGCGCAAGCGCGCTGTCCGCCGCCAACGCCGGGTCGGCGAACGTGGGGTCAAAGCTGGTCACCAGACTGCCCAGATCCACCGCCAGGGTGGGGTCGAGGCTGCCCAAGGAATTGATGATTGGATCGAGGATTGTGTCGAGCACGTCGGCGTTGGCCGCCGGCGCGTTGGCCAACGGGCTGAGCCCCAACGCCAAAAACGCGCCGGCACCCCCACCCAGACCGATCGCCCGACGACGCGCCTTGCCGTTGCGTGCCCGACGATTCCGCTTGCTGTGTGAACCCGCCATCGTCCAAACCTTCCCCACTAAGGTCCCCCAAACGAGGACGTAGATTTCTCAGGTCGGTCTAAGGTAGCCCACCCAGGCTCGTGACGTGAAGGGAAATCTGAATTTTTTTCAGGAAAATTTCAGCAAAGTTTCGGAATCAGCTGCTGCTGATTTCAAGATCAGGCATTTATGCAGCTCAACGGGCATTCCGGCGCGAGATACCGTGGGCGGACGGCGCTGGCCGGACCAGCAATGACGGCGCCGAGAGTCACCTCGTAGCTGAGGAAAAGTTAAGGAAGCGTTCCTCAGGGCGCTGTCAGGCCAACATCAGCCCCGATTACGCCACGATGGGCGGTGACGGCAGCGTGGTCCCGGGCGGCTGCGGGTCCTGGACCGTGTCACCACCAGGGGTTCTGTTGGTGTGATCGTCAAGGGGCTCAACGTATCTGGGCATGACAACAGCACCGACGCCGCGATGCGACGGCTCCCGGGAATGCGACCACTGCGCGAACTGGGCTCGCCACGGCGTGTCTATCGGATCATGTCGGCCGCGGCCAGTAGGGTATCGAACAACCGTTCGGTATCGAGGGAGCTTGACGTGCGCGTGATGGGCGTCGACCCGGGCCTGACTCGCTGCGGGCTCTCGGTCGTGGAGAGTGGACGCGGTCGCCAGATCACCGCCTTGGACGTCGACGTAGTACGCACCCCGGCCGAGGCGCCGCTGCCGAAAAGACTGTTGGAAATCAGCGACGCCGTCGAGCACTGGCTGGATACCCATCGGCCCGACGTCATCGCTATCGAGCGGGTGTTCTCCCAGCAGAATGTGTCGACGGTGATGGGCACTGCCCAGGCCGGCGGCGTGATCGCGTTGGCGGCGGCCAAACGCGATATAGATGTGCACTTTCACACCCCCAGCGAAGTCAAGGCCGCGGTCACCGGCAATGGCGGTGCCGACAAGGCACAGGTTACTGCGATGGTCACCAGAATCCTTGGGCTGCAAGCCAAACCGACGCCCGCCGACGCCGCCGACGCGTTGGCGCTGGCGATCTGTCATTGTTGGCGCGCGCCGATGATCGCCCGGATGGCCGAAGCCGAAGCCAAGGCCGCCGAGCAGCGCAAGAAGTTCGCGGCGAAAGTGAGGGCAGCGCGATGATCGCCTCGATACGCGGTGAGGTGCTCGACGTGGCGCTGGACCATGCGGTGATCGAGGCCGCCGGCGTGGGCTACAAGGTGATGGCCGCCCCGTCCACGCTGGCGATGCTGCGCCGGGGCGGCGAAGCGCGGCTGATCACCGCGATGATCGTGCGCGAAGATTCGCAAACGCTCTACGGCTTTCCCGACGCGGACGCGCGCGACCTGTTCCTGACCTTGCTGGGCGTGTCCGGCATCGGGCCCAAGATCGCGCTGGCCACCCTCGCGGTGTACGACGCGCATGCACTGCGCCAAGCCCTCGCAGACGGTGACGTCGCCGCGCTGACCCGGGTGCCCGGCATCGGCAAGCGCGGCGCCGAGCGGCTGGTGCTCGAGCTGCGCGACAAGATGGGTGCGGTACCGGCGGCGACGATGGTCAACGGCCACGCCGTCCGCGGCCCGGTCGTGGAAGCCCTTGTGGGACTTGGCTTTGCGGCTAGGCAGGCCGAGGAGGCCATCGACAAGGTGATGGCCAACGAGCCGGAGGCGACCACCTCGAGCGCACTGCGGGCAGCGCTGTCGATGTTGGGCAAGAAGTGAGTCGCTTCGAGGACGATGATGCTGGAGAGGACCGGGAGGTCAGCGCGGCCCTGACCGTCGGTGAGGGCGATATCGACGCGAGCCTGCGGCCGCGGTCGCTGGGCGAATTCATCGGCCAGCCGCGCGTGCGCGAACAGCTGCAGCTGGTCATCGAGGGCGCCAAAAACCGTGGCGGCACACCGGATCACATTCTGTTGTCCGGCCCGCCGGGGCTGGGCAAGACGTCGCTGGCGATGATCATTGCCGCCGAACTCGGGTCGTCGCTGCGGGTGACGTCGGGGCCGGCGCTGGAACGGGCCGGCGACCTGGCGGCGATGCTGTCCAACCTCGTCGAGCATGACGTGCTGTTCATCGACGAGATTCACCGCATCGCCCGGCCCGCCGAGGAGATGCTCTATCTCGCGATGGAGGATTTCCGCGTCGACGTCATCGTCGGCAAAGGCCCTGGCGCAACGTCGATTCCGCTGGAGGTCGCGCCGTTTACTCTGGTCGGCGCGACCACCCGGTCCGGCGCGCTGACCGGCCCGCTGCGCGACCGGTTCGGGTTCACCGCGCACATGGATTTCTACGAGCCGGCCGAGCTGGAGCGGGTGTTGGCGCGCTCTGCCGGGATTCTGGGCATCGAACTGGGTGCCGAGGCGGGCGCCGAGATCGCCCGTCGTTCGCGGGGGACCCCGCGTATCGCGAACCGGTTGCTGCGCCGGGTCCGCGACTTCGCCGAGGTGCGCGCCGACGGCGTCATCACCCGCGATGTCGCGAAGGCCGCGTTAGAGGTCTACGACGTCGACGAACTCGGTTTGGACCGGCTGGACAGGGCCGTGCTGTCGGCGCTGACCCGCAGTTTCGGCGGCGGCCCGGTGGGGGTGTCGACGCTCGCGGTCGCGGTGGGGGAGGAGGCGACCACGGTGGAAGAGGTGTGCGAGCCGTTTCTGGTGCGGGCCGGCATGATTGCGCGGACGCCGCGCGGCCGGGTCGCGACGCTGCAGGCTTGGACCCACCTGGGAATGACACCGCCGCCACGGGCCAGCGGCCTTGGCCAACCGGGACTCTTCGAGTAATCGACAGGCGTTAACGCGGCAGGGAAGCCGTACGACTTTGGTACGATAATATCGTACAACTATCAGTGGAGTGTGCAATGAGCATTAGCGCAAGTGAGGCCAGGCAGCGGCTGTTTCCGCTCTTGGAGCAAGTCAACACCGACCACCAGCCCGTGCGCATCACCTCGCGGGCCGGGGATGCGGTGCTTATGTCTGCAGATGACTATGACTCGTGGCAAGAGTCTGTTTACTTGCTGCGCTCTCCGGAGAACGCTAAGCGGCTGATGGAGGCCGTCGCTCGGGACAAAGCGGGTGATGCCATAGTCACTACCTCGATGGACGAGTTGCGGGAGATGGCCGGCGGCGAGGAGTGAGGAGTGTCCACTTCGATTCCGGCGCATGGGAGGACTTCCTGTTCTGGCTGGCCTCCGACCGCAAGACCGCCCGCCGGATCGTCCGTCTCATCGCAGAGATCCAACGGGACCCCTGCACCGGGATCGGCAAACCAGAACCGCTCAGAGGCGAGCTGTCAGGATATTGGTCCCGCCGCATCGACGACCAACACCGGCTGGTGTACCGCGCAAACGACGAAGAAAGCAAGATCCTCAAGGCGCGGTACCACTACTGACTGGCCATTGGAGCGAGAGGACACGAATGACTAACGCCGCGTTGGTATTCGCCGGACTGGCCGCGTTGCTGCATGTCTACATCTTCACGATGGAATCGCTGACCTGGACCAGCAAGCGCACCCGTGCCGCATTCGGTACGACGGCCGAGGAAGCCGAGACGACAAAGCTTCTCGCCTTCAACCAAGGCTTCTACAACCTCTTCCTGGCGATCGTCACCGCCATCGGCGTCGCCGCGGTTACGTTGGGACACAACGGTGTTGGCGCAGCTTTGATTTTCGCCGGCGTGGGGTCCATGGCGTCGGCGGCGGTCGTGCTGCTGGCGTCGGCACCGGATAAGGCCCGCGCAGCGCTGACCCAGGGCCTCTTCCCGGCGATCGCTGTTGTCCTGTTGGTGATCGGCCTCGTCACGCCGTAATGCCGGAATCCTGTGTAAAAGCCAACGTTCTGACCAGGCCAATCGCCGAGTGCTGAGAGCCGCCTGAACATTTCGGTGGATCCGGTTACGTCGTCCGCAGCGCGGGTATCCGCCACGCGCTTGACAGCTTTCACGTCCAATGAATGAGGAGACTCATAATGAATGACTCGCGGGCAGGCTTCGGCAGCCTGCATATGCCGCGCAGCCGTGGCGCGGTGAGCGGATTGCTCCTGATAATTCTCGGTGTTTGGGGAGCGTTGATTCCTTTTATCGGGCCCTACTTCCACTTCGCCTACACCCCCGACCAGATGTGGGCTTGGAGTACGGCGCGCGCCTGGCTGGAGGTGTTCCCCGGAGTCACCACCGCGGTGGGTGGCTTACTGCTGCTGGTTTCGGGGAACCGTGCCACCGCGATGTTCGGCGGCTGGTTGGCTGTCATCGCCGGCGCCTGGTTCGTCGTCGGTCGCACGCTGGCATCGCTCTTGCGGCTGGGGGACATCGGTCACCCGATCGCTGTGACGGAGGCGAAGCGCGCGGTGCTCGAGATCAGCTACTTCTCCGGCCTGGGCGCGCTGATCGTCTTCCTGGGTGGGGCCGTCTTGGCGCGGGTGACAGTCCGCACCTTGCGCGACGTCGAGTTCGTGTCGGAAACCGCGCCGTCTCCGGCTGCGGAGTACTCGGGACTCGACGAGGCGCCGGCACCCCCAACTGAGGTGCTCGCGTCCAAGGCGCACCGCCACAAAGGCAAAGGTGGTATTTTTCGCCGGCGAAGCGCGGGCGCAGCGAGCCACTGAGCAACGGGTCTGAGTCTTGACACCATGAGGCCGATCGCCGCTAAGAAGGCGGCGATCGGCCTCGGCTCTGCTCGCGACCTGATAGCGCGAGCAGACGTGAAAGCCCCCGACACGCCGAGGCGTGGGGGGCTTTCACGTCTGCTCGTCAGAGCAGCCCGAGCAGCTGCAGGTCGGTGACGTACTTGACGATGATCGGCGCCGAGACATGCGGAATGTCTTTGTCCGGCCCGATTTTCGCCTCCTGTACCGCCGCACGGAACCGGTCGGTGGGAGCCATTGATCCGTTGATCGGCTTGTCCGGGCGCTGGTAGTTGTGCAGCAGCGGTAGTAGCGAGTACTGACGCTGCCGCTCCGGCAGGGCCCGCAGCGTGGTCTCGAACCGCTCCAACCAGGTGGCGTAGTCGCCGACCCGCTGGATCGAGTACCCGGCGTCGATCAGCCAGTCGACGTACTCGTCGAGGCCGATGCCGTCGTCGTACGGGTTCATCACGTGATAGGTCTGGAAACCGTCCACCACCTGGGCGCCCAAATCCGAAATCGCCTCGGCGATGAACTCGACCGGAAGCCCGTCATAGTGCGCGCGCTGCCGCCTGCCCTCGCCGTCCAGCTCGTACAACGAGCCGGGCGCGACACCGGTGGCGACCAGGCTCAGCATCAGCCGGGTGAACATGTCCGGCAAGTTCAGCTGACCCGCATACGTGGTGTCGGCCAGGATCATGTCGCAGCGGAACACCGCGACCGGCAGCCCGCACAGGTCGTTGGCCTCGCGCAGGAGCACCTCGCCGGCCCACTTGCTGTTGCCGTAGCCGTTGGCGTAGCCGTCGTTGATCGCCCGGGTGGCGCTGATCTGACGGATGTCGGCGTCCTCGACGAAGGTGCCCGGCTTGATCTGGTCGCCCACGCCGATCGTCGACACGTAGGTGTACGGCTTGATCTTGGTGGTCAGCGCGATCTTGATCAGCTCGGCGGTGCCCAGGGCATTCGGGCCGAACAGCTCGCTGTACGGCAGGACGTGGTTGACCAGCGCCGCGGGGTCGACGATCAGGTCGACGGTGTCGGCCAGCCGCTGCCAGGTCGCCGCGTCCAGGCCCAGGTTGGCCTCGCCCTTGTCACCGGCGATGACCTCGAGGTGGTCGGCCGCCAATTGCTGGTAGTGCGCCAACAACTTTGGGTCACCGCTGTCGAAGGTCTTGTCGAGACGAGCCCTCGCCTCTTCATCAGTCTTGGCCCGCACCAGGGCGATCACCTTGCCGTCGACGAAGTCCATCCGCTCCAGCCACTCCAGCGCCAGATAGCGGCCGAGGAATCCGGTTGCGCCGGTGAGCAATACGGTCCGCACCTCACTGGCAGGCCCGGGCAGCCCAGGCGCGGCGGCCAAGGTGGCCTCGTCGAGGAACTTGTCCAGCGTCAGGTCGCCAGCTTTCACCTCGACCGCGTCGCGACCATGCACGCTTGCAAACGAAGGCCGCTTGGTGCCCTGTCGCTCGCCCTCGATGTAGTCGGCGATGGCCTGCAGGTCGTTGGCCGGGCTGACGATCACACCCACCGGCACGTCGACGTCGAAGATCTCGCGCAGCAGGTTACCGAATGTCAACGCGGACAACGAGTCTCCGCCCAGATCGGTGAAATGCGCATCGGGTGTCAGATCGGACTTGGCGGCACCCAGCATGGCGGCCGCGGCCCGGCTGACCGTCTGCAGCGCCGGCGCCTGCGCGCCGCTGCGGCGCAGTTCGGACAACTCGTCGGCCTGGCCCTGGGCCAAGTCGGCGTAGAGCTGCTCCAGACGCTCGCCGTAGTGCTGCTTCAGCTTCGGCCACGCCAGCTTGCGGATGCCGGTCAGCAGACCGTTCTCCAAGGTGAACGGCGTGGTCTCGACGATGAAGTCGCGCGGCACCTCGTAGGACTGCAGGCCGGTCTCTCTCGCAACCTTCTGCAGCGACTCGGCGATCGCAGACTTCGACGCGTTCTCGTCCGTCGGCACCACGACCGCGAGCAGGTAGGGCTGCGCGCTGTTGCCGTAGACGTAGATCTGGCGGACCAGCGGGCTGTTGCCGAACACCGCCTCCAGCTTCGCCAAGGTGACGAACTCGCCCTGGGCCAGCTTCAACACGTTGTTGCGCCGGTCGACGTAGACCAGCCGGTCGGGACCGACCTCCGCGAAGACGTCGCCGGTCCGGTAATACCCGTCGGCGTCGAAGACGTTGGCGGTGGTTTCGGCCCGCTTGTAGTAGCCGGGAAACATGTTGCCGGTCTTGAGCAGTAGCTCGCCGCGGGGGTGCGGGCGGTCGGTGGCGAAGTAGCCCAGGTCCGGGACGTCGACCAGCTTGTAGTCGAGCACCGGCGGACGCTGGATTTCGCCGTCGAACAACACCATGCCGGCCTCGGTGGAGCCATAGCCGTCCAGCAGATGCATTTCGAGCAGCGACTCGACCCAGGTCCTCAACTCCGGAGAGGTCGGTGCCGAGCCCGTCATCGCAAAGATGTAGCGCCCGCCGAGGAGCTCCTGGCGCAGCTCGACCAGCACCTGGGACTCGACAGTCTGACGGTCGGCGCCGGCGGCCACCCGTCGGCCTACCTCGCTCTGGTATTCGCCGTACAACATCTCCCAGATCCGCGGCACGAAGTTCAACTCGGTAGGCCGCACCAGGCGAAGGTCCTCCAGCAGCGTCGACAGATCGCTCTTGGCGGCGAAGTAGGCGGTGCCGCCGTTGCCGAGCGTGCCGTAGAGGATGCCGCGGCCCATTACGTGGCTCATCGGCATGAAGTTGACGGTGATCGACGCGGCGCTGGGCCCGAACCAGTTCTTGGTCGACCGGTTCCACATCTTGGCGACGTTGCTTTGCGGGTACATAGCGCCCTTGGGGGCGCCGGTGCTGCCGGAGGTGTAGATCAGCAGCGCCAGAGGGTCATTCGCGCCAGAGTCGACCGCAGCCGTCGCCGGCAGCGCAGCGCCGTGTTCGCGGACCTCGTTGAGCGTGTTGATGGTCAGTGCGGTGTCGGCCAGCCGGTCGTGGGCGCTCCGCAATGCCTCGCGATGGTCGTCGACCTCGGTGCGGTAGTCAAAGACCACCAGCCGCCCGGGTGTGTGGCCCGCGTCGACGGCGGCCAGGAGCAGGTCGACCGCATCGGACAGGTAGTCGACACTCGCTGCGACAACCGTGGGTTGGGTCTCGGTGACGATCGGCAGCAACTGTGCGATCGCCGCGCTGGTCTGCAGCGGGACCGACACTGCGCCGATGAGGCCCAGTGCGATGTCGATGCTGGTGTAGTCAACGCTGGTAAAGCCGAGTACGCAGACCCGGTCACCGGCCGTGACGACGCCGTCGCTGAGTGCACGGGACAGTGCGTCGACGCGCGCGGCCAGCTCGCCGTAGCTGACGGTGTCGAACCAGGGGAGCAGCTTGGCCGATGTGCGCCCGGTCTGCGGGTCGTTGACCAGTTCGACGGCGCGTTGACCCAGCGCCGGCCGGTCGGAGTAGCCGTCCAACACGGCCCTGACCACCTGTGGGAGTCGCGGCGCGGCGTTTTCGATGGCAGCGCTGACGGTGTCGTCGGGTCGGGCGGCGGCGAACTGCGGGTCGTTGGCGGCCAACTCTTGGGCGCGGAGTTCTTGGGGTTCTTGGTGTCCTTCGGTATCAATCGACATGACGAAACCTCGCAACGTGTGAATCGGGAAATTTGTGGGGCGCTCCGTTGCGCCTAATGAGTACTACGTTAGCAAAACTAACGGTATTCCCGGAAGCGTGCGTTCATCCGTGATGTTTTGCACGACGTTCTCGGTGCATCCGGGTGAGATCCAAGCTTGCGGGGTACCCGACAACAGGGATCCAGTCACATTCGTGGCTTACCGCAATCGCGAAGGGGTGCGGTCTCTCGCTACCAGAATGGCTCAGTCCTGGTGGTGGCGGCAGACAGCGACAAAGTCCACCTTGTCCCGCTGCGCCAAGCGCTACAGGAACACTCGGACGGGTTGCTGATGGTGTTCGGGATCGACGAGCCGACTGAGCGGTGAGCTGCCGCTAACGCTCGGCGAGCGTCCCGGCCAGCACGTCGAGGCCCCCGGAACGTAGCTCGTCGCATCATCGGCCGCACCAAGCGCTGCGGCGACTGGCTTCGGTTGACCGATTTCCCAAATCGGTATCCCATCATACGGGTTGTAGACACCGTATTGCAGGAAAATCGTTGACAATGGCATCTTGTCATTTCTACTATCTCCCGTATGGCAGTTGACTCGTCCTGTATCGCGGGATCTTCTTCGTATGCAGACAGCAAGGCTGCGGGCCACGCGCGGTTCAGTGTTGCGGGCAAAGCGATTGTTATCACCGGTGCCACCGGCGCTTTGGGCAGCGTCGCGGCCCGGGCATTGGCCGAGGCGGGTGCCCGCCTGACGCTCGCCGGGGGCAACGAAGCGGGCTTGACGAAGCTGGTGGACACCGCCGGCATCGAAGACGCCGCGGTCGTCGTCCGCCGACCAGACAGTCCGGCCGACGCTGCGGCAATAATCGATGCGGCCCTTGCCCGGCACGGCCGACTGGACGGGGTCCTGACGGCTTCGGGCATGAACCACGTCAAGCCCATCACCGAGATGGCAGTCGAGGACTTCGATGCGGTGATGGATGCGAATGCGCGGGGTTCCTGGCTAATGTGCCAGGCGGCCGGGCGAGCGCTGGTGAAGCAGGGCGAGGGCGGCAGCATCGTGCTGGTCTCCTCGGTTCGAGGAACCCTCGGCCACCCCGCCGGTTACAGCGCCTATTGCCCGTCGAAGGCCGCGACGGACCTGCTGGCCAAGACCTTGGCGGCAGAGTGGGGCGCGGAAGGTATCCGGGTAAATGCGCTTGCCCCAACGGTTTTCCGGTCCGAGCTGACGGCCTGGATGTATGCCGATGACGAAAAGGGACGCAGCACACGGGATGCGATGTTCGCCCGTATCCCGTTGCGCCGGTTCGCTGAGCCCGAAGACTTCGTCGGCGCCCTGATCTATCTGCTCAGCGATGCGTCACGCTTCTTCACCGGCCAGGTGATGCATCTGGACGGCGGGTACACCGCGTGCTGAGGTCGTCCGACCAGAGTGTCACCTGGCCGCTCGGCGAAGCCGAGTCCACGTTGGAGTTCTACGACTTGTCGCATCCGTGGGGTCATGGTGTGCCGGCCTGGCCCTACTTCGAGGACGTCAAGATCGAGCGACTGCACAACATGGCCAGAAGTCGTGTCCTCACCCAGAAGATCACCACCGTGATGCACTCCGGTACCCACATTGACGCGCCCGCGCATGTGATCGAAGGGACGCCGTTTCTGCACGAGATACCGCTGAGCGCGTTCTTCGGCACGGGGGTCGTCGTGTCGATCCCGAAGAAGAAATGGGAGGTCGTCACCGCCGAGGACCTGGAGCGCGCAACCCCGCAAATCCGGCCCGGCGACATCGTCATCGTCAACACCGGCTGGCACCACGCCTACGCCGACAGCGCCGAGTACTACGCCTACTCCCCGGGCTTCTACAAGGAGGCCGGCGAGTGGTTCGCGGCCAGGGGCGTCAAAGCCGTCGGCACCGACACCCAGGCCTTGGACCACCCGCTGGCCACGTCGATCGGCCCACACGGTCCCGCGGAGCACCTAGGCGGCCTATTGCCCTGGGCGGTACGGGAATACGAGGAGGAGACCGGCCGCAGGGTGCTCGACGACTTCCCGGAGTGGGAGCCGTGTCACCGGGCGATCCTGTCCAAAGGCATCTATGGCTTCGAGAACGTCGGCGGCGACCTGGACAAGGTCACCGGTAAGCGCGTCACCTTCGCCGCGTTTCCATGGCGTTGGGTGAACGGCGACGGCTGCATCGTACGGCTGGTAGCGATCGTCGACCCCACCGGCAGCTACCGACTGGAGACAGGGCGCTGACATGCGCGTCAGACATGCTACCTATCAGCCCAGCGGGGCGGCCGAAAAGGCCACGGCCCCAGAGGAAACCGTCTACGTCGTCCTCGACGGTGAGCTGGTGATCATCTCGACAGCACGCACATCGCGAAGGGGGAGATGCGATCGATCCAAAACCGCTCCGATCGTGAAGCGGTGCTGCTGGTTGCCATCGCACACCCGCAGGACGCATCGGCATGAGCGGGACTGACGACCAGACGGCCGCCCGGGGTAGCGGCATCCAAGTCATTGCCCGGGCGGCTGAGATATTTCGGCTGCTGCAGGCGCACCCGGGTGGTCTCACCCAGGCTGAGATCGGGGACCGGCTCGGTATGGCTCGGTCGACCGTGAGCCGGATCCTCAATGCTCTCGAGGACGAAGGTCTCGTCGCCGCGATAGGCACCCGGGGGCCTTATCGGCTCGGTCCGGAGATCGCGCGTATGGCCGGAACCGTGCGACGCAGCATTGTGACGGAGCTACATCCCTTTTTGGAGGAGCTGTCACGTGAACTGAACGAGACGGTGGACCTGTCGATCCTGGAGGGCGGTCGGACCACTTTCGTCGACCAGGTGGTGCCCGCGCGCCGCCTGCGGGCGATCAGCGCAGTGGGCGAATCATTTCCGCTGCACTGCTGCGCAAATGGCAAGGCGCTTTTGGCGGCTCTGCCGCCCGCAGAGCAAGCCCGGGCATTGCCGGGCCGACTCGCCCGGCTCACCGCGAACACGATCACGACGCCGGCGGCGCTCCGGAGCGAGCTCGCCCGCATCGAATCAGAAGGCGTCGCCTACGACCGCGAGGAGCAGACCGAGGGTGTCTGCGCCGTGGGCGCGGTGCTGCGAGGGGTCACCGAGGAAATGGTCGCGGTCAGCGTGCCGGTTCCGGCGCAACGGTTTTACGGCCGCGAAGAAGAACTCGCCCAGGCCCTGCTCGCCTGGGTCGGGAAGCTGAATGCCTGGTTCGGAAAGGGTTTCAGATGAACGGCCTACCAGCTGGGCGGCACGTCTTTCGCGGCGACGACGGGTACGAACCCGTGCGCCGCGCAACCGTGTGGCATCAACGCGTGCCCGACCGCTATCCCGAAGTGATCGTCCAGGCGGTGGATGCCACCGACATCACCGCGGGGCTCCGCTACGCCAAGGCCAACGGCCACCAGGTCAGCATCGTCTCGGGTGGACATAGCTTCGCGGCCAACCATCTCCGTGACGGCGTGGTACTGCTCGACGTCAGCCGGTTCGACCACGCCACGATCGACGCGGAAAAGCGCCTGGCCGTGGTCGGTCCGGGCAAGGGCGGCAGTGCGCTGATGGCCGACCTCGAGGCGCGAGGCCTGTTCTTCCCGGGCGGCCATTGCAAAGGCGTCTGTGTCGGCGGTTATCTGCTGCAGGGCGGATACGGCTGGAACAGCCGCGTGCTGGGCCCGGCTTGCGAGAGTGTGGTCGGCCTCGACGTGATCACCGCCGACGGCGAGCAAATCCATTGCGACGCAGACCATCACGCCGATCTATATTGGGCTGCCCGCGGTGCCGGCCCGGGCTTTTTCGCCGTGGTCACGTCGTTCTACCTGAAGCTGTATCCGCGCCCGGCGGTCTGCGCCACCAGCTTGTACATCTATCCATTCGACCTCGCCGACGAGGTCTATACCTGGGCGCGCAGCGTCAGCGCGGAGGTGGACCGTCGCGTCGAGATGCAAATGCTCGCGACCCGCAGTGTGCCCGAGATGGGTCTCGACGTCCCGGCCATCGTGTGCGCCTCACCGGCGTTCGCCGACTACGAAAAGGAAGCCGAAAAAGCCCTGGCCATTTTCGACACCTGTCCGGTCGCCGACCGGGCGATCATCAAAAACCCTTACCTGCCAACCGATTTGCCCAGCTGGTTTGACATCGTGATGACCCACTACTTGGCTGACAATCGCTACACCGCGGACAACATGTGGACATCGGCATCGGCTCAGCAACTGCTGCCGGGGATCCGGACCATCCTCGACACGATGCCGCCGCATCCGTCGCACTTCCTGTGGCTGAACTGGGGTCCATCGCCAATCCGTCAAGACATGGCCTACAGCGTGGAAGACGAGATCTATCTGGCGCTCTACGGCTCGTGGCAGGACCCTGCCGACGACGACAAGTACGGCGACTGGGCGCGGTCGAACATGGCCGCGATGTCCCACCTGGCCACCGGTATCCAGCTTGCCGACGAAAACCTCGGCGAGCGTCCGGCTAGGTTCGCCACCGATAGGGCGATGGCACGGCTCGATACGGTGCGTGCCGCCTATGACCCCGATGGGCTGTTCTCCAGCTGGATGGGGCGAATCTGATGGCCGGCGACCGCTACCTGGGCTATCGTGGCGGCGACGCGAATACGCCGTACGGCAAGTACTTCCGACCCGTAATGGCGCCGCTGCCGCGCCATGTCGTCGAGGCACTGCAACATGGCCCGCAAGCCGGCCCGGTATTGCTTGCGTTCGACGACGCCGCCAGCGTTGCCGATGACGGCTATCAGCAGACCGAAAACGGCTACGGGGTTCTACAAGACGGCAGCATCGGAGTGTCGGTACGCACCGACATGCCCGGCGTCACCCCAGAGATGTGGTCATGGTGGTTTGGTTGGCACGGTAGTGACTCCCGTCGTTACAAGCTGTGGCATCCGCGCGCGCATGTCGCCGCTCGGTGGAAAGACGGTGACTTGGAGATCCCAGCCGGCGGGCGCGGCACGCAACGCTATATCGGGCGCAGCTCGCTGATCAGCGAGTACATCGGTTCGACGTTACTTCGCGCCGCCATTCAGTTCGTCGCGCCGAAGACGGTCGGCCTGCCCGCCGACGGCGCTGCGCTGCCGGTCTGTGCGCGGCTGGGCTCCGGCGACGTCCCAGTGGACATCGGATGGTTTGTCCATCACATCCGGCCTACGAACGAGGGTTCCGAGATGCGCTCCCGTTTCTGGCTGGGCGGACCCCACATCGCGGTGCGTAGCGGCCCCGCCGTGGCGTCTCGACTCGTGCGACCCGTCGCGTCGCGGGTCGTGGACATCTCGCCGGCAACCGCGCGCGACCTGATGGTGCACTGTGCGCAGGAGATGAATCACCTGGCGGCGTTCTTGCCCGATATCTTTGCCGAGTTCCGCGACGACTGAATCCCTAAAGCCCGGCAAGCACCTCGGCCATCACGTCCAAACCCTCGCTGAGCAACTCGTCGCTGATCGTCAGCGGCGGCAAGAAGCGCACGACGTTGCCAAATGTGCCCGCCGTCAACAGGATTACGCCGGCCGCGATGGCGGCGTTGGCCAGCGCGTTGGTCAGCTTCGCGTCGGGCTCGGCGTTGTCGGGTTTGA
>Ga0335075_10007991_pt1 | contig 16254 bp, 15 predicted proteins | sample Lox_Sample_24_FD_206723 | JGI IMG/M metagenome (GOLD analysis project Ga0335075, IMG submission 206723) | Soil microbial communities from Loxahatchee National Wildlife Refuge, Florida, United States - Lox_Sample_2.4 | ecosystem: Environmental > Terrestrial > Soil > Wetlands | place: USA... | reverse complement strand
CGGAGGACCCTGCCGGCGCCGGCGGAGTCGAGGCGCGCGGAGACGGTCCGATCGGGATCGGGTTCGACGGCGTCGGCTGGGGCTGTGGCGGGGTGGGGCATGAGTGGCATTAAAGCACAAGGCGGAACAAACGTCAATGACTTTCTTCCTTTCTGGGAGGATTTGTCTGAGGCGTGTCTTGCGTGGGCTCGGGTTGCGCGAGGCGGGCGGCGGGGGGACCCAGGCTGAACGGCCCTCCATCAGCCGCTTGAGTTCTTCCAGCAGCTTGGGCGGGAGCGGGGTGCCGGGGGAGCTGCGCAGCTCGTCAAGTCCGCTCCGCCGCCTTCTTCGGACGCGGCTTGAAGCCGGCGAGCCCGGTGCAGACACAGCAGGTTCGGTTCTGCAACCCGCTCCGCCCGGCTCACCAGTCGTTCGCGCTCCGGTCGCCGCATGTCCTCCTCGGCTTCGCGCGGGATGCGGACCATCAAACACACCCGCGGTTCACCCCGCAGCCAAGCCAGGAACGTGCGCAGCAGCATGTCGAGATCGATCCGATCCGTCTTTGCCCGCCGTCTCTTCGGTTCCACTGGGATGCTCGTCGGATGTTCGCTTTGCGTACCGACCCTTCCTGCGGAGCGGAAGAGGTGGACTCGGCGTCCTTGCCTGAACGGCCTGGGGCAGCCTAAATATCCGGGCGACGGCGGCGCCTCCGGTGGGACCGGTCGGCGCCGTCCCTCTCTTTGATGGATCGATGCCCATGGCCTCAGCGGCCGAACAGCTTGCTGCCAGCCTCAATCTCGGCGTGCTGTCGAAGGCTACCGAGCTCAAGAAGCGAATCTGGTTCACCCTCGGCGCGCTGATCATCTACCGGCTGGGGACCTACATTCCGGTGCCCGGGGTCGATGCTTCGGTGATGGCGCAGCTTATGGCCCAGCACGGCAACGGCATCCTGGGCATGTTCGACATGTTCACCGGCGGGGCGCTGCGGCGGATGACGGTGTTCGCGCTGAACATCATGCCGTATATCAGCGCCAGCATCATCATCCAGCTCATGACCGCTGCGATGCCCAGCCTCGAGGCGCTGAAGAAGGAGGGCGAGCAGGGGCGGATCAAGCTCAACCAGTATACCCGCTACCTGACAGTGGCGATCGCGATGGTGCAGTCCTATGGCATCGCGCTGGGGTTGGAGAGCATGCGCGGCGCGGCGGGTGCGGCGGTGGTGCATCCGGGCTTCGCCTTCCTGTTCACCGCGGTCGTGACGCTGGTGGGCGGGACGATGTTCCTTATGTGGGTGGGCGAGCAGATCACCGCGCGCGGCGTGGGCAACGGCACCAGCCTGATCATCATGGCAGGGATCGTCGCCAATCTGCCGAACGCGCTGGCGTCGTTGCTGGAACTGGGACGAACCGGCGCGCTCTCGACGGTGTTCATCATCGGCTTCTTCGTGCTCGCCGTCGCGGTGGTGGCGTTCATTGTGTTCATGGAGCGCGCCTATCGGCGAGTGCCGGTGCAGTATCCGAAGCGGCAGGTCGGCAACCGGATGTTCGGCGGCGATTCGACGCACATGCCGCTGAAGATCAACACCTCCGGGGTGATCCCGCCGATCTTCGCCAGCTCGATCCTGCTGATCCCGGCGACCATCGCCGGATTCTCGGGGGGTGGGACGGGCTGGCTGCAGGTGATCGCGTCGCAGCTTGGCCATGGCACGCCGATCTACATGCTGCTCTACGCGGCGATGATCATCTTCTTCTCGTTCTTCTATACCGCGGTGGTGTTCAACCCGCAGGAGACAGCGGACAACCTGAAGAAGTACGGCGGCTTCGTGCCGGGGATCAGGCCGGGCAGCGCGACGGCGGAGTATTTCGACTATGTGCTGACTCGGCTGACGGCGGTGGGCGGACTTTACCTGGCGGCGGTGTGCCTGCTGCCGGAGCTGCTGATCAACAATTACGGGCTGCCGTTCTATTTCGGCGGGACCTCGATCCTGATCGTGGTGTCAGTGACGATGGACACGGTGACGCAGATCCAGTCGCACCTGCTGGCGCACCAATACGAAGGGCTGATCCGAAAGGCGCGGGTCAGGACACGACGGTGACGGCCTGCGCTTTACAGAGGCGAGGCGGGATTCCGGACGGGCGCCTGGCTGCGTTCGACACAGAGGTCAGCGAGGCGAGGTCTGAGGCCACCGAGAGTGCTCTCGGTGGCCTCCGCAACTTTGATGACTTTTGCGTCCAGTCTTTTTTCTCAAAGGGGTCGCCGGGATGATCGTTATTCTCCTGGGCCCCCCCGGGGCAGGGAAGGGGACGCAGGCGAAACGGCTGCAGGAGCGTTACGGCATCGCCCAGATCAGCACGGGAGATATGCTGCGGGCGGAGGTGGTTGCCGGCTCGGCGATCGGGCGAGAGGCGAAAGCGGTCATGGAGGCGGGACAGCTCGTCTCCGACGACATCATTATCCGCATGCTGAGGGCGCGCATCGAGCGGCCGGATTGCGCGCGGGGGTTCATCCTGGACGGGTTCCCGCGCACCGTGCCGCAGGCCGAGGCGCTCGACCGGCTGCTGGCCGAGACGGGATTGCGGGTGGATGCCGTGATCGAGCTGCGGGTCGATGACGCCGCGCTGGTGGAGCGGATCGCCGGGCGATTCACCTGTGCGACATGTGGGACGGGGTATCACGAGCGGTTCAAGCCGACACGGGTACCGGGCGTCTGCGACGTGTGCGGTGGCACGGAATTCATGCACAGGGCCGACGACAACCGCGACACAGTGATGGCGCGCCTAGGGGCCTATTATCGCGAGACGGCGCCGATCCTGCCGCATTACCGGGCGCAGGGCCGGCTGTTTTCGGTCGATGGCATGGCCCAGATCGACGAGGTCGCGCGGCAGATCGAGGCGGTGCTGGCGGGACCGCCAGGGGTTTAACGGCCCAGGGCCGACAAACGAACCCGGCTCCCCGGATGGCGCCGTTGCGTGGTTACACGCTGTGGTTCTGTCAGGCGTGACGACGCCGGCGTGTCGTCCCGAGCAACGCAAGCGATGCGGGCCGCTCGTCCAGTCGGTCCGGCTGCTGCCGCACGAGGCGATCCAATCCGCCTGATGCGGCAGCGGGCGTCTTGTTGCGGGACCTGTTCACAGGAAGTTGATCGGCTGGCATTGACAGCCGGACCCTGCGTCTATATTTCGCCCCAGCGAAGGGCGAGGCGGTTGTCGGCGAGGTTCACGCCTGCGGCAGTGATGCCGGCGGGCCGTTAATGCGTGGCAAAAGGGCCTCGGTTGGCCCGAAGCAAAAGTGAGGGCGATCGTGGCGCGTATTGCGGGCGTCAACATTCCCACCAACAAGCGCGTCACCATAGGGCTGCGCTATATCTACGGAATCGGGCCGACCAAGGCGGCCGAGATCTGCTCGCGTCTCAGCATCCCGGATGAGCGGCGGGTGAACCAGCTCTCGGATGACGAAGTGCTGCGCATCCGCGAGTTGATCGACCGCGACTATCGGGTCGAGGGCGACCTCCGCCGAGAGGTCGCAATGAGCATCAAGCGACTAATGGACCTCGGCTGCTATCGCGGTCTGCGTCACCGGCGCGGCTTGCCGGTCCGGGGGCAGCGGACGCATACCAATGCGCGCACGCGAAAAGGCAAGGCGGTGGCAATCGCCGGTAAGAAGAAGGTGACGAAGTAAGGGGGGAGCCCCTGACCCCGGCCCTCTCCCCGAACCGGGAGAGGGGGAAGTTAACCAAGGAATTCCCCCAGCATGGCGAAAGCCGCCACCACGACACGTCCGCGCCGCAAGGAGCGCAAGAACATCATCGCCGGGGTCGCGCATGTCGCGGCCACCTTCAACAACACCGTGGTGACCATCACCGATGCCCAGGGCAACGCAATTGCCTGGTCCTCGGCCGGCAGCCAAGGGTTCAAGGGCAGCCGGAAGTCCACCCCCTATGCCGCGCAGGTCGCCGCCGAGGATGCCGGGCGCAAGGCGCGCGAGCACGGGATGGAGACGCTGGAGATCGAGGTGAGCGGCCCCGGCTCGGGCCGGGAGAGTGCGTTGCGGGCGCTTCAGGCGGTCGGCTTCGCGATCACCGCGATCCGCGACACTACGCCGATCCCCCACAACGGTTGCCGGCCGCGCAAACGCCGGCGCGTCTGAGGCAGGCCGAGAGCCTTATCCCGGCGTATCCCGGCGCGGCCGTCCCTTGGGCATCGCCCTTGGGCCCGCGACGGCGACAAGGATATTGAGTAGATGAGACAGAGCGCCGTCATCCAACGAAACTGGCAGTCCCTGATCAAGCCGGAGAAGCTCGACGTCGAGCCGGGCGCCGACCCGGCGCGCGTCGCCACGATCGCGGCCGAGCCGCTGGAGCGCGGCTTCGGCATGACCCTCGGCAACGCGATCCGGCGAGTTCTGCTGTCTTCGCTGCAAGGCGCGGCGGTCACCGCCGTGCAGATCGACGGCGTGCTGCACGAGTTCAGCTCGATCCCCGGCGTGCGCGAGGACGTGACGGACATCGTGCTGAACGTGAAGCAGCTCGCGCTTCGCCTGCACGGCGAGGGGCCGAAGCGCATGACGCTGACCGCGACCGGGCCCGGCGAGGTGCGCGCCGGCCAGATCCAGGCCGGGCACGACATCGACATCATGAACCCCGAGCTCGTGCTGTGCACATTGGACGACGGCGTGAAGCTGGGCATGGAGTTCACCGTGAACCTGGGGCGGGGCTATGTTCCGGCCTCGGCGAACCGGCCGGAGGACGCGCCGATCGGGCTGATCCCGGTGGATTCGATCTACTCGCCCGTGCGCCGGGTCTCCTACAAGGTCGAGCCGACGCGGGTGGGGCAGGTCACCGACTACGACAAGTTGCTGCTTACCGTGGAGACCAACGGCGCAGTGACGCCGGAGGACGCGGTGGCGCTGGCGGCGCGGATCCTGCAGGACCAGCTTTCGCTGTTCATCAATTTCGAGGAGCCGCAGCAGATCCGGGCCGAGGAGCCGCAGGACGACCTGCCGTTCAACCGCAACCTGCTGCGCAAGGTCGATGAGCTGGAGCTGTCGGTGCGCAGCGCGAATTGCCTGAAGAACGACAACATCGTCTATATCGGCGACCTGGTGCAGAAATCCGAGCAGGAGATGCTGCGCACGCCGAATTTCGGGCGCAAGTCGCTGAACGAGATCAAGGAAGTGCTGTCCTCGATGGGCCTGTCGCTCGGCATGACGGTGCCGGGTTGGCCGCCGGAGAACATCGAGGATCTGGCCAAGCGGCTGGAAGAGCCGTTCTGAACAGGGGTTTGGGCGCATGCGTCACGGGGTAGCGGGCCGAAAGCTCGGGGTTACGTCGGCCCATCGCCAGGCGATGTTCCGCAACATGGCGGTGGCGCTGTTCAAGCACGAGCAGATCACCACGACGCTGCCGAAAGCGAAGGAGCTGCGGCCAGTGGCGGAGAAGCTGATCACGCTGGGCAAGCGCGGCAGGCTGCATGCGCGGCGGCGGGTTTATGCGCAGCTTCGGGACGATGTGATCGTCGGGAAGTTGTTCGGGGTGCTGGCGGAGCGGTACCGTTCGCGGGATGGCGGCTATACGCGCGTGCTGAAGGCGGGGGTCCGGTATGGGGATGCCGCCGACATGGCGGTGATCGAGCTGGTTGACCGCGACCCTGGTGCCAAGGGGCTGGACAGCGGTCCGAAGCCTGAGGCGGAGGGCGAGCAAGATGGTGCGGCGGCGTAACCTTTACCAATCCCTGGTTCATTAACGGCAGGGAATTCTCCCTCGCTATCGAAGTTTGGTGCCGCGCCTTGGTGCAAATGCCCCGACACGTGGGGTAACAGCGGCTTCAACATCAGCGGTGCGATAAGCGTTTCTATATTGCCTTTACTCTGACGGTCGGCACCCGATCACCAGCAATGCGTGGGCGCGTACAAACGGGGCCGAATCCCCTCATGCAACCAGGAGATAAGCCACCACAGCCCAGAACGGGAGCACTGAGACAAATGCGAAAAGGATCCCCTCGGATGACCGCAGATCGGAACGTCGAGAATCGCGGGCTCTGAGGCGGTTGACTGATGCGCTCATATGCTCTGCTCCTGCCGGACGCTGGAGGCAAAGCCAACCACACCAAATCATATCCGGTCAATAGGGAAATAGCGCCGCCCCCGGTCACCCCGCTGCGACCCGAGCGTGCTCCAGACCCGCCTTCAGGCGGCCTGATCCCCCCGCTTCTTGCCGACTTTGGCAAGCATGGCCAGTGAGTAACCGTCCAACACTCCGGCGACGGCATCGCGGGCTTTGCGCAACATGGAGCGCAGCGCGCAGGACCGCAGATCAAGGCAATCGGCGCACTGGCCGAACTGTGTTTTGCTGGCGCAGGGCGCCAGCGCCAAGGGCCCGTCCACAATCCTGATCAACTCGCCGGAAGCGATCTCATCTGGCGGGCGGGCCAGCCGGTGGCCGCCATAACGGCCTCGGCGGCTCTGCACGATATTGTGATCTCGCAGTTCCACAAGTATGGCTTCAAGAAATTTGTGGGGAATGTCCTCGGCAGCGGCGATATCGGAGGTCAGGATCCATCGCTCGGAATGGTCTTGTTCGGCCAGGTAAACACAGGCTCGCAGGGCGTATTTTGCTCGGCTCGACAACATCTTGGTCGCTCTATGTGACTGGAACGCAACATAATCGTTGGCGGGAACAAGTCAACGCTGTGCCGCGGCGAATCGACCGAAATCGGCCGGTTAGGCGCTTGCCAGGCCTGGCTTACGAATTTTGTTGACCCACTCCCCGCCACTATGGCTGACTAATCATACGGGTAGAATAGGGAAATCCGGCACAGGGACGAAAACAGCCCGAATGCCGCCGGGGGCACGCCAGCGATGGTCCGCCTCAAACCGGCCCGCCGGACCCAGCCGGGACGGCAAGATAGGGAGATGGGTAGATGGGACGCATCTGGACAGAAAGCGGCGCCATCCGAGCCATTCGGCGCCGAGGCTTTCTCAACTGCTTTTCCACTCCGGAGCGGCGTTACTTCGTGATTTCTGCGTTGCCGCTCAGCAGGGAAGGTTCGGCTCTGCTCTATGGCGTCGGGCGTGCACTGATGCTGAAGCGCAAGCTGGAGCTGGTTAGGGGCGACAGCTTCGCGGCAGCCTACCGGTTGCGGCAACCCGTTGCGGTGACGCCCGCCCGCGAGAAAGGACCGGTGCCGACTGTAAAGCCCAAACCCGCTCGGGCCCTGGCGGAAAGTAATGTCTGAACCTGAGGGACGCCTACGAAGCCGGTTGCTACAGTGCCTACTGAATCAGTAGGGTAAAGGCGGCGAAGGCGATCGCCCAAGCGCCGCCGACGGACGCTGGGTTATTATTGTGCGAGGAAACACGATGGCCCTGACACTGCCTTGGTCACGGACGAGCAACACCAGATCACGACAGGAGGTCACAGATGGCGTCCCGCTGCGGGATTCAGAGCCGATCGAAGTCGATGGCGTCTTCGTCGGAGTCGCCGTAACCCATCAACTGGGTGTCCGGTTTATCGCGGCCAATGACCGGGTGGGCGATATGGATCAAAGCGTCTGGCCGACACGGGAGTACGCGCGTCAGGCGGCGCGCCATCTGTTCGGGTCAAAATCTCTCGCGAGCTCGTTCTGATTAATCGCGCGACTGTGGCCCACCATTCGCACGATCATCGCGAATGCCGGCAACGAGAGCGGCAAGCTTGCCGTCTAGCTTCGGCGAGACGTTTGGGAGCTGTGGACCTTCCGGCAGGCGAGAGTATTCAAGGTCTGCGGCCACCATATAGCCAGATGGTGGGCCTGTTTCGCGACGAACTCGATGACTTCTTGCAGAAACGCGGCATTTTTCACGATTGCAGTTTGGCCGACTGGAACGAGATAGGAAGGCCTGACCACCTCGCCTTCTGGGCTAGGCCGCATTTCTCGCACTGGCGAGGATGCCGGTGGCTTGTAGTGTGCGGAACTGGGTTGGGATGAGGGACTCCCGCGGCAAAGACGAGGATGGCCGGTCGAATTCCAAAGGGCCAATCGGTTGTTCTGGGCGATTTATGCGGCGGCGAGGTGAGCCGCAAGTGCCGCGGAAATCAGCTGACCTGTTGCCTGTTCTATGTATAGGAACTCGCCCGCCGGATTTACTTCAAGAAACACGTAACGGCCGTCTTCTGTCTGGCGCATATCTATTGCACCGTAAACCAAGCCTAGCCTGCGCATTAGCTGAAAGAGGAGCGTCTCGACAGTCTTGGGAAGCTCATGGGGTACATAGCGGGCATCGATGTTCATACGCACGTCGAGCTTATAGTCAAGCTGCTCCACGGATGCTGAGGCCGCAAACATCGTATCGCCAACGATAATTACACGTACGTCAGCTACAGCTGCGATCCGGCGCTGGAATATAACCGGGCACAGGCGAAGGTCGTCATCGGACTCGATGGCTTGTGCCTCGAGTCGCCGAGTCTCGCGCCAAGCGTCGGGGAGCGCCAAAAACTGTTTGTAAATCACATCTCCATCGCAAGCATCAAAGAATGCCCGTAACGCCTCGGAATCGTTGGTCATCAGCGTCTCGGGAATCTCCAAACCGACCTGTTGCGCTAGCGTGAGCTGCCAAGGTTTATGGCTAGCTGCTATGTCTCGGAGAGGGGGATTAATCCAGAGAGCACCTACAGAGCGATATAGGCCTTGGAATGCGGTTTCTGATTCCGAAAGCGCGAAGCGCCGGTGCACCGGATCTGTCAACGCCACGGGCAAGCGAAAGGGTTGCGGACGGCGCCACCAGACTGATTGAACCTGATCAAGATCCAGTCTTCCGTATCCCGGGCGGTCTAGATAGAAATGATGTTTGCCCGCACAAAATACCATAGATAAAGTCAGTTGTTGTGGGAATTCTGCCAAATCAAGCAGCTCAACACAGCATTTGTGAGCGGTGAGCGACGATACCACGGCATTAACATGGTCGTCAATCAAGCTCGATATGATCATTACAGTCATTATGGCGACCTCACAGAGACTGGTTGCCGAACGCAACGACTGTCTTACGTCTATCCGCTGTCAAAGCCAAACAATCTAGCCTGTTTACCCGATCATCTGGGACGACTTAGTCCGAAATGGGATGCTTAAACGGGTCGTACGGCGGGGGCTTCCAGTGATCCAAAGCTTTACGAACATAACGCACGTCGGGGCCTGCCAGGATAAATGGGGAAGGCGCTGCGGGCACGGAGGCGCCCCAAGGCGGCACAGGGGAAAATGATGGATAATGTGCACCAAAAGCAGGTCCCACATCCCACCAAGCACCCCATGCCTTGTGCTGGAAGCTCGGTGTTAGTGCCTTTAGAGAGGCGCGTTCCTCGTCGGACATTTTCGCTGGATCCAGCTCAATCTCGACTATCACTTGACCAACGGACGAAGCGATGACCTTGTGACTCCTACACGTGGAGCGACTTAGAGTGATCGGCCGTCCATCAGCCCCGATAATGGCGAACTTGGTCTTGTCAGGTGTGCGTGCCAAAATGCCGGTGATGGTCGAACGATCAGAGCTAGGTGCCTCCGGTGCCTTATCAAGCAGAGCATCCAACTCGTCGCATGAAGTCGTCATTCTCGCTCTCCTGTCATTCCGTCAACGCTGTTAGGATAGGCTTGCACTGCAATTTGGGAAGTCAGCCGCATACGACCGGTTTTTCCGCCTCACCGCAGCTTGTTGTCAGACTTCGAAATTTGAAGTGTTCAGATCTGCGCCGAAGATGCAATGAACAACCGACTCGTCCTGCTCCTGCGAGATGATTGAAGTTCCGGGGCCGGTGTTCATGCTTATCGGATCGGCATTATCAGCACCAGCGAAGTTTATTTGCCCAGTAGCAGAATCGTACCCGGTCTTTACCTCCGCTGAACTGATGTTAACGATGCCATAGTCAGCGAGAGGCAGAGGCGTCGTTGCTCCGTCGATAATCTGAGATGGACGTTCCACTATCCACTCGACTGAATCTCCCGTCATGACAGTGCCGTCGTTCGGCTTGGTTATTGGAATTGACGCAACAATTCCTGAATCCAAATTCATGAAGGCTGCGAGCCCTGACGCACCTCCAATCCAACGCAGGAACAGCGCCACAGAGTCGCCTGGATTGATCGGAAACTGCTGCGCTGGCACCGTTTGCTCAGGCTGCATTGCGACATTCGTGAACCACTCCGTCCACGCATAGCAGTTTCTTGTGATGTTACCTGCGGCATCGACAGTAACGTCCTGTTCAGTTCCTGCTTGCAATAGGGGCGTGTCGGTGAAGCCGCCGAACCCAAGCCAGATCGAGGAGTAATAAGTTCCCGGCCCAGCACCAGGGGCTGGCTGAACGAGTGGCACGGTCCACGTGGCCCACGCCTCCCCGTACGGACCTCCGGTCGTGTAAACTTTCCCGCTCCAATTATCGCTGGTGTACCCAGTGCTTCCCGGTAAAATGCGGCGACCATAGTTTGGTCCATGGTAATGTCTCGGATTGGGGGTTAGCTCGGGCACAATATGCGAGCGGAAGCGCTGCGCTGCCAGGAGCCACAGCCTCGATGCTTTGCGTGACTTGAAAGGACTTGGTCTTGGTGGAAGCCCATGCTGCACCAGTTCGGCGTTGGAAAGTTTGGCCGGTAGCTCCTCTTTCGAGAGAGGTCGGAAAGAGCTGGGAAACTTCAGTTCCCGTTCGAGTTGTGTCATTGTACTCCCCATTCATCGGCGTTTGCTTGCAGTTAGCCCTACATGTAGCAGCAGCGCCTCGTACGTTTGTAGGAGGTCCGGTTCCTGATGATAGCTACGCCGTCCCAGTCATCCGGGGGCACGATCAGCTACACCGACTGCCGGGCGTAGAGCGTCGGCCAGGGGGTTTGCCGCAGCCGGAAAGACCCAAACGATCCAATGCCGTCTCATGGATCTGGCTCATGAACGCGACGGCGCCGCGACTGTGCATAGCTCCGCCACAATATCTTGACGCGAGCCTCGGGGCCTCCTACGATGATAGGAAATTAGCCCTTGCCTAGATATTTACTCGTTGGGGCGAAGCGGTTTCTAATCGTCATGGACCGCTCCGGCGGCCTGCATCAGCATCCGCACCAATTCCGCCTGCCGCCGCGTGCCCGTCTTGTCGAACACGGCGGTCAGATAGGTCCGTGCTGTCGTCGGCGAAATGCCCAGGCGCCGCGCCGCGACCTTCAGCCCCTTGCCGTCCAGAACCTCCAGCGCCAGCGCCGCCTCCCTCCGCGTCAGGCCAAAGCCTGCGCGCAGGCTCGCTGTGGTTGGGTTGCTGTTCCGCTCGGGGTCGGTGACAAAAAGCATTGCGGCGGGATGCCGCGGCGCCAGCCAGTTCGTCTCGGCCCGCAATGGGATGACCAGAACGGTCAGCGGCGCGCGCTCTTCGCCGCGCGAGAGCCGCAACCGCCCGCCCGAGCCGTCCTCGCCATTGGCAATCCGCCCCGCCGCACCGGCGACCAGTTTGTGCAACGCCGTGCTCTCGGACTGCCGGTTGGCGCGCAACACGCCATCGGCGCAGCGGTGCAGGCCAATCCGGTCGGCCAAGACCTCCTCGCCGGCGCGGTTGGCAAACAGCACGCGGCAGGCCGCATCGACCAGCAGCGACGCTTGGCGCAGCCGGTCCAGCATCTCAGCGGAAGCCATACGCGCCATTTCCGCTTCGGTGAGACGCTTATTGAGTTGCACCGCACGTTGGACGTGCGGGACCAGCCCCGCTAGCAGCTCCGCATCTGCTTGGTCGAAAATTCCCATGTGGGTGGGCCGCCAGACTGCAAATGCCGCCCAGTGAGAACCGTCGTTCATGAGCGCAGCCCCGAGCCTTTCCTCCATCCCCAGTGGCGCAAAAAACTCGTTGTAGATTGCCGTCCGGACAAATTCGGTCTTGGGCACAAGATCGTGTATCGACAGCACCTCACCGACAGGCTTGCTCAGGCCCGCCGCAATCAGCGGGTTATGATGCACCCAGTGATCGTCGTAGCCGCGTGCTGCCTCAGGTGGAACGCGAGGTGCAATATTGGTAGCCAGGCGAGCCTTAACGTCAAATGTGCTCACCTGGGCAATCCGCGCACCAATTAGATCGGCCAGACGATCCATCACAAGTGGCCAAACCTTCGAGTCCACAGCGGCTTCGTAAATCAGCCCGATTAGTTCGGCACGTTCGTCGGGGTAACGCATCGATCCCTCCGAACCGTATGCGCGGAGGCGACGACCGCGCAAAACACCTTCGCGTTGGCCACACTTCGTGCAACCAAGCCTCGTAAATGCGGTGTGTGCGGTCCCCGAAGGGGGTCGCTGCGTTGCAGCGCCTTAGAAACAGAACATCACATCCGGAACCGTCCGGCAACCAAATTCTAGCTCGACCCGCGACGCCTCACATCTCGTTAATTTCTATATGATAAAAGTCAATAATGTCCGCAGTACGTCATTCCCATCCCGCCGCAGCCGCAGAGTTGCCGCCCGAGGCATGGCCGGACATGTTTTCTCGCAACTTGTCTCCAAACATGATCTGGCGCCTTCCAAGCTATGAATCGAGACACGCATGAGACTGGACCGGGACCGTCTCCAGACGAAGCCTGGCGAGGACCTGGCCCGCGAACCCGCTGCTTCGCCTTTCGGAGTGCCTGCCCTCCGGCTGCGATCGTCTCGCCGCTCGATTCAAAGTCTCGCTTGTAGCGAACTGACATGGTCATAAGAAGATGAGGCGCGGGCCAAATGGCGACGACCCGCCCTCCTACCCGGACATTGCCAAGCGGTATCACACGCATGCTGCGGGAGCCGGGTACGGGGTCACCGTCTCGTCACAAACGGCACCGATCCCTCCGGCCTGTTGGCGGTCGAGCCGGCATCGAACTGCCGGATCGGATGACGCACGAACGGGTGCCGCAAGCAGGCTTCCTCGTTCAACTCCAGCCCCAGCCCCGGTTGGTTCGGAATCCTGATCTCGTTGTTGCTGAACTCGAGCGACTCCCGAACGATCTCCCGGCGCCACGGCACATCGACGGCGATTGTCTCGAGAATGCAGATATTCGGGATGGTCGCGGCAAGCTGCAGCGTCATCGCGTTCATCACCGGACCGGTCGGATTGTGCGGCGCCACCGGAAGGAAGCGCGCATGCGCCATGGCGGCGATCTTCTGCGCCTCCAGCATGCCGCCGACATGACCGACATCGGGCTGCAGGATATCGACGGCGCGTTTCTGGATCAGCTCCATGAACCGCTCGGGCTCGAAATAGCGTTCGCCGGTCGCGATCGCGATCGGGCTGTTGGCGCGGACATCGGCCAGCGCGTCGATACTTTCCGGCGGCACGGGTTCCTCCAACCAGCGCGGTTCGAACTTCGCCAGCGCGCGGGCCATCGCAATCGCTGTTGGCACGTTGAGCCGACCGTGCACCTCGACCATCAGGTCGATATCCGGGCCCACCGCAGCCCGCACCGCCTCAACGATCTCGATCGTGCGGTTGCGGGCCGCACGGTCCATCTCCAAATAAGCGGCACCGAACGGATCCCATTTCAGCCCGCGGAACCCCATCTGCACCGCTTCTTTCGCCTTCCGTGCAAAATCCTCGGCCGTCTTCGCGCCGGAGAACCAGCCGTTGCCATAGCACGGCACGACGTCGCGATGCTTTCCGCCGAGCAGCTCATAGACCGGCACCCCAAGCGCCTTGCCTTTGATATCGAGGAGCGCCGCCTCCATGCCGCTCAGTGCGCTGCGAAAGACAACGCCGGTGCGCCAGTAAGAGTTCCGGTGCATCGTGGATACCAGATAATCGGTAGCGAAGGGGTCCTTGCCGATCAGGAACTCGCCGAGTTCTTCGATTGCCGCGACTACGGCCTTTTCGTTCCACTCGACCGTCGATTCGCCGAGTCCCTCATGACCAGCATCGGTCATCAGCTTGACGAAAATGAAGTTCGTGCGGTGCGCATCCACCAGGAACGTCTTGTAGCCGGTGATTTTCATGGTGGTGTCCCTCTCGTCGTCAACGACTCAATTCAGAAAGATCTTCCCCGGGTTCAGAATGCCCCTTGGATCCAGCGCCTGCTTGACCGCGCGCATCACCGCCAGCGCCTCCGGTCCGTGCTCGATCTCCAGGAATTCGCGCTTGCCGACTCCCACGCCATGCTCGCCGCTGCACGAACCCCCGAGCGCGAGCGCTCGGGCCACGATCTTCTTGTCGAGTGCCCAGGCGCGCTCCAGCCCGCCCGGCTCCGGCGGCACCAGGATCACGGTGTGGAAATTGCCGTCGCCGACATGCCCGACGATCGGCGCCGACAGGCCGGACGCAGCAATGTCCTCCTTGGCCCCAAGGATCGCTTCATTCAGCCGCGAGATCGGCACGATCGCATCCGTCGCCAGCCCTTTGTGACCAGGCTTCATCGCCAGGCACGCCCACAGCGCATCGTGACGCGCCTGCCACAGCTTGCTCCGCTCGGCCGCATCAGTGGCCCAGCGGAACCCGCTGGCACCGTAGCCCTGGGCGATCTCCTCGGCCTGCTGCGCCTGCTCGGCGACCGCGGCCGGGGTGCCGTGGAATTCGAAGAACAAGGTCGGCAGCGCTTCCAGCCCATCGAGCTTCGAATAAGCAATGCAGGCCGCCATCTGCACGTCGTCGAGCAGCTCCATCCGGGCCACCGGAATGCCGCACTGCATGACGGCGATCACCGTCTCCACCGCCGCACGCAGGGTAGGGAACTGGCAGGTCGCTGCGGAGGCAGCCTCCGGGATGCCGTGCAGCCGGAGCTGGATCTCGGTGATCACGCCCAGCGTGCCCTCCGAGCCGATGAAGAGGTGCGTGAGGTCATAGCCGGTGGCGGATTTCCGCACCCGCGCGCCGGTGCGGATCAGCCGCCCGTCGGCGAGGGCGACGGTCAGGCCCAGCACGTTCTCGCGGATGGTGCCGTAGCGCACCGCGTTGGTGCCAGAGGCCCGGGTCGCGCACATCCCCCCGAGCGTGCAGTCGGCGGTGCCCGGATCGACCGGGAAGAACAGGCCCTGGTCGCGCAGGTACTCGTTCAGCAGCGGGCGCGTCACCCCGGCTTCCACGCGGCAGTCCATGTCCGCCTGGCTGACCGACAGGATGCGCGTCATGCGCGACAGGTCGAGGCTGATCCCGCCGCGCACCGGGGTAACGTGGCCCTCCAGCGAGGTGCCTGCGCCCCAGGCGATCACCGGCACGTTGTGTGCATGGCAGAGCGCCAGGATGCGGGCGGCTTCGTCAGACGATTCGACGAAGGCGACGGCGTCGGGCAGCACTGGGGGCTGGGTGTCCTGGCCGTGCGAGTGGTGCTCGCGCAGGGCGGCATTGGTGGTGATGCGGTCGCCGAGGCTGTCTCGTGCCGCGGCGATCACTGCATCGACTGGGCGTGGCATGGTGTATGCGTGCTCCGCTGTTCGGCGGGTGCTTGTAATCCCGCGGGGCGCGCTGGCAAAAGCCGAACCGGTTCCGTCTCCGTCGGAGAAGCTGTGTGAGCGAGGCGTCCCCGGATGTCCCGACGCTGTTGACGGCGCGGCTGCGGCTTCGCCGGTTGGCGGAGGGTGACGCACCGGGGCTGCACGAATGCTTCGGCGACCCCGTCGCGATGCAGTTCTGGGATGCGCCGGCCAGTCCCGATATTGCCCAGACCGAACGGCGCATCCGCCAGTCGGTTTCAGCCGACACGATCTGGCATGCCGCCTGGGCAGTGCTGGCGCGTGGCGACGACAGGTTTCTCGGCATGGTCAACTATCACGCACGCCAGCCTTGGAACCACCGGCTGGCGTTGGGATGGACACTGGCGCGCCAGTACTGGGGTGCTGGGCTGATGCATGAGGCGGTGGGCGCGGTGCTTGCCCACTGCTTCGAGACGCTCGATACGCACAGGATCGAGGCGGAGATCGAGCCGGACAACCATCGCTCGCTGCGGCTTGCCGAGCGCGTGGGCTTCGTGCGCGAGGCCTTGCTGCGCGACCGGCTGTTCGTGGTCGGTGAGCCACGCTCCATTCTGATGCATGCGCTGTTCCGGCCGGACTGGCGGGCGGCGGCTGGGCGCCGGCTTGCGCACGAGGGCTGAATATACTATGTGTATCCCCTGTGAGGGAGTGCTCCGCTATGCCCGTCGTTCTACAGAAATGGGGCCACAGCGTCGGGGTCAGGATTCCGAAGCCGATGCTGGAGCAGCTCGGCCTGGGCGAGGGTGCCAAGGTCGATGTCCTCGTCGAGGGTGACCATCTGGTGATCCGCCCGACCCGTCGCGTCACGCTGGCCGAGCTGCTCGCTCAATGCAAGCCGGAGAACCGGCCGGAGCCGATCGATTG
>Ga0335075_10007990_pt1 | contig 16255 bp, 18 predicted proteins | sample Lox_Sample_24_FD_206723 | JGI IMG/M metagenome (GOLD analysis project Ga0335075, IMG submission 206723) | Soil microbial communities from Loxahatchee National Wildlife Refuge, Florida, United States - Lox_Sample_2.4 | ecosystem: Environmental > Terrestrial > Soil > Wetlands | place: USA... | reverse complement strand
GTCGCTGGAATAGCGGGCGTAAGCCGCGCATCGGAGTGTCATTTCGTTCCCTCGCGTTTGCCGATGTCCGACAGCGACAGTACGCTAGGCTTCGAATCGATAGCAAGCGCTTTTCGGCTCGCAGCGCAGACACGCTCCAAATATTCCTGAAGCAAAGCCGGAATGATGACGTTGTCCAGCCAACTTTTCAACGCTGGGTCTAGCGTCGAGCCTGGCTTTGTAGCGGAATTTGCCCGTGCGCGCATCTTGCTTAGGCGAAAGCTGTGCCGGTTAGGGTTCTCGGTCTACGTCGATTCTCTCGGCGCGAATATCCTCTGACGAATGTCGCGCGCCTGCGCCTAGTGCTTCCTGCGCTCTATCGACTGTGTGGCGGGCGTAATACTGAGGATCGGGTTTGTCGTCCGCTCGGAAATCAGCGATCCGCTGCATAACGATTGCGGGATCGTCGCCGCGAGCGAGGGCGCGTTTTGCGTAGGCCCAATCGTGCTCGGACTGGCTCCTGTGCCCCGGCGAGAGTTTGCTTCCGGCTTCACTCTCGAACCGGCGCGGAGTTTCGTGGGAATCTTCCTGAAGCTGGAAGTCACGTGCGTGATGAACGGCGTCAGATTCGTGATGAGCTTGTACGATGAACTCCGCATCATATTTCCTGTTTGCGAAGCCGGGCAGCCGGAGCACTCTGGTGGAGTCAGTTGCTGCGGGATCGCCGCCGAATTGATTGGCCATCGCTCGCAGCATTGCCTCAGCTTCTGCGATAGCTAATCCCTCCACTCGCCAGACCACTTGATGCTTGTCGGGCGATGTGTCGAGGATGAAGTTCGGAGCGGGCACATCGGGTGAGTTTCTGATCGCGTCCAGGGCATTCTCCCCGCCTCGGTCCAAGTCGAGATAAAGATGCCGAATCTCACGGATGTTCTCTTTCGTTCGGCTATTCGCACCGTTCTTGATTGGATTCATGCCAACGAAGATGTCAGCTCCCGCTGCGCTTTCGCTTCGCAGCCAACTCTGGAACTGAGGGCCGGTTATCGTCTCTGCCGTGGCAATTCGCTGCACCGTTCGGCCTGTCCTGCGATTCCGGGTGAGGACCGCCAGTTCATCAGCAGGCTCAAACAGTGAAAGAACGTATTCGGAAGCAGATAACGATTGGGGCGTGAAGTGTTTCTCCGCGTTCATGGGTTCTCTCGCTTCGCAAGGTAAACGGCACCGAAGTCATAGAGGTCCGTGTCGGGATCGTAGCCGTTGATTTCAATGACTTCGGAAATAAATCGGTGACCAGGCCTGCGTTCGATGTGGACCACTACATTGAGAGAGTCGGCGATATTCGTCTTGATGGCGCGGTAAGGCAATTCAACTCCGCTCTGCAGCACACAACTCGTAAATCGTGCGAGTCCCTGCCGCGCCGAGTTCGCATGGATCGTGGAGAGGGTTCCCGAATGGCCGGTATTAAGAAGTTGCAGGAGATCGAACGCCTCGCCGCCGCGAATCTCACCAAGGATCAGGCGGTCTGGTCGATGCCGAAGGGAGGCTTTGAGGAGGTCGCGGATCGGCACTGCCGGTATACCATTTTGCGCCTGGCGAGCTTCGAACCGGACCAGATCCGACTGCGACATCTGAATCTCCGCCGTATCCTCGATCAGCAGGATTCGTTCGTCCTCGGGGATGAATCTTCCCAAAATATTCAGTAATGTTGTTTTGCCCGTTCCCGTGCCGCCACTAATGAGAATGTTCTTGCGGCTGAGAATGTAATCTTCGAGCCGATTCGCAAGAGGCCGGTCGAGCATTCCCGAGCGGATGAGGTCCTCCATTTCGAAGCGCCGGGCCGTGAACTTGCGGATGGTGAGTGTGACTCCCCGCAAACTACACGGCGGGATGACAGCGGCAACACGGCTGCCGTCCGGGAGCCGTGAGTCCAAGATGGGTTTTGCTTCGGAGATGTCATCGCCCAAACGCCTTGCGATATTCTTCACGGCGACCATGAGGGATTTCTCCCCGAGGGAAACGCCTTTGACTTGCTCCAGGAAGCCGCCCTTCTCGATAAATACCTCGTCGGGTCCGTTGACCATAACTTCGCTGATCGACTCGTCGAGAATCAGGTGTTCGATAGGCTTCAAGAACGGCAGGATCATTTCGAATCCACTTACTCCGGCTGTTCCATTCCCGGTTGTCATAGCTGTCCATCCGCAAGCTGTCGGAAATACGATTTGTTCGGATCGTTGTAATAGGGCTTGAGGTAACAAAACATCGGCGGCATCGGGTTAAAGCCGTCGTAGGCAACGGTGACCGATTGCGCGTTCCGCAATTCGGTGAATGTCTTCACATCGAAGCGGTAATCGCTCTGCGTGTTGTAACTCTTCGAGGCGGTGATGTTGGCCTTGTGCGACACGGCTTTCCCGGTCAGCAAACTCACGCGGGCATCATGGCCGCTCTCCGAGAGGTTATAGCTGACCTTGAGTTGATCTTCGCGCCCGCAAAGCTCGCTGGCTGTCTTTGCGGAAAAATCATCTGATAACGCGAGAAAAATCTTCGTCCGAAAGGTCTGTAAGAGTGTTCGCCAGGAGTCGCCTGGCAGAGCGGATTTGAGCGAACTGATGCTCTGCGTAGCGATAATCGAGATGCACTTGGGCTGACGCGCTAGACTGAAGAACTTTTCGTCGCCTGTGGGGTCGTTCTCGCCCACGGTGGCAAAGTGCTGATATTCATCGCAGAGGAACAGAACCTGCCGGAAGTGCCGCTCGGGATGCGCTTCAATTTCGGGTATTCGATTCAGAGTGGCTCGTTCGAAATCGAGCTTCATCATTACGCCCAGAGCCTTGGCCAGCCCGGGGTTCATACTGACCGGGAAATGGAGGGCGCAGACCTTCCCGTTCTCGATCAACCAGGAGAAAGAAGGCAAAGGCTTACCAAGCTGTTGAGTCACGTTCTTGGCTGGGTCATAGCACTCTTTCTTCGGGCAGAAAACTCTCTTTACCTTTGGGTTGTCGTCAAAGAGCGAAAGGAATACGGAAACACCCTCGACAATCGACGTTCGCAGCTTCGGTTCAATGCGTTTCCAATCGTCCTCAAACCATCGCTTCACCGCTTCGAGTTGTTCGAGCTTTTCGGGCTCGGCTTGGGAAGGATCAAGCACGCTTCGAGACTCGAAGCCAATGCCCTTGCTTTGCAGGGTCTGCCGAAGCTCTGGCGTTGCAGGCGCGAGGTAGCGGTCTTCCTTCGCGTCGTGAACGAATCCCAGGCCGGCCACGTCCGCCGCCCTCTGGCCGTACACATCGGGTTTGATGGCGACAGAGTGGCGGCCCATAACGATGTCTTCAGCCTGGTGAATCCGCTCTTCGAGAACAGACGGTGAGATCGCGCACTGGTAGACATCGAACAGAGTCACGTAGTCGTAAGCGACCTTATGAAGAAGGATGATGAACTTGACCAGATTCGTGTATGCCTGCTGCCAGAATGGCTCCTTGCCCTTGCCAAACAAATTGTTCAGAAGCGACGCGATGCTGAACGCCAGGGCGTATGCGTCGAGATCGTTGTGAAGCGGGTTGTAACGGTATTCGGAATCGAGGCTGATTTCGATGTAGTCTTCGTCACGTCCGTGCCTGTCGAGGATGCCCTTTACCTTGCGGCAGAAGTCGCCTTTGACTTCGAGAATCAAGCCGCCAATCCGCTTGTGTTCGTCACTCGCTTTGTAAGCCAAAACCTGTTCGGCAAAGGGGTACATGCAGCAGCTGGTTTTGCCGCTCCCCACCGCGCCGAAGATGGCGATCCCGGTGAACAGACCGCGCTCGGGAATCGCGAGCCATCGCGGAGTCTCAGACGGTCCTGGTCTGCGTGGGTTATGAACCTCGCCGACCATGACATAAAGGCTGTCCCGCTGCTCGGGGGTAATGTACTTCGGCAGGTGTCCAGGCGAGATGTGATGGCGCACTTTGAGCGTGAAAATGTAGAGCCCCGAAAGCACGGTCGAGAAGAGCAGGAACGGCGTAGTGAACAGGAACAGGCTGTAGAGGTACTCGAAACTGAGAAAGGCGCGCGGGGCGCGGATGGCTGTTACGCGCAGGAAAATCTGGTCGGATGGAAATGGGTGCGTGTAATAGAGGACGGCTCCGGTGCCCATCGCCAGCAGAGCGGAGACGAAGCCGCGCGAGTGGAGAACGCGCTGCATCATGCCTTCGTTCTCCCTTCTGTGGCCTGCGGCCTGTCCGAACCGCTGCGGCGCTGGTCCCGCCACTTGCGGTAGTCCTGGTCGCGCCAGAGGACCTTCTTCAGTGCGGCGTTGATGACGTGATCGGGGCTGCTTTCGATGAACCGCGCATAGTCTTCGACCAACTCGTTCACGGGTTCTTCGAGACGAACTTCACGGGTTTGGATCGCCGGTGCTCTCTTAATGATCGACATCTTTTCCTCCTAAGGTCGTTCGGGGTTTAGCTCTTTGCTCTCACCGTGGAAAAAACGCGGACAACGTCATCTGTGCCGAAGGGCGGGAGCGACCCACAATGCGCTTGGGCGGCTGAAAGCCGAAAAAGCGGGGTCGCTCCCGCCCGATTGTGCGTTTTTTCCACGGTGGCTTTGCTTTTCATGGTCTTTCCACCTGAGTCTGGACAAAGGGGTTCTGTTTCTCGGGCGGTGCGGAAACTGGTGAAGACCGCGTTGTAGGTTCGATTTCTGCGTTCTGCACCCTCGATTCGGCGGTTTCAGTGCCCGCCGGAGCGATTCGCGGAAGGATTTGCGCGGCGAAATCGACGGTGTGAGGGCCACCATCACTTCCGAATTCCTGACGGATATTGACTTCTGTCAGTCGCCCCGCCTTCCAGGCGCGATAGAGATTCTCGAAACGGTTCCCTTGGAAACGCGTTTTCGCGTTGTTACGGAAGACCAGGTCGGCTTCACTCAGCGTGCCGTACTGCTTCAGGTCCCAAGCCTTGCGGATTTGGAAGTACCGAACGATGTCCGCCGACGAGTCGGACTGAAGTGGAATCGTGACCAGCGAATCGAACAGTTCTTTAGCCGCCTGAAAGTGCGAATCCACGCGCGCCAGATAGAGAAACCGGAACGCGGACAACTGCCGGAAGAGCGGCATGTAGGCTTTGAGGTGATGAATGAATTCGGCCATGCATGCCTCGCTGCCCTGCAGGAAGGTGAACGTCACCACAGGCGAGGCGAGAGTCTCATCACCCAGAAACATCGGAAACTTGTCCACGAAATAGCGGGTTGTGGGCTGTGAATTGCGGCTCCCCTGATAGGCTTTGGTGGGCAGGAAATGGCTTGGAACTTTCAGTTGCTCGGTGAAGAACCTGACCTTTTCAGGCTCGGTTTCAAGATAGTGAGACTCCTGATTCGCTAGCACAAAATCGAGCATGGCGAGGCGCTGGCGGATGAATTCGATCTCATGCTGGCGGCGATTACGGAGGTTCTCGCGTCCGATCTGCCGGTAGAGCCTGCGGGAGAAGAGGTGGTAGATCACGCCGCTCTTCGGAAAGCATTCGGTCCGGGCATGTTTCTGCGCATGGAGTTTGGCCCAGAACAGGGTCGTCCGCTTGCCCCAATGAGCGCCGGTAAATCCGAGGAATTGGCGCGCGGCAAAGTAGCCGGAATGCGTGGCGACGAGATACAGGAAACGCGCTTCGGGCTCGGTATAACCGAGGGCTTTCAAGGCATCGAGATGAGAGGGCGAGATGGTCATAGCGAAAGAATCCCTGCGGTGAGGTCCTCGTCATTCAGAATGCGGCGCAGGCGTGAGGCGTCTTCGGGATGGCTGTAAAGGGAGAATCCGGCTCTAGCTTTTGCCGCTAATCCCTGCGGGCGGTAATGCCGCGTCGCCAACTCCGCATCTACACGGTCTAGCTCGCCTTGGGCGTTCTCATACTCGATGCGAAGGTCGGGTAGTTGAACCTTTCCGTTGACCACCGGGAGGTGGTGCTGTTCTGCTACCGCTTGCTTAATCTCGGGATCGTCTTTTTGAGGGCCAAGAGCTTCTAAATCGCGGTTCAGATCGCGCTTAAGTTCGTAATCGAGGATGACGCGAAGCGGCCTGCCGCCCGCGTGCTCAATTCGTGCGGCTTCCTTCTGATAGAGCCGATACAGATCCGCATCGTGTTTGGCTTCTTTGGGCTTGCGCAAACTGTGATAAATCTCCTGCTCGTCCGCGATTCGATTCGTGCTGCGGAGGAGCTTCGCTCCTTGCTTCGTTAGCGTGACGATACGAAGCGTCTTTCTACCCGAGATTTCCAGAGTCTTATCGCTCAGCAGCGACTGCTCTTTGAGCCGCCGAATATTCCGTTCCATTCGCGCGCTGTCACCTGCGTAGCCGTATTTGGCAAGATCGTGCGGAGCAACAACGCGGAACCTGCCTATGTCAGAAAGCGTGCGGATTTCGGATTCGCGGAGCAGGTATTCGCGGTCGCGCAAATAATAGGCGCGCGGCGAATCCTCGCGTTCGGGCTGGAGAACCGTGTGCTCGCGTGCTTCCGGCTCTTGGCGGTCAGAAAGCGATGCCTCTCCCGATCCTCTGCCCGATGGGCTGTGCCTCCCTTCGCTCCTGCGATGACCCGGAGTGCGACGAACCACATCGCGCGTGTCCTGGGGATCGTAGGGATAGAAGTCGCGGGACATCTCAGTTCGGCTCCTCGTCGTCGGTGGGTGCGGGCATCTCGATCTGCCCAACCTTGAACTGCCTGTCGAGGTGGGAGAGTTTGCGGCCCGTATCTTTCAAAAAGAATCGGCGGTTGATGGCCAGGAACGCGGCAAAAACGTTTAGGAAAAGCACGGCTGCCGCGATGAGAAGCACACTGCCATAGGCATGGAGAATGACCGCTTTGTACGAGGCCATGAACTTCAATTGGTCCATCAGCCAGAAGCCGTAAGCGAGCAGCACGGCAATAGTCAGAAGCAATGCGTTTGCGATCATGTGTGTTCCTCTATCGAAGGCGAGAGCGGAGGCATTTTTGTGAAAGCATCCGGTGGAAAGATGTCCACGACGCTCGCTCCCAGCGCCTGTGCGATTGCGTACGCGTGGGCGAGACTAGGTTTCCACGTGCCTTTTTCAATGGCATGAATGGTCCCCAGGGATACGCCGACACATTCCGCCAGTTGTCTTTGGGACCAGTGCTTGGAGGTTCGTAAGGAATGGACGAGATTCTGACGGAGAGGATGTGTCTTGTCCGCAGCAAAGTCGATATCTTCATCGATCTCGTGAGCCTCGGCGGGCGGCAGAATTTCCGGTTCATGAGGGAATACGTCGTCGATCCTTTTTCCAAAGGCATCGGCGAGCCGATAAGCGAGCTCCAGACTCGGATCACGCCTCCAGTGCTCGAACAGGCTGATCATGAGGCGACTGATACCGACGCGGTTGGCAAGAGCTTGCTGTGTCCAGCCTCTTTCGCTACGCAAAAAGCGAATCCTATTTTTCATTGAATGCCTCGTCCTCCCGGAAGTAGGTGATGGTGAGTCCGAGCGGGTTAACGGGAATCAATTCATTCGGGACTTTGCTGCGGAAAATGAAAACGAAATCGGCGGTGTAGAGATCTCGCTTAAGCTCGCTATGGTCTACGGGCGAGTAATACACCATATCGAAGTCCACACGGGCGCGATACGGAGGGTTCTCGAAGCCTTCAAGGGCAACGTTCTTAACGTCAATGTCGATCTCGGGCGCGGAAGAGTTCGCAAGGAAAGTCTTTATGATCGCGCCTTTCTTGTAGGCGTCGAAAACGCTATTCGCCAGGCCGCTGTCGAGGAAGTAGAGCGACTTCGAGAAATCGTCCTGAATCGTGTAGCGATTGCGGCGGTAGTAGAGCGTGCAGAATTGCGTCAGAAAGTAGCGCACCTCGGCGTCCTGGGGCTTGTAATCGAAGGTGTGATAGTCGAGCGCCTCGGCCCTTCCCAACTGGTCAATGCGGATCACCAGTGGCCTGAAATTCTGAAACGTCCGAATCGTTTTTAGGTCCACCAACGCGAGGCCGATGGCCACAAGGGAGAGGAGCACCAACGCAATCTTGAGATAGGTGTTGGTCACCATAGGATCACCGTACTGTTCGAGATAGAGTCGCTTGGCGTTTTCGAAGCTCGTATCGTTGTTCATCCGAACACCTTTTCGAGAATGGCGGCAGAGGACGTTCCCGATGTACCGCTGAAGATGTGGTTGGTAAGCGCCGGAATCTTGAGCAGCGCATAGATCGCCGCCAGGAAGGTGATGAAAAGGACGGGAAAAGCTTCCATGAGTTGAACCACGGAAATCGTGCCTGTCGGCTCCAGATCGAGGATGCCGAGAATGAGGTTCCCAATGATGTAAACGACGGCTGCGGCAATCACCTGGTAGAAGGCGTACTGGATGAATGCCTTGAACCATCCCCAGAAGAGCCATTCGAGCTTCGGAACGATAAAGAACGGCACAAAAATGGGACCTACCAGAACGCACACTGCCGTGGCAATGAATCCATAAGCGATAACGACAATCGCGATGGCCTGCGCCGCCGCGAGAAGGATCGTTATGACTACGTATTCCGCTGTTCCAAGGATGTCGCCGAAGGTTGGAGAATTCATGCGCACTTCGAAGTCTGCAATTCGCTCTTCGACGGTTTGCAATTCGGTCTGATTGATCTTGGTCGAAAGGAACTGCGATTCGTCCGTAATGAGGTTGTGAAAACTCCTGCCGATGCCAGGGATCGGAGTGCTGTAGTAATTCACCATCCCAAACCCAAAGCTGATCGTAAGAAGGAGAGCCGCGAAATTATCGAAGTGGAGGAAGTGCCTTCCACTAGCAGCGGACAGTGCGGATTTCACGCCGTACCAGACGACCAGGATCGTCGCAAACATGCGAAACAGGTTCTGGCCCATCGCGTCGAAGAAGCCGAGGTTCTGAGTGAGGAGATTGTTGATCGCCTGAAAGATGAACTGAAGGTAATCGGTCTGCATGGCTGCGGCTCCTCCGGCGCGGTTGGGTATTTCGATCTAGGGCATCTGGAAACTCTGAATCGAACTGGTGAGCGTGCCGGTGACCTGGGTCATGTTGCCGGCGAGGTTCGCCCGCCGCTCGATGTCGGCGTTTATGGAGTTGGTGGTGCCTTCACGCTGCTGTTTAGCGAGGATGGTCTGTTCCTCAAGCAGCGAGGCCAGGAGCTTGTTTGAGTCCTGAAGCGTACGCAGTGTCAAAACGCCTGCGGCATTGATCTTGTTCAGTACGCCAACTTCGGTGTTCAGATCCGGGTCGGACGAAAAGGAATCCTGTTCGAGGTTGTTGATTTGGGTCTGGATATCCTGAGAGTCGCCGCGAATCGAGCCAATCGTCTCCATCGCAGTGGTGTTTGCGCCATCGGAGAGTTCGACCGAGGCGTATTGGGACTGCACGCGATTGAGTTCGTCAGGTGTCATTCCGCCGAGCTGCGCGGAACTGTATGGAAGTAAGCCGGTCGTTGCCTGCTGATAGCCGCTTGTGACAGTCGGTACGGCTCCCGAATTGATCCCGCTGATCCAGCCCCCGGTGTTGCCGTAGGTGTTTGGTGCGGTGGCATAGCGCCACTGCGAGAAAAGTGCCTGATAACGAGCAGGCATGTTCTGAAGGTTTTTGGACATTTGAAGCGCTAGGTTGTAGGCAGTGACAAGCTGTGTGTAGCTGTTCTTTAGCTGAACGAGTTGCTGTTCGAGTTCGGCATAACGCAGCAAAGCGTTGGCGTAGTTCGTGGGGTCGTAGACGATCCCGAAACCGAACTGAGCCGAAGCGGTGCCAACGCACAAACCTGCTATTAACAAGAGACCGATGACTTTCTTTTTCATGGAGACTCCATCCTTTCTCGCTTTCATAGGTTCGAAGGCAGTTGGTGATTGTTGTAATCGGGCAGTGCCAGATCGCCCGAGAGATAGACTTTTACGCGATGACCCTCGCGGATCGTCACGGTTGGGAGAATGTTCAGGAAGCGGTCGAGAATCTGCTCCGAGGACTGGGCCATGCTGGAAGCGAACTGCTGGCGCATCAAGTCGCCGCCGGATTCGTTGAACGCGCTGCCTGTGCCTGTTTCGGCGACGGCTCCGAGAGCGCCGATGGCGAGGGATGTGCCAAAGATGCGCAGATAGTGGTTGTTTACCTTGTCGCGCAGGCCGGTATCGCCGATCTGGTCGAGTCCCTGGAACTGATCGAGGCTGACGGAAAAGCCGTCCGGCATGATCAGCCGGTGGAAGGCGACGGCAAGGCGTGTTTGTCCGAGGGCCTCAACCTTCTTCGCCTCTCCGAGAATCTTCGTTCCCGCTGGAATCAAAAGATGCTGGCGGTCGTGCGAATACACATCATCGCTGAGCAGGCATTCGACCGGGCCGACGAACGATCCGTCGAGCCGGTTCATAAGAACACCTTCGAGGACGGTTCCTTCGAAGACGATGTAGGTTTGCCCCGCCGCCACGCCCGTTGTGCCGGACGGCGTGGCGGCAGGCTTGCTCACCTCCTTGGTGTCGTGGTCGGCCTCGGTCTTGCGTTGAACGGAATCGTTCGTCGCAACAGGAGGCGGGACGCTGGACTGGGGAGGGGCCGGGACTTGTGTCGGGATGGGCGGCTGCATCTGTTTCAGCAGTTGAGCGATCTGAGCGGTTGAATCGAGACCATTGCCGGAGGCCGTGGGCGTGGAAGGGTTTGGATTCGGCCCAACTGTACCGGCGTCCTGCTCGGACGGAACCGGATTCTTGCGATAGCTGAGGGCTACGTTCGAGGCAAACAACGAGAGGTATGCGCGCTTCTTCTGTTCGGACTGAATGGGGTCTTCGCTACGCGCGGGTGTACCATCGGACTCGCCCGGTTGGGTGGTTTGTGTATTAGAAGGTGCGCTGCCTAGCACCTTAGTCTGCTCGGCGAGCGCATTCTGCGCGACTAGTTCTTGTCTCTGCAATTCCGCAATGTGGTTTTGTAGCTCGTTGATTTCGGTCTGATTCACCTGCATGGCTGCGGCTGGCTGAGTGACCGGAGTATTCGACTTGGCCTGGGCTTGCGGCTTTTTCGGACTAGTCAGCCACATAATGACCACCATCAAGACGGCCAGACCAATGATCAGCCACGACTGAACGTGTTTGGGCAGTAAGCCAGGCGGCTTTGGGGCTTTCTCTTCAATGGGTTCGTTCATTGTTTCGGCCCCTCTGTGAGTTGCGGCGCACCGTGCCGCGCAAATGAGAGCTTCTTTTTGCCGATCGCGAGATAACCGTTGTCCAGAATCTTCGGGATGACGTACGTTCCATTTTCAAATTGAAAATTGATGAGGTTGGGCTTGCCGTCCTTGAGTTCGTAAAGGGTAGGCTTCTCTCTTGCGGAGCACTGGATATAGGTAAAGGCGTCGTCGTGATAAATGGCCGTCACGAGGAACGGGAGTTTCGAGCCTTTCTTGTCGATTTGATAGTCGAAGCGCAGTTGCTCTGGATATTCGTAGCGGAATTTCTCGATCTGCTCTTTGGCCTGCGTCTTCGCTGTTGTGATTTCAGTGTTTGCTTGTTCGCGGACTGCTTGTATTTCCTTCCGATACGCGTCGGCTTCACTGGCCGGGACATAGTTTTGAAAAAGAGCCTGTCCGCCGATGCTGGACTGATCTTTCGGTTCGATGAAAATCTTCAGGTCAGGCTGGGCGTTCGCTTCGTTGCTGATTTCGGTCAGCAGAAATGAATAGACGTGACCACTCGCGGTAATGAGATTCAGGTCGGTGCTGATGCCGACCTGCGCGGGATGGATGAAGCAGAGGTTGTGGACGCCGTTGACGATCCAGAAGTCCTTGTCGCCGGTGGTGAAATCGAGAATCTCCTCCCCTTCTGGGAGCACGATCAATGTGGAGAACCGGACTTTGGCCCGGACTGACACAATGTCGTTTTGCGAATACTTCACGACACGCGCGCCTGCCGTGTCGGCGAAAAGCGGCAACGCCGACCAGCACGTAACACAAAGTAGGGCAAGGAGCGCGGCTGTTTTGCGCGAGCAAACCGATGGGACGCGGAACGCGATTTTCATTTCGTTTCTCCTTCATCGAAAGAATCTCTGGGGGATTGGGTCTTGATGGGCCTAACGCTGGAATCGTGTCGAAATAGAATCAGGACAACCGTGGCGAACAGGACTCCGCTGAGCGTGAGCGCAATTATCGAAAAGAGGGCTGAGGAACTCTGTGAGAGAAGTTCTGGTGGAAGGATGGGTCCCGGAAAGAGCGGATTCATCGCGCGCCTCCTGCCAGGGCTTCGAGGCCCTTCTCAAAGCCGTACTTCTCGAACGCTTCCTTGCGTTTGCGGTTGTCGTAGGGATCGTTGGTGTAGAGCCAGTAGCTCTTGGGATCGACCGCGAGATTGGCGACTTTTGCCAGTTCCGGCGTCTTGATTAGAAATTGTTGTTTCGGGATGAGTCCCGCGATCAGCTCGACTTCGTTTTCGTTCAGGTGGAATTGTCGTCTGTACAGATCCCGGTCCATATCGGGATTGGCGAGGAAAATCTTCGTCGCACAGCTTTCGATGATTACGTCGAGGATGTCGGAACGTCGTAGCTCATCGAGCGATTGCGTCGAGAGCACCATCGCTGCGTTGTGCTTGCGCCAGGTCTTGAGCGCTTCGACCACATAACGCTGAATGCTCGGGTTCTTCAGGAATACCCATGCCTCGTCAATGAAGAATGCCTTGAAAGCGGAGCCGATCTCCCTATCTGCGATGACGGCGTTGGCCCGATGCAGAATGTAGAAGAGCAATGGCTCCAGCAGTTCGGGATATTGGCTCATCTTCTGGAAGTCGAAGCACTGGAACCGAGAGAAGGAAATCGTGTCTTCGGTATTGTCGAAGAGGAATCCGAACTGGCCGCCCCGCGTCCACTTCGCCAGCCTCTCGGCCATGCCGTGGCCGAGAATGTTTGAGAGGACGCTCAGCGTGCGTAGGGCCGGATCAACAGCGTAAAGATTCTCGATCTGATGGTAGAGGTCGCGTTCCGTTGCTGGATCAAGGTCTCCGGCCGCCGAGCCTTGCATCAGCACCTTCAGGAATAGCGCCAGGAAATCGAGGTTTTCTTTGGTGGGCGCGAGCGAGAACGGATTGATCTTGAAACTCTGCGATTCGAGGCCCACCTGCAAGTAGGAACCGCCGAACAGATGAGTAAGACTCTCGAAGCTCCCGCCCAGGTCGAAGATGAATGTGTAGGGGGTGTACTTCTGGAGATTCGTAATCAGGAAATTCAGTAGGAATGATTTCCCTGCGCCAGTGCGCCCGAGAATCATCGTATGGGCTACGTCGCGATAATGGAGATTGAGGAAGTACGGAGTGTGGTGGTTGGTTTCAAGGACCGCTAAATACTCTTGCCGAAGTTGCCGATTGCGAGGCTCGCCACAGTGAAGGGTGAACAGAAACGAGAAATCGGCGTAGTTCGTGTTCAGCACGTACAGGTAACGGAGATTGAACGCGTAGTTGCCCGAAACGGCTGCCAGAAACGCATTCAGTAGGTTGTATTTCTCTTCGTAAAGCTGGGCGTCGTAAACGCTGAACACTTTGTAGAACTCCGCACAAGCCCGGTCCACCTTGGCTAAGTCGAGGTCGTAGATCACGACGGTTAGCGAGAACTGCCCGAAGTAGTTCCCTTGAAGCTCGATCTGCTGGACGGCATCACCGAGTTCGCGGACTTGGGATTCTTTGGAGTCGTCGGTCAGGACATCTCGCTGCGGGGCATCGTTGAGATTGACCTGGCTGAAAAACGAATGCTTCGTATTGTGGAAATGGCGGCGTTTGGCTTGGATCAGCCGTCGAGACTTGCCGGAATCTTCCTTCTTCCATTCGGTGACGACGTAATAGTTCGCTCCGACTTCGAGCAGGCGCTGCAGAATGAGCGGGAAACTCTGCGCGGATGGTTCCTTCAGCGTGAGAACCTTGACGTAATAATCGTCCAGGCGCAGATGCCCACGGTGACATTCGAGATGCGACTCACAAACGTAGTAATCGAGGAAAGTGTCGTGCTTGAGCTTTGCCTGTTCGAGTTTCAGCGGATCGAAATTCAGAGTTCTTTTCAGGACGCGAAAGGCTTCCTGTTTATCGAGCAGATGAATAGGCAGGAAATCGCTTACCTGCAAGATGAAGCTTTCAATCTTCTGGAGAAGCGCCGCCTGGGCTTTGCCTATCTCAGCGGCCATCAGCACAACCTGCTTTTTGGTCGAGAGGCTTCCTATCAGCTTGCCAAGTGTTCTGCCTCGGTGTGTTGGGAATTCCTGAAGTACGTTGCTCAACCGTCGTGAGGGTCGAAATCCTTCGTACAAGACGACGTAATAGATGGAAAGCGAAAAGAGTGTGTCAGCCTTGCGCGCCAGATAAGCGATCCGGTTCTGAATGGCCGCGTCCACGACCGGATTGCCGTAGAGTTTGTACGGGATCGTTTCGTTGTTGCGTTTGAAGAGGTACTGGTAGACACGATAGCGTTCGTCGAACAGCTTCAGGGCGGATTCGAGGCGCTTGGTGAGACCATCAATCGTGGCCCCATCGAGGCATTCATAATCGACGCCACGCACTTGGAGAATGACGCCAAGGTCGCCGGTCTTGGTGAGGAAGGCATGCTCGTCGATGAAGCCGTACAAATTTACAAGCTCATTGAACGAGCCGGTTTCTTCGTAATTCTTGAAAATGCGCTTCAGCCTAAGCATGACCTTCCCTTCGAATTGAGGCCGGGCTGAACTTTGCGGGATCGTACTGGGTGCGCAGTTTCGGAGCGGTGAGCAGAAAGCGCAGAATTTGCGGATCGGTCTTGGTCGCCCAACGAGCGACCACGTAAAGAAGGGCGAACATCAGAACGCCGCCGAGCAGGCTATCTAGCAGATTGAACGTTCCTGCGCCCACGCACATCGCGAAGAAAAACAGCTTTCGCTCGGCCCCGAGAATCGTGAGGGGCCTTGAGAGCGAACGATGTACGGTGTTAATCCTTCTGGCTTCTGCCATGATCTGCACTCTTTTTAGGAGCCTGGGAACAACCAGGCGAGGAAGTTGACGGCGGCGATAGCCATGCCGACGCCGAATAGCACTCCGGCGAGAACGCGCTTCGAGCCTCCTTCACCGAAAGCGAAAGTGAGGCCGGAAACGACAATCGCGACGAGGGACAGCCCGCGCGCGATGGTGCTGGTGAACGCCGTTTCCAAGACGTTGACCGCGTTCTCCCAGGGAGAATTGCCGGTCTGCGCGAACGCTGGCGCGGCGAGAATCAATCCCGTCGCCGCTACCAGCAGATACTGCGATTGCCGTTTGAACCTGCGTGCTTTTCTCCAGAGCTTTCTCATCTGTGTGTTCCTCTTCGGTTGATCGGGTGGAGCTCTCGCCGGACTATCGGCGTTCACGGAGAGTCGAGGCGAAGGAGAAAAGCGCTTTCTGGCTCGTCTTTGCACACTTGGAGCGGGCGCTCTAACCAGTGGGTTTCTACCTTCGCGCTCGGTTCGTCGTTACCAGCCTTGCGCGATACCTGACGGCGGACCGCTGTTTCCCGGTGCCGTCTGGATCGTGGAGAGTGTGTCCGGCGAGAACTCCCCTCTATCTATACAGAGGCGTTTTTTGAGGAAAAACCAACCGACAAAATGCAACTTTTGTGAACTTTTTACGACTGGGAGGATTTTGCGGAACGGGCTTTGGGCTTGCGATGAGCGCTCTTCACCGGAGCCTTCCCGAGAAAATCGCTGAAGATGTTGTAGCAAGGGGAACATAGGGTGATGTGGTTGAGGGTTTCTTCGCTCATTTGGGCGGGGCGCTCGGCAGCGCGCTTTAGTACGCTGTCGTCGGGACATCCTTGGCGGGCCGGATTGGGAAAGTCTTCGGCAAGATGCCTGTTGCCGATTTCGAGGAAGGCTTTGTCGGATAGCTTCCGTCTCTCTGCGCCCGATTTTCCCTTCGCGCCCGGCACGCGTGAAGCCCTCCTGGAGGGAACGTTCACTTCTGTATTCTCAGAGTTTTTCTGGCGCGGTCAAGGGCTTTACGATAACGGGTCTCTGCCGCGTAAGGCGATATACCGAAGTGTTTGCCGATTTCGTCCCAGGACTGATCCCGAAGCCGGAGCAATATGATCTCTCGCGAGACCTGATCGCACGCGGCCATGATTTCGTTGATGAGTACCGCAGTCTCCGCTCTGCCTTCTTCCGTCGAAGTGGACTGAGTTTTGCCGTAGTCCTGAATCGCCTCTTCGAAACTCATCTCTTTTCGTTTTGCCTTATCGATCAGATGAATGAACGTGCGGAACAGATACGCGCTCATATCCCGCACTCTGGGCGCTCCCGTCCGCTGCTTCTCTTCGATTGCTGCGGATACTGATGCGGCC
>Ga0335075_10007988_pt1 | contig 16256 bp, 14 predicted proteins | sample Lox_Sample_24_FD_206723 | JGI IMG/M metagenome (GOLD analysis project Ga0335075, IMG submission 206723) | Soil microbial communities from Loxahatchee National Wildlife Refuge, Florida, United States - Lox_Sample_2.4 | ecosystem: Environmental > Terrestrial > Soil > Wetlands | place: USA... | reverse complement strand
GCGCTGATCGAGCTGGCCCGCGTGCACGGTTTCGAGTACGCGATCGCGGTCCCGCACAATATCATCGGGCGGCGGCAGAAATTCGATGACCCTTATCGGAATGTGGCGAGCATCATGGCGAACCTGATGCTGCAAGGTCGCCAGCCGTTCATCTATGGCGATGGCGAGCAGCAGCGCTGCTTCAGCCACGTGGACGACTGCCTCACTTCGCTCCTGGCGCTCGGCCTCACCGATCGCGGAGTCGGGCAGGTGGTGAATATCGGCCCCGACGAGGAGTTCGTTTCCGTCAACGCGCTGTTCCGACGGTTGAAAGACATCACCGGCTTCGAAGGCCAGGCGATCCATCTGCGTGACCGCCCGGCCGAGGTGAAGCACGCCTGGTGCAGCAGCGCCAAGGCACGCGACCTGCTGGGGTATCGGACCACGCGCACCCTGGATGACGGCCTGCGCGATGTCGTTGCGCACATCCAGGAAGTCGGGCCGCGACGATTCCGCTATCACCTCGATCTCGAGATCCGAAACGGCCGGACGCCGCGTACCTGGACGGAAAGGCTGATGTGAGCGCGGGAGCGTCGCCGCGCCTCGATCCAGCCTCGCTGCCGCGGCGGATCGCGCTTCAGTATGATCGCGGCGAGATCGTCTGGCAGGCGGGACAACCGCCGCAACTGCTCGAGTACAGCTTCAACGGGCAGGGACTGCGAACCTTCGGTAAGAACCCTGGTTTTCTCGACGATCCACGATTCCAGCGCGCCTATGCGCGGGGTTGGAACAGCGGGCATCGCAAGGCCGCGACGATCGACGATGCGCGCTGGATCGTGCATGTGGCGCTGTGGGCGGCCAGCCAGGCGGTGCGGCTGGAAGGCGATTTCGTCGAATGCGGCGTCGATACCGGATTGCTGTCGCTGGCGATCTGCGAGTGGCTGGATTTCAACGCGACCGACAAGGATTTCTGGCTTTTCGACACGTTTTCGGGAATCCCCGAAGAGCAGATGACGGAAGCGGAACGGAACGGCATCGGAGGCTGGCACAACCGTCATTCCTACAGGGAGTGCCATGCCCAGGCAGTGGCGAATTTCGCCCCTTTCCCCCGCTGTCGGCTGGTGCGCGGCGTGGTGCCCGAATCGCTGGCAGCATTTCCGGCGGACCGGCGCGTCTCTTATCTTTCGATCGACATGAACATTGTCCTGCCGGAGATCGCCGCCATGGCGTTCTTCTGGGAGCGGCTGGTACCAGGTGCGATTGTTCTGCTCGACGATTACGCGTGGGCCACTCACCACGCCCAGAAGATCGCCTTGGATGCATTTGCCGAGGCGCGGCAGGCGATGATCCTGACCCTGCCGACCGGGCAGGGACTCATCATGCGCTGAGCGTGCCCTTCAGGCTGCCTTCAGCGGCGCGGCTTGGGCAAAGAGGCAGGCGGAGCGGGCTCGGACGCGCCGGGAAGGGACGTGGTTGCCTCGCCGCTCGCCGGGGCGGGGGTGACGGGCGTCGGTGGCTGGCTGGCCGCGTAGGCGGCAAGCTGCCGGGCGGTCGGGATGGAGTTGACGATCGTCCCGGCCTCATTGCGGAAGTCGATCACGACGACGCCCTTCTCGGCATTGAGGGCGATCGACGGGACCTGCGGCACGACCGCCGCGAGCGCGGCGCCGACCGGGGGCGTTGGCACCACGGGTGCCTTCGACGGGGCCGGTTGGGCGGGCGGCAGCGGTGAGAGTGGCCGGATCGTTAGATCGCCTGGCATCGCCGATCCCCGGGCCGATCCCCGGGATTGATGATCGCCCGCGGGCGGATCGTTGGGGCCGTGGGCCATCCTGGCGGCGGCGTTTCTGCAAGACCATCATGGCGACGTTAATGGACGGTTAACGGGCAGTTCCTTCAGGCGGCCGTCATCCCGACATTCTGCGGCGCGGTCATGCGCGCCAGAAGGTCCCGGTGTTCCGGTTCACCGGGCGCGAGATGAACCGCCCGTTCGGCTTCCTGCACGGCCGTCTCGAGCCGGCCTTGCCTGCGCAGCACGATGGCCAGCGCATGATGCAGCCAGCCTTCCTTTGGTGCGATGGCGAGGGCCCTGCGCAATGTGGATTCGGCTTCCTCCAGCCGGCCGAGCGCGAGCAGAATATTGGCGCGGTGACCGATCATGTGGACGCGGCCCGGGGCCAGCCTGAGGGCGTTGTCGAGCAGGGCGAGCGCACGGGGCGGATGCCGCGCGGTCTTCGCAAGATTGAAGAAATACTCAGGTGATATCTTCCGTTTTTTCCGGAAGGTACGACGGAAGCTGGCGGCGTCGAAATGCTCGCCGAGCAGTCCGGCGATGAGGTCCTGGAACAGGCCGAGGCTCTGGAGGAATTGCGCCGGATTGTGCCCGGCATAGGGCAATCCGATCTCGAACAGCCGGACGAAACGGCGATAGAGAATGACATGCCTGAGATCGATGCCACGATTGTCATAGATCGCCACCACCTGCGCCCGAACGTTCGTCCAGGAATCGCCGTGGATGAAGCGGATGCGTGCCGCATCCTTCGACCAGCGCGTGTCGAACGGCGGCTGCGTGGGGTCGATGGTGAATTGCGGCGCGATCGTGATCGCCGTTTCCGCGCCGACCGCGCCGGCGAAGCGGATCGCTGCATAGCCGCCCATGGACAGGCCGTAGGTGTAGCAGCGCTCGAAGCTCGGGCGGGCGCGGGCGGCGGCGGCCATGGCCGCGTCCATTTCCGGATACTGGTACCAACTATTGTCGCCGCAGGTGACATGCACCGCGCTGATGCCGCGGCGAATCAGGAAATCCTCCGCGAATCCGGGGCGTTCCTTTTCTGGTGCCTCGTGCCAGCTTGCGAATGTGACGACCAGCCGGTCGACGGCGCCGGATGGGATATACGTCACCTTCAGATTGGCTGATTCGAACAGCGTGATTCGCGGCGACTGGGAGAGCACGGGTCCTTTCCGCAACAACCATGCGAGTCGCAAACGAGCACGTCTCACCGGGTCAATACAAGCCCTTTGCGACAGATGCGAGTCTTGGTGGTGATTGCTGCGCATTTGGCAGGCGCGAATTTTTGCCGGTGCAACGTGCCGGGATGATTCCGCGACACTTCGGAAAGGCAGGTCACAACAACAGCCGGTCGTCTCCATGCAGTGCGACCGCGGGGTGGTTGCAACAAAAAGGTGACAAGCGCGTTGGCAACCGGAGGAACGAGGGTGCAGACAACGCACCATTGTCGAGACATTGACGTTGTGTTGCGGGCAGCTCCGGCAGCGTGCACGCGCGGGGCGGAAACGGCGCCGCGTGCGCTTCGGAGCCAGGGCCGAATCCCGCCCCCACCCGCGGGCCGGCCAACCGCGCCGAGGTGCGCGCGACGGGTCGGGCCGTTCCGGCCCCTCGCCCGCATGGTGCCCCCGCATGGTGCCTCCTCATGGTGCCTTGTCGCGCCGGCGGTATCCGCGCTAAAGCCGCGCGCTCACGCCGCAAATGCCGCGGGCGTGGTGGAACTGGCAGACACGCCAGATTTAGGTTCTGGTGGCGCAAGCCGTGGGGGTTCGAGTCCCTCCGCCCGCAGCGGATCCCCATTTCGGCGAGAAGGATCGACCCGACCATGCAGGTGACCGAAACGCTCTCCGAGGGGCTCAGGCGCGGCTATACCGTGACCGTGCCGGCCGATGATCTCGAGGCTCGCCGGAAATCGAAGCTCGCCGAACTCGGCCGGGGCCTGAAATTGCCGGGCTTCCGGCCGGGCAAGGTGCCTTCGTCGGTCGTGCGCCAGCGCTATGGCGCGGCGGTGATCAGCGAGGTCCTGCAGGAGTCCGTCCAGGAGGCGACCGAAGCGATGCTGACCGAGCGCGGCCTGCGCTTGGCAACGCCGCCGAAAGTGGATGTCGTCGTCGCCGGGCTGGGGCCGACGGAAGCCCGGGACCTTGAATTCAAAGTCGAGCTCGAGGTCCTGCCCGAGATCCGGATGCCCGATTTCTCCACCCTTCACTTCACCCGGCTCACGGCCGAGCCGGATGAAGCGACGATGACCCGCACGCTGGAGCGAATCGCCGCCAGCAGCACCACCCTCGAGCCGATCGCCGAGGCGCGCGGGGCGGTCAAGGGCGAGGTCCTGACGGTGGACTTCGACGGGACGATCGACGGCAAACCCTTCACCGGCGGCAAAGGATCGAAGGTCGAAATCGAAATCGGCGGCGCGTCCCTGGTGCCCAACCTCTCCGAGCAGTTGGAAGGCATGCAGCCGGGTGAGGCGCGGGAAATCAAGGTCACCTATCCGGCTGGCTATCCGGTGGGCGATCTGGCGGGCAAGGAGGCGGCATTCACGGTCACGGCTTCCGCCCTTTCGCGCCGCGTGGTGCCGGCGATCGACGACGAGCTGGCGAAAAAGCTGGGGCTGGAGGGGTTGGAGGCGCTCAAGGAGACCGTGCGCCAGCAGATCCAGGCGGAGTACGACGGGGTGACGCGACTGCGGCTGAAGCGGGCGCTGATGGACGCCCTGGCCGGCCTGGCCGAATTCAACCCGCCGCAATCGCTGGTCGAGGCCGAGTTCGAGGGGATCTGGAAACGGGTCGAGGCGGAACGGGCGGCGGGACGGACGGAGCCGGAGGATCAGGAGAAGGACACCGAGACGCTGAAGGCGGAATACCGCGCGATCGCGGAACGGCGGGTCAAGCTTGCCCTGTTGCTGGCGGAGGTGGGACGGGTCAACGGGATTTCCGTGACCGACGACGAGATGGCCCGCGCGCTGCGGGCGGAAGCCGGGCGCTACCAGGGCCGGGAGTCGGAGGTGATGGACTTCTATCGCCGCAATCCACGCGCGGCAGAGGCGCTGCGGGGGCCGATCCTGGAGGACAAGGTCATCGATTTCGTGCTCGAGCTGGCCGAGGTCACCGAGCAGAAAGTGCCCGTCGAGGAGCTGATGCGGGAGCCGCCCAGCGAGGTCGCCGCCGCCGCGGCCCCGGTGCCTGCGGGGGAGCCCGGGGATGCGGGCGGGGGGCCGATTGCATCGGCGGAGGAGCCGCCTATCTAAAGGCGCCGGGCAGCGGTGGTGTCCCGCTGGACGAGACCGAAAGGGCAGATGATGGGCGAACGCGATGCCTCGGAGATTTACGCCAACACGCTCGTGCCCATGGTGGTCGAGCAGACGGCGCGCGGGGAGCGGGCTTTCGACATCTATTCGCGCCTGCTCAAGGAGCGGATCATCTTCCTGACCGGGGCCGTGTTCGACCAGGTGAGCGCCCTGATCTGCGCCCAGCTTCTTTTCCTGGAGAGCGAGAACCCGAACAAGGACATCGCCTTCTACATCAATAGTCCGGGAGGGGTGGTTTCTTCCGGGCTCGCCGTCTACGACACGATGCAGTACATCCGGAGCCCGGTGAGCACGGTGTGCATCGGCCAGGCCGCCTCGATGGGCAGCCTTCTGCTCTGCGCCGGGGCCAAGGGGAAGCGGTTCGCCCTGCCGAATGCCCGCATCATGGTGCACCAGCCTTCCGGGGGCGCGCAGGGGCAGGCCACGGATATCGAGATTCAGGCTCGGGAAATTCTCACCCTGCGCAAACGGCTGAACGAGATCTACGTCCGTCACACCGGCCAGTCGATCGAGGCGATCGAACGCAGGCTTGAACGCGATACCTACATGTCGGCCGAAGAAGCCCGCGATTTCGGGCTTGTCGATCAGGTGGTCGAGAATCGGCCGGTTCCGATGGAGGTGATGGCGGCGCGCGCGTAAGGGAGGGGGCCGACCGGCCCGTCTCCCTTGTCCGAACCCACCGTCAGACGATAGATTGCAGAGTCCGGTCCCGAACGGGGCGGGGCAGGAGCAGCCATGAGCAAACCCGGCGATTCCAAGAATACGCTGTATTGTTCGTTCTGCGGCAAGTCCCAGCACGAAGTCCGCAAGTTGATCGCTGGGCCGACCGTGTTCATCTGTGATGAATGCGTCGAACTCTGCATGGACATTATTCGTGAAGAGCACAAAACCCATCTCGTCAAATCGAAAGACGGCGTCCCGACGCCGCGCGAAATCTGCAAGGTCCTGGACGATTACGTCATAGGTCAGGACCACGCCAAGAAAGTATTGTCGGTCGCCGTCCACAATCACTACAAGCGCCTCGTCCACGGCCAGAAGAACAACGACATCGAGATCGCCAAGTCGAACATCCTGCTGGTCGGGCCGACCGGCTCCGGCAAGACCTTGCTGGCGCAGACCCTGGCCCGGATTCTCGACGTCCCGTTCACGATGGCCGACGCCACCACCCTGACGGAGGCCGGCTATGTCGGGGAGGACGTCGAGAACATCATCCTGAAGCTTCTCCAGTCGGCCGATTACAATGTCGAGCGGGCGCAGCGCGGGATTGTCTATATCGACGAGGTCGACAAGATCAGCCGCAAGTCGGACAACCCTTCGATCACGCGCGACGTCAGCGGCGAAGGGGTTCAGCAGGCCCTCCTCAAGATCATGGAAGGCACGATCGCCTCGGTGCCGCCGCAAGGCGGGCGCAAGCACCCGCAGCAGGAATTCCTGCAGGTCGATACCACCAACATCCTGTTCATCTGCGGCGGCGCCTTCTCCGGGCTCGAGAAGATCATCTCCGCCCGCGGGAAGGGTTCCGGGATCGGGTACGGATCGGAAGTGCACGCGCCCGATGAGCGGCGGACCGGAGCGATCCTGAGGGAGGTGGAACCGGAGGATCTGCTGCGATTCGGACTGATCCCGGAATTCATCGGTCGTCTGCCGGTTGTCGCCACGCTCGAGGATCTCGATGAGGGGGCTCTCATGGAGATCCTGACCCGACCGAAGAACGCGCTCGTCAAGCAATACGCACGCCTGTTCGAGATGGAGGGGGTGAAGCTCAATTTCACGGACGACGCCTTGAAGGCGGTTGCCATCCGCGCCATCGCCCGGCGGACCGGGGCGCGAGGCCTCCGCTCGATCATGGAATCGATCCTCCTCGGCACGATGTTCGACCTTCCCGGCCTCGACGGTGTCGAAGAAGTGGTGATCAACCGCGAGGTCGCCGACGGGCGCGCCAATCCGCTGTTCCTCTACGGCAAGGAGCGTGCGGAGACCTCGGCCTGACCGGTCCGGCCGGGATTGTTACGATCTCGGTCGATTTCAAGTCCTTGCGACAGGCTGCGCGGTCGCCGATATCGTCACCTAGTTTCCTAAGTCGGGATTGCCTTCGCCGCCGGTTCCCGGCGGGCTCACGGGCAGTCCTTCATGAAGGAGTTCACCATGGCGGATCCCGAGAGACCCGACCCGATCCCCAGCGAAGGCGTGCCGCCCAGCCGCCCGGGGGAGACGATTGCGGTGCTGCCGCTGCGCGACATCGTGGTCTTCCCGCACATGATCGTGCCGCTTTTCGTCGGCCGCGAGAAGTCCGTGCGCGCCCTCGAGGCGGTGATGCGGGACGACAAGCAGATTCTCCTGGTTGCCCAGAAAAACGCCGAACAGAACGACCCCGGAACTGACGACATCTATCGCGTCGGAACGGTTTCGACCATTCTCCAGCTCCTCAAGCTGCCGGACGGCACTGTCAAGGTGCTGGTGGAGGGCAGCCGGCGCGCGCGGATCACCCGCTTCACCGAGACGGACGCCTATTTCGAAGCGGTCACCGAGCCGCTCAGCGACCTGCCCGGCGAGGTCAAGGACCAGGAGACCCTGTCCCGGACCGTGGTGACCCAGTTCGAACAGTACATCAAGCTCAACAAGAAGATCGCCCCGGAGGTGCTGGTTTCGCTCGACCAGATCGAGGATCCGAGCAAGCTCGCGGACACGGTGGCGGCCCATCTCGGGATCAAGATCTCGGAGAAGCAGGAGCTTCTCGAGACGATCAAGGTGGCCGAGCGGCTGGAGCGCGTGTTCGCCCACATGGAATCAGAGATCGGCGTGATGCAGGTGGAAAAGCGCATCCGCAATCGCGTCAAGCGCCAGATGGAGAAGACCCAGCGCGAGTACTATCTGAACGAGCAGCTCAAGGCCATCCAGAAGGAGCTGGGCGAGGGGGAAGACGGCAAGGACGAGACGGCAGAGCTCGAGGCCAAGATCAAGAAGACCCGCCTCTCCAAGGAAGCGCGCGAGAAGGCGCTCTCGGAGCTGAAGAAGCTTCGCGCGATGAGCCCGATGAGCGCCGAAGCGACCGTGGTGCGCAACTATCTCGACTGGATCCTGTCCATTCCGTGGAAGAAACGGAGCAAGGTGAAGAACGACGTGATCGCCGCCGGCAAGGTGCTGGACGCCGATCACTATGGCCTCGAGAAGGTCAAGGAACGGATTCTCGAATATCTGGCGGTCCAGGCGCGCTCGACCAAGTTGCGCGGACCGATTCTGTGCCTGGTCGGCCCGCCCGGGGTCGGGAAGACCTCGCTCGGCAAGTCGGTGGCGCGCGCCACGGGGCGCAACTTCGTGCGCATGTCGCTCGGCGGCATGCGCGACGAGGCCGAAATCCGCGGCCATCGCCGCACCTATATCGGCTCGATGCCGGGCAAGATCATCCAGGGCATGAAGAAGGCGAAGACCTCGAATCCGCTGTTCTTGCTCGACGAAGTTGACAAGCTGGGCGCCGATTGGCGCGGCGATCCCTCCTCCGCGCTCCTCGAGGTGCTCGACCCCGAGCAGAACAGCACGTTCAACGACCATTACCTCGAGGTGGATTACGATCTTTCGGACGTGATGTTCGTGACCACGGCCAACAGCCTGCGCATGCCGCAGCCGCTGATGGACCGGATGGAGATCATCCGCCTGCCCGGCTACACGGAAGACGAGAAGATCGAGATCGCCAAGAGGCATCTCATTCCCAAGCAGGGCGAGGCGCACAGCCTGAAGAAGGGCGAGTGGTCGATCAGCGAGGATGCGCTTCGCGACCTGATCCGCTACTACACTCGTGAAGCCGGCGTGCGCGCGATGGAGCGCGAGATCGCCGCCCTGGCGCGAAAGGTCGTGAAGGAGATCGTCACCAAGAAGGCGACCAAGGTCGCGATCACCCGCCGGACGCTGGAGAAGTATCTTGGTGTGCGCCGCTTCCGTTTTGGCGAAGCGGAGAGCGAAGATATGGTCGGCGTGGTGAACGGACTCGCCTGGACGGAGGTCGGCGGCGAAATCCTGACCATCGAGAGCGTGCTGCTGCCGGGCAAGGGCAATGTAAAGCAGACCGGCAAGCTCGGCGACGTCATGCAGGAGAGCGTGCAGGCGGCGCTTTCGTACGTGCGCAGCCGGTCCATCACTTTCGGCATCAAGCCCAATCTGTTCGAGAAGAAAGACATCCACGTGCACGTGCCGGAGGGCGCGACGCCGAAGGATGGTCCGTCGGCCGGTATCGCGATGGCCACGAGCATCGTCAGCGCTCTCACCGGGATCCCGGTCAGGCGGGACATTGCCATGACCGGAGAGATCACGCTGCGCGGGCGGGTGCTGCCGATCGGGGGACTGAAGGAGAAGTTGCTGGCGGCGCTCAGAGCCGGCATGCACACCGTCCTCATCCCGAAGGAAAATGAGAAGGACCTCGCGGAAATTCCCGACAACGTGAAAAAGCACCTGACGATCATTCCCGTTGCCAGTGTGGATGAGGTGATTATGCGCGCGCTCGCGCGTCGGCCCGAGCCGATCATCTGGCAGGAAGAAGAGGAGCCGCCAGTACCGCCGGTGCCACCAGTTCCGACAAGCACGGTGGAGCCGGTTCAACTGCCGCACTGAGGCCATGTTGACGGGCTGAAATGCGTCCCTCTAGTGTCGGGGGCGAGTGGCCGGCACGAAGCCGGCCGCTCGCGATCGGCAGCGTGATGAGTGAAAGAAGGGACCTCCTGGTGAACAAGATGGATCTGATTGACGCGGTCGCCGAACAGACCGATTTGGCGAAGAGCAAGGCAACGGAGGTCGTGGATGCCGTCTTCGTTGCGATCGAAAAGGCACTGAAGGAAAATCAGGAGGTGCGGCTGGTCGGCTTCGGAAGTTTCGTCACCGCGAAACGCAAGGAAGGCAAGGGACGGAACCCGCGCACCGGCGAGGAAATCGTCATCCCGGCTTCAACGTCGGTGCGTTTCAAGCCCGGCAAGGCGCTCCGCGACGCCGTGAACTGAGTGTTGGCGCAAGCGCTGTCCCCGGGATAGAAGGCGCTTCGAAACAACGGTGCCGGGGGCGGTTAGCTCAGCGGTAGAGCATCTCGCTTACACCGAGAGGGCCGGCGGTTCGAACCCGTCACCGCCCATACGGCTGGAACAAAGGCCCCTACCCTTCTCGGGCAGAGACCATCTCCCCGCGCTCGATCGTGTACACCTGCCCGGCGAGCGGGGCGAGCAGAGCGGGGTTGGACTCCGTGATCAGGATTGAAAGCTCGGGACGCTGCGCCCGGAGAGCGCGGAGGGCCTCCGCATACCGCCGCGCGAGGGCGGGAGCGAGGCCCTGGAACGGTTCGTCCAGCAGAAGGAGCCGATCCCCGACCATCAATGCCCGACCGAGCGCGGCCATCTTCTGCTGTCCGCCACTGAGAAGTCCGGCGGGACGTTTCTCCAGCACCCTGAGCTCGGGCAGCAACGCCCGCACGGCCTCGAGACGGCGCTCGGTCTCGGCGGCGGAAAATGCGCGGATTTCGGCCGGCAGCCTGAGGTTCTCCACGACATTGAGCGCGGTGATGAGTCGCCGGTCCTCCGGCGCATAACCGATGCCGCGCCTGGCACGCTCCGCCGATCCCAGTCCGTCGATCGGACTGCCGTCGAGGAGAATTTCGCCGCGGCTGCGCACCACACCCATCAATGCCCGCAGCGTTGTCGTTTTCCCAGCACCGTTATGGCCGGCCAAGCCGATCGTCTCTCCCGAGGGAACCTTGAAGGTCAGGTTCCGCAGCACGCGCGCTCCCTCGAGCACCACATCGAGGCCCGATACGGAGAGCGCGACGGTGGCATTTTTCACAGCAGGTGCGCCTTGACTTCGGGATCGGCGAGCACTTCCTCGGGCGACCCGACGCGGAATATTTCGCCATCGACCCATACTGCCACCCTGTCGGCAAAGCGGGCGACGACGTCCATATCGTGCTCGACAAACACCGCGCTCACGCCGCGCGCGCGGAGTGCAGCCACCAGTCGCGTCATCAGGCCGAGCTTCTCCGCGCTGCTGACGCCGCTGGTCGGCTCATCGAGCAGAATCAGCGTCGGCACCAGGGCGAGTGCCATGGCGACGTCAAGCAGCTTGCGCGCTCCTTCGGGAATGCCGCGCACGGGCTGTTCGGCCATTCCCTCGAGGGCGAAGAAGGCCAGCAACTCCCCGACATTCTGCGCGGAACGGGGCGAATCGAGCGAACGGAACGGATTCCAGAAGCCGGGTCGCGCTGCGACGCTCGCGAAGCGCAAATGGTCGATGACGCTACGCTGGGGGAAGATCTGCGGGTGCTGAAATGCGCGCGCCACCCCGAGGCGGGCGATCGCGCGTGGCTTCAGTCCGACGATCGGGCGGCCGGCGATCCGGATCGCACCACGCTCCGGCCTGAGATAGCCGGTGCACATGTTGAGGAAAGTGCTTTTGCCGGCGCCGTTCTGCCCGATGATGGCAAGAACCTCGCCGGTTGCCACCGTGAGGCTGACGTCGCGGACGGCCTGCACGCCTCCGAAGCTGAGGAACAGGTGCTCTGCCTCGAGGGCCGGTGGGGCGTTCATCGCCGCCGCCACCAGAGAGACGCCGCGCGCCATGTCTCCGGCAAGCCGGCGAACCCGTCGCGCGCAAAGCAGACCACGAGCAGGATCACGACACCGAGAAGAATCTCCCAACTGTTGCTGAGATATCGGGCGGCCGCGATGCTCAGCATTTCGTAGAGTGCCGCGCCGAGAAATGGCCCGACCACGCCGCGGCCGCCGAGGACCGCGACCACCACCAGCACGGTCGAGGTGGTCCAGAAAAAAGCGTCGGGTGCGACGTGGCCAACCGCGCTCGCCGCCACGGCGCCGCCAAACCCGCCGAGGAACCCGGAGATGACATAGGCCTGCAGGAGCAGCCGGTTCGCCGAAATGCCGAGATATTCGATGCGGATTTCCCGGTCCTCGATCGCCCCGAGGCCCCAGCCGGCCGGGCTTCGCCGGTAACGTTGCAGGAGAACCCCAAGCACGATCACGGCTCCGAGGCAGACATAGAAAAGCGCGCGGCCGAACGCGGCCGGACTGAGGGCATGCCCGAGCAATCCCTGAACCTGCACCACCATTCCTTCCGACCCCCCGGAAATGGCGTACGACTTCAGGAGCATCGAGTAGGCCACCATCGAGATCGCGAGATTCAGCATGGCGAAGAACACGCCGCGATAGCGCACGATGAAAAGCCCGGCGATCGCCGCCACGACGGCTCCTGCCGCGCCTCCGAACAGCAGGAGGAGAATCCCGGAGCGCGGGAAGACGGGAGCCAGAGCCGCAACGGTATAGCCGCCCATGCCATAGAAAAGTGCATGCCCGAACGAGATGAGCCCGGCTTCCAGGAGCAGGGCCACGCCGACCCCGGCCAGGCCCACCGCGAGCACGATCGTGAATTGGAAGGTGTCGGGCGGAGAAATGAAGGGAAGCGCGGCGCAGAAAGCCACGACCACGACGAGGGCAACGCCACGGAGCGTGCCGGGCGATCGAGAGCGGGATGATTTTCGATCATCCCGCGCTTCGTTTATTTTCCCGACCAATTTCATGGCTTTGGCGGATCGCCCCGCGATTCTGCCAGGAGACATGTTGATCTCATGGGAAACTGCCCGGGGCCGGCAGGCGTTTTCCGAATCGCGGAATGCGCGCGGCGCGGGTGGGCCCGGGCACCTAATCCTTCGGCGGCCACTTCAGATGCTCCGCTGCCGCTGCATGCCGAACAGACCCATGGGACGGACGATCAGGACGAGGAGCATGATCAGATACGGCGATACCGTATCGAGAATCGGCAGGAAGAAGACCGTCAATGAATGGGCGACGCCGATCAATATCGAGGCGACGGCGGTGCCTTCGATCTGTCCAAGACCGGCGGTCGCGACCACCGCAAACGAAAGCACGACCATGTCGGCCCCGATCCCGATCGTGACGCCGATGGCCGGCGAGGCGAGGGCGCCGCCCAGCGCTGCGAGCGCCGCGCCGAGCGTGAAGCTCAAGGTCTGCATGCGGGTCACGCGGATGCCCATCGTCGCGGACACCTCGGCATCCTCGGCCACGGCAACCAGAGAGCGTCCGCTTCGGGTTTTCGAAAGAAAGAGCCTCAAGAGCCAAAGGACGATCGCGGAGAGCGGAATGAGGAGAAGCTGGTAGTTGGTATGGAGAATGCCGGCGATCCGGGTGGCGCCGAGCAGACCAAGGGCTCCCCCCGAATAGTACGGCTGGGTGCCGAAGACCAGTTTCTGTCCATCCTCGAGAATGAGGAAGACGGCATAAGTGGCAAGAAGCTGAACGACCTCGCGCCGGGATTGGGGCTCGACGCTGAATGACCAATGGAGCAGGAAGCGCTCGACGATCGGGCCGATGACGATGCCGACGCCGATCGAGACCACGATCAGGCCCGGGTAGATCAGAAGGCTTGGCAGGCCGGCTGCACCAAGCAGGGACCATACCACCGCGGCCATGAAGGCACCGATGGCATAGAAGCTGCCGTGCGCAACATTCAGGACCCTGAGCACGCCAAAGATCAGGCTGAGACCGACGGCGACGAGGAAGAGGGTCGCCCCGGACGTCAACCCGTTAATTGTTGCAGAAACAAACTGATTGAGCATGTTCAAGGATCGTTCCCCTGCCGGCCGGGGGCAGAGACCGGGCGGCCACCTGACATGGAAGGTTGCCGCCCGGCCTTCGTCTCGGTGCCCGACGCGCGCGGCCCGAGAAGACCTGCTTCGCGAGCCGCTCTTCTCTTAGGTCGGGCACTTCGTAAGTTCAGGGCTTGTATTCATGAGGCGCCGGCACATTGGCGAGCACCGCCGGGGTCAGCCCGGCAATGAAGCTTTCCTCACTTTGTCCGACCGGTGCCATGATCATGCTGGCCGGGAACTCAATGACCTTGTTGAACACCGCGAACGGGTAAGTGGAGGAGTGCACACTGACGCCGTCCATCTCGGGCACCGCCGCGACATGGTCGCTGCGGATCTCGAACGAACCGAGCATGGTCGTCACGCGGGCGCCGACCAGGGAATGGGCGACGTCACCTGCGCTCGGCCAATGTCCGCCATCTGCCTTGATGGCCGCCTGATAGCCGGCCACCAGCGCGAAGATCGCCCGCTGGATCGTGAACGGATAGGGGGACACGGGGTATTCATGGGTTCGGTCGTGATAGGCGGCAACGAACTCTGCAATCTCCGGGTTCGCGATCTTCCCGGGATGCATCAGATAGCCATGCTCGGCACCGAAGAGCACGCCATCAGGCACCGCCTTCATGGCCTCGATGCCGCCTTCGGTCCCGGCCGGCAATGCGAAGAGGGATTGTCCGAAAGCGCCCTGCGCCGTGCCCTGCTGGATCAATGCTACGACGTCTCCGCCCCAGGTGCTGGAGAGGACCAGGTCGGGTCGTTCGCCCTGCAGGCGCGACAGCTCGCTGGTGTATTGGCCGGAGAAGAGCGCGGGAAACAAGGCGGTGCCAAGCTTGACGCCCGGTTCCAATTTCTGCAGCGCCCGCGTGAAGTATTTCCACTCGTCCCGACCGTAGGCGTAGTCCGGGTTGATCCCGGCGATGGTCCTGACGTGCGGATACATTTTCGCGACATAGAGCGCCATGGCGAGCGCGTTCGTCGCGTCCGAGGGGATGGTGTGGAAGATCCACTCATTGGCCTGACCCTTGTAGAGGGCGTCGCCGTCGCAGTCGGAGAAGAAGGTCAGGACGTGCAGTTCCTGGGCGACCGGCTCCACGGCCAGGCAGTCGGCACTGGAGGCATAGCCGAGGACGGCGGCAACATGTCCGGCGAGAGAGCGGAATTCGGCCACCTGCTTTGTCGAGCCGCCCGACTCATCGACATATTGGGCCTCGACCGGCACGCCATCGATCCCGCCTGCCTTGTTGATCCCCTCGATCGCAAGCCTGGCCGAATCCACGGTCGGGCCGCCGACCACGGCCCCCGAGCCGGAGAAGAACGTGACGATGGCAATCTTCAGAGCCTTGGGCTTGGCTTCCTGGGCGCGGCCCACCGAGGGACCGAGCAGCAGCGTCATGGTCAGGCCGGCGAGCAGCCACGATATTCGCTTCATAGCGTTGTCTCCCTGTTTGGTTTCACCTCAATATCGATGCTTCCTTCGCAAGCGGAGCCGCCGGCTGCGCCGGCGATCCCGCACCTGCCAAGCCCGCGCCCACGACGCCCGTTGCGAAACCGTGCCCTGATCATGCGGTTCACACGTGGAGGTCCTTGCCGCCGATGCCGCCGGCAAATCTGCGCCGCAGCCACCCGACGAATGCCGACCACAAAAGTCCGAGGAGACCGATCGGCGCGGAGGAGGGCTCGGCGGGGCGGGCCGACGATTCGTGCGTCTTCGCCGCCTCGGGGACTGCCGCGCCGACCATCGTGGTTGCGGTGAGACGCTCCGCGATCGCGGCTTCGAGATTGCGGGCAAAATCCCTGGTCAGACGCTGCGCGACCTCCTGGACGATGCTGCCGCGACTGAACTGAGCGAGCGGTCCCGAAAGCGTGAAATCGACTTTGATGTCGAGCCGGCTGGCCTGAGCTTCTTCAGCGAGGCTGAACCGGACCTCCGAGCGCGCGCGTGAATTGTTCTTCCGATCGAGAGCCTGGCCACGGACGATTCCGGTATGGGTGGAATCGTCCATCGAGACCTCGGCCTCGCCGGCGAAAAGGGTGGTGATCGGACCAAGCTTCAGCGCGAGGCTGCCGCGCAGGCGATCGTCGGGCGAAGCACTTTCGAGCGATACGCCGGGCATCGCGCGTGCGACCATCGCAAAGTCATGAAGCTCGCGCCAGACGACGTCAGGGGGGAAGGAGACGACGACGCTCTGCGAGATTTCAGGCACGATTCGTCACCTCGCCTTCCGCTCGTCGAGCACGCGGCGGATCGCCTTGACGATCCCAACATAGCCCGTGCAGCGGCAGAGATTGCCGCTCATTTCCGCGCGGATCCGGGCATCGTCGGCATCCGGCAGGCGCTGCACCACGTCGCGCGCCGAGATCAGCATCCCGGGCGTGCAGAACCCGCATTGCAGCGCGTGCTCGGCGGTGAATGCCAACCGCAACCGGGTGGCCATTTCGTCCTCGTCCAGCCCCTCGATCGTGGTCACGCTGCGGCCTTCGCAGGCCACCGCATAGGCCAGGCAACCACGAACCGGCTTGCCGTCGAGCAGCAG
>Ga0335075_10007987_pt1 | contig 16257 bp, 13 predicted proteins | sample Lox_Sample_24_FD_206723 | JGI IMG/M metagenome (GOLD analysis project Ga0335075, IMG submission 206723) | Soil microbial communities from Loxahatchee National Wildlife Refuge, Florida, United States - Lox_Sample_2.4 | ecosystem: Environmental > Terrestrial > Soil > Wetlands | place: USA... | reverse complement strand
GGATCTCGCCGAGCCGACGCGCGCCGATGTCCAGGACGCCCTGCCGCGGATGCAGGCGATGCCAATTCCGTACGTGGAGCCCGACGACATCGCACACGCGGTCGTGTATTTGGCCTCCGACGAATCCCGTTACGTCACCGGGTTGCAACTGCCCGTCGACGGCGGCGCACTGCTCAAGATCTGACGCCGTCGATTTCCGTGCCGCCAGCCGCTGAATCGGTGACTCGCCCATGCAGGATCTGCTGGACGAAGACCCTCAGCTGCCCGGCCGGCGCCGGGTCGGGCGCGCCGGTGTCGGCGAGGCGCGGCGTCGACGTCAGCGCGAGCACCATGACCGCTCCGCCCAGAGCCTCGATCACCGCGGCCGGGGAGATGTCGGGGTGAAGCCGGCCGTCCCGGCGGGCCTGCTCGAGCACGGCCACGGCCTGCATGAGCTGCGGCTCGACGACTCGGGTCCGGTACTGCTGCAAGACATTCGGATGTTGCACACCATCGAGGTGGACGCGGAGGTTGGCGTAACCGTTGCCGCTGGCGAAGTATTCGAAAGCGTCGCAGGCGTAGGCGATCAACGCTTCTTCGATCGGCCGATCGGCGGCAATCACCGGGACACTCTGGTCGGACAGCGCATCGAGCAGCAGCGATTGCGCGTCGGAATAGCGGCGGTACACCGCATCCTTGCTGGTCCCCGCCGCGCGCGCCACCCCGTCGAAGTGGAAACCCGCCCAACCCTCGCGCGCGTACAACATGCGGGCCGCCTCCCGCAGCCTTTCGTCGATGCTGGCATCGCGAGGCCGTCCCGCGCCGGGCTTGCGGCGCGGCACGTCGCCGTTCGACCGAGTCCGCTCCGTTGCGGGGGCTCCGTTGTCGCCCATCGAGATCCTTCCGTCCGTCCGAGTCTAAACATGTCAGCGAACACACAGAGGTTATTGCCGACGGATCACGTCGGTATTAGTGTGGCAGCGATGGCGAATAAATGTGGCGCGGACCACACGCCCAGCCCGTGCGCGCTCGGCGGTTCCGCGGTGCCCCCTACCCTGCGGCAGCGCTGATGGCCTGCTGCGTTTTGATCGCCGCGCTGTTCGGAAGGACGGTGCGCAGATTCCGTCCCAACCGAGGACGGCCGGCGCTTGTCGCGGTCGCCCAGTGGACGCCGTCTGCCATTGATCATTCGCGCACTGAAGCGCAATCAACCGCGACCACTGATGTCTCTAGGAAAGGACGGGTATGAGCACCACCACTGTCGAACACGATCAACGCGAGCACGACGCGGAAATCGGATACCCCTTCGCGGTGCCCGACCGGGCCAACGGGCCAGCTGTGCGCGCGTTATTGCGCCGCACCGGCTTCGGTGCAGCGATCGTCGCCGGCGCGGCCATCGTGGCGGCTGCGGTGAGCAAGCGGCCCGGTACTCGCGCGCTGGCTCTTGGCGCGCTGGCGCCTGGGGCCGGTTACGTCTACACGCGCAGCCCGCTACGGCTGCTGGCGACGCTCGGCGGTTTCGCGGCCTCCCTCGTGATGTGGTTCGGCAGCGGCAACATTCTTACCCCGCCCCTGCTGTGGCTGGCGGCCGCGCTCAACGCCCGCAAGCAGGCCGCCCGGGGCCGCAAGACGTGGAACGGTGCTCGAGTGTTTGTCCCGGCGGCACTGTTGACTGCTGCGGCCGCGGGGACCGTGACACGGCGGCGTGCTTTTCACACGGCGCAGGCCCGCGGCCGCACCCGCGCCGAATACCTCGCCTCCGTCCCCCGGATCGACCCGCGTCCCAGCGACGTCGCGCCACGCGAACTGACGGTCGAAGACCTCGCCATTCAGCGCTCACTCTTCGATCGAGCACTGCAGCCGCTGGACGGTTTCGACGGATTCGACGTCATTGACCAGTTCCAGACCTCCTCCATTCGCTATCAACTCAACTTCCTCCAGTACGCATTGGCTATGGCGCAGTTGCACTACACGCCGTCCTTCCACGGATACCTTTCCGCCGCGCAGCGCAATCTCATCGACAAGCTGACGTTGCCGCGGGTCTGGCGTTACTGGGCTTTCGAGCAGAGTTGGGGCAACTTGAGCCTCGACTGGGACCCGATGAAGCGGGACAACATCATGTTGTCGGGATACATGGGGGTGATGCTCGGCGCATATGAGTCGAACACCGGCGACGACCGGTACCGCCGCAGCGGCGCGCTGCCGTTCCGACTCGGCAAGCGGACGTGGCCCTACACGCACGACATGGTCAGCGCCGCCGTGCACGCCAACATGCAACGGTCGGGCATGACGTTGTTTCCGTGCGAGCCGAACTGGATCTACAGCGCGTGCAACATGACCGGCATCAACACCCTGCTGCTGTCAGACCGGCTGCACGGTACGAAGTTCGTCGCATCGATCGGTGACGACTTCCAGCGGCGGATCCACGAGGAGTTCATCACCCCGGACGGTCGAGTCACCGCCATCCGCTCCGCGCGGCTCGGTGTCACCATCCCGATGCTTACCTCGACACTAGCCGACAGCGGCTTGGCGACAATGCTACACGCCTTCGATCCCGAACTGGCACAACGTTGTTGGGCGATTGTCCGCCGGGAGTTCGTCGATACAACCGGACCTGAACCCACCATTGCGCTGCGCGGTTGGGATGCCATCGACACCGGCAACTACCGCAAGTCCGATGTGGGTGCCTTCCCCGCGGTCATGTGGGCGGCCGGCGAAATGGGCGACACCGAACTGTTCAACCTCTTGTCGGCATCTCTCGATCGCCAGGCTCCTCCGACCGAAACCAACGGCGCTCGCTGGTACGACGGGTTGTCGACCAACATGAACGCGATGCTTGCCTTGGCACGGTTCAATCCGCCCGGTGGCCACCGCGCGCTCATCGCGGACGGGCCGGGCACCGCAACGTTGCAGGGTCCCGTGCTCGAAAAAGTTTCCTATCCAGAGGTTTTGGTGGCCTCGGCACGCACGGACGGTGCCGACCTTAGCCTCGTGCTGCGCCCCGGTGCGGGCCCCACGCGCACGCAGCTAGGGATCGAACGCCTCGTTCCGCGTGCACGCTACCGCGTGGCTGGCGCACTCGATGACGAACTCACCGCCGACGAGCATGGCCGTGCCACGGTCACCACCGAGTTGGCGGGACGCACCGAGCTCACTGTGACACCTGCACCGTGATCGGCCGCATCCGTCGAGAACAAGAACCAAAGGAGGACGTAAGTAATGAAGAAGGTCATCGTGACGGGCGCCGGATCCGGCATCGGAAAGGAGTTCGCGCGGCTCTTTTTGGAAGACGGCTCGAACGTGCTGGCGGTCAGCCTCGTGCAGACTGAGCTCGACCAGCTCGTGGAGGACTTCGCGTTCGGGTCTACGCGGCTGCAGACGCACCAGATGGACCTCGCAAAGCCGGACGCGGCAGCCGTGTTGCTGCAGTGGTGTCACGACAACGATTGGTTCCCGGACACGCTGATCAACAACGCGGGCTTCGCGTGCTTCGGCGACGCCGTCGACCTGTCACCGGAGCGAGTGGCGAACATGTTGGAACTCAACGTGATAACCGTGACGATGACGTCCATGCTCTTCGGTCATGAGATGAAAGAGCGGCGCCATGGAGCGATTCTCAACGTCGGGTCGACGGCGGGGATGGTCCCGTCGAGGCGGTTCGCGTCGTACGGGGGTAGCAAGGCGTACGTCAACGCGTTCACCTATGCGCTGTCTGCCGAACTGAAGCCCTTCGGCGTTACCGTGACATGCCTGACTCCCGGCGCGACCCAGACCAAGTTCGCCCAGGCTGGCGGCATCGACGCTTTTGGCGGTAAGTCGATGTTGCACAACATGTTCGACAAGAATAAGGCCGGTTCGCCCGCCGAGGTGGCGCGTGCCGGCTACGACGCGCTGGCCGCGGGCAAGACACACGCACTGGTCGGCACCGGATCGAAGGTCGCCGCCATCGCATCGCGCCTCGTGGCGCAACACCGGCTGCCGCACCTGGTCAGGAATCCCTGATGTCGGTACCGGCGGCGGACGCGACACCGCGCAGCAGCGGCCAACAACTGCCTGCCGGTGTGTGGATCGCCGCCGCTGTCGAGGTTGTCGTCGCCTTGGCGGTCGGGGTGATCCTGCTCCACTCCGGTGACCCGCCGCCGTCTGAGGCTCGTTCCATGCCTGACATGGTGGGCATGCCGTCATCTCATCACGCGGCGCAGATCCATTGGACGGCAGGCAACACCGCGATAGTTGCGTTCACCGGGGCGATGCTCGTGTGGTGGGCGTTCAGCCGAGCACGTGTCCCGGCCGTGCTCGCCGCCGTCGGACTGGTCGGAGTCGCTGTGTCCGATCCCATACGCACCATGTCGCTGCAATCGCACCTGGTGGCCATGACCGCCCTCGAAGCACTCCTCGTCGCAGCGCCACTGCTCGTCATCGCGGCGCTGCGTTGGGAGCAGGCCCCGGTCGGTATCCGGCGGTCGGGTCTGTGGACGGCGGGCGTCGTCATCGCCGTCTTGCTCAATAGCGTTTTCCTCATCGCGCTCCACCTCCCTGGCATTCACGGCCGAGGTGCTCATTTCACCGCAGTGCCGCTGTGGGTGACGGGCGTTGCGATCGTCGTCGGCTTCGCCTTCTGGGCCCCGATACTGGTCAGCGGCGGGCACGTCGCACAGACCGTTCGTCGGGGCGCACTGATCGTCGGCCAGGAGGTCGCCGTGATCCTCGGGTTGGCCGCCCTGTTTGTACCATCACCACACATGCACGAGCCAAGTCCACTCGGGCTCTCAGCCACACTGGATCAGCGTCTCGGCGGTGCTCTCATGGTGCTGACCTGCGCTGCCGTGACCCTGCCCCTGATCAAGCGACTCGACAACCAGCACGCAAACCAAGAACTCCGAACGGAGCCCCATGTCCACTGACCTCGAACCCTCGACGCCCACCCGCGCCGACGGCGACGCGGCGGCACTGAAGGCGATGCTCAACGCCCAGCGATCCGACTTCCACAGGGCCGGCTTCCCGTCGGCCGCAACCCGACGCGACCGGATCGACCGACTGATCTTGCTTCTCACCGAGGGAGCCGACGCATTCTCGGCGGCCTTGAACGCCGACTTCGGCAATCGGCCGCACGCGGTCAACTTGCTGTCGGAGGTTGCTGGAATCCTGCCCGATCTCACCGCCACGCGGCGGCGTCTTGCGACGTGGATGCGTTCGGAGCGCATCAGATCCAGCACGCTGATGGGCATGCCAACTGTGGTCGATAAGAAGCCACTCGGCGTGGTCGGTGTCATCGGACCATGGAACTTCCCCATCAGCCTGGTCGCGCAGCCCGCTGCCTCAGCGTTCGCCGCCGGTAATCGGGTGATGATCAAGTTCTCGGAAGGCACCCCCCGCACCGCTGACGTGTTCGCCACCAAGGTCGCGCAGTACTTCGATCCCACCGAGTTGACGGTCGTCACCGGCGGTGCCGACGTCGGCGCCGCCTTCAGCGCACTGCCGTTCGACCATCTGTTCTTTACCGGATCACCCCAAGTCGGTGCGCTGGTCGCCACGGCAGCGGCCAAGAATCTGGTACCCGTCACGCTCGAACTGGGTGGCAAAAATCCCGCGGTCATCGCCGCCCACGCCCACGTGGCCGCGATGGCCCAGCGGGTGATGGCGGCCCGGGTCGCCAACGGTGGCCAGATCTGCCTCTGCCCTGACTACGTCTTCGTGCCAAGGCCAAGGGTGGGCGACTTCGTCGCGGCGGCGCTCGAGCACAGCCGACGCGCCGCGGCGGCCGAGGGCGAAGCGGGCCTGGTCAGCATCATCGACGACAAGAACTTCGAACGCGTCACCGGGCTGATCGAGGACGCCCGGTCGCGCGGGGCCACGATTCGCGACAGCGGAACGCCGTTAGACCCCAGCCGCAGGCGCATTCCCCCGACGTTGGTACTCGGCGTCACCGACGACATGCGCCTCGCCAAGGAAGAGGTCTTCGGGCCGGTGCTGTCCGTCTTTCCTTACGATGACATCGCTGAGGTATGTGATTACGTCGCCGCACGGCCCTCGCCGCTGGCGGCATACTGGTACGGCCCAGTCGGTCCGGATTTCGTCGAGTTTCGGGAGCGCACGCTCAGTGGTGGCATGTCGGTGGACGACTTCGCTCTGCACTGCGCGGTGATGGGGGCTCCGTTCGGCGGAGTCGGCCATAGCGGGTGGGGCGCATACCACGGTAAGACCGGATTCGACACCTTCACCCACCACCGCACGGTGACCACCAGTGCGCTTCCGTTCAGCTTTGCCAAGGTGATCACACCGCCCTACTCACCGCTGTTGGGTCGCAGTCTCAACGCCTACATCGGGTGGGAGCGGCGGGCTGCGGCACGACGATTGTCGCGCCGACTTCCTGCGCCTGGTAACTAGTGGTCTCGTCCGCTAGGTCGTCGCAGCTTATACGGCTATTTGGTTCGGGTCTTCGGGGTTGTAGCTCCAGTCGAATGGTCGAGCAGCCGTGTCATATTGCGCATCAAGCCCTGTCAATCGCTGGCTGCCCATCGAGGTCGGGAAAGAGCAGCATTGGGCGACGACCGAGGAGCAGATTTCGATCTGCTTGAGCCAAGCCACAGCACTGGCTGATGCATCATGGTCACGTTTAAAACTCCGCGGAGAGCGTGTTGCGGCGATCAGCAGGGGTGTCGTGCGATCAGTGGACCCAGCTGGGGCTACGTTTTTGCGCGAAGGCGGCTAGACCCTCGCGGGCTTCCTCGGAGGCGAAATACTGCGCCGAAAGCGCTTCTAGGTCGGCGAGTTCCGTTTCGAGGCGCGCCACGACGGCCGGACTTCGCGTCAACCGCTTAGTCGCCGCCAACGCCCCGGGCGCAGCCATCGCGAAGGCCTCGATGAATCGTTGGACCTCATCGGCAAGATTCTCCGGTTCAGCGACCACGTCGACCAGCCCGGCCTGCTGCGCCCATTCTGCGGTGACCGGTAGGCCTGTGAGGAAAAGCCGGTGTGCCGCTGCGGGCGACATCCTGGACAACAGCACTGCCGAGATAACTGCCGGCACAACACCAATTCGCACCTCCGTGCAGGCGAAGCTGATCGCGCTGCTGGCGATGACGACGTCGCAGGCGGCTACCAGCCCGAGCCCTCCCGCTCTAGCCACCCCGGACAACGCTGCCACGACCGGTTTGGGCGACCGCCAGATCTCGACGAGAATCTGCGGGAGCGTCGGCGTGCCGGGCGCCGGCGGACCGCTACGCGCCTCTTTCAGATCAGCGCCCGAGCAGAACACGGATCCGGTGTGACCGAGCACGATACTGCGAACGGTGGCATCGACGCTGAAGTCCCTTAAGGAATGGTACAACTCGGTGCGTAACTGCGCCGACAGCGCGTTGCGGTTGTGTTGGGAATCCAGCAGCAAGTGGGCGACACCGCCGTGCCGCTCGACGCGAACGAGGCTCACGCCCCGCGCCCCGCCTCCGCTTCGCCGGCTCTGGTCAACCCGGCCAGGCCGATGAGATCCTCGTGCAGTTCGAACCACACCGTGTGGTAGCTGTCGATGATCGGGCGTGACACGTAGCTATGGTCACCGGCGGTCACCGCGGCGGCGGCTCGCTCCAGCCTCGGCTTGTAGTGACTCAGTCGAGGGGCTACTTCGGCGATTTGGCCTAGCAGTGGAACAACCTGCTCATGCAAAGTGATCAGCCGTTCGAGCACCGCGCGGTCGTAATCAGCGTCAGAGTGATCGTTGGGCTCATCTGGACCGCGCGTCTGCCAGTCGGTGATGATGGCCTTGAGTTCCTGGTTGTGCTTGCAGAAGATTTCGTAAGCCGCCGTCACCGCCGACCGATCGGTGGCTTGATGTTCGGCGTCGACGAGTTCAGTGCATCGTGTGCGCCCAGCCGGGGTGATCCGGTATCCCATTGGCGTCGATTTGAGCAGCTCCCGCTCGGCGAACCCCTCTAGCAAAACTTGAATTGGCGCCGGGTCGTCGGCGTCGAGGCTGCCGGCGATCGTGTCGGCGGCAACGCGCCCTTTGATCGCCACGAGGCGCAGGATCGTTAATTCGTCGCTCATCGTCAGACTCCCTATGAGGTGGTCAGGTCGGCGAGGCCAGCGACAGCGTTGCGGCGCGCGTCGGCTGAGCCCATCAGCGTGGCGTTGACCCGCGCTCGGCGCAGATACCGATGCGCTGAGTGTTCCCAGGTGAAGCCGATGCCGCCGTGGATGTGAATACACGACTCGGCGGCTGAGACTGCAGCGCGGGTGGCTACGACAAACGCGAGCTCGGCATCGACAGGAACCCCTGTCTGTATCGCTTGTTCGACAACAGCGTCGGCAAGCTCAACGTCCAGTAACACCTCGGCGCACCGGTGTTTAATCGCCTGGAAAGATCCGATCGGCGAGCCGAACTGTCTGCGGGTTTTGGCGTACTCGACCGCCGTCTCCAAGCAGGCGCGTGCCACACCGAGTTGCTCCGCCGCCACCGCCAGCACCCCGCGCCGGTACGCCGCCGCGATGCCTTTTGTCGCTGCGGCGGGCAGGGCAAGCAACCGCGCCGGCGAGTGTGAGAACGCGGCCTCGATCAATCCGCGGGCGGGGTCGAGCTGGTCTGCGGGTGTGAGCGTGACATGCTCAGCAGCCACCGCGAAAAGCGCTGCACCGTCGCTGGTCGCCGCGGAAGTCAGCACGGTGTCGGGCTGCGAGGGCGTCGAAACACCCCAGGCAGTCCCGCTGAGTAGCCAGCCGTCACCGGCGGTAGGTGCCGCCGCGATGCCGGGCGCAGGCGAAGCCCACCGCCCCTCCGCGTCGGAAACGGCTACGGCGCAGCGGATTTCACCGGCGGCAAGCGCGACCAAAAGCTTCGCGGCCGGGTCGGTTTCGGCATGCGCCAGCAGGGTGGCCGCGAGCACCGCCGTCGGTAGCAACGCTGATGGAGAAACGGCCCTGCCGATTTCGGTGCTCACCAGCGCCATCTCACGATCGCCCATACCCAGACCGCCGCTATCTGAATCGACCAGCAGGCCGGCCAGATCCAGCTGAACAGCGACGTCACCGGTGCCCGCTTCGAGCGCTTGGCGGGTGGTCTTCCTTAAGTCATCGAGCAGCTCGGCACTCACAATCACTCTCCTCCAGCGGACTGGCGAAAAGTATAACCAGGTTAGTTTATAGCGGGGGTGCCGGGTCACCCGATAAGGTCGAGCACCTCGCGGCGCCCTTGACCTTCGAGCATTTTCTCAGTGGTCTCTTCCAGGTGCCGACGCCAAAGTTGTTCGGCGTCGGCCGCTTTGCCGTCTTCTACGAGTTGGACCAATTTTCGGTGTACCCGGTGCGCCAACTCGGCGTCGGCGCGCTTCTGGGCGTCATCGGTGGCGTGTTTCCAGACGGCCTGCGTATGCGCTGTCGTGATCTCGGACATGATGTGGGCAAACAGCGCAAGAGTGTTGCTGCCGGACAATTCCACCACCAGCGTGTGAAATTGGGCATGCGTTTTTCCCCACCTGCGTGGGTCGTTGATGGCATCGGCTTCCTGCTCCAACGCTTCTCGCAGCCGCCGAATTGTCAACGCGGTCGCGTTTTCAGCCAGGAGCCGAACCGCGGGCGGTTCAATGATCGCGCGAGTGCGGAACACGTCGAAGACGGTGGTGTGTCCGTATTGGAGCAGTCCGCCGGCTTGACGCGCCACGGGCTCGGGTCGTGGCGCGTTGACACGGGCACCACCTTTGCTGCCGCGCCGGATGGTCAGCAGCGATTCGGACTGCAGGATCCGAATCGCTTCGCGCAGCACGGGACGTGATACGCCGTACTGGGCGATGAGCTGCGCCTCGTTCGGCAGATAATCTCCATCGCGGAACTCGCCGAGGATGATCTTGCGGCGGATGCTGTCAGACACAAGCTGGCCCGCAGTGGGATGGGCTATAGCTTCGCTATCGGGATGCACCTGATTATTGTCGCATCTAAATAGCAACCCTGGTTAGCCTAAAGCGCTACCGGTGTTTCGCTGCCGCTCCAGGATCATAAGCAACACCGGAAGCGGATGGTCTGCCGACACTATGGAGGCGCCGGCATCGACAGCCTCATACACGGTCGCAGGTTCCCGGTGATCGACCCGTGGAGCGTCGCTGATCTTGTCGGCGCTGTGGGGCACCACGATGACAGGGCTGCGCTCCTGCGCCCAGGTCAGCAGTGCAGCCATGTCCGGGTCGGTGCTTTCCGAGGGCTGTATCAGCGGCAGCAGACCCGCGTAGACGGTGCCGGTTCCGCCGTCGACTGTGACCTCGGTACCAACCAATTCACCCAGGCTCCCCTTGCCGCACCCCACCACGCAGGGTGTTTGCAGTTCCCGGCTGACGACGGCGGCATGAGAGGTGGTTCCACCCTGTTCGGTGATCACCGCGCGAGCGGCGATCATGCCGCCGACGTCATCGGGACTGGTCGTCTCACGTGCCAGAACCACGTCCTCGCCGTCGTCCGCGGCGTCTTGGGCCGAATCACTATCCGCGACGATGCGGCCCGCGCCGACGCCGGGACAGGCGGGCAGGCCCATGGCGACGATGGCGGCGTTGGCCACGGCAGAAGGGTCGATCACAGGCGTCAGGAGCACGTCAAGTTGCGCGGGAGTGACGCGGACCAAGGCCTCATCCACGTTGATGAGGCCTTCGCGCTGCAGTGCTACGGCGACCGTCACCGCGGCTCTTGCGGACCTTTTCGCCGCCCGGGTCTGCAACAAGTAGAGCTTGGCGCTTTCCACGGTGAACTCGATGTCTTGGACGTCGGAGCCCTCCACTTCCAGCCAGGACGCCGCCTCCAGGAGCTGGTGGTGGATGTCAGCGTGCTGTTCGGCGAGCGCGGTGAGTGGCAGCGGATCGAACTTCCCGCTGACGACGTCCTCACCCTGCCCGCGGGGCAACCACTCCCCATAGGGCCTGGCCTCCCCGGTCAGGGGATTACGGCTGAACAACACCCCAGTGCCCGACCGATCATCGAGATTGCCGAACACCATCGCCTGCACAGTCACGGCCGTGCCAGCCATCTTCCCCTCAAGCTTGTGGTGGCGGCGATAGGACACCGCGCGCTCGGAATTCCAGGAATCGAATACCGCGGTGACGGCGGCGCGCAGCTGGACGTACGGATCGGCGGGGACGTGATCCCCGGTCGGCCTGACTACCTGGCGGAACAGTTCTCGGAACCGCTGGTGTGTGTCCTCCGCAAACTGGGCGCCGCACTTCTCGGCGAGGATTTGCTCGACCTCGTCGTTGATCCCGAGGTTCAATACCGTATCCATCATTCCGGGCATACTCGCCGGGGCGCCGCTGCGAACCGAGACCAGCAGGGGCACCGGGCCGCGACCGAACGTGTGACCCGACTCGACCTCTAACCAGGCCAGACCCTCACAGATCTGCGGCCATAGCCGACCCATCAGGTCGTCCGGTGCGTCAAAGTACTGCCTGCACGCATCCACCGTGACGGTGAATGCCGGTGGCGTCGGCAAGCCCGCGGCCCGGATCTTGGACAGGCCGTGTGCCTTGCCGCCGACCAGCATTCGGGGGTAGACACAGCTACCGTCGAGGCGAACGACGAGCTGTCCCTCAGCAAGCAGTTCGGGGGCAGCCGCCTCAGCCCCAACGGCGGATGACGGAGATGACACTGGATGCTCCTCATGAGACGGTGGCGTTTTTAAAATATAACCAGGTTAGTATTTAAGGTACCAACCGGCGCATGTGACAGACAGTGGAGAGTGTGATGGATCCTCAGCCCGATTTGGTCGACACCTTCCTCAAAGAGGCCAAGGAATTCCTCGATACCCATGCCGAGCACCGGCCTGACGGCTTTCCCGACGCCATGTTCGCCCAGTTCCGCCACATTGCAGATCCCGAGGCGTGGCGCACTCGATGTGTGGCCTGGCAGCGGTTGCTCTACGACAACGGATTCGCGGGGCTGACCTGGCCGACCGAGGTCGGGGGGCGCGCCTTAACTTCGGCGCATGCGCTGGCATGGGCCGATCTCGAATCAGAATACGAGGTGCCACGCGGCCTGTTCGGCGTCACGCTCGAGATGGTTGGACCGACGCTGCTCGCGGTCGGCACTCCCGAGCAGAGGCTGCACTGTGCGGCCATCCTGCGCGGGGAGGAAGTCTGGTGTCAGCTGTTCAGTGAGCCCGGCGCTGGCAGCGACCTGGCCGGAGTGTCCACCCGCGCTACTCGCACCGATACCGGATGGCGCGTCAGCGGTCAAAAGGTCTGGACATCGGAAGCCCGCCACGCCCAGTACGGCTACCTGCTGGCCCGAACCGATCCCACCCAGGCGCGCCATCGGGGCCTCACCGCATTCGTGGTGGACATGTCCAGCCCTGGCATCGACGTACGGCCGCTGCAACAGATGACCGGCGGCGCATCTTTCTCTGAGGTTTTCTTCGACGACGTGGAGCTTCCTGCCGACGCGGTCCTCGGCGCGGTCGGCGGCGGCTGGTCGGTGGCGATGACAACGCTCGGATTCGAACGATTCTCCAGCTTCGGGCGGTCCCTGGGCGGGCTGGTGCGCAAGGCCGCCGAGCTGGGATGGCCCGACAGCGCTGCTCGCGAGACGTTCATCGACGCCGTCATCGACCAGCGCGCGCTGGCCGCGTTCGAAGCCGCGATGCATCGACGCATCGTCGCCGGGGAATCACCCGGCCCCGAAGCCGCGCTGGCCAAGCTCGCCACCGGCACCGTAGTCAGCACGCTGGCTGATGCCATCGCCGACCGATTCGGCAACCGGCTGTCGCAGCGGGACGCAGGCCTTGATGACTGGCGCCTGGTGTTGCTGTCGGCACCGGCTTTCCACATTGCCGGGGGGACCGATGAAATCGTTAAGACGATGATCGCCGAGCGGGTCCTCGGCCTGCCGAGAGGCTGAACGCCCGTGAGCACAGCGCCGCAAGGTATCCCGATCATCGACGCCTGGGTGCAACCCTGGCCCGCTGACGCGGTGGCCAGGATGCCGGCCCGCAACTTCACGTTGGCCGACCGCATGGAGCACGGGGCCCGGATGCGCGCCGGTATCTCGCTGGAGACGCTGATCGATGAAATGGACGCCGCCGGCATCAACAAAGCCATGTGCTCGGCCGGTCCGCTGATTCCCAATGAAGCCGTCATCGACGCGGTGCACCGCTATCCGGATCGGCTCATCGGGGTGGCCAGTGTCAACCCTTGGTCCCCCGACGGGGTGATGTCCGCAGTGCATACCCTGCGCGCCTTGGTCAGCGAGCACGGGTTCAAGGGCCTGAAACTCGAGCCGTTCATTCTCGACAAGGTGCCCACCGAAGCACAGTGGTACCCGCTCTACGCAGCATGCTCCGACCTCGACATCACCGTGCAGATCCAGGTGGGTGGAACCGGCCCGTCCACCTACACCTCCGAAACCGGCCGGCCCGGCCATCTCGACCGGATTGCGATCGACTTTCCAGACCTGCGCCTCGTTGCAGGCCACATCGGCTGGCCGTGGACCGAGGAAATGATCGCGGTCGCAGCTAAGCACCCCAACGTGTGGATCGACACTAGCGCCCACCTGCCCAAGTACTACCCGCCGCAGTTCGTGCATTTTCTGCGCACCCACGGCCGCCGAAAGTGCATCTGGGCGAGTGACTGGCCGATCCTGACGTTCGAGGCCGCACTGACTGGGTTGGCGGACCTCGGCCTAAAACCGGAAGTCGCGCAGTTGTTCCTGCACGACAACGTCGTCGATGCTTTCGCGCTCAAACCCTGAAGACAACGGTGGCGCAGCTTGCCAAACTGAGCGCAGGTTTGTATAACCAGGTTAGAAGATTGGAGGTGCCGTGCCACTTCTGGCCACCGAGGTCGCCCCTTCCAGCGATCCCTACCAGCGAGCGCGGCGGCGGATGGAGTCGCTGCTCGCTGAGATCGAGGGGCTGCACGACAAGGTCGTGGGCGGCGGTTCGCCCGCATCCGTGCAGCGCCACCGCGACCGCGGGAAACTCCCCGTCCGGGAGCGATTGGCGCTGCTGAGTGACCGTCACGGCTTCCTGCTCGAACTGTCGCCGCTGGCGGGCTGGGCCACTTCCGATCCGTTGGGGGGAGGCCTGGTCACCGCCATCGCCGAAATCTGCGGCCGCCCGGTCGTCGTCATTGCCAACGACCCGACCGTCCGCGGCGGCTCGTTGTCGCCGACCTCGATCACCAAGACGCTGCGCGCGATGGACATCGCCCACACCAACCGGCTGCCGGTGGTGACCCTCGTCGAGTCCGGTGGAGCCGACCTGGACAAGCAGGCCGACATCTTCGTTCCGGGCGGCGAACAGTTCCGCCGACTCACTGAGCTGTCGGCGGCCGGAATCCCTACCGTGTCAGTGGTTTTCGGCTCATCGACAGCCGGTGGTGCCTACCTGCCCGGCATGAGCGATTACACGATCTTCGTCAAGGATCGCGGCTACGCGTTTCTTGGCGGTCCGCCGCTGGTCAAGATGGCCATAGACGAGGACGTCACCGAGCAGGAACTCGGCGGTGCCGAGATGCACGCACGAGTGTCGGGGTTGGCCGATTACCTGGCCGCTGACGAGGCTGACGCGATCCGCCAGGCGCGCGCGGTGGTTTCCCGGTTCGCCGCGACAGCGCCGGTGCCCGGCGGACCAGCGCCGGTTCATGATCCCGACGAGCTGCTCGGCGTCGTTCCCGACGACCCCAAGACACCCTTCGACATCCGCGAGGTGATCGGTCGCATCGTTGACGGGTCGCTGTTCGACGAGTTCAAACCGCTTTACGGACCGAACCTCGTGACCGGGTGGGCACATCTCAACGGCATGCCAATCGGCCTTCTGGCCAACAACGGAATCCTCTTCTCGCCGGAGTCGCAGAAGGGCGCACAATTCATCGAACTGTGTAACCAAGTCTCGGCGCCAATCCTGTTCATCCAGAACATCACCGGCTTCATGGTCGGCACTGCCGCCGAAAAGGGCGGCATCATCAAAGACGGCGCCAAACTGATCAACGCGGTGGCCAACTCTCGGGTCCCCCATGTGACCTTGATGGTCGGAGTGAGCTACGGGGCCGGTAACTACGCGATGGCCGGCCGCGCCTACCGCCCGCGTCTGGTGCTGACCTGGCCCAGCCACCGCATCGCGGTCATGGGCGGCCGGCAACTGGCGGGCGTCATGTCAATTGTTCGGCGGCGCTCGGCGGAGTCGAAGAAGCTGGAGTTCGACGAGGTAGCCGATACGGCCCAGCGCGGCGAAGACGAAGCCCGCATCGAAGCCGAGTCGACCGCGCTCTACGCGACCGGCCGCGTGTGGGACGACGGCATCATTGATCCCCGACACAGCCGCGCCGCGCTCACAGTGGCCTTCGCCATGTCGCGCGAGGCACGGGTGGCCGCCGGCCAACCACCGACCGGCTTCGGCGTCTTCCGGTTCTAGGCAGGAGAGTCGTGCATCGTTTGTTGATCGCCAATCGCGGCGAGGTGGCCAGCCGGATAGCGCGCGGGGCCCGCACCCGCGGGATCCGCACGGTCGGGCTGTATTCGGACCCTGATTCGACGCTGCCGTACCTCGATGACGTTGACGAAGCGGTTGCGCTGCGAGGCGAATCGGCCACTGACACATACCTCGACATCGCGGCGGTCCTGGCCGCCGCACGCCGAACTGAATGCGACGCAGTCCACCCCGGCTACGGCTTTCTGGCTGAAAGCGCACAGTTTGCTGAGGCCGTCACCTCCGCCGGCCTGACTTTTGTGGGTCCGCCCGCCGAGTGCGTCGCCGCCATGGGCTCGAAGGTGCGCGCCAAAGAACTCGCGCGCAAAGCCTCCGTTCCCGTGCTGCCTGACGCGGTGATCACCACCGACACCGCCGACAATCTACTCGAGCTTGCCGACCGTGTCGGCTATCCATTGCTGGTTAAAGCCAGCGCAGGCGGCGGCGGACGCGGCATCCGGCTGGTCGAATCCGCCGGAGATCTACTGCACGCCACGGCGTCGGCGCAGCGGGAGGCCAGCGCGGCTTTCGGTGACGCCACGGTGTTTCTCGAGCGATTTTTGACGGGTCCGCGTCACGTCGAAATCCAGATCTTCGGCGACACCCACGGCAATATCGTTCATCTCGGCGACCGCGAATGCTCGGTGCAGCGCCGACACCAGAAGCTCTTGGAGGAATGCCCGGCGATTTTGGTCGATACCGATGTGCGGGTTGCCATGGCGGCCGCGGCGGTTCGGCTCTCTGAGGAGATCGGCTACGTCGGCGCAGGCACCTGCGAGTTCCTGGTTCAGGGCGACGAATTCTTCTTCCTGGAAATGAACACCCGGTTGCAAGTCGAGCACACGGTCACC
>Ga0335075_10007986_pt1 | contig 16258 bp, 13 predicted proteins | sample Lox_Sample_24_FD_206723 | JGI IMG/M metagenome (GOLD analysis project Ga0335075, IMG submission 206723) | Soil microbial communities from Loxahatchee National Wildlife Refuge, Florida, United States - Lox_Sample_2.4 | ecosystem: Environmental > Terrestrial > Soil > Wetlands | place: USA... | reverse complement strand
GAGCCTGGCTCGCAGCGATGCCTCGGTGGCCCGCTGGCCGGCGGGGATGGCGCCGGCGGAGCCGGCGTCGCCTGTCTTGCCCCGCAGCCGGCGGATATGGCTGCTGATATCGGGCTGGGTATAGAGCTCGTCTTTCTGAGTTAGGCGGCATGAGGCTCGCTGGTCAGCGTGATGACGGTGGTTTTCCGGTCCTCGCCGTCAGCTGGGCTGATGGCGTTTATTCGGGCTTGGGTGAGCACGTCGCGGAGCGCGGCGTGCATGTCGGCGGCTGCTGGCGTGGCCTTGGCCGTGTACCACGGGTTCCGCTGCCGCCGCTGCTCGAGGCCGGCGGCCGGGTCGCAGGAGATCGCGTACCAGCAGATCATGAGGGACTGGACCAGGAACGCGAACGGGACGGTCCGCTCGACGGCCCGCGGAACGCGGTTGCTGGCGCCGCCGGCGCCGGTGACCTGCTTGCCGGCCGCGTTCGAGGGCTCGATGGGCCACCGCCAGGAGTACCGCTCGATCGCGGCCGCCGGGGACAGGCCCGTGTCGAGGGTGAAGATTCCCAGGTCATACGGCTTCTTCGAGTCCGGTTCGCGCATCAGGACGAGCTGCCCGGGGGCGTCCCTGAATGATCCGTACCACAGGCAGGGGCAGGCGGCTGCCTGCACCTTCTGCTCTTTTCCGTAGATCCGGACGGTCACCTCGCGCCAGTCCGCGACGGCGGCGGCGTCCTTGCAGGTGCCGATCCGGCCTCCCTGCTTCCGGGGCCGGCCGCGCCGCCCGGTCGGCGGGGGCTTCGGGCCGCTGATCACGGCACTGGACGGCAGCCGCGTGGTCCACGTCGCGCCCCCGATGACCAGGGCCTCCCCGTGGAACGCGGCGTCGCCGGTGCCGTGCACCTGCCGGCCCGGGAACGCTCTCACCAGGAGTTCCAGCAGCTGCGCGGCGAGCTGGACCTGCGAGGCGGTGCCCTTGCCGCGCCACAGCCGGAACAGCACCGGCAGCGCCACCGGGGACGGGCAGCACGGCAGCTCCACGACCAGGGCCGCGATCACCCACGTGTTCCCGAACGCGATCTTCTTCCCGCCCTGCGCGGACCCGTCGTATGCCCATCTCGCCTCCGCCACGCGCCGGCCCCACCTGCGGAAGAAGGTGCCGTCGGCCGCCACGATCAGCGGGTCGCCCTCGCTGAGCAGGTATTTCACGATCAGCCGGGCGACCGCCAGGCCGAGCGCGTCCGCATCCCACCTCGCTGACGCGAAGAACCAGCAGGCCCGCCGCCACTGCCGGCCGATCCCCGCCGCTGCCGCCATCCCGGTCACCGTGCCCCGGTCGGCCAGGATCAGCCCGCACGCCAGCGCCATGAACAGGCGGTGCGTTGAACGGCGCGCGAACACGGACGCGAGCTCCTCCAGCAGCCCCCGCCACTCCGCGGGCATAGGTAGGCTGCCCGATGGCAGCATCGGCGGCACTCCCGGTAATCGGTGATGTGGCAAGCACCGCCGATGCTGCCGTATCACCCGCCCGCCGGCACGCCATTCACCTCACGCGCGTCATGCCGCCACACACGCCGACCGGAAAGCCTCAAGGTCATGGGGAAACTCGGAAAGACGAGCCCCATAGGGGGTACAACTACACACGCTAGCTGGAGTCGCTGGCCACGCGGGTGTTATGTCCCGTTCCGGCCGTTCACCGGGCCTGCGGTGTCCGTATCATCGGAGACGACGTCCCACGTTGCTGCCACTCATGCCTCTTATGTCAGGTCATACCCGATATGCGGGGCGGGGCGGGCGGGGCGGGGCGGGCCAGGCCGGGCGGGGCGGGCCGGGCGGGGCGGGCCAGGGCGGGCCGGGGCGGGGCGGGGCGGACCGGGCTTGCTACAGGACGGCGCGGACGCGGCGCAGGACCTCGTCGCGACCTAGCGCGGCGGCCACCTGGGCCAGGTCCGGGCTTTGCGTGGTGCCGGTGAGCAGCACGCGGATGACCTGGGAGGCTTCGCGGATCGAGCCGGGGTAGGCGGACGGATCCTGCTTGTACGCCTTCTGGTTCGGGGCGAAACCCAGCCGTGCGGCCAGGTCACGGATCTGGCCGAACCATTGCGCGTCCGGGCCGGGCTCGGCGTACCCGTCGGCGAACCCGGAAGCCAGCGCCTTCACCAGATCCGGGGCCAAGCCGCCGAACCTCGGGTCGTCCGCGTCGGTGACGAGATTGAAGACCGCGGCGAAGAAATATCCATAAACCGGACGGAATTCGCTCCACTTGCGCAGGTCCTTACGCTGGTTCAGCTGGCCTTCCCGCTCGATAGACAGCGCCCTGAGCGTCAGCGGCTGCTCGGCTGAGACGACCGAGGCGAGCTCGGGGTCGTGGGTGTCCGCCCAGGTGACGTACCGGTCGGCGATCTGCTCGCCGGTGAGGGTGGCGACGTAGTCGCCGCTGATGTCGTCAAGCTTGATCATGTCGATCAACGGGCCGGCCGTGCCGCAGTCGGCCAGCCGGATCGGCGTCGAGAGCGCCTCCGCTAGCGGCATCTCGGCAAGCCGCCCGTTCGCCAGTCCGCGCAGGTAGTACTGCACGGCCTCGTGCGGGTAGCCCTGCTCGATGTAGTAGCCGACGGAGGACTCGGGATCGTGCCGCTTGGACAGCTTGCGGCGGCTGCCGCCGACCTGCTTCATCAGCGGCGCGACGTGCGCGTACGGGATGCGCGCGAAGCCGAGCGCGTCGAACAGCTGATGGTGCAGCGGCACCGAGGACAGCCACTCCTCGGCGCGGATGACCGGGCTGATCCGCATCAGATGATCATCGACGGCATGCGCCAGGTGATAGGTAGGCAGCCGGGGCTCGGTGCTCTTGAGGATCACCACGTCGTTGCGGTTGTCGTCCGCGGTCAGCTCGCCGCGGATGAGGTCAGTGAACGTCACCCGCACACCCGTCGCACCCGGGGAGCGGAACCGGACCACGTACGGCTCCCCCGCGTCCAGCCTGGCGGCCACCTGCGCGGGCGACGCGTCCCGCCAGATCGCCCACGTGCCGTAGTAGCCGGGCAGCGCACCTGCCGCCTTCTGCCGTGCGGCGATGCCGGCCAGGTCGTCCTTGGTGGCGAAGCACAGGTATGCCTTGTCCTGGCGGAGCAGGTCCCTGACGTAGGTCAGGTAGATCTCCTGGCGAGCCGACTGGGTGTACGGGCCATAGCGGCCGGTCAGCTCATCCTCGTCCGGGCTGATGTCGAAGTAAGCGAATCCCTCGGCGAACTGCTCGGCCGCTCCCTCGACCGTGCGCGCCTGGTCGGTGTCCTCAAGCCGGACCAGGTACCTGCCGCCGGAATGCCTGGCCAGGTCGGCGTTGATCATCGCCGTGTACACCCCGCCGATGTGCAGGAATCCTGTCGGGCTCGGCGCGAACCGGGTAACGGCGGCCCCTTCCGGCAGGTCGCGCGGCGGGTACCGGCGCTCCCAGTGCTCCGGCTCGCGCAGGTCCGGCGGGAACAGGGAGTCGATGACGCTCTGGCTCAGCATGATTCAGGAGCGTACCCTGCAGACGGCGCGGGACAGGCGATCGGCCGCATCGGCGAGCTCCGGCAGGTCGAGGAACGAGTAGGCCAGCCGCGCATACTGGTGACCGTCATCGCCATCGGGAAAAAACCGGGGACCGGGAACGAACGAAACGCCGTACCGCTCCGCGACCGGAAGCAGGTCTTCCGACAGAACGCCGTCGGGCAACCGCGCCCATAGGAACCATCCGCCGGCCGGGAGTTCGGCCTGAAGACCGCGCAGCGCACCGGCCAGGACATCCCGCCGCTCCCGGTACGCCGCGCGCAGGCCGTCGACGTGCCGCGCGAACGCTCCCGACGCGCAGAAGGCCGCCATCGCCAGCGCGGTCGCGTGGTTCACGCCGCCGCCGCTATCCACGTAGCCGAGACCGGCCAGCCGCGTGAGCAGAGCAGGCGACGCGTTGATCCAGCCCAGCCGGAGCCCCGGCGCGACGGTCTTGGCGAACGAGCCGATACGGACGACTTCGGTGCCGGAGGCCAGGTCCCACAGCGAGACCGGAGCCGGGCCGTCGTAGAAGAGCTCGCGGTAGGTGTCGTCCTCGACGATCGTCACGCCGGTGCGCCGCGCCACCTCCACCAGGTAGTGGCGGCGGCCGCCGGGGACGCTGGCCCCGGTCGGGTTGCCGAACGTGGGCACCAGATACATCATCGGTACGCGATGCCCGCTGGCCCGCAACGAGGCGATGCAACCATCGAGATCCGGCGGGGCTGCGACGAGCTGCACGCCCCGGTCCCGCAGGATCCGCAGCGCGAAATGGTAGGTGGGGGCGTCGACGAGGACGGTGTCCCCCGGTTCGGCGAGCAAGTCCGTGATCAGGGCGAGAGCGTGCGAAGCACCTGCCGTTATGAAAAATCCGCTCGTCTTCAGGTGATCGGACAGCCACTCGATCAACGGCCCCGGGCCTGCTTCGGTGCCGTAGGTCAGCGCCTGCCAGCCGTATGTGCGCGCGCTCTCCCGTGTGGCGGCCAGCCATGGTTCGACCGGAAGCAGCGCCGGGCTGGGATGGCCGCAGCCTAGATCGAGAATGCCCGGGCGCTCGGCGAACTGAATGATCGGCAACATGGCAGCCGATTGTCGCAGACCAGACGAGCACCCGGACTATGCCCGCCGCGTTACCGCCTATGCGGCCGTCGCGTGCTCGTGGTCGTGCTCGGCGGCCGCGCGGTACGCGGCGGCCAGTTCCACCAGGGTCGCGTCGTGGTGGCGCTCCTGCGGCCAGTTACTCGCGACCGCATAGGCCAGCAGCACGGTCAGCGCGGCGCCGACACCGATGACAGTCCAGAACAGCGTCCAGAAATCCGCGGTAAAGGTAAGCATTGTGCCCTCGTCCCCTTTTCATTCCGGCTCTCTGCGAGCCCTTCAGAAAAGTTAACGGTGTTTACTGCCCACCTACTCCCGGACCGGAATGTGTTGTAGGTCACATTTGGATCACTCGCGCACTCGCTCGCGCACTCGCTCGCACAAGAGCGCGGACCGGACCAGCGAGGCTGGGCCCGGTCCGCGCTCTGATAGATGGCTAACGCTTGTCGGCAACCGCTGCCGCGATGCCGGACTTGCCGGACTTGCCGACCGTGATCGAGCCGACGACAGGCAGCGACGACGACGCTTTGCAGGTCAGCGTCGCCTTGCCGAGGAGGCTGTTGGTCAGCGAGATGGTGAGAACCTTGCCCGCGGTGAGCTTCACCGTTCCCGACTTGGGCAGCTTTACTTTGCCAGCCAGGTCTACCTTCAGGCTGCCGGAGTTGCCCTTGGCGAGGTAGGCCTTCAGGTCGACCGTGCCCTTCTGCGCACCCGACTCGGTCATCGACCACTTCACCGTGACGTCGGTGATCGTGACGGCCGGGAGATTGGAGGGCACGAGCACCACGCCGATCTTGGCCGTCCCGCCCGGCGTCACCTTCCCGGCGACGCTGAACGTGAGCTTGGTCTTGATGGCCGTCTTGCCGAGCACCGGTATCTGGCAGGTGTACTTCGCGGTTGATACCGAGGCGGCGTTCGCCGTGGTACCGCCGAGGACCAGAGCGGTCCCCGCGATGACCGTTGCCGCCATGGCGGCGGCGAGTCTCGCGGCGGAGCCTCTGAACATATGACGCCCTCCTTCTGCTTCGATGCGCATGATCAAAACAACTCAAAAGTGGCGTTAGATCCTGTTCTATGTCAAGGCTTCTCAGACCCCGTACTGATGCCGCCGCTCGACGAGGTGGCGCGCGTTGCGCAAGGCCAGCGCGACGATCGTCTCCATCGGATTAAGTCCTGTCGGGGTGGGGAACACGCTCGCGTCGGTAACGAACAAACCCGGACGCCCGTGAAATTCACCGAAGCTGTTCACCACCCCGCGGCGGGGGTCCCGGCTCATCCTCGCGGTGCCCATCAGGTGGATGCTGTACAGCCGCATCGACCGCTTGGGCACCGGACGGGCGAGCACGCCCTTCACCTCGCGCAGGGTGAGCGCCGGCGGCACGCCGTCGAACGGCAGCAGCACGCGCCGGGCGCCCGCCGCGAACATGACCTCGGCGGTCAGCTCGACACCGCGGAGGATGCGGGCCGCGTCGCGGTCGGTCAGGCGGTAGAACACCTGCGGGCCGGCTCCGGGCACGGTGCGGACGCGACCGGTCCCGTCGTCCTCGATCAGCGGGCCAGCGGTCACCACGTGGTTATAGCCGGCCATCAGCTCACCGAGTTCGCGGCCGTGCGCCGGCATCATCGCGGCCAGCATCGGCGGCGCGAGGTTGTTCGCGGTCACGATGATCCCGTCTGACATGAACTCGCGCACCTGGAAGGCCTGATGGACGCCATGCCAGCCGGTGACTTCCTCGTCGAAGAACGCGATCACGTTCGCGTTGGGATGCATGGCGAGGTTACGGCCGAGCTGGCCCGACGGCGACCCGATGCCGGACCGGCGCAGCAGCGCCGGGGTCTGGATCGCGCCGGCGGCCACCACGATCACGCGGGCGCGGACAGTCAGCTTCTGACCAGTCGCGAACCGGGCAAGCACGCCACTGCCCGTGATCTTCACGACCCGGCAGTCGGTGTACAGCCGCGCACCTGCCGCCAGCGCGCGGGGCACGTGCGTCACCAGCATCGACTGCTTGGCGCCGGTCGGGCAGCCGTTGTTGCAGTTGTTGGTGCCGGCGCAGTGCAGCTGGTTGCGCCGGTTGGGGACGATCTGCCAGCCGAGGACGTCGGCGCCGGCCTTCAGCAGCTCAGAGTCACGGCCGATCGTCTCCGGATCCTGCAGCGCGACGTGCAGCCGGGATTCAACGTCCTCGAAATAGGGGTCCATATCCCGCTCGGTGACGGCGTCGGCCTCTTCCGCCCACCTGGCCAGCACGCGGGCAGGCGTCCGCCAGGACATGCCGCCGTTGACGACCGTGGACCCGCCCACGCACCTGCCCTCCGCGAACAGCACCGAAGGCCACCCGAGCGTCATCCCGCCGCCGCCGTCGCGGTACAACGTGCGCAGCGCGCGGACGCTCTCGGCGGTGAACGTCCCGGTGGTGTGATAGCCGCCCTCCTCGATCATGACGACATCGATGCCCGCCCGGGCCAGCTCGGCGGCCATCGTCGCTCCGCCGGCGCCGGTGCCGACGACCACCGCGCCGCATTCGGCGTGCTGGTCGTTCGCGATATCGGCGGCCTGGATGATCGTCACCGGAGCTCGTCACCGTACCTTTCCAGGCGGCGCCGGGACACTTCGGCGATATACGGGCCAGGCTCGTAGCCGATCTCCCGCTTAGCCTCCGGCAGCTCGTAGTAGCACATCACGACGACACTCTTCAGCCGCTGTACCAGGCCGCTCCTGGCCAGCAGCGCGCGCAGGTACGCGTCGGCGGTGCCGTCGTCGAGGCGGGCGAAGCGGCGGCCGCGGGCCCGCGGGTACAGGCGCGCGCCCTGATCGACGGCGACGAGCATGGCGCGCAGGGCCCGCCTTGCGGCGGGCCGCAAGGCGGCGAGGAACTGGTCGAACTCGCGGATCGTGTCATCGGCCCTGGCCGGGGGCGGGCAGACTACCGTCACAAACCGCACCACGACGCGCCGCAGCACCTCGATCACCCGCCTCCGCCCGCTCTAATGAGCACAGACGTTATCGTGACCTGGTGACGGCCGTTGCGGAAACTCAGCAGGTACCCCCCTTTCCGCCGGGGGCAGCACCCCGGCACCTGATCGTCACCGTGTACGGGATGTACGCACGATCCGGCAGCGCTGGCCGGGCCGGCAGTGCTGGCCGATCCGGCAGTGCTGGCCGATCCGGCAGTGCTGGCCGGGCCGACGAGGCCGGCCGGGGGTGGCTGTCCGTGGCGGTGCTGATCCGGCTGCTCGCCGACCTGGGGGTGGACGAGCAGGCCGTGCGTTCGGCGATATCCCGGCTCAAGCGGCGAGGAATCCTGCGGGCGCTGCGGCACGACGGTGCGGCCGGATACGAGCTGTCCGAGCCCGCACGGGCGATCCTGCGCGAGGGAGACGCGCGTATCTTCCGGCGGGAGCGCGCCACCCTGGCCGACGGGTGGCTGCTCGCCGTGTTCTCCGTGCCGGAACCGGAACGGCATCGGCGGCACGTCCTGCGCTCCGAGCTGACCAGGCTGGGATTCGGCATGGCCGCGCCCGGGGTCTGGATCGTGCCCGCCCGCCCTGGTGACGCCACCGCCGAGACGCTGCGCCGGCTCGGACTTGACGGGTACGCGGACCTGTTCCGTGCCAGGCATGTGGCGTTCGGCGACCTGGCGGTGAAGGTTCGCGAGTGGTGGGACTTCAGTGAACTTGAGCGCCTGTACGGAGAGTTCATGCGTACGCACTCATCCGCTCTCGACAGCGAGCACGACGAGCGAGCGGCGTTCGCCGGCTACATGCGGGCGCTGACCGACTGGCGGCGGCTGCCATACCTGGATCCGGGCCTGCCCGCCGAACTGCTGCCCGCCGACTGGATCGGGATCCGCGCCGCCGACCTGTTCTTCACGCTGCGGTCGCGGCTGGCCGGCCCGGCTTCGGCATATGTTCTCCGCATCATGGGCGCCACCGACTGACGAAACCAAGGTAGCGGGACGCGATCTCGTCGCGGGCCTACTCGCAGACGGCCGCTACCGCCTGGATCTCCACGAGCGCGGTCTGGTCCCATAGCCGGCTCACCTCGACTGCGGCCATGGCCGGATAGCCGGTGCCGGCCAGGCGCCGCCACACCTCGCCGATATCGCTCGCGTGCGCACGGTAGTCGTCAATGCTGACAACATAGATCGTCATCGACACCAGGTCGGCAGGCTGGCCGCCGGCGGTACCGAGCGCCGTGAGCAGGCTGCCGAGCGACCGCTCGAACTGCGCGACCACGCCGCTCTCGGCCGGCGCGGTCTGGCCGGCCAGGAACACGATCTTGCGCTCCCCGGTCACCGACACGGCGTGTGAGAAACCGGACGGCCGGCCCAGCCCCGGCGGGTTGATCCGCTCAATGCCCACCATATCGCCCTTCGTTGACGGTCGTACAAGAAGCAGCATACGCTCGGAGCATGCGGATCGCGGTGCTTGGCGGCGGGCCCGGCGGGCTGTACTTCGCGGCGCTAGCGAAGCAGCTGGACCCGCGTCACGAGATTACGGTCTGGGAGCGGAACGCCGCCGATGATACGTTCGGGTTCGGCGTCGTGTTCTCCGACGAGACACTGGGCGGGATCGAGCACGCGGACACCGCCGTCTACGCCGCGATGGGCAAGGAGTTCGCCCGCTGGGACGACATCGACGTGCATCGCTTGGCTGAGCGGGGCAGGGGCACCGTGTTCACCTCGGGCGGGCACGGGTTCGCGTCAATGAGCCGCAAGCGGCTGCTGGCGATCTTGCAGCAACGGTGCGCGGACCTCGGCGTGCCGGTGCTGTTCCGTACTGAGGCACCGCCCGCGGCCTCGCTCGCGGCCAGTCACGACCTCGTGGTCGCTGCCGACGGGGCGAACTCGGTGACCAGGGCCACGCACCACCGCTCGTTCTGCCCGACTCTGGAACAGCGGCATTGCAAGTACATCTGGCTAGGCACGGACCTGGTCTTCGACGCGTTCAAGTTCTTCGTGCTCGACACCCCGGCCGGGATCATGCAGGTGCACGGCTACCCGTACAGCCACGACGCCAGCACGCTCATCCTGGAAATGCACGAGGACGTATGGGATCGCGCGGGGGATCTTTCCATAACAGCGGTGGCTCACCTGTGCCGGGATTTCCTGGGGGAACACCACCTGTACGGCAACAACTCGAAGTGGATCAACTTCACCACCGTCAGGTGCGCGTCGTGGCGGCACGAGAACATCGTGCTGCTCGGCGATGCCGCGCACACCGCCCACTTCTCCATCGGGTCGGGCACCAAGCTCGCGATGGAGGACGCGCTCGCGCTCGCCGCCTGCCTGCACGAGACCTCCTCGGTTGCCTGCGCCCTTTCGGCATATGAAACAGAACGCCGCCCGGTGGTCTTGTCCACCCAGCGCGCCGCGCAGGCCAGCCTGGAGTGGTTCGAGAACATCGGGCAGTACACCGGCCAGGACCCGCATCAGTTCGCGTTCAACATCTTGACCCGGAGCCGCCGGGTCACGCACGGCAACCTGCGGCTGCGGGACCCTTCGTTCACGGAGTCCATGGACAAGTGGTTTGCCGGTGGTGAGCCGGCCGGGCCGCCGATGTTCCGGCCGTTCCGGCTGGGCGGGGTCTCGCTGATCAACCGCGTGGTCGTGTCGGCGATGGACATGTACTCCTCGGCCGACGGGGTGCCCGGCGACTTCCACCTGGTGCACCTGGGCGGCAAGGCGCTCGGCGGCGCCGGCCTGGTGATGACCGAGATGGTGTGCGTATCCCCGGCCGGCCGGATCACTCCCGGCTGCGCCGGAATCTACACGGCCCGCCAGGAAGAGTCCTGGCGGCGGATCGTCTCGTTCGTGCACGACAACTCGCGGGCCAAGATCGGCATCCAGCTCGGGCACTCGGGCCGCAAGGGCTCGACGCGGCTGATGTGGGAGGGCATCGACGAGCCGCTGGAATCGGGTAACTGGGAGGTGTGCGCGCCATCGCCGTTGCCGTACTCGTCGCGGAATCAAGTACCCAGGTCGCTCACCGTGGCCGAGATGGCGTCGATCCGCGAGGAGTTCGTCGCGTGCGCCGCCGCGGCAGCGCGGGCCGGATTCGACGTGCTCGAACTGCACTGCGCGCACGGGTACCTGCTGTCGTCGTTCCTGTCACCGCTGACGAACAAGCGTCTCGATGAGTACGGCGGATCTATGGCCGGGCGTCTGCGGTTCCCGCTGGAGGTATTCGACGCGGTCCGCGCCATATGGCCCGCCTCGCTGCCGATGACGGTGCGCATCTCGGCGACCGACTGGGCGCCGGGCGGGATTGACGCGGACGACGCGGTGGAGATAGCACGGGCGTTCGCCGAGCACGGCGCGGCCGGAATCGACGTGTCGACAGGGCAGGTCGTGTCCGATGAGAAGCCGGCCTTCGGGCGGAGCTACCAGACGCCGTTCGCGGACCGGATCAGGAACGAGATCGGCACCAAGTACGGGATCGCGGTGATCGCGGTCGGGGCGATCTCGTCCTATGACGACGTGAACTCATTGCTTCTGGCCGGGCGCGCGGATCTGTGCGCGCTCGGGCGCACACACCTGTACGACCCGCAGTGGACGCTGCACGCCGCGGCCGAGCAAGAGTACACCGGACCGGGCGCGGTCTGGCCCGATCCGTACGCGGCCGGATCGCGGCGTCCGGCCGCCGGACGTACCGACGGGCCTCGCCCCCGGCTGGAGCTGATCAGGTCGGGCGCGCCGCGGACGGCGCACGCACGATGGGAGCCATCGCGATGACCGCCTTCACGCTGACGGCCGAGCAAGCCGCGTTCGCGGCGTCAGCGCGCGCGCTGGCCGCCGGCGAACTGCGGGACCTCGCGTCGGCCGGAGAACCGGGCCGGGTGAACCGGCCGCTGATCAAGGCGATGGGTTCCGCGGGCCTGCTGGACCGCCTGTTCCCCGGCCTGTCCGGCGGCGGCCCATCCCACAGCGGCCCATCCCGCGGCGGCCCATCCCACGGCGGCTTGCCGCGGGAGGCGGCGGCCATGGACCTGTGCCTGCTGCGGGAGTCGCTGGCAGTGGAATCGACCGAGGCGGAGACTGCGCTCGCCCTGCAGGGCCTCGGCTCCTATCCGGTGCTGCAGTCCGGCCGGGACGAGGTCGTCCGGAGGTGGCTGCCGGCCGTCGCGGCCGGCGACGCGGTCGCCGCGTTCGCGCTGTCCGAGCCGTCGGCCGGCTCGGACGCCGCCGCGTTGTCGCTGGCCGCCGAGCCAGACGGGTCCGGCTGGCGGCTGACCGGCGAGAAGACGTGGATCTCCAACGCGCCGGAGGCCGACTTCTACTCTGTGTTCGCCCGGACCACACCGGGTGCGGGCGCGCGCGGGGTGAGCGCGTTCGTCGTGCCGGCCGGCCGAGCCGGGCTCACCGGGTCGCAGCTGAACATGCTGAGTCCGCACCCGATCGGCACGCTGGTCTTCGATGGGGTCCGGGTGGAGCCCGGGGAACTGCTCGGTGACGTGGACCGCGGCTTCGCGGTCGCGATGCGCACGCTGGACCTGTTCCGGCCCAGTGTGGGTGCGTTCGCGGTCGGCATGGCGCAGGCCGCGCTGGACGCATCGGTCGCGCACGCCGGCACGCGGCTGGCGTTCGGTGGGTTCCTGAAGGACCAGCAGGCGATATCCCACCAGCTCGCCGACATGGCCACCCGGATCCACGCGGCGCGGCTGCTGGTGTACGCCGCCGCATCGGCGTACGACGAGGGCGCGGGTTCCCGGCCGGATGCCGGCCCCGGTCCCGGGCGGGATATTTCCGGTCAGGCCGCGATGGCGAAACTGTTCGCCACCGAGACCGCGCAGTTCGTGGTGGACCGCGCCGTGCAGATCCACGGCGCCCGCGCCCTCCAGCGCGGCCACCTGCTCGAGCACCTCTACCGCGAGGTTCGCGCCCCGCGTATCTACGAGGGCACCTCGGAAATCCAGCGCACGATCATCGCCCGCGCTTTGTACCGCTAGAGCCGCCGGCTGGCCGTTCGGGCACCGTGCGGCTCGCGGCCCTTCACGTGCGGGCTCGGGCATACGGGCGGTATACGCGCGGGCGGGGCCCCTGCTTTAACGGATTATTGATGGCTTTCTAATGATATTTACACCCCGTTAATCATGTAACGGCTAGGTTAAGACGCGATTGCCGTTCCTAATAGGATTCGCATTCGTCACCACCTGGCCGAAATGACCGGAATATGTAACGGATGTAAATAGGAACGGTGTTGCGATTAGGAAGGGAGTCTTTCATGCGACATGCCATTGTCCGCTCGCGCAGACGTCCCGTCGCGCTGCTAGCCGCGCTATTGACCTGCGCAGGTCTCGCCTTCGGGGTGCCGAATGCGCTAGCGAGCCCGGCCGCCGGCCACCAGGCTGCCGGGCAGACCTCGGCGGTATGCCCGGGTGCGACCGTCGCCGAGTTCGGACCCAACGTATGCGTATTCGACGACACCATGAGCCAGGCGACCATCCAGGCCGACCTCAACGCCATCGCGGACCAGCAGGTTCCCATCGCGAGCCAGTTCGATAGCCAGCGATACGCTATCTTCTTCCAGCCAGGGACCTACGGGTCGTCATCCGATCCGCTGGTATTCCAGGTCGGGTATTACACCGAGGTCGCCGGGCTCGGATACATGCCCCAGGACACGGTCATCGATGGCGCCATCGACGTATTCAACAACTTGTGCACCGCTGGCACCAGCAATTGCAATTCCGATGTGAACTTCTGGCGCTCGCTGTCCAACCTCACGCTCAACGTGGACCTGCCCAGCTCGCCGCCGGCCTACTCGCCCCCGGTCATCGACGCCTACGGTACCGGGTGCGCCAATTCGGCGGAGATATGGTCGGTATCCCAGGCCGCCCCCATCCGGCGGGCGATCATCAACGGCAGCGTCGTGTTCCAGGACTACTGCGCCGCCGACAACTATGCGAGCGGCGGGTTCATCGCCGACAGCAATGTCAGCGGTGATCTGGACTTTTACGGCAACCAGCAGTACATGGTGCGCAACAGCGCCATCGGCGGCGCGAACGGCTGCCCGAACGGCCTGTGGAACATGGTCTACTCCGGCGTGACCGGAGCGCCCTCGGAGGTGTTCACCGGCCAGTGCCAGCAGAACACCGTGCTCGCGTCCAGCCCGGCAACCGAGGAGGAGCCTTTCCTCTACACGGACTCGTCAGGGAACTACAACGTATTCGTGCCGGCGGCGCAGACCGATACGTCCGGCACGTCGTGGGCCAGCGGGTCTGAGGCCGGCCGTTCCATCCCGCTGTCCAGTTTCTTCGTGGCCAACCCCAGCACGTCAGTGGCGGCCATTGACATCGCGCTGGCCCTCGGCAAGAACCTGATCCTCACGCCGGGCGTCTACGACCTGAACGCGCCGATCCTGGTCAGCCGGCCGGACACCGTGGTTCTCGGCCAGGGTTTCGCCACGCTGGTACCGCAGGACGGCACCAGCGCCATGGTCGTCACGCCGGACAGCGGCGTGAAGCTGTCCGGTCTCATCTTCGACGCCGGCCCGGTCAACTCGCCGGTGCTGCTGTCGGTCGGGATTCCGGGTGGTGGATCGGCCAGCGACCCTGACCTGATCCAGGATGTGTTCTTCCGCATCGGCGGAGCAGAGACCACGTCCGTGAGCGCCACCGTGAGCCTGCTCGACAACGCGAGCAACTCGATCATCGATGACGTGTGGGCATGGCGCGCCGACCACGGCAACGACGTCGGCTGGACGGCGAACAAGGGCGACACCGGCCTGATCGTCACCGGAAACGACGTCACCGCCTACGGCCTGGCGGTCGAGCACTACCAGAAGTACGAGGTGGTCTGGAGCGGCCAGGGCGGCACCGACGTCTTCTTCCAGAACGAGATGCCGTACGACCCGCCCAGCCAGGCCGACTGGATGGCGTCGTCCACCCAGGATGGCTACCCGGCGTTCGACGTAACTCCTGGTGTCCAGACGTTCCAGGGATATGGCATGGGCAGCTATGTCGTGTTCACGCAGACGTCGGCCACGCTGTACGCCACCGAGGCGTTCGAGGCACCGGACACCTCGGGTGTCCAGTTCCACGACATCTTCGCGGTGTGGATCGCGGGCTCGGGCGGTGACGACTCGATCATCAACGGGACAGGCGGTCCGGCGACTTCCATTAATCCGGGCACCGTGGAACCCGTTGACCTGACCAGCTATCCGTGAATTCTCCTCCCCCGCCCGGACCGAGTGCCACGGCCGGGCGGGGGAGGCCTCATGTAACGTAGGGTCATGCAGGTCGTGGGGCTCGTGCTGCATCCCGAGCGGGACTGCACGGGCGCGGTCGGGTCGATCCTGGACTGGGCCGCGCGCAGGCGGATCGAAGTACTCGGCATCGAGGCAGAAGTCCGCAGGCTGGCCTGCACCGCGGAGGCGGTCACCGCCGAGCAGCTCAGCGAGCGGTCCGACCTGCTGGTCAGCCTCGGCGGCGACGGTACGATGCTGCGGGCCATGCGGCTGGCCGACGGGCGGCGCTCCCCTGTTCTCGGCGTGAACCTCGGCAAGCTCGGCTTTCTCGCCGAGGTTGATGTACCCGACCTGGCCATGGCGCTGTCGGCGATCGACGATCATGAGTTCACCGTCGAGTCGAGGCTCGCGGTCGACGCTATCATCGGCGGCCAGGTCATCACCGCGTTCAACGACGTGGCGCTGGTCAGGTTCCCCGGCCACCCGGTCGCGGCTGTCGCCGTACGGGCCGGAGGCGGCAGCTTCGTCAGCTATGCCGCCGATGCCGTTATCGTCGCGACGCCGGCAGGCTCGACCGCCTACAGCTTTTCCGCCGGCGGCCCGATCGTGAGCCCGGGCGTGGAGGCGCTCCTGGTCACGCCTGCCGCGCCGCACTCGGCCTACAACCGAGGGCTCGTCCTGTCGGTCAACGACCAGCTCACGCTCGAAGTGCTGCCGACCAGCGGTCCGCTCGCCGTGGAGGCAGACGGCAACGTGACGGCCCGTGTCGCGCCCGGCGACCGGATCGACGTGGCGCCGCGTCCCGGCGCGGCGCACGTGATCCGGCTCGGTCGCACCACGTTCTACGAGCGGGTCCGGCGCAAGCTCCGGCTAGCGGACTCCGCTGAGCTGTCCCGCGCCTAGGAACGCCGGGCCAGCCAGACCGTCCTGCCGGTCCGGATCGTGAGGTCATCGCGGTCTGGTATGCCTGCCGCGATAGCGTCGAGGGCCGCGAGGTCGTCCGCGCTGAGCCGGTCCTCCATGTTGTGCCGGGCACGGTGCAAGGAGAGCTGGGCGTAGCGAACTGCCGCGGGGGGCAGCGGCGGGCCCAAGACGACGTCGAAGCGCCGCTCTGCCTCGATCGCGAAGCCGGCTTCGGCCAGGCGGGCCGGCCAGTCCTCGTGCATATGCATCCCGGCCTCCTCGCGGGCTCGAGCCATCGCGGCGTGGACGCGCTCCTCCAGCGCCTCGCCCGCCCGGTCGGTGAGGAAGCGGGGAAAGGACTCCATCTCGGTGACCGCGACCAGCCCGCCTGGCCGCAGGACCGCGTAGATCCGCGCGACGGCGCCGCCGGGGTCGCCCATGTGATGCAGTGAGTTGGCCGCCCACACCAAGCCGGCCTGATGTATGTCCTCGGGCCACGGCTTGTCGAGGTCGGCCTGGACAGTGCGGACCCTGCCGTCGACCCCGGCCGCGCG
>Ga0335075_10007985_pt1 | contig 16259 bp, 13 predicted proteins | sample Lox_Sample_24_FD_206723 | JGI IMG/M metagenome (GOLD analysis project Ga0335075, IMG submission 206723) | Soil microbial communities from Loxahatchee National Wildlife Refuge, Florida, United States - Lox_Sample_2.4 | ecosystem: Environmental > Terrestrial > Soil > Wetlands | place: USA... | reverse complement strand
TGCCGAACGACCTGGAGGATGACTCTGACTCGTTCATTTCTCGATCAACCGGATGGTAGCGCGGCCGGACAGGAAAACCTACCCCTGCCCGGCCGCACCCCGCTTGCGCCGGCCGAGGGAAGCCGGCACTGTCGATGTGGGAGGAATCGCTATGTACGACCCAGCCGACCGAGCTCTCGAGCCATCCGTGCCAGCGCTGGATCGGCGCTGTTGACGCCGGCTCGCCGGCGCCCCGCACCCTGCCCGACACTTGTGAGCTGGTAGCGGCGAACTCGCGGCCCATGGTGCGGGCCGTCCACCGTTTCCTCGGGCAACAGGATGAACCGCCGAGGAGATGAAACGCCGTTGTTCGTTGCTGACCGGTTCATGGACAGCATGTTGGCGCAGCGGGCCCGCGCTGCCTTTGGCCCGAAGTCCAAAATGTGGCGCGGAGCGCTGTGCTAACTGCCGAGCTGCTCCTGCACGAGCCGCGCGACCTCGGTGCCGTCGGCGCGCCCCCTGGTCTCGCGCATGACGTGCCCGACGATCGGGCCGATGGCCTTGGCGTTGCCTTCGCGCACGCGCTCGGCCGCGTCGGCGTTGGCGGCGAGCGCGGCGGCGACGATCGCGGCCAGCTCGTCCCCGCCGTCGATCGCGGCCAGCCCCTCGGCCTCGACGATCGCCCGGGGCTCTCCTCCCTCGGCGACGAGCCTGTCGAGCACCTGCCGGCCGGCGCCGACGCTGATCTGCTTGGACGCCACCATCCCCGCCAGCTCGGCGAGCGCCCGCGGGGTGACCTGGGCGTGGGCGAGACCGGCGTCGTCCACACGGCCTGACAGCTCGACGGTGACCCAGTTGGCGAGCGTCTGCGCCGACACGTCCACGTGCACGGCGAGGGCCGCGTCGAAGAAGTCTCCCAGCTCGGAGCGGAACGCGAGCAGCTGCGCGCTCTCTGCGCTGAGCGCGTGCTCGCGCTGCAGGCGCTCGGCGCGCTCGGCGGGCAGCTCGGACATGGCGGCGCGCGCGTCGCCCAGCATCCGCTCGTCGATCGTCACGGGCACTAGGTCGGGCTCGGGGAAGTAGCGGTAGTCGTGCGCCTCCTCCTTGGAGCGAAGCGAGGTGATGCGGTCGGCGGCGGGGTCGTAGTGAAGCGTCTCCTGGACGACGTGCCCGCCGCCTTCGAGGACCTTTTGCTGGCGCGCGATCTCCGCGCGGATGCCGCGTTCGATGAAGCGGAAGGAGTTCATGTTCTTCAGCTCCGTCTTGACGCCCAGCTCGCTGCTGCCGGCGGCTCTCAGCGAGATGTTGGCGTCGCAGCGCAGCGAGCCCTCCTCCATGTTCACGTCGCTGACGCCGAGCGCGCGCAGCGTCACGCGCAGCAGCCTCAGCCACTCGCCGGCCTGCTCGGGCGCGCGCAGGTCGGGCTCGGTGACGATCTCCGCGAGCGGCGTGCCGCCGCGGTTGAAGTCGACGACGCTGGCGTCCGAGCCGTGGATGCGCCCGCTGGAGCCGACGTGGATCAGCTTGGCGGCGTCCTCCTCCAGGTGCACGCGGTGGATGCGCACGTCGCCGAGCCGCCCGCCGCGGCACAGCGGCTCGTCGTACTGGGAGATCTGGTAGCCCTTGGGCAGGTCGGGATAGAAGTAGTTCTTGCGATGGAAGATCGAGCGCGGCGCCAGCTCGGAGCCGAGCGCGAGGCCGATCATCAGCCCGAAGTGCACGGCCCTGGCGTTGGCCACGGGCAGGCTGCCGGGAAGCCCCAGGCACACGGGGCAGGTGCGCGTGTTGGGCGGCTCGCCGAAGGACAGCTCGCAGCCGCAGAACATCTTGGTGGCGGTTTTGAGCTGCACGTGGATCTCCAGGCCGATGACCGGCTCGTAGGGGTCGGGTTTGGAGGGGCCGCCTGGCGGCGGCTGGGGAGGCGTTCGCAGTGACTCAGACATGGGCTGCGGTGGGGTCGAAGGCGAGCGCCCGCTCGAGCGCGTAGGCGGCGTCGAGCAGCCGGTTCTCGTGGAACGCGGGGGCGGCGAGCTGCAAGCCGACCGGCAGGCCGGGCCCGGCCGGGCCGTCGGGTTGCTCGCTGAGCCCGCAGGGGATGGAGATGGCGGGGATGCCCGCGAGCGACATGGGCACGGTGAAGTAGTCGCTGAGGTACATGGCCCACGGGTCGGCGGTCTTCTCGCCCAGCTCGAAGGCGACGCCGGGCGCGGTTGGCGTGGCGATCAGGTCGACCGCGCCGAACGCGGCGGCGAAGTCCTGCGCGACCTTCGTGCGCACCTTCTGCGCGCGCCCGTAGTAGGCGTCGTAGTAGCCGGCGGACAGCGCGTAGGTGCCGAGCATGATGCGCCGCTTGACCTCCGCGCCGAAGCCGTCGTGGCGCGTGCGCGTGTACATGTCGAGCAGGTCGCTCGCGTCCTTGGCGCGCAGGCCGTAGCGCACGCCGTCGAAGCGCGCGAGGTTGGAGGAGGCCTCGGCGGGAGCGAGGACGTAGTAGGCGGACAGCGCGTGCGGCGCGTGCGGCAGGGGGACCTCCTGGACGCTCGCGCCGAGCCCTTCGGCCGTTGCGAGCGCCTCCTCGAAGCGCCTGCGCACGCCCGGCTCGATCGCGGCGCCGCTGTCGGAGGAGCCGTGCAGCTCCGTTGGCACGCCGATGCGAACGCCGCGCAGATGCTCGGCGCTCGGGAGCCCGATCGGCTCGGGGTGCGCGAGCGAGGTGGCGTCGCACGGGTCGCGCGCGACCATGTGGCCCAGCATCAGCGCCGCGTCGGTGACGTCGCGCGTGAGCGGGCCGGCCTGGTCGAGCGAGGAGGCGAACGCGATCATCCCGTAACGCGAGACGGAGCCGTACGTGGGTTTCAAGCCGACGATGCCGCACAGCGCGGCGGGCTGGCGGATCGAGCCGCCGGTGTCGGTGCCGAGCGCCCACGGCGCGAGGCCCGCGGCGACGGCGGCGGCGCTGCCGCCGGAGGACCCGCCGGGCACGCGCGCGCGGTCCCACGGGTTGAGCGTGGGCCCGAAGGCGGAGTTCTCGGTCGAGGAGCCCATCGCGAACTCGTCCTGGTTGGTCTTCGCCAGCAGGCTCGCGCCGGCGTGGCGCAGGCGCGTGACGGCGGTGGCGGTGTAGGGCGGCCGATAGCCCTCGAGGATGCGCGAGCCCGACTGGCTGGGGACGCCCTCGGTGCAGAACAGGTCCTTGACCGCCAGCGGCACGCCCAGCGGCGCGGCGGGCACGCGCTCGTCGGCGGCCTCGCCAGCGACCCACGTGAAGCAGTTCAGGCCGTCCTCGCCGGCGGCGCGGTCGGACGCCGCCCGCTGCCGGTAGAAGGCGCACAGCTCCGCGGCGTCCAGCTCGCCCGCGGCGATCGCGTCGGCGGCCGCGGCGGCCGTCAGCTCGAGCAGCCCGCCGGCGCTCATGCCTGCGGGCTTGGGACCAGGAAGCCGCCATCGCTGACGGCGGGCGCCTGCGCGAGCGCCACCTCGCGCGGCAGGCACGGGCGCGGCTCGTCGGGCCGCAGCGCGCCGCTGACCTCCACCACGTGCGAGGTGGGCGCGACGCCGTCGAGGTCAAGCTCGCCGATCTTGGCGACGTGGTCGAGCACGGCGGACAGCTCGCTCGCCATCGCCTCGATCTCCTGCTCGCCGAGCGCCAGGCGCGCGAGGCGGGCCACGTGCAGTACCTCGTCGCGCTCGATCACGCTGCGATTCTAGGGGCGGGGGCGCGGCTGCGGGCGCGCGGGCGTGTAGCGCGATGGCCGTTCGTCGCGCAGCACCTGCCATGCGCCCGCGAGGATCAGCACGGCGCCGGTGAGCGCGAGCCACACGCCGATGCACGCCTGCGTGGCGTGGTCGGGGCGCTCGAGCGCCCTGACGACCGCGGCGATCACGCCGAGCAGGCCGAGCAGCACGCACCACACGGCCGTGGACACGGGCAGCGCGGGGCTGCGCTCGGTGAGCGCCGCGAACACCATCGCCAGCGCGGCGCTGACGGCGGCGAGCAGCAGCACGATGCTCGGGCCGAACGAGTTCCAGGCGTCGAGGTTGCCGATCGGCGCCTCGTACCAGCGCTCGAACAGCGACGCGATCACGCAGCCCGCGCCCGCCAGCGCGACGCACTCGCCCAGGCGAAGCCGCGCGAGGCTCATCGCGGGCCTCGCGCCCAGCGCGCCGTGCGATCCGCTCGCCGCGCGTCTCGCTTGCGGCTCATGCGATGTCCTCCTCCACGCCGGCGAGCAGCGCTTCCAGCTGCACCTGGTAGCGGGCGGCGTGCAACGTGTTGCGCAGCAGCAGCGCGATCGTCATCGGCCCGACGCCGCCGGGCACGGGCGTGATCGCGGAGGCGATCTCGGCGACGGCGGCGAAGTCGACGTCGCCGACGAGGCCGCTCTTGTTGCCGGCCTGCTCCGGCGTGAGCCGGTTCATGCCGACGTCGATCACCACCGCGCCGGGCTTCACGAACTCCTCGCGCACGAGGCGCGCACGGCCGACGGCGACGATCAGGACCTCCGCGCGCGCACACACGCCGGCGAGGTCGCGCGTGCGCGAGTGGCACACGGTGACGGTCGCGTTGCGCGCGAGCAGCAGCTGCGCCATCGGCTTGCCGAACAGGTTGGAGCGACCCACGACCACGGCTTCTGCTCCCTCCAGCTCGGCGCCGGCGTCGGCCAGCAGCTCCATCACGCCCAGGGGCGTGCACGGACGCAGGCCCGGGCGCCCCAGCGACAGCAGCCCGGCGTTGACCGGCGTCAGCCCGTCGACGTCCTTGTCCGGGCTGATCATCCCGGTGAGCGCAGGCCCCTCGAGGTGCTCCGGCAGGGGCAGCTGCAGCAGCACGCCGTTGACGGCGGCGTCGGCGTTCAGGCGGTCCAACTCCTCGGCCACCTCCTCGAACGACGCGTTCGCTGGCAGCCGCCGGTCGAACGGGGTCATCCCCACCTCGGCGCAGGCGCGCTGCTTGCCGCCGACGTACACCGCGGAGGCGGGGTCCTCGCCGACGAGCACCGTCGCCAGGCCCGGCGGTCGGCCGACCTCGCGCGTGAACCCCTCGACCTCGCGCGCGACCTCGGCGCGAACGCGCGCGGCGATCGCTTTTCCGTCGATGATCGTCGCGCTCATTCCTCGATGCTATGCCTTCAATGCTCAGCGCCTGCTGACGGGAGCGTACTCGGCCATCAGCTTGCGCTCCGAGCCGTCGCCGGCGAAGCGCACGACGATCACGCCGTCGGGCTCCACGCCGGTGACCACGCCCTCGCCGAACGCGGCGTGCACGACGTCCTCGCCGAGGCGGAACGCCACGCCCGTCGCCGCACGCTCGCCACCCCGTGCGCCCGCGCGTGCCCTGCCCGTCGTGCCCTCGCCGGCGCCGTTCCAGCTCGTCGCCGCCGCCCAGCGACCGGGCGTGCCCGTGCCGCCTGCGGCCCTGCCCGCGCGGAACACCGACTCCACCGGCTCGTCCAGCAGCTCGGCGGGGATCTCGTCGAGGAAGCGGCTGCGCATGCCGTAGGTCTGCGAGCCGAACACCGCACGCCGGCGCGCGTGGGTGAGGTAGAGATGGCGCATCGCGCGCGTCACCCCCACGTAGAACAGGCGGCGCTCCTCCTCCAGGCCCCCCTCCTCGATCGCGCGCGAGTGCGGGAACACGCCGTCCTCGCAACCGGCGATGAACACGATCGGGTACTCCAGGCCCTTGGCGTTGTGCAGCGTCATCAGCGTCACCAGCCCCTCGTCGCTGCGCGTGTCCGCGTCGGCCACCAGCGCGATCTGCTGCAGGTAGGCGTCGAGCGTGTCCTCGCCGTCCACGGCCTGCGCGTCGAACTCGCGCGCGCCCTCCACGAGCTGCTCGAGGTTCTCGATGCGCCCCTGCGCCTCGATCGTGCGCTCGGCCTCCAGCGCCTGCACGTAGCCGGTCTGCGACAGCAGCGACTCCAGCAGGTCGCCCACCGGCACGCCGGTCGCCACGGGCGGGCGCTCGCCCTGCGGCTCCTCCGGGGCCGCGTCCTCCGCGGCGCCCACCGGGGGCAGGCCGGCGCGTTCGCGCAGCTCGCGCATCGTGTCCATGAAGCGCGACAGCGCCTTCACCGCCGCTGCGCCCAGCCCGGGGACCCGCTCGGCCTGCGCGGCCGCCTCCCACACGGGCACGTCGAGCGAGGTGGCGTGCGCGAGCACGCGCGCCAGCGAGGTCTGGCCGATGCCTCGCCGCGGCGAGTTGACCACGCGCGTGAAGCTGACAGCGTCGGCGGGGTTGGCGATCAGCGACAAATAGGCGATCGCGTCCTTGATCTCCGCGCGCTCGAAGAACTTGGTGCCGCCGATCACCTGGTAGGCCATCTCGCTGCGCGTGAGCGTTTCCTCCAGCACCCGCGAGAGCGCGTTGGTGCGGTACAGCACCGCGATCTCCGATCTGGCTGCGCCCTCGTCGATCAGGCGCTGGATCTCCCCCACGACGTAGCGCGCCTCGCCGAAGTCGTCGTCGAGCACGCGCAGCTTGATGCGCTCGCCCTCGCCGAGGTCGCTCCACAGGTGCTTGGCGATGCCGCCGCGGTTGTTGGCGATCACCGCGTTGGCGGCGGACAGGATCGTCTGCGTCGAGCGGTAGTTCTGCTCGAGCTTGACCACGCGCGCGTCGGGGAAGTCGTCCTGGAAGTCGAGGATGTTGCGCACGTCCGCGCCGCGAAAGCCGTAGATCGACTGCGCGTCGTCGCCCACCACCGCCAGGTTGCGGTGCCCGACGGGCCCCGCGTATGTCGGCCGGTCGCCGGGCTGGGGCTCGCCGCGTTGCGGCGGGCGCCCGCCGCCCACCAGCAGTTGCAGCAGCCGGTACTGCGCGTGGTTGGTGTCCTGGTACTCGTCCACGAGCACGTGGCGGAAGGTCTCGCGGTAGCGCTCGCGCATGTCCTCGAACAGCTCCAGCAGGTTCACCGTCCTGAACAGCAGGTCGTCGAAGTCCATCGCGTTCATGCGGTGCAAATCGCGCTCGTAGACGTCGTACACGTCCGCGATCATCTCCTCGAACTGCGAGCCCACCTGCTGGCGGTAGGCGGCGGCGTCGATCAGGCGGTTCTTCGCCGCCGAGATCTGGTTGTGGACGGCAGCGGGGGTGAAGCGCTTGGGGTCCACGCCGACCGCGTCCGCCGAGCGCTTGGTCAGCCTGCGCGCGTCCGCCTGGTCGTAGATCGTGAACTGGCGCGTGTAGCCCAGGCGCTGCGCCTCCGCGCGCAGGATGCGCGCGCACGCCGCGTGGAAGGTCATCACCCACATCCCGCGCGTGCCGTGTCCGAGCAATCGTTCGACGCGCTCGCGCATCTCGCCGGCGGCCTTGTTGGTGAACGTGATCGCCAGTATCTCCCCCGCCTGCGCCTGGTCGGTGTAGATCAGGAACGCGATCCTGTGGGCGAGCACGCGCGTCTTGCCGCTGCCCGCGCCCGCCAGGATCAGCAGCGGCCCCTCGCCGTGCGTGACCGCCTCGCGCTGGGGCTCGTTGAGGTCCTCCAGCAGCTCATGCAGGTGCTCCGCGTGCGGGTTTGCGGCCATCCGATCCAGCATAGATGCGCGCCCGGCCGGCGCGCCCTCGTCACCCTCCGGCGGGGTTGGGGCCCCTGACGGTCCGCAGCTGCGTGACCTGCGCGGGAGGGCTCTCGTGCGGCTCGGCCTCGGACAGCTCGGCCACCAGGCGTTCGAGCGTGGCGATGCGGCTGGACAGCGCCTGGATCGCCTCGGCGATCGGGTCGGGGAGGTGGATCCAGTCGGCGTCCGGACCCTCCATGCGGCGCCCGTCCACGCGCACCGGATGCCCGGGGTTGCCGACCACGGTGGAGTTGGCGGGCACGTCGGTGATGACCACGCTGTTGGCGCCGATCTTGGCGCCGTGGCCGATCGTGATCGGCCCGAGCAGCTTGGCGCCGGAGCCGATCGTGACGTTGTCCTGCACCGTCGGGTGGCGCTTGCCGGTGGCGAACCCCGTGCCGCCCAGCGTCACCCCCTGGTACAGGGTCACGTCGTTTCCGATGTCCGCCGTCTCGCCGATCACCACGCCGACGCCGTGGTCGATGAACAGCCCCTGTCCGATGCGCGCCGCCGGGTGTATCTCGATGCCGGTGAGCGCGCGCGTGAACATCGACAAGAGGCGCGGCACGACGGGCACGCCCGCCTGGTGCAGCGCGTGCGCCACGCGGTAGGCCAGCAGCGCGTGGATGCCCGGCCAGGTGGCGAGGATCTCGGCCGGCGCCACGCCGCGCGCCGCCGGGTCGCGGTCGCGCGCGGCGCGCACGTCGCAGCGGATCTCCTTCGCCACCCGTGCGAGCTTGAAGCCGGGCATGGCAAACAGCGTAGCGGGAAACCGGGCGGTCGTTGACCACGCAACCGAATGGTGGACAGCCCGCGACCCTCCCCCTTAAACATCAAAGTCGACCACGCCCCGGCGGGCGGCGCGCTCAGGGCGCGAAGAACGTCTGGGAGACGTAGCGCTCGCCCGAGTCGGGCATCACCGCGACGATGCGCTTGCCCCTGGACTCAGGCCGCCGTGCGACCTCCAGGGCCGCCCACATCGCGGCGCCGCACGAGATCCCCGCGAGCAGGCCGGCGCGCTTGGCGCAGCTCCACGCGGTCTGGATCGCGTCGTCGTCGCTCACGGGGATCACCTCGTCGATCAGCTCGCGGTTGAGCACGGGCGGCACGAAGCCCGCGCCGATGCCCTGGATGCGGTGCGGCCCCGGCTGGCCGCCGGACAGCACCGCCGAGCCGCGCGGCTCGACCGCCACCACGCGCAGGCGCGGGTTGGCGTGCTCGCGCAGGTGCTCGCCCACGCCGGTGATCGTGCCGCCCGTGCCCACGCCCGCCACCAGCACGTCCACGCGCCCGTCCAGCGCCCGCGCTATCTCAGGGCCGGTCGTGCGCCGGTGGATCGCGGGGTTGGCGGGGTTGGAGAACTGGTCGGGCAGGAACACGTCGGGCTCGCGCGCCATCGCGCGCGCGGCCGCCACCGCCTCGCCCATGCCGCCCAGCGACTCCGTGATCTGCACGCGCGCGCCGTACAGGCGCAGCAGGCTCTCGCGCTCGCGGCTCATCCCCTGCGGCAGCGTCAGCACCAGCTCGTAGCCCTTGGCCGCGCACACGAACGCCAGCGCGATGCCCGTGTTGCCGCTGGTGGCCTCCACGATCGTCGTGCGGCCGGGCTCGATCCGGCCCTCCGCCTCGGCCGCCTCGATCATCGCCACGCCGATGCGGTCCTTCACGCTGCCGCCCGGGTTGAACGCCTCCAGCTTCGCGAACAGCTCCACGCCGTTGTCCGCCGCGGGCGTGCCTTCGAGCATCCGCGGCAGCGCCACCAGCGGCGTGCCGCCGACCAGCTCCGCAATGTTGATCGGGATTCGGGGCATCGAGCCCCGACAATAGTGGCGCAGCGTGAGCCGCCACGGTTTCGCGATTGGGCAGCGGCCCTCGCGGGTATCTGCCCGAGGGCTCAAACGGAACCGAACTCGGCTTTGCGTGTTCTCGTGGGGGCGTTCGCTGTCGATCGACGGAGGAGCTTTGGTGCGCACACGTGGCGGTTGGACGCCGGGGACGACGGTGGCGGTGGCGCTGGTGGGGGCGCTGGCGATGCTCGGGGCGCTGGCGCTGCCGGCGGCGAGCGGCGCGACCGAATACGAAGAACCGCCGACCGCCTTCGAACCGGCGCTCGAGGCGCAGAACTTCGCGATCACACAGGAGCGCCAGGCGGTCTACGACACCCCCGAATACCAGGCGCAGCTCGCCGAACAGGGCCTGAAGAACCACGAAGAAGCCACGCGCGAGCAGCTCGAAGACCCCGGGCGCTTCTTCTCCGACGACCTCTGCTACGAGGGCGAAAACGGCTGCGCCGGCGACGTGCGCCTGTACGACTGGGAAAAGGACGGCGACGGGATCGTGCGCAAGGTGCTGTTCACCGCGCGCAGCGGCGCCACCATCTCCGGGCGCGTGTGGGCGACGGTCGGCGGGCCGCGCAAGCGTCCCGGCGTGGTCATCACCGACGGCTCCGTGCAGGCCGACGAACAGATGTACTGGTACGCCGCGCAGGCGCTCGCCAAGGACGGCTACGTGGTGCTCACCTTCGACCCGCAGGGACAGGGCCAGAGCGACACCTTCGGCCAGGCCCCCGACGAAGACGAAGGCTTTCCCGCGCAGACCGACGGGCGCCCGTTCTACGACGGCACCGAGGACGCGCTCGACTTCTTCCTGTCCACCCCCAAGCACCCCTACGAGCCGGTGCCCAGCTGCGAAACGGGCACCAGCCACGCGGCCAAGCAGAACGAACGCGTCAAGCAGGGCTTCGACGCCGCGTACAACCCCTTCTGGAAGCTGCTCAAGCCCTCGGAGATCGGCCTCGCGGGGCACTCCTACGGGGCCGTGGGGGTCTCCTACGTCGCGCAGTGGGACCCGCGCGTGAAGGCCGTCGTCGCGTGGGACAACCTCGGGCCGCCGGCGCCCGAAGGCGCCGAAGTCCCCGGCGGCGCCCCCGGCTCCACGCAGACGATCGGCGAGAAGCCGTGCCCCGCCGACCCCGCCGACCGCACCACCGTGCCGATCACCAAGCCCGGCCTGGGCATGTCCGCCGACTACGGCCTGCCGCCCGCGCCCAACACCTCGCTGCCGGACCCGCTGGGCAAGTCCAAGGAGTCGCTGGCGTACACCGCCGCGGGCGTGGACAGCGGCGAGATCGTCATCCGCGGCGGCTCGCACCTGGACTTCAGCTTCATCCCCAACCAGGCGTTCGGCGCGTCGCTGCGCGGCGCGGACGAGATCGCCTGGTACACCACCGCGTGGTTCGACCGCTACCTCAAGCGCCAGAAGTCAGCCGACGACCGGCTGCTGACCGACCGCTGGCGCGAAGACCCCGTCGAGGCGGCCGTCGACCCCCGCCACGACGGCAACGCGTTCTCCTTCTACTACTACTCGCGCCTGGACATCCACCTGAAGAACGGCAAGCGCTGGGACTGCGAGAACCTGCGCAAAGGCTGCCCGGGGATGGTCAGCGAACCGAACCCGGGGTCATACTCCTACGTGGCCGTGGACACCAAGCCGGAAAGCGACTCCGGACCCGGCTCGAGCCTCGTCACCTCCGAATGGGGCACCGGCTAGATGTGGTACATGCTCGCCCCGGCCTCGCGCATCTCGCGCTCGAGCACGTCCGCGATGCTCGTCTGCGCCAGCACCTTGCGCGCCGCCTCGGCCGCCTGCGCGAACGCGCCCTCGGCGTCGCGCCCGAGCGGGCCGTCGAGCAGCTCGACGATCTCCAGCACGGTGATCTCGCCGGGGTCGCGGGCGAAGCGGTAGCCGCCCTTGACGCCGCGCTGCGAGCTGACGATGCCGCCGCGGCGCAGCGTGGCGAACAGCTGCTCCAGGAACTGCACGGGCACCTCGCGCCGGCGCGCCAGCTCCCCGATCGGCACCGGCCCCGAGCCGGCGCTGCGCGCCAGCTCCGCCAGCGCGAGCACCGCGTAGGGGGACTTGCTGGTGATCGAGATCATCGCTGCGATGCTAGGGAACCCGGCCCTCTGAGGCGGTCACGGCCCGCGCGATGATCGCCTCAGAGCCAGCCGCGCTCGCGGGCGATGAGGACGGCCTGCGCGCGGTCGACGGCGCCGAGCTTGCCGTAGATGTTGTGCAGGTGCGTGCGCACGGTGCTGGTGGACAGCGTCAGCTCGTGCGCGATCTGCTTGTAGACCTTGCCCTCCGCCAGCCGTTGCAGGACGCCCAGCTCGCGCCCGGACAGCGGGCACGGGTCGACGTGGCGCTGGCGCTGGCCGGAGCTGCCGGGCAGCTCGTACATCACGCGCCGCAGCTCGTCGGGGCCGAGGCCGACGCCGCGGGCGGTGTGCAGCATCTCGCTGGGCGACACACGCCCGCCCTGTTCGTAGTGCGCGAGCATGTCCGCGAGGCGGATGAACGCGGCCTCGCCTTCGACGTCGGGGTTGTGGTGGCGCTCGACCGGCGTGGCCAGCGACGCGGGCAGGCCCCAGCGGCGGATCAGCACGCCGCCGACGAGCGCGTGGTCGACGCCCAGCTCGCGCCGCTCCTGGTGGATGCGCTCCTCGGGCGTGCGCGCGCCGCGGTGGACCTGGGAGGGGTAGCCGGGGTAGGCGTGCAGCAGCACGAGCTTGCCCACGTCGTGCAGCAGGCTGGTGACGGTCAGGCGGTCGCGGTTCTCATAGCCGACCTCCGAGGCGATCCTGTCGGCCGCGTGCTGGGTGGCGAGCGCGTGCAGCCGGAAGCGCTCGGGCGCGCTGTCCCACACGCTCGCGCGCTCGAAGAAGTCGAACGTGCGCACGCGGCTGGCGACCGCCTGGACCGTGTGCGTGCTCAGGATCTCGACCGCCGCGACGGCCGTGTCCACGCGCGCGCGGCCGTCCTGGGCGCGGTTGGCCAGGCGCAGCACGGCGATGATCAGCGCGACGTCGGACTCCACGGCGGACACCACGTCGGCGGTGGCCACGTGGTCCTTGGAGATGACCGACAGCAGCCGGTCGCGGGACTCGGCGAGGGCGGGGAAAGCCTCGAGCGCTTCGAAGGCCATCGTCAGGCGCCTGCCGTGCCCCTCGTTCTGGTGGCGCTCGCCGGAGACCGAGGCGCGTTCGGGCGCGGCGGCGGCGGGCGCGGCGGAGCCCCGCTGCGCCTGCAGCGGGCGGCGGGCGGAGGAGCCTGTCAGCTTCTTTGCCGCCGTCGCCCTCCCGGCGCTCGCCGGCTTGTGCGCTGCTGTCAACTTGGTCGCCGCCGTCGCAGTCTTTGCGGCGGGCAGCTTCTTTGCTGCGGCGGTTGCCTGCATTCCGTCTATGACCCCTTCCTTGGGTTCGCCGGCCATCCCGGCCGTGATTCCAGCGATGGGGTCCTATCGGCATCCGCCGGGAAAAATTAAGGGGTGATCTGCATCCTGCCGTTGGCGAGCGCGCGGTCGACGCGGCGCAGCGTCTCCTCGCGTCCGAGCAGCGCCACGCTCTCGAAGATCCCCGGCGACACCGTGCCGCCGGAGATCGCCACGCGCAGCGGCTGGTAGACCTCGCGCGGCTTGGCCGCGCGCTGCGCGACCACCGCTTCCAGCGCCTGCCCGACGGCGGCCTCGTCGAAGCCCGCGCTGCCGGCGAGCGCCGTGCGCACGTCGGCGAGCGCGGCGCGGCCGTGCTCGTCGAGCCAGCGCTCGCGGGCCTTGGGGTCATCGCGCGGGCCGTCGAGCAGCGAGCCCGCCAGCGGCAGGAAGTCGGCGAGCGTGGAGATCTTCTCCTGGCTGATGCGCACGGCGTCCTCGATGCCCTCGCGCCCGGTGAACGCTTCCAGGCGGCGGGTCAGCTCGGGCACGGGCAGCCCGCGGATGTACAGGCCGTTCAGCCACCTGAGCTTCGTCTCGTCGAAGCGCGCGGGGTTGCGGCTGACGCGCTCGAGCGTGAAGCGCTCGATCAGCTCGTCCGTCGAGAGCACGGTCGCGTCGTCGCCGGTGCCCCAGCCGAGCAGCGCGAGGTAGTTGCGCACCGCCTCGGGCAGGTAGCCGGCGTCGCGCAGCTCCTGCACGGAGGCCGCGCCGTGGCGCTTTGACAGCTTCTTGCCGTCCGGCCCGTGCAGCAGCGGCAGGTGCGCGTACTGCGGCAGCGGCGTGTCCGTGTGCAGGCCGGCCGCGCGCGCCGCCTCGATCACCAGCAGCTGCTTGGGCGTGTTCGACAGGTGGTCCTCGCCGCGCACGACGTGCGTGATGCCCGCGTCGAGGTCGTCGATGGCGACCGCGAAGTTGTAAAGGACCGAGCCGTCCGCGCGGGCGATCACCGGGTCGTCGAGGTGCGCGTGCTCAAAGCGCGTGTCGCCGCGCACGGCGTCGTGCACGACGGTGGCACCGTCCGCGGGCACGCGCAGGCGCACCGCGCCGTCGTCCTCGGCCTTGCCCCTGAACCCGCGGTCGGCGCCGTACAGCTCCTTGAACGCCCTCACGTCCTCGGCGGTCGCGCGCGAGCGGTAGGCGTGGCCGGAGGCCAGCAGCGCCGCCAGCGCCTGCGCGTGGCGCTCGGCGCGCTCGCTCTGGAGGATCGGCCCCTCGTCCCAGTCGAGTTCCAGCCATGCCAGCGCGTCGAGGATCTGCGCGATGTTCTCGGGCGTCGAGCGCTCGCGGTCGGTGTCCTCGATCCGCAGCACCAGCTCGCCGCCGCCGTGGCGCGCGAGCAGCCAGTTGAAGAGCGCGGTGCGAGCGCCGCCGATGTGCAGGGCGCCCGTTGGAGATGGCGCGAAGCGAACCCTCATAGGATGCGTCGCATGCTAGTCGCAGGCGTCCCTGAGCACGCGCGTTGCTGATCGGGGCGCACGTCTCCCCGGCGGGGGGACTGCCGAAGGCGGTCGAGCGCGGGGTGCAGCGGGGCTGCCGGGCGATCCAGATCTTCAACCAGTCGCCGCGCATGTGGCGGGCGAGCACCTACGCCGACGAGGCGGTCGCCGCGTTTCGCGAGGCGATGGCCGCGAGCCCGATCGACGCGGTCCTGATCCACGCGGTGTACCTGCTCAACTGCGCCAGCGAGGATCGGGCGATCCGCGAGAAATCGCTGGTGTCTCTGACTCACTCGCTGAGAGTCGGTCATGCGATCGGCGCGAGCGCCGTCGTGCTGCACCCGGGCTCGGCGAAGAAGGGCGAGTTGGCGGGCGCGATCCGGCGGTCGGGCGAGACGATCCGCCGCGCGCTCGCCGACAGCGAGGTTTGCGAGTTGCACCTGGAGAACACCGCGGGCGCCGGCGGAACCCTGGGACGATCGTTCGAGGAGCTGTCCCGGCTGCTGGAGGCCGCGGGCGGCGGGCGGCGGCTGGGCGTGTGCCTGGACTCGTGCCACCTGCTCGCCTCCGGCTACGACATCCGCACCGTCGAGGGCATGACCGGCACGCTGCGCGAGGCCGCCCGCGCGTTCGGCCGCGGCAGGGTGCGCTCGCTGCACCTCAACGACTCGCAGACGCCGCTCGGCTCGAACCGCGACCGCCACGCCAACGTCGGCACGGGCGAACTCGGCGAGGGCGGCTGCGCGGCGTTCCTGTCGGCTCCCAGCCTGCAGAAGCTGCCGTGCGTGCTCGAGACGCCCGGCGTCAAGAAGGAAGGGCCCTCGCGCGAGGAAGTCGAGCACGCCATGCGGCTGTGCGAGCGCGGGATCGCCGCGCGGCGGCGGCGCGGCGGCCGCAAGCGCTAGAGCGCCGCGACGGCTCGGTCGTCGGCGAGCCGCGGCGGCTGGATCGCAGCCCGCCCGTCGCGATCGGGGTGGCGCTGCAAGTCGCCCGCGGGCGCGCCGCCGCGCTCGACGTCGCGGGCGCCGCCGCGCACGAAGCGCACCTGCGGCACCGCGTGCTCCAGCTCGGCGAGCAGCGTTGGCGTGTGCTGCACGCGGTAGCCCTCCCCCAGGCGCACGCGCCGCGTGCCGGCGTCGGTGTCGATCTCCACGTGCACCTCCGCGGGCCCCGGATTGTCCTCGAGCGCCTGCTTCAGCTCTTCGATCGCGCTCGCCGACAGCTCTTTCGCGAGCAGCCTCAGCTTCACGGGCTTGGCCACCGCCGCGGCCGTGCGCTCCGCCGCGCGCGCCCGCTCACCGGCCTGCTCGATCTCCTCCTGCGAAGGCGCGAAGCGCTCGACCGACTGCACCACCAGGCACGTGCTGCCCGCTTCCTTGTGGTCCACGCGGCCCTTCACGATCACCACCTGGTCGACCGCCAGCGCGCCCTCGTACTCGGACAGCGCGTTGCCGAACACGAGCATCTCCACGGACGCCGCGAGGTCGTCCAGCGTGGCGAACATCATGTGGTCGCCGTTGCGCGTGCGGATGCGCTTGCTCTCGGTGATGATCCCGCCGACCGTCACCATGTCCTTGTCGCGGCGCTCGGCCAGTGCCGAGATCGGGCAGTCCACGCGCAGGCGCAGCGCGTCGCGCAGCGGCTTGAGCGGGTGCGCCGACACGAACAGGCCGATCGCTTCCTTCTCCGCGGCCAGCAGCTCCGCCTGCTCGTACTCCTCGCTCGGTATCGGCGGGTCGGGCGGCCTGGCGAGCGAGGCGAGCGCGCCCGCCGCGTCGGGGCTCGACGCGGCCCCTTCTTCGGCGAGGTCGAAGATCGAGCCCTGGCCGATCAGCGCGTCCTGCTGGTGCTGCTGGCCCCTGCCCTGGGCGTCCTCGAGCACCGCCAGCATGCCCTTGCGGCTCGCGCCCGTGGAGCCGAACGCGCCGCACTTGATGAGCGCCTCGATCGCCTTCTTGTTGACCGTGCGGCAGTCCACGCGCTCGCAGAAGTCCCACAGCGACTTGAACGGG
>Ga0335075_10007984_pt1 | contig 16259 bp, 5 predicted proteins | sample Lox_Sample_24_FD_206723 | JGI IMG/M metagenome (GOLD analysis project Ga0335075, IMG submission 206723) | Soil microbial communities from Loxahatchee National Wildlife Refuge, Florida, United States - Lox_Sample_2.4 | ecosystem: Environmental > Terrestrial > Soil > Wetlands | place: USA: Florida... | reverse complement strand
TTCTGCGGACATGAACACACTTTGGCACTCTATGAGCCGTACATGGGACTGCAGCGAGCACGCTGTGTGGGCACTTCGGCCGTGCCAGCGTCCACCAATCATCAAAAATATGAGCCCGCAAAATCTGAGCCAAATGCATTCTGACCACGTCGACCACGGATTCTTTGCGATCAATAAGAATCCCGGACTTTTGGGCGACCTTCATTCGCGCGAAGGACCGAAGCACCGTCTCCCCCGCCTGCGGCGCGGCGACTGACAGCGTCATCGACCGAGTCCTAGCGACCGCGATAAAGGCGCTGAAGGTTCTGAGCAACCGTTAGAGTATTGAGTTCGTCTTGCGCCCTCTCTCGCGAAGCCGTACCGAGGGCGCATACGTCGATGCACCCATGCTCAATTCCGGAGATTGCGTCTGCAATCGACTCGGCGGAGCCATTAACATAGATGGCAGACGAACCCAGATATTCGGGAATGTCAACGCAACGGGTCGCAATGACCGGCGTAGCATTAGCCATGGCGGTGGTGACAGGATGTCGCGCCGAGCCGCCCGTGAAGGGTACAATGCAGGCCTTGCACTCTTGATAGGCGGCCGCCAGCTGGGACGCCGTGAAGAAGTCGCTCCACTCAATCATGTCGTCGACGCCCGCACGAAAGGCCTGCTCGCGTGCTGCCTCCAGGCCATTGCAGCCATGCCCGGCATAGATGACAAGGCGAATTATGATCCTTTGCGACTTCAGGATTCTGAGACAATCGATCAGAGAGACATACCCCTTCCCGCTCAGGATGTTATGGCCGCCGAAGAATATATATTTCGAGCGCTCCCGGATGGCGAGAGGAGGAATCACCGAACCATAGCGCGTCACCACGATTTTGCCTGACTCGACTCCCAGAGCTTCAACAGCTCGTTTCATGTTCTCGCTGAAGACAATGACTGTCTCGCATTTCCGGTACATGCGGTTGAGCCAGCGGTGCGCCTGCTGCATTGGATCAATCTCATGGACGGTTACGAAAAGGCGCCTGCCCCTGACACCCGCCAGCGTTGCCAGAACGAAAAGAGGGATGCTGCCGAATGCCTCCAGCACCTGGTCGTAATGGACTACATCAGCCTGGCGAGAGTTCCTGTAATAGAGGATGCCGCGCATGGCTCCGAGCCAGATGTCAAGCCGGAGGGCTCTGACAATAAAAGGTTTCAGCCATCCGTGCTTTTTACCGGGGTTGTGTGGTGCGTGTGGAAGCCGGACAGGAACGCAGTTTCTGTCAATGAGTTCGTCTGCGTCGATGTCAAAGCGCTGCGCCCTGGAAAAACAGCGGCAGTTTGAAGTGACGACTGTTATTCTTACGCCACATTTGCGAAGGGACCCGACCACGGCGCTGCAATTGTGCGCGTACATATCCCGCTTGAACCAGCATCCAATGTAGGCGACCGTTGGGTGTGCTGTGGAGTCGTTTTTCATAGATAGCCTAAGACCCAGTCACCGAGTTGCGCAGTGACGGTGAGGGGCAACCGCCGCCAGACGGACGCCGCGAATGACATCAGCACGCCGGATTCCGCGTGGATAACTTCCTGGCTCCGGACAGCAGAGGCGGGAAAATAGTACCGGTACATGGGGTGCCGTACGGTGCCCCATTTTGTCTTGAACTGAGACAGTTCAGGATGATTCTCGGCAACCTCTCCGAGATCAAAATAGTCATATCCGAGCCGGCACGCGGCGTGGATGCAGTTCCAAAGCGTGAGATCGGTGGTATGGAGGGGCGCTCGCCCCTGCTGCGACCCCGTAAATGCCCAAAAGACCGTGTGGCCATATTGCAGCAGAATGGAGCCCCCCGCGGGGTCGACATGCGACGAGCACGATGGGTTGCTTGGGCCTGCAGGAGCCGCGTCGCTCACGCGAGACGCTCTGTACTTGCTGTCGCATTCGGCCAGAAGCAGCTCCATATGGCCGTCCGCGGACAGCTCTTTCCAGAGGTGCCGAAAAAAGCGATAGGGGCGAGGGAGGACAGCATTGCGCCGCATGACCCGGAGGTACAAACCGTACCACGTTCGCAGCTCAGACTCGTCCTGCGCGCTGCGCAGCGATAAACCTTGTTTCACTGCTTTGTTCACCGCCCATCGTATCTGGTGGTTATCGCGTGCTCTCCCAAAAGTGAGAATCCGACAGGTATCGCAGGATGTACAGGACCGTGGCTGGCGAAGCCGTCGTTCAGGGGTGTCGCGAGCTGCCACATCGTTGGTAGGAAGACCTCGCACATACGTATCCCGCCAGGGAACGCATTGGAGTTCCGGAATTAGCCTGTGAAGGCCGGGTTGCGTCGTCTTCAGCTCCAGCTGAGTGTTTCCGAGCGCCTGAACTCTTCCTATGGCGGCGCGGAGCAGAGCCATCATCGCGCCATCATCGTTCGCCAGCGGCCCCGCCAGAGGAGTGCGGGGCAGGGAAGAGAGGCGCCTGCCGACGCGATTCCTGGAGAGTTGCAGAGGTATCCCCCGTGTGGCAAGTAAAGGCAGTACGCCAAGGAATTTTCCATCGGACCCCTCACAGGCCAGAGCAACGCACTTTCTTCCGTACTCTGCTTCGAGGGCTGCCAGCCAACCAGGATGGTGGTAGATCAGCGCGTCCCGATGGTTCGAAAGAAAGTCCATCCAGCGGGGATCCTTGCGGAAATCGGCCTCGACCACGCGAAGGGGGCGATGCTGTGAATCCCCATTCTGCCAATCACATCCTGTAGCCGGGCTGCCCTGTGCTGTGGTCATGCTTCACGCTCCGGTGGCGGCGGACTGGCGACGACATATTATTCCGGTGCGGGACAGAGTACGTCTGTGATTGAGATCACAATTGAAACTGCACGCATACGCAGAGGGGGCAGTGAAAACGGCCGGCACTCTTCATTCGGGTCTCGCAGATGGCGCGATGGATGAACCGCGTGAATGTTGCTGTCGATCAGGCGATGTGCCTATAGAGAAGGGCGCCTGCTGCTGCGAACAGGCTATCGGGAAGGCAGGTTAGAGCCCTTCGGGTGAGTGACAGGGAAAGGGAATCGTGCCCGGCCCGGTATCCGGAGCGTGACCGTGGTTGAGCTGTAAACCTGGAATACACGAGGTCGCATCCATCCGCTCCCCATCTGTCTTTGAATTTGATCAGCCCCTCATTCGAATAGTCCGTGCGACCCAGGTCCAGAGTGCGAAGGCCACGGGACTTTGCATCCTGAATTGCGCGCCAAAAAAGCAGGTGCGTGCCCCCCAGTGCCTGAAAATGCGGATCGGAGCAGCCGTATTTGTAGACGAGGGTGTCTTTGTATTCCAGTGTGAAAATGGCAGCAATCGGATGGTCGCCCTGCGCCGCAAGGTGAATCTTGGCTTCCTCCCGGAATTCCGATAGAAGATTCCGGAACCAGGAAAGCGGCTGTGGCGGCGCGTTGTGTCGCTTGCGGGTCAGCAAATATAGCTTCCAGAATTCTGCGAGGTACTGGTCCGAGTTGCTCTTTCCGTAAGCGAGGTCTTCTCGTTCGGCGCGGCGCACCTTTCTGGCGACACAGTCCCGATGAAACCTGCTGTAGATGTCGCCGATGTCCGCCGTGAGCTCCAGTCGATGCCAGCGGTAGGTGCTGATCGTGTGGCATGTACCCCCTTGAGGAAGAGGCTCCACGGGGCGGAGCTCCACATAGCGAAGCCGGCGATCCGTCAACTGCAATCGCATTGCGGCAGTGAGCAAAGCAAGATCCGGCTCTCCGGTTGTGAGCGGAGCGCAGTGGTCCGAGAAGGGGAGGGAAACGAGACGCTGCCCTGTTAATGGGCTGTCGACCCTGCAAAAGAGCAGCGCATTATGAAGATCCTCCGACGTAGAGGAGGTGGTGAGGGCAACCGGCTCGAATCCGTAGGTCTTGTGCAGCGCAGAGAGCCATGGTTCCGAGTGAAAAACAGACGCGCTGGGATGTCGCAGGAGCAAGCCCTTCCATCGTGGATCGCGAAGCGGATGAATCTGGGAGACGCCCGGCATCTGAGAGCACCCTTTGCACCAACGATTAGCGACTTCGCAGTTAGCGGGACCGCGTTCCGGCAGAGTGCTTCGACCGTTGCGGAGTCATCATACGTCAAATTGAAGGGGATGTCTGTGCCGGGCATCGCTCATGGGCCTGGAGAGGCGCCCCGATGAAAGCGGTAACATCCCGAGACACAAAATTCCCCAAAGCTGAATCTGGAAGAGGTGTTCGCAGGTGCGACCTTTGCGAGCACCAACAAGGGGACCTTGCCGTCGAGCCCGCCCATCGTGGCGAAGGCACGAAGATTATCGCGGATGGGAGCAGCGCGTCCAGGTCATCACGGAAACCGCTCTGGTTGCCGCTGGTAACAGTCTTCGTGTCGCCGCACCTGTCGACAGCGGTTTCGCTGGCCCATTGCCATCTTGAGGAGTGCGTTCTGGCGAGGAGCCTTCTCGACCAGCTCCCCGCCCAGCTGATCGGTGCTTCGGCGAGGTGCTCTGCCCACGACACAACCGCGTTGAGCGACGTAGCATCACACGACCCGGGTGATGGAGGGAGGGCTGTCGCCGAAGCGAATGCAAAAGGATGCGTGCAAACGAGAGCAAAGTAAATGACGGCAGCAAAGGCCAGGCGCGAGTGATATGTAAACGATTGCATTTCTGCTGCGGCTATCCCCCTTTCAGTATTGGCTCTTTGGAGTCAGGCAGGGAAATTCTTTGCTTAGCGGCATCACTTTTCCCTTTCGTGGCATAAACCCAGAACCTCTTCCCCCGCGGCTGCTGTGACTCCTCTTCCCTGGGCAGGTCCCCTTTTTTGCCACTGAGGAACCGAAGACTCGGAGAATCACGATGATCCCGCGCTCAGAAATCCATAATCTCCGCGAAGCCATTGACAGCGCCGCTCTGGGGCCGCAGGGCGCGCAGGAACCAGACAACCGGGAAGTGTCTCTGCTGCAGCAGTACATGCACGCAGCAGAAGATGCAATTCTGCACATCGATTCCACACTCCCATACACGCTCAGTCCGGCACAGCAACGCCTGTGGTTTATGGACTGGTTGAACCCGGATGTGCCTGTTTACAACGAGGCCGAAGCGGTGTTGTTAACGGGCGAGCTCAACGCAGAAGCGCTGGAGAAGGCGCTGAATGTGATTGTGGATCGGCACGATGCACTGCGATCAACGATCGAAGTCGTCGACGGCGTGCCGCACGCCGTAGTTCATGGGAAATGGCCGCTGCGCGTCAGGCACATCGACCTGAGCGCAATGCCGCAGGTCACGCGCCGATCTGAACTCGAACGTCTGCTGGTGGAGGAACCGCGGGCTCCATACAGACTGGAGGTCGAACCGGGAATCCGGGTGAGCTTGATCAAGCTGGAACCTGAGGAGCATGTCCTGATCCTGATGATGCATCACATCATCTGCGACTGGTCATCCATAGGGGTAATCTGGCGAGAACTGTCGGCACTCTATGGTTCCTTGCTTTCCGGAAACCCGACCGATCTGCCGCCGTTGCCGATAAGGTATAGAGACTATGCCGCCTGGCGCCAACAGAAGCTAAATTCGACAAGTCTCGAGGAGGATCTGGCGTTTTGGAAGAACGAGCTGAACGGGGCTCCAGCCCTGCTGCAGTTACCTGCTGACCGTCCGCGGCCTGCCAGGCAGGACTATTCCGGTGGGTTTGCCGAACTGGTGCTCGATAAGCAGCTCACGGCAGCTCTCAGGGATCTGAGCCGGCGTCACGGGACTACACCCTATATGACGCTGCTGGCCGCGTGGGCAGCGGTGCTGTCGCGGCTCTCCGGACAGCAGGAGGTGATGATCGGCACGCCGGTAGCCAGCCGCGGCCATGCGGAGATCGAGAACCTGATCGGGTTGTTCGTCAACACTCTGGCGCTGCGCATCGATCTCTCCGGATCGCCCACGGTAGGCCAGCTTCTTGAGCGCGCCCGTTCGCGGGCTCTGGCCGCTCAGCAGCATCAGGACATTCCCTTCGAGCATGTCGTGCAGATCCTGCAGCCGGTGCGCAGCCTCTCGCACAGCCCACTGTTCCAGGTCATGTTCAGCTGGCAGAACAAGGGTTCGCAGGCGCTGGAGATCACTGGCATCGAAGCAACACCTCTTCATCTTTCCTCGCACGCCGCGGCCAGGTTTGACCTTACCCTCTCTCTGGCGGACGAAGGCGACCGCATCGCCGGCGGGTTGCAGTTTGCCGCCGCGTTGTTCGACCGCCGTACGGTTGAACGCTACCTGGGGAACTTCCACACCATCCTGGAGGCGATGACAGTTGACGATAGCCAGGTCGTGGACCATTTACCGATTCTGACTGCGTTCGAGCGCCAGCAGGTCGTCATCGACTGGAATTCCACTAAAGCGGAGTATCCGGGGGACCAGTGCATCCATCAGCTGTTTGAAGAACAGGTGAAGAAGACTCCCGATGCCAGGGCGGTGGTCTACGAGGACACATGGCTCAGCTACAGGGAGCTCAACGCGAGAGCCAACCAACTGGCGCATTATCTCAGACACCTCGGCGTCCGCCCCGACGACAGGGTGGCCATCTGCGTGGAGCGCAGTCCGGAGATGGTGGTTGCATTGCTGGCCGTACTCAAGGGCGGCGGCGCCTATGTGCCTCTGGATCCTGCCTATCCGGCCGAGCGGCTGCGTTTCATGGTCGAAGATTCGGCTCCTGTGGCCCTGCTTACGCACAGCCACCTTGCAGGTCTTTTCCGGGATCTGAACGAAGCCCTGCCGGTCCTCGACCTAATGGAGAGGTCGGCGTGGAGGATTCAGCCCGAAACCAATCCCGATCAACAGGCCGCCGGACTTGCCCCACAAAGCCTTGCCTACGTCATTTATACCTCGGGGTCGACAGGCGTCCCCAAGGGCGTCATGGTGCAGCATCGAGGACTCTGCAACATGGTTATCGCACAGATCCGCGCGTTTGGCGTAACAGCGAATAGCCGGGTATTGCAGTTTGCATCCTTCAGCTTTGATGCATGCGTTTCGGAAACAATGATGGCCCTCTGCAGGGGAGCAGCTCTTGTTATACCCCCGCCGGCAAAGATATTGGCTGGCGAAGTACTGATGGAAACGGCTGCACGCTACGCCGTTACTCATGCGACACTGACACCGGCCGTACTGGAAGGGTTGCCGAATCAAGCCAGCCTCAATACTGTTCGTGTTCTTGTAGTTGCCGGAGACGCATTGACAGGTTCACTGGCCAGGAAGTGGAGGCAGGGACGTCAGTTGATTAACGCATATGGGCCAACCGAAGCGACAGTGTGTGCAACACTCTACGAATGCCGTGCTGACGAATCCGGCAACCCGCCCATCGGCCGGCCGATTGCGAACACGCGCGTGTACATTCTTGACGAACGAAGCGAGCCTGTGCCGGTGGGCGTCACGGGTGAGCTGTATATCGGCGGGACAGGCGTGGCGCGGGGGTACCTGAATCGTCCGGAACTGACCGCACAGCGATTTGTTGCCGATCCATTCTGCGGGGAGCCGGGAGCGCGGGTGTACCGCACCGGAGATTTGGGCCGGTGGCTTCCGGACGGGAACATCGAGTTCCTGGGACGGAACGACTTCCAGGTCAAAATCCGCGGTTTCCGGATAGAACTTGGCGAGATCGAGGCTTCGCTGGACCAACTGCCGGAGATCCGTCAGTCTGCTGTTGTCGTTCAACAGGGAAGCGACGAAGACAAACACCTTGTCGCATACATCGTCCCGACAGACATCAAACGCATACCCACGCTCGAAACAGTGAGAAACAGACTGAGGAGCCGTTTACCGGATTACATGGTTCCTGCCTCCTTCGTTGTTTTGGAAAGGATGCCGCTAACCCCGAACGGCAAGGTTGACCGCAAGGCTCTGGCGGGGACCGATTCCGCACTTCGCATGAGTGAGACCGCGTATGAACGGCCGCGCGATTACTATGAGAAGCGACTTGCTGAAATCTGGGAACAGTTGCTTGGCACAAACCCGATTGGTATCCGATCAAATTTCTTCGATATTGGTGGTCACTCACTGCTTGCAATCCGATTGTTCAGCATGATCGAGAAGAGTTTTCGTCGACCACTGCCGGTCGCAACGATCTTCGCGTCTCCGACGATCGAACACCTGGCGACTACACTTCGTGGTCACCCGATTGAGAGTGTGCCACGGTCCATTGAACGTTTGAAAAATATCGGTTCCTCCTTGTCCCCGGTCGTACCCATCAAATCTGACGGAATGGCAGCTCCTCTGTTTCTCATCCACGGCGGTGAGGGGCGCATCGTAGGCTTCTATGAACTTGCCATGCAGACCGGAACCGACCATCCCATCTACGGCATTCAGGCAGAATCCCTTCTTCCCGGTCAGCCGGCGCACCTTCGAGTTGAAGATCAGGCTGCGCGTTACTTATCGGAAATGCGACGGATCCAACCCAAAGGGCCGTATTACCTGCTGGGGTACTGTTATGGAGGTCTGGTCGCATACGAAATAGCGCAGCAACTGCTTGCGCTTGGCGAGCGGGTGGAATTTCTCGGTATGCTGGACGCGGCGCAGCGGCAGTCGGTAGTCCGGGTTCGGCAGCATGACTCCTGGCGTGTGCGGCTGCAGCGAAGATTCTCGCGGTTCCTTGGAAATGTCAGCGGACTTCCGTTTAGAAAAAAGTTGGCCTATCTTCCGGAAAGAGTGCTCTCTCGACTCCTTCGTCTCGTTTATTGGGTCGCCCCATCTGTGGGCTTTCGATCAATACCATCATTCATGAAAAGCACGCAGGATATTCTTTTTGTGGCGCACCGGAAGTACACTCCTCGACCGTGGCCAGGACATCTGACGATATTTCGGGCCTCGAGACAGGCCGAGACCCGGCTTACACCGGACCTGGGGTGGGCTCCTTTTGCAAGGGACGGCGTGGAGATCATCGACGTTCCTGGGGGCCACTTCGACGTGTTTGGCAAAGAGAACGTCAACACCCTCGCAGATCGGCTCAGAGAACGACTGGAACGTTCGGACCGTGCCGCGTGACAATGCGGCTGCAGGCCATGATCCGTCCCAGCACAGGACACCTCTCCGGGCAGGACGCAGGTGGATATTCACGTAGCTTCTTTGCAGCACAGGAAGTTCGATTCGCGTTCTGCGACCGGCTTCTGCTGGAGACTCCGCGCCAGAGAGATCGCCTCGTCCGGCTCCAGATGCGTCCCGGCGAACTTCCGCAACCCTTCGAGAAATCCGTAGAATTTGCGCGCTCACCCCCCGCAAAGAGACCGATCTCTTTATGGCCCCTCCCCAAGCTCCGCCCATGGAACGACTGCGGCGAGAGCGTTAAGAAACCGCCAGCATACCCACTCCACGCGTGACGGGGGGAGGGCTGCCGCCCAGGAGAAGGAACAAGTATGAGGGCAGACGAGGGGAAAGCATGTGACGGCAACGACTTAGTAGCCGGAAACCTTTTCATGTAAACGGGTACATTTGTTCTGTCCCTATCCCTCTCTGAAAATGGCTCTACCCGCGCTAAACCATTTAAAAATTTAACTTTCAGGCCGAGTCAGACAGGGAGAATACGTGCTATGCTGGAATCTCGACTTCCCCCCTTGCTGTAAACCCAAATCTCCCCCCCGTGGCCGCCGCGACTCCTCATTCTCACGCGGCTCTCCGCTGATGCCGCCAAGGCACCGAAGACTCGGAGAATCAGTATGATTCCGCCCTCGGAAGTCACCAATGTCCGTGAAGCCATCGATGTCCAGGCCGAAGTGCGCCCGCATGCTGCGTTTCTGATCAGTCCGGATACCGGTCAGTCTGTGTCATTTCAGGAGCTAAAGTCGCACTCCGTTCTTCTGTCCTGCATGCTGCGCAGGGCGGGACTGGGCGTTGGGGATAAAGTCGCGTTCCTGATGGATAACGACCTCTTCTCGGCGCAGCTCTTTCTGGGCGCGATGTACGGCGGATTTGCAGCGGTCCCGCTGAATGTCCGTGCCGGGCCAGTCCAGTTGACCTTCATGCTCGATCATTGCGATGCGAAGATTGTGTTCGTCGCGCCACAGTACTCCTCGATGCTGAACGAGGCCCTTGGCCCGGTGCAACGGGCGGTTCGCGTAATACAGGCGGAAGATGACGGGACGCTGCCAACGCTCGATTCAGCAGCGGAGCCCCTGCTCCCTTTGTCTGAAGCAGGCGAACACGTGGCGTTATTGATGTACAGCTCCGGGAGCACGGGGAAACCCAAGGCAGCGATTCATACCCACAAGTCGATTCTCGCGCATGGACGCAATTCTATCGAGGCACATGAGCTGACTTCAGAAGACAGATCGCTTCTTGTCCTGCCCCTGTATCACATCAACGCGGAGTGCGTAACGCTCGTTCCAACGCTGTTGAGCGGCGGCTCGGTTGTGGTGACGCAGCGTTTTGCGGTAAGCCGGTACTGGGACTGGATCGAGCAATATCGGGTTACCTGGTCGGCGCTGGTTCCAACCATCATCTCCGAGCTTGTGGATTGGGACGATCCGGCCAAGGATCACCGCGCGGAGGCATTCGCACGCATCCGCTTTTTCCGCTCATCGTCCGCTCCGCTGGCGCCGACGCTGCACCAGCAGTTTCTCGACAAGTTCAAACTGCCGCTCATCCAGGCGATGGGGTCGACCGAAGGTGGCAATGTCTTTTCCAATCCCGTTCCGCCCGGCTTAAACAAGATCGGGTCTCCGGGATTGCCCTGGGGCTTTGAGGTCCGCATCGTGGACCGAGAGGGCGCCGATGTGCCGCGCGGGGAGTCGGGCGAGGTGGTTCTGAGGGGCGCTGGGCTGATGCGCGGCTATTATAAGGATGCGGAAGGGACCTCTGCGGTCCTGGACAGCGAAGGATGGCTCCACACCGGAGACCTGGCCCGCCAGGACGAGGATGGATACTTCTTTGTCGTGGGCCGCTCCAAAGAACTGATCATCAAGGGCGGCGTCAACATTGCCCCCCGGCAGATCGACGAGGTTCTCGAGTCACATCCGGCTGTGCTGGAAGCGGCGGCCGTGGGTGTTCCCGATCGGTATTTCGGCGAGGACGCAATCGCCTTCGTGGTCCTGCGGCGGGAAGCTGGCGCCGACGAGAGAGAACTGCTCTCCTTCTGCGAGACAAGGCTTGGACATTTCAAGACTCCGACGCGCATCCACTTTCTCCAGGAGCTTCCAAAGGGGCCGTCGGGCAAGGTGCAGCGGCTGCGCCTGCTGGATCCGGATTTTCTCTCCCCAGTCGCTGCGGCCGTATCGCCCGGAAAGCAACCTGCCCCGAGCCATGGCAATGGCGATTTCCGCAACGGCGACCCTGCGCCGGATTCTTCTGCTATCGAGCAGATCGTAGCCAACGCATGGGCAGATGTATTTGCGATGCCGGGGATCGATCGAGATGCGAACTTCTTTGCTATTGGAGGCAACTCGCTGATGGCGATGCAATGCCTGTCTCGCCTGCGCGACAAGCTTCCGGTGACGCTCTCAATGGCCGATTTCTTCGAAAGCGCTACAATTGCAAATCTCGCTGCGCTGATGCAGAAGCGATTGCAGTCAGGCATCTGGACACCGGATCAAGTCCCTGCGGCGCGACCGCCCGGGAGCAATGACAGAGTTTCGCAGGACACGGAGGAACCGCCCACCACGCGGACAATTCCTGTGCGAGCCGATTCCAGTGCCGGCGCGCTCAGTTCAGAGCAACTGCGCTTATGGTTCATTGAGCAGAGCAACCCCGGACTGCCGCTTTACAACGAGGCTGAGGCTGCGCGTCTGTCCGGGGAACTGAATGCGGATGCGCTTGAGCGAGCAATCAATTGCGTCGTCACCCGCCATGAGTCATTGCGGAGCACAATCCACTTGTCGAACGATGAACCGACGGTAGTCGTCCACGAGTCCTGGCCGCTTACGCTTAAGAAGATCGATCTGAGCATCCTTCCTCCGGATAAGCGTCAAACGGAAGTTGACCGCTTGCTGATCGACGAGCCCCGGCGCCTCTACAACCTTGAGATCGAGCCTGGTATCCGCGTCACTTTGCTCCGCATGGCTCCTCGAGAACATGTCCTGATCCTGATGATGCACCACATAATCTCTGACCGGTCCTCGATGGGGATCTTCTGGCGGGAGTTGTCGATTCTCTATCGGGCCTTCTGTGCAGGTGAATCTCCAAGATTGCCGCCATTGACTATCCAGTATCAGGACTACGCTCTCTGGCAGCAGGAATGTTTTGTTGAGACAGCTTTTGCGAAGGACCTATCATTCTGGATCGAGAATTTAAAGGACGCTCCTCCGTTGCTGGAGTTACCGGCCGATCGGCCGCGGCCGCATAGTATGTCTTATCGCGGACGAAAGCAGCGGTTCAGACTTGATCCGCTTCTCGCTGAAGCATTGCGCGATCTCAGCCGGCGGGAGCATACGAGCCTGTTCATTCTGCTAACCGCTGCTTTCAATGCCTTACTCTATCGCTACACGGGAAGTGAAGACATCCTCCTTGGAGTCCCGGTCGCCAACCGGGAAGGGCCCGAGCTTCAATCGGTAATCGGATTCCTGGTTGATACCCAAGTGCTGCGAACGAAGCTGTCCGGAGACATGACCTTCCAGGAGTTGCTAAGTCGTGTTCAGGACGGGTTCCTCGATCTCTACTGTCATCGTTCTGTGCCTTTCGACTTGATCGTGCGAACGATCCAGAAGGAGCGCAACTCCAGCTATTCTCCGCTGTTTCAGGTCATGATCAATTGGCGCGACCGCAACCTGCAGTTCCCGTTTGTCGGACTGGATGGGATCGAAATCGCGCCGTTGCTGGCCGAGAACCGAACGTCTAAGTTCGACTTGTCCCTCTTCTTAACGGACGCCGGTAATGAAATCTGGCTGGAGATCGAATACAGCACCGACCTATTCGACGAAGATCGCATCGCGCGCATGGTCGACCACTACCGGGTTTTCCTTGAAGCTACAGCCGCGGAGCCGAACACCGGCATCGGGAAAATCCCGCTCCTGATCGAGAGGGAATATCGGCAAATCGCCTTCGATTGGAATCGAACGCAACTCAACTACCCGGATGGAAAGACTCTTGACCAGTTGATCGAAGAGCAGATCGAACGGACACCCGAGTCTGTTGCGGTGGAATGTGAAGGAAAGACACTTACCTATCGAGAGCTTGGCAAGAGGGCGGACGATCTGGCCGGCCATTTGCAGGAGTTGGGGGCAGCTCCGCAATCGCTTGTTGGGATTTGTGTTGATCGATCGTTGGACATGATCGTCGGTTTGCTGGCAATTCTCAAGACAGGAGCCGGCTATCTGCCCCTCGATCCGACGTTCCCGTCCGCCCGGCTCGCGTTCATGCTGGAAGATGCGCAACCGTGCATTTTGGTTACGCAAAAGCATTTGGCGCACGTAATCCATACTCATGCTGCAAAGGTCGCATTTCTTGACGCGCTACCGTCAACCAGCACCCGCAAGTCAATCGCGTCAATTAGCCGAAGGGCAGAACATATCGCATATGTGCTGTATACCTCGGGGTCCACGGGCACGCCGAAGGGAGTGAAAATCGACCATAAGGCTCTTGTGAACTTCATTACCGCGATGCAGCGCGAGCCTGGACTCGGCCCTGCCGACACCGTGCTTGCCGTGACGACTCTCTCGTTCGATATCGCGGCGCTCGAGCTTTATCTTCCGCTCACAGTGGGTGGGCGTGTCGTGATTGCTTCCAACGATACAGTGAAGGATGCAGAGCGTCTCGCTGGCGAGATTGAAGAGTCCAGCGCAACCATGATGCAGGCAACACCGGCAACCTGGCGAATGCTGATTGACGCGGGCTGGAGTGGATCGCCGCGACTGAAAATTCTATGCGGGGGCGAATCCTGGGGCGATGACCTGGCCAGCGAACTGCTGCCTCGATGCCAATCGCTCTGGAACATGTATGGGCCGACGGAAACGACCATCTGGTCTGCCGTCTCGCGGGTTGAACCGGGCAAGCCTGTGCTGATTGGGCCGCCTATTGCAAACACATCCTTTTATGTTCTGGATCGCGATGGCCAGCTTCTTCCCGTCGGAATTCCGGGCGAGCTATATGTCGGTGGGCACGGCCTGGCTCTCGGTTATTTGGGTCGCCCCGATCTGACAGACGAGAGGTTCCTTCCCAATCCGTTCGCTGCTACCGCTGGACAGCGGATGTATAGGACGGGCGACAGGGTCACCCGTCTGCCGAACGGCGACATCAGGTTTATGGGCCGCGTTGACAACCAGGTTAAGATCCGCGGATTCCGCATTGAGCTCGGAGAAGTCGAAAGCAGACTCCTGGAGCATCCGGGCGTCCGAGAGGCCGCCGTTGTGAAGGGCCAGGACGCCGCGGGAGAAGATCAGCTCGTGGCCTATGTCGTGAAGGAGGGAGCTGACGCAGAAGCGAACAACGCGGACTCTCTTCGTAATGACGATTGGCGCGAGAGTTGGGAAGAAACCTACCGTGCGAGCGTGGCATTTGCGCCAGGCTTCAACATAGTTGGATGGAAAAGCAGCTATACAGGCGAGCTGCTTCCTGCCGAAGAGATGCGGATCTGGGTTGATGAGACTGTTTCCCGGATCCGCGATCTGAGAGCCTCGCGTGTGTTGGAGCTCGGCTGCGGCAGCGGACTGCTCCTCACCCGCTTGGCGCGCGGCTGCCAAAGCTATATGGGCCTCGACTTCTCGGAGGAAGCGATTGAGCGGCTTAAGAGATACTGTGCAACTCAAGGGGGCTTCGACGGCGTGGAGTTACACCATCGCTTCGCTCACGATCTGTCTTTTATGGAAGATGGAAGTGTCGACCTGGTAATTCTCAACTCCGTAGCTCAATACTTTCCTTCGCTCGACTACTTCCTTCAGGTGCTCAGAGAGGCAGTGCGCATCACCGGCGACGGCGGACATATATTCCTCGGAGATATCAGAAGCCTGCCGCTGCTCGAGGCCTATCACGCGTCTGTCCAGCTCAGCAAAACATCGGCGCTCCATTCCGATGAACAGGACCTGCGTGCAAGGATCGCGGAGGCCAGGCACAACGAGGAGGAACTTGTCCTCGATCCGCGGCTCTTCGAAGAGCTGGGACGAGGGTGGAAGCGGCTTGCAAAAGCGGAGATCTCGTTGAAGCCCGGATCTTACGATAACGAGCTGACCCGGTTCCGGTATGACGTCCTTCTGACACTCGGCCCCAGACTAGAGCTCGAGAGTCCCGAAGTATGGCTGAGAAGAGATTCTGATCAACTGTGGCGAGACAGAATACGCGAACTGCTCAAAGACCGGCCGTGCGGCTCAATTGGAATCCGCGAGGTGCCCGATCAGCGGGTGCGCAGATGGATTGAAGCCGCTCGAACTCTCGTGGTCAGCAGGAATGTTTCGGGTGAAGACCCGAACGAACTGATGCAATTCGCTCGAGAACTGGGCGCAACTTTCACCTGGCGGGGATTCAATCGCGAGGGAGTTTACGAGTTTATCTTTAACCCACGCTGGAAGGCTGCTGCCTCAGGAGCCGAAGAAAGGCCTCTGAGTTATTACCGAGCGCTTGCGAACGTTCCGTCGAAGGGCACGCGGGATACGGAGCTTGCACGCGCGTTGCGGGATCACCTTTTGTCGAGTGTGCCCGCGTACATGGTCCCGTCGGCTTTTGTGCGTCTGGAGGCGCTGCCGCTGACCGCAAACGGCAAGGTTGATCGCAAGGCCCTCGTGGGGGTTGGTTCCGCACTTCGCATGAGTGAGACCGCGTATGAACCGCCGCGCGATTACTATGAGAAACGACTTGCTGAAATCTGGGAACAGCTGCTTGGCACAAGCCCGATCGGCACCAGATCGAGTTTCTTTGATATCGGTGGCCACTCGCTGCTTGCAATCCGATTGTTCAGCATGATCGAGAAGAGTTTTCGTCGATCACTGCCGGTCGCAACGATCTTCGTATCTCCGACGATCGAACACCTGGCGACTGCACTTCGTGGTCACAGGATTGAGAGTGTGCCATCGTCAATCGAAAGTTCGAACAGTATTGCTGCCTCCGTTTCTCCGGTCGTCCCCATCAAATCTGATGGAGCGGCAGCTCCTCTGTTTCTCATCCACGGTGCCGAGGGGCACATCGTAGGCTTCTATGAGCTTGCCATGCAGACCGGAACCGACCATCCCATCTACGGCATTCAGGCAGAATCCCTTCTTCCCGGTCAGCCGGCGCACCTTCGGGTTGAAGATCAGGCTGCGCGTTACTTATCGGAAATGCGACGGATCCAACCCAAAGGGCCGTATTACCTGCTGGGGTACTGTTATGGAGGTCTGGTCGCATACGAAATAGCGCAGCAACTGCTTGCGC
>Ga0335075_10007983_pt1 | contig 16259 bp, 16 predicted proteins | sample Lox_Sample_24_FD_206723 | JGI IMG/M metagenome (GOLD analysis project Ga0335075, IMG submission 206723) | Soil microbial communities from Loxahatchee National Wildlife Refuge, Florida, United States - Lox_Sample_2.4 | ecosystem: Environmental > Terrestrial > Soil > Wetlands | place: USA... | reverse complement strand
TCGAACTGTTGTTCTTCAATACCTACTGAGTCATGGGCGCGCCCAACTCAGGGCATGATGACGGTCCGGCTCACCGGTTCGGCGGCGGCTTGCCGGCCAGACAGGCCGCGCTGCAACGTAGCCAGCAGCGCGTCACGAGTCTCGCGGGGATCGATGAGCTCGTCGAAACCCATGTGCTCCGCCGACCGGTAGGACGCCTGCAGCTCCGCGTCGCGCAGCTTGGCCGTGAGGTCGTCGCCGGCGTGCGACGCCTTGCTCAGCGCCGCCGCGCTCATCGCGCCCATTGTTGCCCCGGGATAGGCGAAGGTTGCGCCTTGGCCATCAAAACTCAACAGCGACATGACCATTGAGCCGAACCCGTACGCCTTGCGCAGCGTGACATGCAGCTTCACGGTGGACGCCGCGGTCTGGGCGGCGAACATCCTGGCGCCGGCCCGAAGCACGCCGCTGCGCTCGGAGCGGCTACCGGGCAGCATCCCAGGGTTATCGGCCAGGAAGACGATCGGCAGGTGAAACGAGTCGGCAACCATGATGAAGTGCGCCGCCTTGTCCGCGGCGTCGGCGTCGATGGAACCGGCGAGCACCTGGGGCTGGTTGGCCACCACCGCGACCGGATGTCCGCCGAGATGGGCCAGCGCACAGATGATCGCCCTGCCGAACCGCGGCTGCACCTCGAACCAATCCGGCCGGTCGAAGACCACGTCGAGTACGGCGCGCATGTCGTAGACGCGGCGGTTGTCGCGCGAGACGATGTCGAGCAGCTCGGGTGTCTGACGCGGCGCACCGGTCTCGTCGGCGGGCAGCGACGACGGGTAAGACCATGCGCTGGAAGGGAAGTACGACAGGTAGCGGCGCACGTCGTCGAGCACGGCCTCGTCATCCTCGGCGACGTTATGGATCACCCCGCTGGGCAACGCGACGTCCGGCCCGCCGAGGTCCTCTTTCGAAATATCTTCTCCGGTGGACTCTTTGACGACAGGCGGCCCTGCGGTGAAGATGGCGCCGTGCGCGCTCATGATCCGGAAGTCGCAGACCGGGGCCACCAGCGCGCCGTGCCCGGCCGATGGCCCGAGCACGGCGGCGACGGTCGGCACCCGGCCCGAGCACTGTGCCTGGGCGAGTAGGTCGGTCGGGGAGCGCCCGTAGTGCCCACCGGTGGGACGAAAGCCAGCGCCCTCGAGCAGCATCACCAGCGGAACTTTGTCGCGTAGCGCCAGTTCCGCGATCCGGTGGCGCTTGGAATTGCCGCCAGGTCCGATGCTTCCGGCCAGCGTGGTGAAGTCCTCGGCGCCGAGCATCACCGGTGAGCCGTTGATCGAGCCGGACCCGACGATGATCCCGTCGGCGGCGACCTCGCCACCGACCATGGTGCCGAGCTCACGGAACGTGCCCGGATCGAGCAGGTGGTCGATGCGCGCCCGCGCATCGAGCTTGCCCTTGTCGCGGTGTTTGGCCAGCCGTTCCGGACCGCCCATCGCCCGGGTGCGCTGACGGCGACGGTCGAGGTCGTCGAGCGTCTCCTGCCAGTCAGGGGACTTCGTCATCGGGCTGTCCTCACTCGTCGGCCGTTACCTACTGAAGTGCTTACTGTAGCGTCTGCGAGAGGTGCTCGGCCACCGCCTGCCTGACGACAAAGAGATGGAGCGACGCGATGACGATCCGGTTGACGGTGGACGAGGCCTGGGAAGCCGTCGAATCGGCGCATACCGGAATTCTGACCACTCTTCGCCGCGACGGCATGCCAATTGCATTGCCGGTGTGGTTTGTGGTCGACAATCGCAGCATCGCCCTGATGACGCCGGCCGGCACCAAGAAGATCGCGCGCATCCGGCATGATCCCCGCGCGTCATTCCTGGTCGAGTCGGGGGAGCAGTACAGCGAGCTGCGCGGCGTTCATCTCACCGGACGGGTCGAGGCCGTCGAGGACGCCGCGGCGACGTCGCGGATCGAGGTCGCCGTCACCGCCAAGTACGCCGCGTTTCGCCCGCCTGCCGACAGGCTGCCCGCGGCGGCTCAGGCCTACTACGCGAAGCAGGCGTTTCTGCGCTTCGTGCCGGAGGACCGAATCCTGACGTGGGACAACGCCCGTCTCGCGATGAAGTAGCCGATGTCGCAGGGCTTTTGCCGCCACGCCGGTGTCGACATTGACCCTACCGAATTGCTTACTGTAGCGTCGCAAGTATGACGCCTGAGAGTTCCCAGCTGCGGCGGAGCGCCCGCGGATGACCGCCACGCAAGCGTGCGGCCTCAGGGTCGACGGGGGCATCTTCACCGATCTCGCCCGGGTGCCTGAGCTGGCGAGGACGCTCGAGAAACAGGGCTACGACGCCTGCTGGACCGGCGAGATCAACCACGACCCGTTCCTGCCGCTGCTGCTGGCCGCCGAACACACCACGCGACTCGAACTGGGCACCAGCATCGCGGTGGCGTTCGCGCGCAATCCCATGATCGTGGCCAATCTCGGCTGGGATCTGCAGACCTACTCGCAGGGCCGGTTCATCCTTGGTCTGGGCACTCAGATCAAGCCGCACATCGAGAAGCGATTCAGCATGCCGTGGAGTCATCCGGTGGCCCGAATGCGCGAATTCGTGCAAGCGCTGCACGCGATCTGGTCGGCCTGGAAGGACGGAACCCGGCTGCAGTTCGAGGGTGAGTTCTACACGCACAAGCTCATGACGCCGATGTTTACGCCTGAGCCGCAACCATTTTCGGCGCCAAAGGTCTTTATCGCCGCGGTCGGCGAAGCGATGACCGAGATGTGTGGTGAGGTCGCCGACGGCTTGCTGGCCCATGCGTTTACCACGAAGCGTTATTTGCATGAGGTGACGATCCCGGCCGTGCAGCGTGGGCTGAACCGCTCGGGTCGTGATCCAGGCGCATTCCAAGTGGCGTGCCCAGTGTTCGTGGTGACCGGCGACGACGACGTGGAGTTGAAGCTCGGTGCGGCCGGTGTCCGCAAGCAGATCGCCTTCTACGGATCGACGCCTGCCTACAGCAAGGTCCTCGAGCTGCACGGTTGGGGCGAGGTCGCGACAGAGCTGCATCGACTATCCCGGCAGGGGGAATGGGATGCGATGGCCGCGCTGATCGACGACGAGATCCTGGATACCTTCGCCGTCGTCGCGACGTACGACAAACTCGCAGCGGCGCTGCAAAATCGCTGCGACGGCGTCATCGACCGCGTAATGCCGTCATTTCCCCGTACCGTCTCCGATGCCAGGGTCACCGCCGTACTGCACGAGTTGCGTCAATGAGGAGCTGCCCATGAGTACGCCGACGATGGATGAAGCCGCCAAGCTTCTCGCCGATCCGCTGGCATATGCCGATGAACCGAAGTTGCATGCGGCGCTTACTCATTTGCGCGCCAACGCGCCGGTGTCCTGGGTCGAGGTGCCGAACTATCGCCCATTCTGGGCGATCACCAAGCATGCCGACATCATGGGCATCGAACGCGACAACATGCTTTTCACCAACTGGCCGCGTCCGGTGCTGACGACGACGCAGGGCGACGAGCTGCAAGCCGCCGCCGGTGTCCGCACGTTGATCCACTTGGACGATCCGCAGCATCGGGTAGTGCGGGCGATTGGTGCGGACTGGTTTCGGCCAAAGGCGATGCGGGCGTTGAAGCTCCGCGTCGACGAGCTGGCAAGCAACTACGTCGACAAGATGATGGCGGTGGGCCCCGAATGCGATTTCGTTCAGGAGGTCGCGGTCAATTACCCGCTCTACGTGATCATGTCGCTGTTGGGCATCCCCGAGTCAGACTTTCAGCGAATGCTCGAGCTAACCCAGGAGCTGTTCGGAAGCGACGACAGCGAGTTCAAGCGCGGCAGTGATAACGAGGATCAGCTGCCCGCATTGCTCGACATGTTCCAGTACTTCAACGGTGTGACCGCCGCGCGTCGGGAACACCCGACCGAAGATCTCGCGTCCGCCATCGCCAACGCCCGCATCGACGGTGAGCCGTTGTCCGACATCGACACGGTGTCCTATTACCTCATCGTCGCCACCGCCGGTCACGACACCACCAGTGCGACCATCTCGGGTGGCTTGCGGGCGCTCATCGAGAATCCGGACCAACGTCAGCGGTTGCGTGACAACCTCGACCTGATGCCGCTGGCCACCGAGGAGATGATCCGATGGGTGACCCCGGTCAAGGAATTCATGCGCACCGCCGGCGAAGACACCACGGTGCGCGGAGTTTCGATCGCGGCGGGCGAGTCGGTGCTGTTGTCGTACGTGTCGGGCAATCGGGATGAGGACGTCTTCACCGATCCATTCCGCTTCGACGTTGGCCGCGATCCCAACAAGCACTTGGCATTCGGCTACGGCGTGCACTTCTGCTTAGGTGCAGCGCTGGCCCGCATGGAGGTCAACAGCTTTTTCACCGAGCTGTTGCCGCGAGTGAAATCCATTGAGCTGACCGGGGCTCCGCAATCCACCGCCACCACTTTCGTGGGTGGACTCAAACACCTCCCGGTTCGCTACGAATTCCACTAAGCCGGGTTAACAGCAGGCAAACACGAACCCCGAGTCAGGAAACGGCGTCGGACGGAAATGCGGAATACCTTCCACCTTTAGGACCCCTGTGATTAGGTCCATAATGCACATCCCTTAATGGCTCCGTAGGAGGAACAAGGTCATGGCTATCGCACGGTGCATCACCGCCACCGCCTTTCTCGGCGGTCTCGCTCTCGGACTGGCCGCCCCCGCGGGCGCCTGGGGACCAGTGGCGCCTGCACCATTTCCTGCTGATTTCCAGACGAACGCCCACTACATCGAGACCCAGATAAACCCACAAACCAATCAGCCGTTCATGATCAAAGGTCACCCGGTGACCAACGACTGGTACTTTTCGCCGTGCGGTGACGGATGCGCCACGGCGGCTCGCACGGCCGGTGGAAAATCCCTGGGGCAGGCCAACTTGGTCAACGGGCAGTGGACGTTGGACACCACCGATGGCGCAGATTGCCCGGACGGTACCAACGTTCCGGACGTCGTCTCGGCGCACCGCTCGTGGGACCCGAACACCCTCGCGGGCACAATCTCAACCGACGGTAGAAAAGCGGCCTGCGGCTTTCCGGCCGGGGACCCAGAGCAAGCGAACATTCAGCTTCAGCTGGCCCCCTAGGCCGCATGGTCGGGTTCTACACTCGCGTTAGTGCGACAACGGTGTCGTGAGGATGCGGGAGTAACCCTGTGTTGGGTGTTCATCATGCGGCGATCTGCACCGCCGATGTCGAGCGGTCGTTGACGTTCTGGCGAGACGGGCTGGGATTCACCGAGCTGTTCGACCACACGTTCCACGGCAACTGGCGGGAGCTGTTCGGTGCCCAGACCAATCAGCTGCGGTCGGTCTTCCTGGGCGATCCGCAAAACCCAGACACCGGGATCGTTGAACTCGTTGTTTTCGACGGAGCCGTCGACGCGACGGCCCCAGCAGTCGGCCCGCGGCACGGCTTCTTCCTGCTTTCCCTGCAGCGTGATGTCGACGAGACGTTGTCCGCTTTGGCCGCTTTGGGTTTCACCGACGGCGTCCGTCGTATCAGTGTGCCCGCACCGGCCGGAGCGACCGTCCCGATGGCGGTCATCACCGCACCCGATGGAGTGCTGGTGGAGTTGATCGGGCCAGCGGCGTGACCGCCTTAGTCACCGGCGGTGCGTCGGGTATCGGGTGGGAAGTGACCCGACGGTTGCGCGATGCGGGCCACGACATCGTGGTGTGGGACCAAGCCGGCGGCGACATCGATTGCGACATAAGCGATCCGGACGCGGTAACGGCGGCCATGAGCCAGACCGTGCGCGAGCACGGCGTGCCCACCCGGGTGGTGGCCTGCGCGGGTATCGGTGCGTCGGGCACGTTGCTGGCGGAGTCGGTTGAGCAGTGGCAGCGGGTGCTGGGAGTAAACCTCACCGGCACCTGGCTGACCATCCGGGCGGCGGCTGCGGCGATGATCGACGCGGAGACCGGCGGATCGATCGTCGTCGTCTCCAGCATCAGCGGAACCGTCGCCGACCGGGAGATGGGCGCCTACTGCGTGTCCAAGGCGGGGCTGAACATGCTGGTCAAGGTGGCGGCGATGGAATGGGGCGGTCACGGCATCCGGGTCAACGCCGTCGGTCCCGGTGTCACCCGGACACCGATGCTGGGCGAACCGGAGCAACTGCCCGGCTGGGTGGAGGGCTTGACTGAGCGCACCGCCTTAGGACGTCTCGGGGAGGCCGATGACGTTGCCGGCGTGATCGTCGGTGTCCTCGAATTACCCTGGGTGACAGGGCAAGTCGTGCACGCCGACGGTGGCCTGGCCCTGCACAGCCCAATTGATTCGTATGGTCAGATGCAGAAACTCAAGCGATCCCGAAATCGATGACGCCGCGCACGAGTTCGCCGTTGAGCAGGTCTGCGTAGGCTTCGTTGATGTCGTCGAGCCGATAGCGTTTGGTGATCATCTCGTCGAGCAGCAGCTGGCCGCTCTGATAGAGCCTGGCGAGTTTGTAGATGTCGGCCTTGGGATTACACGAGCCGAATACGGTACCCGCCAGGTTTTTGTTCATCAGGATGAAATCCTGCAGGTCGAATTTGATCCCACGGGTTGTCTGCGCGGTCATACCGGTGAGCACGCACGTCCCGCCCTTGCGGGTCAGCCGCAACGCGCTGCGAACGTCGTCGGCGCCGATCAGCGAAGGCGAAACGACCACGCCGTCGGCCATTACCCCGTAGGTCAGCCCAGTGACCAGGTCCAGCGCTTCGTCGACGTTTGCGCAGCTGTGGGTGGCGCCGAACCGCAGTGCCGACTTCTGTTTGAACTCGACCGGGTCGACCGCCACGATCTGCGCCGCGCCGTTGATGCGGGCGCCCTGAATCGCGGCGGTACCTATACCGCCGGCGCCGATGACGACGACGGTGTCGCCGCCGCGGACCCCGGCCCGATTGGCGGCCGAGCCGTATCCGGTGGGGATGGCGCACGACAGCAGCGCACCCGGCAGCAGCGGGAGATCTGGCTCGACCTTCACGAGTGAATTCGTCGCTACCACAGTGTGTTCGGCGAACGCGCCGACCTTGGAGATGTGTCCCAACGGTTTGCCGTCGGCGAGGTGGTGGCGAAATGTGCCGTCGGTGGGCATGCCCGGCGTCATCGTGCCGATACCGGCGTCGCACAAGTACTCCATGCCGGTTGCGCACCAACGGCATTGGCCGCAGACGGCGATGAACGACATCACCACGTGGTCACCGGGCTCGAAATCGGTTACCCCGTCGCCGACTTCGCGCACGATGCCGGAACCCTCGTGCCCGCCGATGGTGGGAAACATGGTGGGCAGCCCCATCGCCCGCAGGACCTCGTTGGGGGCCGCCAGGTCGCCTTTGAGGATGTGATCGTCGGAATGGCACAACCCCGCGGCGGCCATTTGGACGAGAACCTCCCCGGCGCGAGGAGGGTCTAGCTCGAATTCCTCAACGGACCAGGGGCCGCCGACGTCATGCAGAATCGCCGCCCGGCTTTTCATGACGCCGCGGCAAAGGTGACCGGAAGCTTATTGGGTGAGCGGAAGGTGTGTCCGACGATCTTGGACTCCTTGCCGGTACCGTCGTCGGTGACGAACGCCAGGTCGTCGACGCGATCGAGCAGGCTGTTCAGCATCACCCGGGTTTCCAGCCGGGCCAGGTGCATGCCCAGGCACATGTGGATTCCCCCGGCGAAGGCGATGTGCGCGTGCCGCTTTCGGTTGATGTCGAAGGTGTCAGCGTCGGGCCAGCGGCTTTCGTCGCGGTTGGCGGAGCCCATGCAGACGTCGACCTGAGCGCCGGCCGGGATTGTCTTGCCGCCCATTTCGACGTCCTCGGTGGTCGTCCGCATGACCATGGTCAGCGGGGTCTCCATTCGCAGCCCCTCCTCGATCGCGGTCGGTATCAGCGACCGGTCCTGCCGGACCATCGCCAACTGGTCGGGGTGGGTCAACAACAGGTACAGCAGGTTGCCGGAGGACCGGTAGGTGGTTTCCAGGCCCGCGGGCAGCAGCAGACGCAAGAAGGCGATGATGGCCTCGTCGGTGAGCTTCTCGCCGTCGATCTCGGCGGCGACCAGGTCGCCGATGATGTCGTTGGTGAGTTTGCGACGCCGCTGTTCGACCTGGTTGAGGAAGTAGCCGTGCAACTCGTTCGCGGCGCTCAACCCCGCCATGATGTCGGTCGGGATCGAGATGAGGTCCAGCGACAGCCGCCGGAACATGTCCAGATCCTCGCGGGGCAGCCCCAGCAGCTCGGAGATGATCCGGGTCGGAAACTCGAACGTCAGGGCCTTGACCAGGTCGGCGTGACCGTCGTCCTTGATTTCGTCGATCAACTGGTCACAGACCGGGCCGATGACCGATGGCTCCCAGCGTTCTAGCGCGGTCGCCCGGAAGGCCTTGGCCACCAGGCTGCGGTGGTCGTGATGCTCCTTGCCGCCCATCGCCAGGATGGTGTGGCCCATGACCAAACCGATCGTCTTGTCGTACTCGGCGGAGGTGAAGACGCGGTCGTCGCGGAACGCGCGGAACACGTCGTCGTAAGCGAACAACACCCACTCGTCGCCCGGGCGGAGTTCCTCCGGCATCTGGTCGTGATCCATGAAGGCGCCGTGCCACACCGGATCGGTGCGCCGCATGTATTCGAAGAAGATGTACGGGCTGGTTTCGCCGGTGGGGTCGAGGGTGACGGGCTCGTCAGGATCGGTTCGCAGCGTCATTGCCGCTCCTACGTGGTTGCTGGGCGCTTTTGGGGATTGTCGTTATCATTGCATAAATAGCAACGAAGCCCAACGGCTTGTGGTGTCTACCGTAACGGGGACAGTATTGACCTGCACGATCGTGAGGAAGGCGGTGGTCCGGCTGTGCTGCAACGCCGATTCGTTTGCCGGCTTGACGAGTTGCCGCCGGGTGCGATGAAGCTTGTCGACGTCGGGAAGTTCGGCGTCGGCGTCTACAACGTGCGGGGGTCGCTGCACGCAATCGTCAACTACTGCTCGCACGAGGGTGCGCCATTGTGCCTGGGCTTGATCGGCGGAACCAACGAAGCCGATCCCGCGGCACCGGGTGGACTGCGGCGCACCCGCGAGGGGCAGATCGTTCGGTGCCCTTGGCACAACTGGGAATTCGACGTCACAACGGGCTGCAACGTCGCCGATCCGCGGCGGCGCGTTCGCACCTACCAGGTCGACGTCAGTGACGGTGAGGTGTACGTCAGCGCATGATCATCGACACGAATGTGCAGCCGCATTTCCGCTCGAACGCCGAGATCCGGCGCTATCTCCCTGAGGCGCACCAGCTGCGGGCAATCCCCGACGTCGAGCAGCAGTGGTACCAGGCGCCTGGTGGCGACTACCGCAAAGACCTCTACGGCGAGCACTACCCGGGGTCGGATCCCGAGACCGTTGCCCGCCATCTTTTCGACGACGGCGGGGCGCAATTCGCCATCTTGAATCCGTTGACTCGCGGCAACATTGCCGACTACCTGCTGAACAGCCGAATTTGCGCGGCAGTCAACGATTGGCTGCTGGACCAATGGCTGGAGCCCGACACCAGCGGCCGCTTCCGCGGCACCATCCGGGTCAATCCCGAGGATCCCAGGGGTGCGGTCGCCGAGATCGAACGCCTTGCCGCGCATCCCAAGCTGGTCCAGGTCGGCGTTCCGATGCAGTCCCGCGAGCCCTACGGCAAGCCGGTGTTCGAGCCGATCTGGGAGGCCGCGGCCGCGCACGGGTTGCCGGTTGCGGTGCACATCAATGGCGGCAACGGCGTCGACTATGCGCCCACATTCGCCGGGCACGCACACACCTATCCGGGCTATGCGGCCTTCATGCCGCTGAACTACTTCGTCCACCTCGCGACGCTCATTGTCGAGGGCACCTTCGGCAGGCATCCGGGCCTGAAATTTGTTTTTGCCGACGGGGGATACGACATCCTCACCCCGCTCATGTGGCGGCTGGACACCTTCTGGTTGTCGATGCGCGATCAGACGCCGTGGGTGGACCGATACCCCAGTGAATACCTGCCGGACCACGTCCGGTTCTGTTCGTCGGCGTTCGACGGGCCAACCGAGGCCGACCAGATGCAGCGTTGGATGGAGTTCTCCGCCAAGGCCGACCTAGTGATGTACGGCTCGAGTTACCCGCACTGGTCGACGTCGTCGCCGGAGGTGACGGCTGCAGATCTTAAGGGGGTCGATGCCGCGCAAAGCGAGAAAGTGTTGTGGCGCAACGCCAGTGAGCTATATGGGCTTGCAGTAAAGGAGGCAACGCGATGACGATCATGGAACGGGTCGAGCCGCAGACCGAGATCGCGGTCAGCATTGTCGACACGGATGTTCACCCGCTGCCGGTGTCGACTGACGTGCTCAAGTCCTACGCGCCCGCCGAATGGGTCGACAAGATCTGGCCGACCGGAAACGCGGTAAGCCCGGTGCCGCATTTCTACGACACACCGGACTCGTACAAGACGTCGTCGCTGCGCATGGACTCGTGGCCGCCCGGCGGCGGCGTCGCCGGCAGCGATCCCGATTTCGCCGCCAAACAACTGCTGGTCGACGCGGGGGTGGGTATCGCGACGTTGGAGCCGATGTGTGACGCGCAGCTGCCGCAGGCCGAGCACGTCTTGAAGTCGACCCACAATGACTGGCTCGCCGACGTCTGGCTGGACCGCAACAATGCGCACGGCCGCTGGCGCGGTTCGATCAGTGTCAGCGCGCAGACGCCCGAGCAGGCGGCGCGTGAAGTACAGCGCTGGGCGGGGCACCCCTACATGGCGCAAGTGTTGATGACGCCGCAGACACGTGGAATCCCGTTCGGCAACCCGCATTTCGACCCGCTCTACCGGGCCGCGTCAGCCAACGGCCTGCCGGTGGCCACGCATTTGATGGGGCAGACGCCGTTCGAGCTGATTCCGGTGTATCCGGTGGGAAACCCGGCGCATTGGCACGATTTCTTCGCGTCCTGGCCGCTGCTGTACGTCTCGCATTTGATGAGCCTGGTCTTCGACGGTGCCTTCGACCGGCACCCCGATCTGCGGGTGGTGTTCATCGAGGGCGGCTTCACCTGGGCGATGCCGGTGATGTCGCGGATGGACCGGATCTGGAAAGCCCGGCGCGCTGACCTGCCGCACGTCCGTCGCCGCCCCTCGGATTATGTCCGTGAACACGTCCGGTTCACCACCCAGCCGTTGGAAGACGCCGACACCGTCCAGTTCCGCGAGTACCTGGAAATGATGGACTTCGGCGACAACCTGATGTTCTCCACCGACTACCCGCACTGGAGCTATGACGCGCCGGCCTACGCGATCAACCGTTTCCCCGCGGCGCAGCGCGAGCGGATCATGCGCGGCAACGCGACCGCACTGTACGGGCTGCCGGCGACGGTGAAGGCACTGCCCGGAGAGCAGCCGCAGGTGAGCCTCAATTTCGGGTCAGGCGGTGACGGTTGAGGTTTACCTTGATGCCATGACGACCGAAACTGATCGCGCGAAGCCGCGCAGGCCGAAAAATCTAGGTCGCATCGACCCGGCGCTGCGTGACGCCGCAGCCGGCCTGGACATCGTCGAATTCCGCGCCGAGACACTGCCCGCCGAGCGGGAGCGCGGCGACCGTCTTGCCGCCGAGCGTGCCGCGGCCGTCGACACCGGCAGCGTCGAGATCGAGGACCGGGCGATCACCGGTCCGGGGGAGCGGCGGCTGGGTCTGCGGCTTTACCGCGGCCTGACCAAGGCGCCGGCGCCGCTGGCGCTGTATGCCCACGGCGGCGGCTTCGTGACGGGAAACCTCGATACCGACCACGCGCATTGCGTGGACTTGGCCCGCGCCGCCGGCTGCCTCGTCGTGTCGGTCGACTATCGGCTGGCACCTGAGCACCCGTGTCCGGCAGCACTCGACGACGTCGAAGCGGCGTTTCGCTACGCCGTCGAGAACAGCGACCGCCTTGGCGCCGACGGCACCCGCGCCGTGGTGATGGGCCGGGATGCCGGCGCGGCGCTCACGGCGGCATTGGCCCAGCGCATGTTCGACCAAGAGGGCCCGCCGATCCTGACCCAGGTGCTGCACCAGCCGATGCTCGACTCCGATGCGACGCCGTCGCGCCGGGAATTCCAGCGCACGCCGGGGCTCAACGGCCCCGCCGTGAGCCGCGCGTGGGGCCACTACCTCGGTCACAGCGGCGCGACCGCCGAACACGTACCGGCCCACCGGGCGAACTTGGAGGGGTTGCCGCCGGCGTTCATCAGTTGCGCGGAGATCGACCCGTGTCGCGATGAGGCCATCGACTACGCGAACCGCCTGCTGCACGCGTTCGTTCACACGGAACTGCACGTCGTCGCGGCGACATTCCACGGCTTCGATTCAGTGGTGCCCGAGTGGGTTGTCTCCCGGGAAAGCGCCGCCCTGCACGCTCAGACGCTCCGCCGCTCGTTCGCCGTCTAGCCGCTACCTCAGACCGGGTCGAACTTGCTGATCAGCCACTTGCCGTGGACCTTCGCCAACGACACCAGCACGGTGCTGGCCGTCATCGCCGGATCCGGCCGGTCCTGACTGACGGTGGCCTGGTTGACGAACAGCAACACCACCGCCGAATTCGGGTGCAGTTCCGACACTGCGGCGCCGACGACCTGAGCCGAGGTTGTCAGCTTCTTTTCCTTGGCGGCCGGCGTCACGACGTCCCGGGTGAACTGGTCGTAGAAGTTCAGGAAATCCCCGGTGAGATGAGATTTCGCGGCACTGATGTCCTGGTTCAGGGTCTCCGGCTTGTAGGACAGCAGCGCGACGATGCCGTCGCGCGCTGCGTCCAACGCGCTTTTACTGGCCGCGGCGTCGGTCTGCTGATCAGGCCGGTACTGCGTGACGTACAACCATGCCGCCAGCGCACCCGATACCAGGAAAAGCAGGGCGAGAACCAGCGGTGCGACGACGGGGCGACGGAGCTTCGTCGTCTTGTCGGCCTGCCGTTCGTCGGGGTCGTGTGTGGTCTTGTCGATCTCCACCCCGTCGCCGGGCTCGAGATCCGGCGCATCGGCGTCGGGCTGCTCGGTGTTGTCGTCCGCGCTCATATGCGCCGCTCCTCCTGCCCTTTCCGGATCGCACTGCCCTGTTTATCGTCGCCGGCGCGGCTCATATGACGTATTCAACTTTCGAAATCTTCAGTTGGTCACCGTCTCGGGTCACTGTCACCCGGAATCGGAAAACCCGTGGATCATTTTTGGCGCCAGCCGAATTGGTAATGCGTTCGTTGCCCAGAAGCAGAACGACCGCGGAGCCGTTGCTCATCGACTCGACCGCGGCGGCCTTGACCGATCCCTCGGTGACCGCCTTGGAATCCTTGACCACCGACGCGAAATCGCCTGCGACACGCTGGAATTCATCCCTGAATTCGCCCGTACCGCTGTCCAGCACCCGCTGGACATCTTCCTGGGCATGATTGAAGTCCAGTGATGTCAGGTTGATGACGCCCTGTCGGGCGGCAGCGACGTAGGCCGCACGTTGCTGCCGCTCCGCCACGGCGGTGTGGTGGTGCCACAGCATCCATCCGCTCGCTCCCAGCAGAGCGCAGATGACGACGATGGTGGCGACGGCGAGGGGCATGGCTAACCGGGACAACCCCGCGACCCTAGGCACCCGCAGCCGTCGCGGCGTCGGCTCGGTCGGCGTCGCGGGTGACTCCGGCTTTTCCGCGGGCTCTGCGGCCTCGGTTGTTTCGGGTGCCTCGGGTGCCTCGGGTGCCTCGGCGGTGGCGTCCTCGCCCGCATCTTTGGTCTGCGACTCTGCCTGGCGCCGCAGTTTGATAGCGCGGGCGCGTGCGCGCGCCGCCGCGGCCAGCGCTTCCGCCTCAGCGGCCTCCGCCTCGGCTTCCTCGGCCAACGCGATCGCGTCTGCCTTCGCCTTGGCCGATTCCTGCTGGTTGTCCGCGTCAGCCATGTTGACCACAGCGTCTCGACGTCATTATCGACTGAACTCCGGTATCTCTTACTGTATTGCTCATTGCTACCATCGAAGGCACCAGTGAACCCCGACTGGGATCGAATCGGACGGGAAGGTCCAGCCAATATCATGACTGCCGTCGATTCCCCCGAAAAGATACTCTTCGCCTCCACCAGCCAAGCTTTTCTTCAAAAAGAGGTTCCGCTGAGCCGGGTGCGAGAGCTGCACGCGGCGGGCATCTCCTTCGACGAGGACTGGTGGCGCCGGGCCGCTGAGCTGGGTTGGACGGCTTTGCTCGTCCCCGAGGAACTCGGTGGTGGCAGCGTCTCGGGCGATGGCTTCGCCGATCTGGCGATGGTCGCCGAACAGCTCGGCAAGACGGTGGCGCCCGGGCCGCTGTATCCGGTCAGCACGGTGCTGGCCGCGTTGGTGAACTGCGCCGAGCACGACTCCCACGCAGCCACGATCGAATCGTTGATCTCCGGTGAGACGGTCGCCTCTTGGGCCGTCTACGAGCCGGGGCAGGGCTGGGACCCTCATCAGCCGTCGCTGACCGCCACATCGACCGACGCCGGATACCGCATCGACGGCGTCAAAGACCGTGTGGAGGCGGGCGCCCAGAGCGGCCTGCTGCTTGTGGTGGCGCGGAGCGAGGACGGCGTGCGCCAGTTCCTGGTACCCACCAACGCCTCGGGGGTGCAGGTCGAGCCGCAGCAGTCGATCGATCTGGTCAAGCAGTACGCCCGCGTCCGCTTCGACGGGGTGGCCGTGGAACACGGTGCGGCCGTCGGCAGCGTCGCCGAGACCGCCGGACTCATTGACCGTCAAAGCCAAATCGCGCAAGTGCTGCAGTGCGCCGAGGTGGTCGGCATTCTGCAGACGGTTTTCGACTTCACCGTCGCCTGGGCATTGGACCGGCACACTTTCGGCCGCCCGCTGGCGTCCTACCAAGCACTCAAGCACCGCTTCGCGGATATGAAGATGTGGTTGGAGGCATGCCGGGCGACGACGGCCGCAGCGGTGGCCGCGATCTCCGCCGGTTCACCTGACGCCGGGCTGTCAGCCAGCATCGCCAAGTCGTATGTTGGGGAAATGGCCACGGAGATCGTCCAAGGCTGTGTGCAGATGCACGGTGGGATCGGCGTTACCTGGGAGCACGATCTGCATGTGTACTTGCGGCGAGTTGCGTTGTACCGGTCCATGTTCGGTACGCCCGAAGAGCACAACCTGCGGGTGTACCAGGCGCAGGAGGCAGGAAACTCGGCCCCGAGGTCGGCTTGATGACCAAGGCTGACCTGGCGTCCACCGACGTGGAATCCCTTGACGAGTTTCGCGCGCGGGCACGAGCCTGGCTGGCCGACAACATGCCGCCGATCGATCCAGCACACCCGCCGGCCGCCCACCGCGACGAGGAACGCTGCTGGCAGCGGGCCCGTGAACTCCAAAAGCGGCTGTATGAAGGCGGATTCGCCGGAATCTGCTTTCCCCGCGAGTACGGCGGGCTGGGTTTGGACTACGAATACCAGAGGGCGTTCAACGAGGAGAGTCTCAGCTACGAGATGCCGCTGATTCTCAACACGCCGACCTTCACCATCTGCTGCGCGACGCTGCTCGACACCGGTAGCGAGGAACAGAAGCGTGAGCGCATCGGTGCGGCGTTGCGGGGCGACGAGGTACTGGTTCAGCTGTTGTCCGAGCCCAGCGGCGGATCGGACCTCGCCGGTGTGATCACCCGCGCCGAGCGGGATGGCGACCGCTGGGTGATCAACGGCGCAAAGACGTGGAGCACCAGCGCATTCGCCGCCGACTACGGCCTCTGTCTGGCCCGCACCAATTGGGACGTGCCCAAGCACGACGGCCTGACCATGTTCTTGGTGCCGATCAAACATCCCGGAATCACGTTGCGGCGCATCACTCAGCTGAACGGGTCGACCGAGTTCTGCGAGGAGTTCCTCGACGGTGTCGACGTGGGCGACGACGCTGTCGTCGGCGAGGTGAACGACGGCTGGACGGTAGCCTCGCGCCAGCTCTATCACGAGCGCCGCGCCGTAGGCGGAAGTTCGGAATTCGCCAGCGGCAGTGGCAGTGAGGGCGGCCGGACGACGCCGGTGAACTATGCGCGGCTGGCCGAGAAGGTCGGGCAGGCCGACAACGAGCGGGTGCAACAGATCGCCGGACGGGCATTGGTGCACCGCGCGGTCAGCGACCAACTGGGCGAACACGTGTTCCACTGCGTCCGCGACGGCACCCTGCCGCCTGCTGCCGGAACGCTGCTGCGGCTTTTCCACGCCGAGACGGTGACTTTGGAGATGGACGCCGGGCTGGC
>Ga0335075_10007982_pt1 | contig 16260 bp, 16 predicted proteins | sample Lox_Sample_24_FD_206723 | JGI IMG/M metagenome (GOLD analysis project Ga0335075, IMG submission 206723) | Soil microbial communities from Loxahatchee National Wildlife Refuge, Florida, United States - Lox_Sample_2.4 | ecosystem: Environmental > Terrestrial > Soil > Wetlands | place: USA... | reverse complement strand
GTCAGAAGTGATAGTTGAGCCCGACGCGCAGAAGGCTTGTGCGCGCGCTGCTGCTCATTGCGGTCACGCCGGGAATGGACGGCACGGCAGAGGGCGATCCCACGTAGAGGTATTCAAACTTTGCGCTGAGCGGCCCCCAAATCGCAGCTTCCACGCCGCCGCCGGCGGTCCAGGTCACATAGGTCGCAGACGTCGAAAATGTCGTGCCGCCTGACGTGCCGCTCGCAGTGCCGTTGCCGTAGACGCCGCCCGCGGTGCCATAGAACATGACCCGGTCCCACGCGTAACCAACGCGGCCGCGAAACGTGCCGAACCACGGATCCTTCACGGTCGCGGTGAGCGGCAGAAGCCCGTTGTCAGTCAGGGTGCCGTTGCCGGGTACTCCTTGAAAGTCGGCTTCCATGCCGAGGACCAGGGCACCCCATTGCCAATTGAAACCGGCTTGGCCGCCACCGACGAAGCCGTTGCCGCTGGCCGTGAACGTGTCGGGTCCGGCTATGGTGGTCATCGTTCCCGAGCTGCTGGTCCACCCCCAACCGGCATTGCCGCCGATATAGAAGCCGTTCCATGAAAACGGCGCCGCGTAGACGACGGGAGCCGCCTGCACAGGTTCGGGAAGGTCGGCGGCTGCGGCCGTTCCGGCTGCGGCTGTTGCCAATATGGCAGTACACGCAACCGTCAGCTGGAAACGAGGCATGATTGCTACCAATGTTTCGTTCGCGACGATTCCAGGTATCAATCTTTAGGGTTAACCGCCGGTTAAGTAAGTGCGCGCTTCGCCGATCGCGCAGCGGCGACGAAAATCCTCAGATATCGGCAGATATCGGCGCACGCCGGATCGGCGCGTCCGCAGCGATGGCGATGACGCCAAGAGTAGAGCCGATGGCGGCGGGCCATCCGGTGACGGCCTCGATCAATCGCCGCGAAACCAGCGACGGCTGCGCAGAATTTGACGAAATCCGCTATTTTGCCAGCGCGTCGGCGCCGGCCTTGGCGATTTGCGCGTCCTGCGACGACAGCGCGCCGGCAACGCCGATCGCGCCGATGATTTTGCCGTCGACCAGGATCGGCAGCCCGCCTTCCAGCGGCGTGATGGTCTTGATGGCAAGAAGCCGCAGGCCGGCGCCACCGGCGGCAATGGCGTCGTCGAGCGCCTTGCTCGGGCGCTTGAAGTTGAGCGCGGTGCGCGCCTTGCCTTCGGACGTGGTGATGGACGACAGCTGTGCGTTGTCGATCTTATGGAAAATCACCAGATTGCCACCGCTATCGAGGATCGTGATCGCGACCTGCCAGGAGTTCTTGGCCGCTTCGAGCTCCGCCGCCGCCATCGCGCGCTTGGCGTCGTCAAGCGTGATCGGAGGACCGTAAGGCGCTGCCGCAGATTGCTGGGCTATCGCCGCGACAGATCCGGCGGTCAGGGCAAAGGTGGCCAACGCGCAGGCGAGCGCGAGCATTCGAGGCATTTCCATTACCCTTTCTCAGACCTGCCGCGTCCCGCGGCGTGCGGCGGCACAATAAGCGGCAAAAGCGGCCGTTGGAAGTCGGCTCATGCGAAGCGTCGCGTTGAACCACAAGGTGATGCACAATGTCGCGCGTGAGGCGGCGGCGCAGCCGCGGTGCACCGCCAAACGTGATCGCAAGCCCGATGCGCCGTGTCGGCGCCGGCATTATATTCGTCTTGCTAGTCAGGAGACGCTGACATGTTCACCTTCGAAAAGAAGCTCGGAATGCCGGCTGCCGACGACGCCTTGCCGGGGCGTCCGACGCCGATCGCGACCGCCCGGCAGCACTTCGTCGGCGGCCACCCGCTCAAGGGGCCCTATCCCGCAGGATCGGCCATGGCGATGTTCGGTCTCGGCTGTTTCTGGGGCGCCGAACGCAAGTTCTGGCAGCTCGGCGACGGCGTCTACGTGACCGCGGTTGGCTATGCCGGCGGCTTTACCCCCAATCCCACCTATGAGGAAGTTTGCAGCGGCCGTACCGGCCATAACGAAGTGGTGCTAGTCGTCTACGACCCGAAGAAAATCTCCTACGAGCGCCTGCTCAAGACCTTTTGGGAAAGCCACGATCCGACCCAGGGCATGCGCCAAGGCAACGACGTCGGCACCCAGTACCGGTCCGGTATCTACGTGTTTTCGCCGGCGCAACGCGCGGCCGCCGAGGCATCGCGCGCGAGCTATGCCAAGGCGCTTGCCGCCGAAGGCATGGGAGCGATCACCACCGAAATCCGCGAGGCGCCGCCGTTCTATTTTGCCGAGGACTATCATCAACAATATCTGGCGAAGAATCCGCACGGCTATTGCGGTCTCGGCGGCACCGGCGTGAGCTGCCAGATCGGCACGGGGGTCGCTGCCGCCGCGACCGCGGATTGACCGGCCGCGTCGAGCGACGGCACACTCGACGCGAGGCGGCGACAGAGGGTGGGGGCTCATGCAGCAGGTGGAACGCGCCTTTCTAGCGGCGATTTTCTTTGCTCGTTGGCTGATTGCGCCGTTCCTCGTCGGTCTTGCGCTCGCTCTGCTGCTGCTGATCTACCGCTTCTTCGCTGATTTTTACGCGCTCGCGACCGAAATTTCGCGCGCGACTTGGCACGACCTGATCGTCGGTGTGCTCAATATGATCGACATCGCGCTCACAGCGAACCTTGTCCTCATCGTCATTTTCTCCGGCTACGAGAACTTCATCCGCAAGGTCACGCCGGCGGAGAGTGCCGGCTGGCCGAACGGTGTGGCCGAAGTGAATTTCATGGCCCTCAAGCAGAGGCTCATGGCTTCACTCGTCATTATTGCCGCGGTTGATGCGTTGGCCTGGTTTCTCGACCTCGACAAATATTCCGACACCACCAAACTCGGCTGGGCGCTCGCTTTCCCGCTGATGTTCGTCGTCGCGATGTTGATGCTCGCCATCGCCGATCGTCTCGGGCGGCAGGACGACAAGGCCGGGTGACAGACGCAAGCAACCGCGCGGGAATCAGGTCAATTGCGCCGCCTTGGGCTACACCGCGACGCACGCACCGGTGGTGAGAGATTGTTAACCATAACGGGCGTTAATCGGGCCTCAACGTTTGCTCAAACAGGGCCGGATTTGCGCGTATGCGGGTCCTCCGCTCTCTTTTCCTGTTGCTGGGTGTGGCGGCGGCGGCGGGATGTGCGCGGCAGCCCGTTGCGTACATGGCTTATCCGACCGGGGCGACGAGCACGCCGTACGCCCCGGCGGCGATGGGCAGACCGTATGCCGCGGCGCCCTCCTATGCAGCGACGCCTTCCTACGCCGCGACGTCTTCCTATGCTACGGTGCCCTCCTACGCCGCGGCGCCCTCGTATGCAGCGACGTCGTACGTGGCGGCACCCGCCTATGCCGCGGCGCCTTCTCGAACTCTCTACGACTACGCCGGCTACGCGCAGCCGGTCACGCAGAGCGGCTACACGCTTGACGCCGGCGATCGGCTACGCGTCGTGGTGTTCGGTCAGGATGGATTGACCAACTCCTACGCCGTCGACGCCAGCGGTAACATCGACATGCCGCTGATTGGCGCAGTGCCAGCGCGCGGACTGACGACCAACCAGCTGGCGAGCCGGATCGCCGGCCAGTTGCGCGACGGCTTCATCCGCGAGCCGCACGTCGCCGTCGAGATCGAGGCCTATCGGCCCTTCTTTATCCTCGGCGAGGTCACCCAGCCGGGCCAATACCCCTACGTCGCCAACATGACCGTGGAAACGGCGGTGGCGATCGCCGGCGGGTTCACGCCGCGGGCTTTACGCAAAAGCGTCATCCTCAACCGCAACTATTATGGGCGCCCCATGCGAATCGCGGTGCCGCTTACGTTCCCGCTGCGGCCCGGTGACACGATCAACGTGCAAGAGCGTTGGTTCTGACCGGACGACAACAGACGATTTGGCAATCCGCTTCGTTTCGTCCGCCGTCTCGCGCTGCGTCCTCGGTCCTCTATTTCTTCAGATGCTTGTTCAGGAACGCGACTGAGCGCTCGCGAGCAAGCTTGGCGGCCGCCTCGTTATAGCTGCCGCGCTCTTCGCAATTAAAGCCGTGTTGCGCATCGGGATAGACGTAGATCTCACAATCGCCGCCGCGTTTCTGTTTGATGATCTCGACGTCGCTCATGGGAATCGAGGCGTCCTTCTCGCCGAAATGCAACTGCGTCGGCACTTTCGGCTTTTCATCGGCGTTCTTGGCGATTTGGCCGCCGTACCAGCCGATGGCGGCCGACAGGCCGTTGAGCTTGGCGCCGGCCAGAAAGGCCAAGGTGCCGCCCAGGCAAAAGCCGACGATGGCGGCTGGACCGCTTTGCCTTGCTTCGTCGATGGCGGCCTGGATGTCGCGCATCATGGCGCCCCAATCAGGATTGGCGACATACTTGCGCGCGTTGGCGATCTCGTCCGGCGAATAGCCGGACTCGAAATTCGGCTGCTGGCGGTCGAATATCGCGGGAGCGATAGCGGCATAGCCTTGCGCGGCGATCCGATCGCAGACTGCGCGGATGTGATGGTTGACGCCAAAGATTTCCTGGATGACGACGACGCCGCCCTTGGCCGCTCCGCTCGGATCGGCGCGATAGGCACCGAGCTTGAAGCTGTCTGCAGCGACGAGTGAGAAATGCTTACCCAAGACGATCCTCCTTGCGGCTGACGAGCCTAACCCTGCCACTTTAGCATATACAGGCTTAGCATATACCGGCGCGAAGCGCCGATGAAATGGCGGCTGCGGCCGTCGGCCTCAGCGCATGACGACGATGAAATCCGTACCATCGCCGGTCTCTTCGCCGCGACCTTGGTCGGAGATGATGAGGGAAGAGCCGGGGACGATCAATAAGGAAATCCGCTCGATCACGTCCGGCGGGATTTCAATGCGGGCGAGCGCCTGTTGCGGAGTTTCCGGTGGCTCGGCAGCGACGAAGGCGTCGGCGATTCGATTATTTTGGCGTCTGGTCCTGGCGGATATCCGAAATTGCTCCTCGTATTGAGCGCGGTGCGCGCGCTGTAGCTGCTCGCCCGGCATTGAGACGACGTTCCAGCGCAAGGTCGAGCCGTCCGACAAATAATCCAGCGCCGTGAAGATGTGAGTGCCGAGGCGTTGCTTCGGATGTTCGATCACGACCGGTGCCTCGAACAACGGTGAAAAATCCTGGCGGACGTAAATCCTCTGGTCCTTTCGGCTGACGAAAATCGCGATCGGGGCCTTGAAGGGCGTATGTTCGATTGCGGCGGGTTGGTCAGGCGGCATGGCCTGCAGCGCGGCGGCCGGAGCCGTGGCGGCGATTTCGGTGCCGCCCGGCACGTTTGCGGGCGGGGCTTGCTCCGCGGTCGGCGCTGGCGGATCGCCGTCGGCGCGGACCGCCGCCATGTCAGCGGTTTGCCCGCGCGTCGCGTCGCCTGCCTTGCCGCCGTCGACGGTGGTCTGCGCCGTCATGAAAAGCTTTGCCGCTGTCGGCGTCGACGGCATCGGAGCCGGGGCGGCGGGCGGCTGCTCATGCACGAACAGATGCGGATCGGCGAATTCCTGCGGCCGCAGCTCGGGGTCGGCGATGATCACCCGTGCGCCGAGCCTGGTCAGTCGCCAAAGGCGTGCGGCGAATTCGTGCGGCATGCGGATGCAGCCGTGCGAAGCGCGGTGGCCGACGCCGACGCCCTCATGAAGAGCCACCCCCGACCAGGTGATGCGCTGCATGTAAGGCATGGGCGCATCGCTGTAGATGTTGGAACGATGGAAGCGGCTCTTCTGGATAATGTCGAAAATGCCCAACGGCGTCGGATGATTGGGCAATCCGGTCGCCACCGGCGCGTGCGCCACTTCCGTGCCGTCGCTGTAGAGGTGAAGCTCCTGCTGATCGACGGAGATGATGATCTGCAGCGGCCCTTTCGGAATATGTCCGAACGGCTCGTTGTTGACATGCGCGGCCCGGCTTGACCCAGCCTGGTGTCCGGAATGGAAGCGAGCGTTGGCCGCCGCCGGCCGAGCGGCAAGTACCAACGCCGCGGCGAGCGGGATCGCGCTGAGCAGGCCAAACCGGATACGCATGGACCGGCGGCGACGGCAAAGCGGCATCGCATGCCTCGCACGCCCGGTGCTCAATTGCGCCATCCCGCCGAAAGGGAAAAGCCCAATACGATGCGCAACGCTACTGGAGACATTGCCTTATGACTACGCCACGCAGATGACTATGCCACGCAGACGAGGTTAACGTCCGAACGATAATGCAAGACGGATTAACAACGCGTTCGACATGCGAAAGTTGCGCGCTGGAGCGCCTCAAGCGGGAAGAGCGGTCGCGAAGGCCTCCGCCAGCAGCTCATAAGAGCGCCGTCGTGCCGCATGGTCGTAGACCATTGTGGTGATCATCAGTTCATCGGCGTGGGTTGCTTCGACGAGCGAGAGCAGCCGACTTTTGACGCTCTGCATGCCGCCGACCACCAGGCGGGCCCGATGACGGGCAATGCGTTCGCGGTCGGCGGCGGTGTAGGAATAGGCGGCGGCCTCTGCCGGCGAAACCAGCGGCAGAAATTCGCCCTGGGCGCGACGCACGAAGTGCAGGTCGGCGCTGGCCGCGATCCGCTCGGCTTCGGCGTCGGTATCGGCCGCGATCGCCGCCACGGCAAGGATGGCATAGGGCTCGCGCAAAGTTTCCGACGGCTTGAAATGGGCGCGATAGCTCAGCATCGCGCTTGTCGCATCGTGTTCGGCGAAATGCTGCGCGAAGGCGAAACCCATGCCGACGGCGGCGGCAAGTTCGGCACTGTAACCGCTGGAGCCGAGCAGCCAGATTGGCGGCAGCGCCACATCGGCCGGAACGGCATGCAGCTGGCGAAACGGATGCTGCTCCGGAAAGCCGCCGCGCTCCAACAGGATCAATTCCTGAAAGCGCTCGAGGAAGTCGTCGCCTTCCCGCGTGTCTTGGCGGCGGCGGAGCGCGAATGAGGTCACCGGATCGGTCCCGGGCGCGCGGCCGAGCCCAAGATCGATGCGGCCGGGGAACAGCGCCTCCAACACTTTGAACCGTTCGGCGACCATCAGCGGGGCATGGTTGACCAGCATGACGCCGCCCGAGCCGACGCGAATATGCGTGGTCGCCGCCGCGATTTGTCCGATCATGATTTCCGGCGCCGAACTGGCGATGTTCGCCAGATTATGGTGCTCGGCGAGCCAGTAGCGCTTGTAGCCGAGCCGGTCCGCAAGCCGCGCCAGATCGAGCGAGTTGCGCAATGCCGCCGATCCCGGCGTGGCGGTCGTGACGGGCGACAGATCGAGGACGGAAAGCGGAGTTGGCGCGCGGTCTGCGAGGTTCACGCGTGGAACGTGGGTGCAGGCAGGCCGCCGGTCAATCCTGCATGCCGGCCTATTGCATCGGCGCCACGACCAACGGGCCGCCGCTCGCCGCATTCAGCTCTTTGGTTTTTGGCTTGGCCTGTCGCGAAGCAATTTTGCCATGGCGGACGTGCGCCGGCCTTGCGGCCGATTGCGGTTGCTGCGAGCGCGGCGCGGTCTGAAAAATCGGCTGCGCCAAGGAGGAATTCGGATTGGCGATTGGTGCAGTGAATTCGGCGACGGCGCCGGATACTGTGCGCGCACGGCGGCGCGGCGTTGCGACGCGGCGCCGCTTGGCATTGTGCTCTTTCTTACGCAGAGTTTCCGCAGGCATCGTTGCGACAGCGGCTGGCGCGATCTCGTCTTGCAGCATCGGCGGCTCGATCGTGGGCGCCAAGTTGGCCGGCGGTTCGACTACGATAATGCTTGGTGCAGGCGTGGCCGTCGCAGCGACAACCCGAGGCGCGGGCTCCGGCGGCGATGCCGCAGGCGCCTCATCGTGCGCAGTCGGCGTATTCGCAACGGCGACAGGCGAGCCGGCTGCGTCCTTCGGCGTGGCGCCGGCGGCCGTTTCAGCAGCCTCGATCGCGTGGTGTGCCGGCGCGGCAGCGACTGCGGGCACTGGTTCAGCGCCGCGTCGATCCTCAAACAGGCGTGTCGACGACGCCACGGTTTCGCCCGGGCGCTGCGGCTCGCGCGGCGGCAAGCGACGCTCAGCCGCAGCAAACGTCATAGGCGGCACCGCGATCGTGTCGGCGAGAGGTCGCAATGGCGCGCGCGCCGGCGATAGAGCGACAATCGGCTGATGGCTGACGCCCAACGCGGCGAACATGGCAAATCCGCAAATCAACGCCAGGACCGAGGCCAAGGTCGTCGCGATGATCAAGCGGACATCAGGAAACATTCGACCTCGCCCAACGCCTCCGCGCGCCCCAATAAGCACGCGTCACATCAAAATGCGTCACATGAATCGCGCGATACATCACACACGCATCAGGTGAAGCACACGTCACATGGGGCCAGATCAGCGCAAAGGTTTTTTGGTCTGCATCGGCCGTTTGGCGGCCGACTTTGTTGCCGGACCGCGCCGGCTATGCACCGACGCCATCAGGTGAACGACAATAGATGAGTCGCCAAAAACTCAACATTAAAAATGTAGCGGCGCGGCGTCGGCCCGCATATCAACGCGCCGTTTCAGATTGAACGCGGTGGCACCAAGCCGATGACGGCAGTGACTTATCTTCGCGCCAGCGGGCCTTGTACCGACGCCGGGGCCGGCATCGCCGCGGGCAAAACCACGACGCGCGTGCCGAGGTTCACCCGATTGTAGAGGTCCTCGATATCGTCGTTGGTCAGGCGAATGCAGCCGGATGAGACGAAATGGCCGATGGTCGACGGCTGATTGGTGCCGTGAATGCGATAAAGGGTGTTGCCGAGATAGAGCGCGCGCGCGCCGAGCGGGTTGCCGATGCCGCCGGCCATGAAGCGCGGCAGATAAGGCTGGCGCTCGATCATCTCCTTCGGTGGATGCCAGTCCGGCCACTCGCTCATGCGGCTGATCCGCTCGCTGCCCGACCAGGTAAAGCCTTCGCGCCCGACGCCGATGCCGTAGCGCAACGCTTTGCCGCCGCCGCGTATCAAATAAAGGTAAGTGTGCTGCGTATCGATGATGACCGTTCCGGCGGGCTCGGAGGTGACGTAATTGACCAACTGGCGGCGGAACTGCGGCGGCAATTCCTTGGCCGGTCCGGTTTCCGGCTGATCGTCCGGCGGCAATGCAGCAACCTCCGTCGCGCGGTCCGGCGGCGGCCCGCTGGCCGCGTCGGCGGGATCGCGGACCGAACCGGTCACGTCGGCGGTTGCGCCACCGTTGCCGATCGCTACCGGCGGCCGCGGCGCTTGCCCCCAGCCGACTGACGGCATGGCCGGCGCGCCGATACGGTTCGCAGGCGTGAAATACGGCTGCTCGGCCGGCGAATAGGAAGTGACCGGCTCTGCTCCGGCTCGCGCGCCATAGCCCGGGCCGTAAGGCGCTTGGCTCGGCGGCGCGCCAACACCGAGCGGGGGTATCGGTGCGGCATCATAGGGTTGCGGCGGCGGATAATATTCCTCCGCTGCCGGCGGCGCATAAGACTGCGCGGCCGCCCTACCACACGAACCGGCAACGGCAAGCGCACCGATGGCGACACTAATGCTGACACGCAGGAAAGGGCCACACACGCGCACGACAGGATCCCCGACAACCCTCAAATCACAGGGATATTTTGCAAAAACTTGGGGCGGCAACATGGCGACAAAGGGTAACCGCGGCGGCAATGCGCCGGCAAAGGCGCCCGATGGCGCCGCCATGACAGTTCATGGATAACGAAATGTGAAGGAACCGCCGCGGTCCTCCCCTTGCTGTGCTCTTGGCTCGCGCGGCCAAACTGGTAGCATGCTACTGGCGTTGCGGGTGGGGTACGAACAAGTGAGATTTTTGACAAACCCGGCATGGCCAGTGCACGGCGCGATCGCGCTTTGCGTCGTTGCCTGTGGCGCGGCCTACGCGCAAAATCCCAGCGTCGACGAACTCAAGGGCAAGATTTTCGACGCCCGCATGGCGCAGCAGACACTCGGCAAGGGCCTGCGTTTCTGCGACCGGCTCAATGGCAAAGGCTTTTACTTTCATCTTCGCGATCGCGTTCTGGATTTAGAAGAATACTTCCAGTCGTTGGAAAATCTGGCGAAGGCGGAGGTGTATAATCCGGCCAAGCATCGGCCGTGGAGCCTGCAAGATGCCAAGGAGCGCTGGGAAGAGGTTAAAAAGCAGGCGGCAGCAGACAAAGCGAAATGCGAACTGGTGAAGAGCCTGCCGCAGCTCGAAAAACAGCTGCAGGAGCTGCAAGCCAACAGCGCCGGATCGGACAAGAAAGACTAGCGGCGCGCAAAGTTCAGGCGCGAAACGCCGCACTCCGGCATGCTCGTTTGCGTTTTCGGCTTGGTCCACTGGCGCGGCGGATTCGGAGTTCCTATAGTTTCATCGCGAACGCGTGGAGGACCTTCAAATCCACGGACCGCACAAGAATCGCAAACTCGACAAAAATAACCGTCATGCGCAGCTGCCGAATCCCGGATTTCCCGGCCGTCCTATCCCGGCTACAAGTCGGCAGCGAAGGAACGGTCAGATGGCGTCGCTGAGCGACTGGAAGGTGCCGTCTTCGGTGCAGCCGAAGCCGGAAGATTACTCCTACGATCTCGACCTCGCTTTGGCCTGCATGGTGTCGCTGCGCGCTACCGTGCCGGCGGATGCCTTCACCGCGGAGACGCTTGGCACCGAGCGCGCCGGCAACGGTGTCATCGTCCGCGGCAATGGCCTCATCCTGACCATCGGCTATTTGATCACGGAGGCGGACACGATCTGGCTCACGCTGAGCGACGGCCGTTCGGTTCCCGGCCATGTGCTCGGCTACGATCAGGAAACCGGCTTCGGGCTGGTACAGGCGCTCGCCAAGCTTGACACGCCGGCGCTGCAATTGGGCCAATCGGCAACGGCCGCGCTCAGCGAGCGGGTCGTCGTTGCCGGCGCCGGCGGGCGTCATCATTCGGTCGCCGCGCGCATTGTCGCCAAGCAGGAATTCGCGGGCTATTGGGAGTACGTGCTCGACCAGGCGATTTTTACCGCGCCGGCGCATCCGAATTGGGGCGGCACCGCGCTGATCGGACCGGCCGGCGACCTGCTCGGCATCGGGTCGCTGCAGCTTCAACACGCCGCCGAGCAGGGTGGGACGCAGAACATCAACATGATGGTTCCCATCGACTTGTTGAAGCCGATCTTCGACGATCTGCTCAAATTCGGCCGGCGCAATGCGCCGTCGCGGCCGTGGCTCGGCTTCTACGCCACCGAAGTGGAGAACCGTCTCGTCATCGTTGGGCTTGCCGATCGCGGACCGGCCAAGCGCGCCGATCTGCGCACCGGCGACATCGTGCTGACGGTTGCTGGTACGGAAGTCCACGACCTCGCCGGCTTGTTCCGCAGCATCTGGGCACAAGGCCAGGCCGGCGTCGAAGTGCCGATCAGCATCTATCGCGATGGCGAGACCATGGAGCTGCGGGTCAAATCGAGCGAGCGCGATCGCTTCCTCAAGGGTCCGAGCCTGCATTGAGTTTCGTCATTGCGCAGCGCGAGGCGGCGAAGCCATCCAATTCTACCGCGCTGGACCGGATTGCTTCGCTGAGCCTGTCACCGGGCCGGCCAATTCGGGCAACAGCATGTTCCGCGCGCAATCGCGCGCCCGCCTGTTCGCTCGCGATGACGGCAGCTATTTCCGCTCAAACAAGGCTTTCCGCTCAAACAAAGCGCGCAAGCCGTCGCGATAGGTCGGATAAAGCAACGTTACGCCAAGCTCGCGTTTGAGCTTGCGGTTGTCGACGCGTCGGCAGCCCTGCCAGAAACTCAAAGCCATCGGCGACAACGAGGGCGCGGCTTCCGTGAACAAAATTTCCGGCGGCGGATCGCGCCCCATAAGTTGCGCGGCGAACGCGATCGGCGCGCCGGGCGGGGCCGGCTCATCGTCGGCGACGTTGAAAATCCCGGAGGCTTTGCGGGCCAACGCCGCGTCGATCGCCTGTGCGATATCGGCGACGTGGATGCGGTTGAAGACCTGGCCGGGTTTGACGATGCGTCGCGCCTCGCCGCGCGCGATCTGCACCAGCGCGTTTCGTCCCGGCCCGTAAATGCCGGCGAGCCGCAGAATGGCAATCGCGGCGCCGGATCGGACGCCGAGCTTTTGCCAGCTCCGCTCGGCTTCCAACCGCTCAAGTCCGCGCACCGAAGCGGGCCGCGGTACGGTGTCCTCGTCGACCCAGCCGCCGCCGTGGTCGCCGTAAACGCCGACGGTCGATAGATAAGCGATCGAATGCAGCCGGCTGGCGTTGGCGAACGCGCCGGCAAAGGCCGCCAACACAGGATCGCCGTGTTCGGTCTGGGGAATCGAAATCAACGCCAAATCCGCTTCGCCGATGGCGCTTGCCAGCTCCGGCGTCGGCGCAACCCCGTCGAAGGGCAGGGCCTTCAAGCGGCCGGCAAAACGCGCGTTGAGCACCGCGGCGCGTTCGATCCCGCGCACGGTGCCGATAATGCGGTCGAAGCCGTCGCCGAACGCGGCGATGAAATGTTCCGCCGCATAGCCAAGGCCGAAGCATAGGAGCGTCGACATCGGAGCCTCATCCTGCGCAGGCGGCATCCCATTCGGCGGCGACTTCCGGATCGGCTTCGCTCGAGCGCCGCGTCGCGGCGCGTTCTTTGAGCCGCGCGCGGTCGAGCCGGCCGAGCGCCCACACCGCCGCGCCGCGAACGAGCGGGGCGGCATCGTCCAGCAATCGCTCGACCTCGTCGGCGAGCGCCGCATCCGCGGAATTGCCGATCGCGACCAGCACATTGCGCACAAAGCGCGCGCGGCCGATGCGCTTGACCGGGCTTTTCACAAACAGCGCGCGGAAGCCTGAATCGTCGAGCCGGGACAGCTCGGCAAGCGGCGGCGCACGCAAAGCCTCGCGCGCCGCGAGCCGCGTTTCGCGGCCGGCCTGGGCAAACTTGTTCCACGGGCAAACCGCCAGGCAATCGTCGCAGCCATAGATGCGATTGCCGATCGACGGCCGCAACGCCCGCGGGATCGGGCCCTTGTGCTCGATGGTGAGATAGGAGATGCAGCGCCGCGCATCGAGACGATACGGCGCAGGAAAGGCCGCCGTCGGGCAGATATCGAGGCAGGCGCGGCAGCTGCCGCAATGGTCGTCTGCCGCGTCATCGGGCGGCAAATCGAGCGTGGTGAAAATGGCGCCGAGAAACAACCACGAGCCGTGTTCGCGCGAAACCAGATTGGTGTGCTTGCCCTGCCAGCCGAGCCCGGCCGCTGCGGCGAGCGGCTTCTCCATCACGGCTGCGGTATCGACAAAGACTTTGACGTCGCCGCCGGCCTGCGCGATGAGCCAGCGACCAAGCGTTTTCAGCCTTGGCTTGATGACGTCGTGATAGTCGTCGCCGCGGGCATACACCGAGATGGCGCCACCCGTTCGCTCTTTCAGGATCGCCAGGGGATCGTCATGCGGGCCGTAATTCAGCCCAAGCATGATAATGGAGCGCGCGTCAGGCCACGACCCACGCGGATCGCCGCGGCGATCGGCGTCTGTCGCCATCCAATCCATGTCGCCGTGCGCGCCGGCGGCGAGGAACTCGCGCAACCTCTCCGCCGCGCGCGGATTAGAGTCCGGCCGCGCGACGCCGACTGCATCGCAGCCCTGTGCGCGGGCGGCCGCGGCGAGCGCCGTCTTGAGCGCGGCCGCCGTTGTCGGCGTCAGAAGTCGAGATTGGCGTAGCTCGGCGACGGCGGCAGGCCGGGCAGCGTCTCGCCGAGCAAAGCGCGGAACGACGGCCGCGATTTGATCCTCGCGTACCAAGCCTTGGCGGTTTCGTCTGCGTCCCACGGCACATCGCCCAGGTAATCGACGGCGGACAAATGGGCCGCCGCACTCAGATCGGCATAGGTCAGATCGTCGCCGGCAAGCCAGTCGCGCTTGCGAACGAGCCAGCCGATGTAGCTCAGATGGTATCTAATATTGCTGCGGGCCGCGCGCATGATTTCCGTATCCGGCGCGCCGCCGCCTTCGTCGGCCGAGATGAATCGCTTGTAAATGCGCTCGGTGACCAATGGACCGCTCGCTTCGGCGAAGAACTTGTCGTTGAACCAGCTCATCAGGCGGCGGACTTCGACGCGCTCGCCCGCTTCGGCCGGCATGAGCCGAGACCGGGCGACGGCCGTGGCGCGGGTCTCGGCCAGGTATTCCGCTATGATGGCAGCGCCCGGAACCGGTGGTACGCCTTCCTCCACCAGGACCGGCGTCGTTCCCACGGGATTGAGCGCGAGAAATTCCTCGCGCCGTTCCCAGACCCGTTCCTCGACCAGCCGCGCCGCGAGGCCGAGCTCTTCGAGGATAAGCCGCACAAAGCGGGAATGCGGGCAGGAAGGATGATGAAACAACGTCAACATACTATCGCGGGCGCTGGAAATTGTGACTGAGACGGTCGCCGGAAACGAGCGGCGCGACTGCGAATCGCCTCCTTATAGGCAAAGCGATCCCGCAGGCAACCTTTGCGTTGCGCGCCTGTTGAAGGCTCGCGCCGGCGGGTTGCCGGAAGCCTCGTTTCGCGGCCCACGATCTGGTCGGAAAATCTCATCGGCGAACCGGCTTCCACTTTTGCGGATCATGCGCTAGTGCTCCGGCGGTAACGCTTGATACCGGAGCGTCAGTCCGGACCACTGGCAACTCAATACTTTGTGGTTCGATTCCGGCACCATCGCGGGTGCGGAAAGTCGGCATCGAACCGCTGGCCACAAGTCTGACAAACCACCCCGCCAACCCTTGGGACCGGCGCATCCCGGGCCTGCGCTGCGGAGTTCACTGATGATTTTCGACTTCATCAAGGCGATCGTCCTCGGCGTGGTCGAGGGCTTGACCGAATTCATTCCGGTGTCGTCGACCGGCCATCTTTTGCTGATGCAGCAGTTCTTCGGCTTCAGCGACGAAGGTTTCGGCAAAAGCTTCGCGGTCCTGATTCAGTTCGGCGCGATCCTGGCACTGTTGTCGATCTATGCCACGCGACTGTGGCAACTCTTCACCGGCATGTTCAACGATCCGCAGGCCAGACGCTTCCTTATCGGCGTGCTGGTGGCGTTCCTGCCGGCGGCGGTGATCGGAGCGACGGCGTATAAATTCATCAAGGACGTGCTGTTCAATCCCTGGATCGTGTGCGTAGCGCTGATCGTGGGCGGCGCCGTGCTGCTTTGGGTCGATCGCCTCGATCTCAAGCCGCGCTATCACGAAGCGACGCGCTTTACGCTGCCGATGTACTTGATCATCGGGCTGGCGCAATGCCTGTCCATGATTCCTGGCGTGTCGCGCTCGGGAGCGACCATCGTCGCGGCCATGCTGCTCGGCGCCGATCGCCGCGCCGCCGCCGAGTTCTCGTTCTGGCTCGCCATGCCCACCATGGCTGGCGCCTTCGCCTACGACCTCTACAAAGACCATGGTCATATGAGCCACGGCAATACTGTACTCGTCGCCGTGGGTTTCGTCGTCTCTTTCATTTGCGCCTGGTTCGTGGTGAAGACCTTTCTCGGTTACGTGTCGCGCCACGGTTTCACGCTGTTCGTCGGCTGGCGGTTCGCGGTCGGTGCGGCAGGTCTGATCGCGCTGGCGCTGGGGCTTTAGAGCACGATCCGGAAAAGCCCGCCCGCGGACTTGATCCGGACGTCGCAGTCGGTTTCACGAAACGAGCACGCTCTCGATCCAGGCCGCGAGCGCATCCAGCATCGCACCACGAACTTGCGCGTCATTGCGGCCGGTTCGCGCCGGGACGTGAAAGGAATGGTCGGCGTCCTCGAATAGCCTCAAAGTGGCACGGGCACCGAGCGCGCGGCAAAGCGGTTCGAGCTGATCAAGCGCCGCGAGCGCGTCGCGGGTACCTTGGAGAAACAGCATCGCAATCCGCACGTCGAAGAGATGCTTGGCGCGGTCTTGCGACGGTTTGCCGGCTGGATGCAATGGAAAACCGAGAAACGCCAGTCCGCGCACGCCCGGCAATGGCGCTTTCGCTTGTGCCTGCGAGGTCATGCGGCCGCCGAACGATTTGCCGCCGGCGATGAGCGGCAGGCCCGGCAGCAGTTGCTGCGCTGCGGCTGCTGCGGCGCGGACCGTCGCTTGCGCGACCTGCGGCGAATCGGGCCGTTTGCCGCCGCGCTCCATGGCGGGAAACTGATAGCGCAGGCTTGCGATGCGGCGCTGCGCGAGTTCGTCGGCGACCGCCGCCATGAACGGATGACGCATTCCGGCGCCAGCGCCGTGCGCCAGCACGTAGCCGGCGCGTGCGCCCGGCATCGTCTGCAATAGGCCGGAAACGCGGTTATC
>Ga0335075_10007981_pt1 | contig 16260 bp, 10 predicted proteins | sample Lox_Sample_24_FD_206723 | JGI IMG/M metagenome (GOLD analysis project Ga0335075, IMG submission 206723) | Soil microbial communities from Loxahatchee National Wildlife Refuge, Florida, United States - Lox_Sample_2.4 | ecosystem: Environmental > Terrestrial > Soil > Wetlands | place: USA... | reverse complement strand
CGGAAAGACGAAGAGCCCGGCACCCCAGAACATGAAGGCGAGGCTGGAATGGGGTGCGGCTGCCGCATCGATCGTGATCGAGAACGGGATCATGTATGGCCAAAACGAGATCGCCAGCGTACCGAATGCAGCGGCAAAGATGAGCGCGACCATATAGAATGGAGGCCCGTCCTGTCGGCGACGAACGCTGATCGCCAGACTTATCGCAGCCGCCACGCCGATCGTGGGAAAAACGAAGAGGTATGGCCGTTCGAGCCAGCGCGCCATAACTGGAAGATCTTCGGCAAGTGCATAGGCGAAAACAATGATGAGAAAGGCAAGCAGGCCGACCGACAAATAGGGAGTTTGCCGGTATGCTGTCTCGCGGACCATGCCCTCGCACTTGCGGATCAGCCAGCAAGCGCCCAGCAACGTGTAGCCAACACACAGGCCGACGCCGCAAATCACCGCGAAGGGACTGAGCCAGCCGAGATCACCGCCGGTATATTGACCATTGACGACCGGCACCCCCTCGACCAAGGCGCCAACGGTCAACCCCTGCACAAAGGCGGCGACCAACGAGCCACCGGCAAACGAGGCATCCCACAACCACCGCATTCGCGTCGCCTTGTTTCGGAACTCGAAGGCGACGCCGCGCAGGATCAGCCCGCAGAGCATGATAAGCAGCGGCAGATAGAACGCCGACAGGAGCGTCGAATAAACCAGTGGAAACGCTCCCCAGAGGATTACGCCGGTGACGACCAGCCATGTCTCATTGCCGTCCCAGATCGGCGACACCGCGCCGATCATGCTTTGGCGCCTCGCTGAATCATTCGTCAGGCCGAACAGGATGCCGACACCGAGGTCGAACCCGTCGAGTAATACGTATAGTAGCGTGCTGATTGTCAGGACGCCCGTCCAAAACAGGATCATGGCTATTCTCCAATTGGAAGATGCTGTGCGGTCCGGCTGCCCTCGACAACCGACGTCGGCCGGTTGGGAACTGCCCCGATGGGCGGTAGTGTCAGGTTCCCAACTGGGCCTGCCTGCAACAGCCGATAGATGTAAAACACGCCGAACGCGAAGATGAACGTGTAGATGGCGCAGAATACGACGAGCGAGATGGTCGCTGCACGCGTTGTCAGGAATGGGGTGAGTGCATCGGCGGTTCTGAGAACGCCATAGACGGTCCATGGCTGACGCCCGACCTCTGCGGTGAACCAGCCGGTTAGGATGGCGATGAAGGGCAGTGGAAAGCTGAGGAAGATCAGCCACAGCAGCGGGCGATTTTGGTCAAGGCTCCTGCGATGATTTGCCCAGGAACCGATCCACGCCAGCAGTAGCATGACCACGCCGCAGCCGACCATGATCCTGAACGCGAAGAACGGGATCAGTACAGGCGGTCGGTCCCGGCGTTGAAAGTCGGCCAGTCCGATCTCCTTGGAATCGAAGCTCATGCTGCCGATAACGCTGCCGAGCACAGGAATACTGATCGCGTAGCGATTGGTCTCCGTCGCCGGATCTGGAAGTGCAATCAGGATTTCGGCAGCCGGCTGCTCGTCATGCCAGCGTCCCTCGATCGCAGCGAACTTGGCCGGCTGATCGTTGTGGACATAGTCGCCGTTGAGGTGGCCGACGAAGATCTGCACCGGCACGAGCACGGCCGCCAGATACAGACCCATGCGCAGCATCATCCGGGCTTCGGCCTGGAAGGATCGCCGCAGCATGTACCATGCGCCGGTCGACGCGACACAGCTTGCGCCGGTCAGGAAAGACGCGAGAAGCATGTGCGGAAATCGCACCCATACCACCGGGCTGAAAATAATGCTTGCCCAGTCGTCCGGCACGAACACTCCATTCTGGACGATGTAGCCGACCGGGTGTTGCATCCAACTGTTGTTCACCATGATCCAGAACGCTGAGAACATGGTGCCCAGCGCGACCATCGCGGTGGCAAAGAAATAGAACCACGGGGCGACTCGATCCCGGCCAAACAATAGAACTCCAAAGAAAGCCGCCTCGAGGGCGAATGCGGTGAAAGCCTCGTAGGTCAACAACGGCCCTTGAATCGGGCCGGACATACGGGACAGCACGCTCCAGTTGGTGCCAAACTGGAACGCCATGACGATGCCAGAGACAACACCAAGCCCGAATGCAACTCCGAAGATCTTGAGCCAGAATTCAAACACCTGGCGATAGGCCGGTCGTCCCGTCGCGAGACGCAGGCCCTCCAGGACCGTGAGCCAGGCGGCCAGGCCGATGGTGAACGACGGGAAGATGATATGGAATGAGATGGTGAAGGCGAACTGAATTCGCGACAACAGAAGGGCCATGGGATCCATTGCACGATTCCTCAACGCCACAGATTCGTTTTGGCGAGATCGACGATCTCATCGGTGCGACCGTTCATGATCGCCTTCACCATGTAGAGCGAGAATCCCTTCGCCATTTCGGTCGTGATCGACGGCGGCATGGCGAGTTCCGAGCGGTTGACGACAGCGTCGATCAAGACCGGCCCGTCATGCGCCAGCGCCCTGGCGATTCCGTCGTCGACTTCGGACGGGTCTTCCAGGCGAATGCCAAGAATGCCTGCTGCTTCGGCTATTGCAGCAAAGTTCGGGTTGTCGAGCTCGGTGCCAAAGTCCAGAAAGCCGGTGGATTTCTGTTCCAGCTCAATGAAGCCGAGCGCGCCATTGTTGAACACAACGACTTTCACCGGCAGGTTGAGCTGCTTCAGGCTTAAAAGGTCGCCCATCAACATGGTGAAGCCGCCATCGCCGGACAGTGAAATCACCTGACGATCTGGATCGATTGCCTGCGCGCCGACAGCCTGCGCCATCGCGTTGGCCATCGAGCCATGCCAGAACGAGCCGAGCAGCCGGCGCTTGCCATTCATCGCCAGGTAGCGGGCCGCCCACACTGTCGGCAGCCCGACATCGCAGGTGAACACAGCATCGATGTCGGCCTGGTCGCTGATCGCCTTGGCGATCTGTTGCGGGTGGATGGGCCGTCTGCCCGACTTGCCGCTCGCCAGGTCATCCAGGCCCTGGCGCGCGAGTGCGTAATGGTGCCGCGCCTGCGTCAGGTGAGTGTCGTCGTTTTCCTGCTCCAGCAGCGGCAGCAGCGCCTGCAACGTCGGGCGCACGTCGCCCACCAAAGCAAGATCGACCGCAGCGCGGCGGCCGAGTTGCTCGGGGCGAATATCGACCTGGGCAATCCGTACCCCGCTGCCCTGCGGATAGAACTGCCGATAGGGAAAATCGGTGCCGAGCATCAGCAGGACTTCGCAGTCGAGCATCGCATAATAACCGGACGCAAAGCCGATCAATCCGGTCATGCCCACATCGTAGGGGTTGCCCCATTCGACGTGTTCCTTGCCACGCATCGTGTGCACGATCGGCGCCTTGAGTCGCCCGCCGAGTGCCAGCAACTCGTCATGTGCGCCGGCGCAGCCGGAGCCGCAGAGCAACGTCACGCGACGCGTGCCGTTCAGCAGCGCGGCCAGTCTGTTAAGATCCTGCCGCGCCGGCATTACCACCGGCGTGGACGGCAGAAGTCCGGCCGACTTCAACGGCGCGGCTGGCGCGGCCTGCCGCAGCGCAACATCACCAGGAATAACTACGACCGATACACCACGCTTTCCAAGCGCTTCGCGCATCGCGACCTCCAGCACGCGCGGCATCTGGTTCGCGCCGGAAATTAACTCGCAGTAGTGGCTGCATTCCTGGAACAGCGTCTGCGGATGCGTCTCCTGGAAGTAGTTGGAGCCGATCTCCCATGAAGGAATATGCGCGGCGATGGCCAGAACCGGCACGCGCGAGCGATGGCAATCGAACAATCCATTGATGAGGTGCAAGTTTCCTGGCCCGCAGCTTCCCGCGCAGACCGCCAGTTCGCCGGTCAGATGTGCCTCGGCACCTGCGGCGAAGGCAGCAACCTCCTCATGCCGTACATGCAGCCATTCGATCTTCTCCTGACGACGTATTGCGTCGGTGAGGCCATTAAGGCTGTCACCCACGATGCCGTAGATTCGCTTGACACCTGCAACCGCCAGGGTCTCGGCGAACTGGTCCGCGACGGTGGTCATCTCGATTCTCCTGATGCGGTCAGGCGCACGGGCCGAGTACCTGGGCCAACTCGGGCACCGTTGCCATGTGCGTGGCTTCGTACGGGTCGTTCTCACGGTTTGCGTGATCGTGGCTGGAGGTCTGTCCGTGCTCGGGCCAATCCGGAGTCGGTCCCTCAGCAGCCCTAACTCGTGCCACAAAGTTGTAGCCGCGCCCGGGTATCGTAACGATATAACACCAGCCTGACCGGGTCTCGCCCAGGACTCGGCGCAGCACACTGACCTGGGTCTTGAGATTGCTCTCTTCGACAAACAAGTTCGGCCACACCCGGGCGACCAGCTCGTCCTTGCCGACGACGTCGCCAGCCCGTTCCACAAGAAGAGTCAGTATGTCGAAAGCCCGGCTCCCGAGTTGTATCCTCCGGTTCCCCTCTAACAGCAGGCGGCGCGAAGGATACAATCTGAACGGACCGAACGAGTAAGCGCGCCCGCCAGGCATAATGGTGGCGGTCGGAGGTTCTGTGATCTCAAGCCTCGCGGCGAGTAACGCGTACGCGTGGACTATGACATGCAGTCTCTGACGCAGTTCCTGATTGGCCGCGACCAATGCGGCCGCGGAGAGGTCATTTTGTAGTTCCGAATCGCTGCTGTCGGCGCACGCGGCGTCAAGACACGGCGTGGTTGCGCTGAGTTTCATCGTCAGGCTCCGCCCCTATGAACTGTCGGCTGTGCACGAATTGGTAGTGTCCTCATTCATGCGCCTTCTGCAGCGCATACCTAGGCAGCAAGGCCTGATGAGTCCCCCGTTGGCGGATAAATAGAGCTTAAAAATCCGGTGCCGCATCTGCCTGGCCGTCGCGTGCTGAGCCGTCCTGAGCGCTTCTTAAAATTGCTGAGCTGTGCCATGGTGGCGTCTTATGGAACCTGTCCTTACATCTTCGGCGAGCATCCACTTCGGCCGTTTCCAGGTGCTGCCGCACCGTCGCGAGCTGCTGGCCGACGGCGAGCCGCTCCGCCTCGGCGGTCGCGCGTACGATATACTAATGGCGTTGATGGAGGCGCGTGGTGCTGTTGTCAGCGGTGAAGCATTGATTGCGCAAGTCTGGCCGGGCCGCGTTGTGACGGAGAACGCTCTTCAGGTCCAAATCTCGGCGTTGCGCGCGGTCTTCGGGGCAGACCGCGAGCTGATCCGGACGGTGTCAGGGCGCGGTTACCAATTCACCGGCGAGTTCAGTCTCGGAACGACGAGCCGGGATGCACACGCCGACGTGAGTAAGGAGATGTGGCGCACTCCGGCGACCCCGGTGCCGACCAATCTTCTAGCGCCAACTTCCCGGTTGATCGGCCGCCACGATGAGCTGGCGGAAATCTTGGCGCTCACAGCCTCGAATCGGCTTGTCACCCTTGTGGGTCCCGGTGGGATCGGCAAGACACGTCTCGCCTTGGCGGTCGCACGTGAGAGGCTGCCAGACTTTGCCGATGGTGTTTGGCTAGCCGAGTTCTCGCCATTATCCGACCCCAGGTTGGTTCCTGCGACGGTGGCCGCTTCTGTCCGGCTTGAACTCGCCCCGGGCGAGGTTTTGGCGCGGCGGGTCGCACAGGCGTTGGGCAGCCGGCGGCTGCTGCTGGTGCTGGACACCTGCGAGCATGTGGTGAACGCTGCGGCGGAGTTGGCCGAGGCTATACTGTGGACTGCTCCTGCGATCGCTATCATAGCCACTAGCCGCGAGCCGCTGCGTGTGGATGGCGAGCAGATCTACTTGGTAGCGCCACTTGCAGTGCCCACAATGGAGGGCGAGGAGCGGCATCTATACGGTGCCGCCGAGCTCTTCGCCGTACGTTCGCGGGAGGCTGGGGCGAAGGTGCCCGACGATTCGCGTATTGCATTGGCGATCGCTGATATCTGCCGACACCTCGACGGTATACCGCTGGCAATTGAATTGGCCGCAGCGCGTGCGGCAACGCTTGGCGTGACCGAACTCGCCGCGCACCTCGATGATCGCTTCAATCTGCTGACCAGCGGGAGACGCGCGGCGCAGCAGCGGCACCAGACGTTGCGCGCGACGCTCGACTGGAGCTTCGATCTCCTGTCCGAAGCCGAACGCGTGATCCTGCGTCGTCTGGCGACGTTTGCCGGCGCTTTCAACCTGGAGGCCGCCAGCGCAGTCGCGTCGGGCACAGGAATATCGCGGCTTAACGTCGTCGACGGGCTTGCCAGTTTGGCTGCCAAATCACTTGTCACGACGGAGATCGACGGCACCGATATGCGCTACCGGCTGCTTGACACGACCCGCGCTTATGCAATCGAGAAGCTCATCGAGAGTGGCGAGGCCGATGCGATCAGACGTTGCCACGCCGAGTACTATCGGGACATGTTCCAGGCGGTCGCCGAGGACAGGAAGGCCATCAACGATTGGCCCGCTTCGGTCCCGCCGGAGATCGACAATCTCCGCGCGGCGTTGACGTGGGCCTTCGGTGCCGAGGGTGATACCGCGATCGGCATCGCGCTGGCGGCGGCATCAGTGCCGGTCTGGTTCGAAATGTCGTGGCTGGCTGAATGTCGGGGCTGGATGGAGAAGGCCCTCGACGGCGTCGATGCCGGTTCGGATCCGACCAGGGAGATGGTTCTGGAATGTGCGCTCGGCTACGCGCTGATGTTCGCCCAAGGCATGAACGATCGTGCACGCACGGCTCTGACAAGGGCAACCGAACTGGCGGAACGTCTCGGGGACCTGGACTACCAATTGCGGACCCTTGCGGGCCTGGCCAGCATTTGCCATCGATTGCAGGACTTCCACAGCGCCGTCGCGCTGGGTCGCCGAGCCGAGCAAGCCGTCAAGACCTCTGTTGATCCAGCTGTTCTTGCAACCTCAGATTGGATTCTCGGCTCATCACTTCAATTGGTGGGCGAGTACGCCGAGGCTTTGACCTACGCCCAGCGGACCTACATGCGTACCTCGATCCCCGCCGTGCGACGGGCGCACATTACCCGTCTGGGCAGGGACAGCTTTATCTCTGCTGGCGCCACGGTTGCGATCGTGCTTTGGGCGCTGGGCCGGCCCGATCAATCGGCCCAGACCGCCCGGAATGTCTTGGCTGATGCCGAAGCCGGAGATCATCCTGTCTCTCTGTGTCTGGCGCTCACTTGGTGTGGGTGCATCGTTCCGCTGCGGGTCGGGGACCTGCCCACCGCGGCGCGGGCGGCTGCGCGGCTCAAGGACTATGCCCAAAGCCATGGTCTGAGCGCCTACTATGCGAATGGCCAATGCTTCGAGGGGCAACTCGCCGCCAAACGCGGGGACCAGGCGGCGGCCGAGCAGCTGCTGCGCGCCGGCCTTGCCAACCTGCACCAGACCCAATCCGAAACCTTCTACACAGTATTCCTCACCGCCCTGGCCGAAGTGTTGATGTCGACCGAGAGACGGGACGAGGGGCTTGCGGCGGCGGACGAGGCACTTCGGCGCACCGAACGCAGCAACGCTTTATGGTGGATGCCCGAAGCACTCCGCGTCAAAGGCGAACTCCTCCTGCTGTCAGAAGACAGAGCAAGCGCTGCAGAGGGCCTCTTCCGGCGGTCGCTGGATCTGGCGCGCCGACAGGGCGCCCTGTCGTGGGAATTGCGGACGCTGACGAGCCTTGCGCGGTCACGACGTAAACAAGGCCGCATTGTGGAGGCGCACGACTTCCTGGCACCGGTTTATTGGCGCTTCACCGAGGGGTTCGAGACTCCTGATCTGCAATCGGCGAAGTTGCTGCTCGAGGCGCTCAAGGCATAGGGTTGGGCGGTTACACGCTTTAGTGAGTCAACCAGAGCCACTCGCCACCCGCCGGCCCGAACTAAATATTGCTGAAATTCCCTGATCGGCCGCTATACTGGCCTGGGATGGAGTCAGCCGCTAACTCAGGCGCGAACCTGGTCTTCGGTCGCTTTCAGGTGTCGCCGCACCGCCGCGAGCTGCTGGCCGATGGCCAGCCGCTAAGCGTGGGTGGCCGCGCCTTTGACGTGCTGATGATGCTCATCGAGGCGCGCGGCGCCGTCGTCGATAAGCGGGCGTTGATCGGCCGTGCCTGGCCCACCCAGGTGGTCGATGAGAACACCCTGCAGGCGCAGATTTTCTCCTTGCGCGCCGCGTTCGGGCCGGAAAGCGCGTCGATCGACACAGTCTCAGGATGTGGCTACCGGTTCACCGAGGGCTTCGACAAGGCCGATCTCAAAGCGACACAGGCGCTTCTCGACGCAGCGGGCAAGTCGGCGTGGCGCGATGGCGACGAAGCTGGCGCAACGTCGGCGCCGGCCCCGCCTGGCTTCCTGAACCACGCTAATCGCCCGTTATAGCCCGTGGCGATGGCGCCCGCCCAATCTCCGTCGGCAGACTGGGTCTTCGGTCGGTTCAGGGTGGTGCCGCATCGTCGAGAGCTGCTGGCCGACGGCCGGCCAATCAGGCTGGGTGGACGCACGTTTGACTTGCTGATCACCTTGATCTCGGCGCGCGGCTCCGTCGTGGGCAAAGACGTCCTGATGGACCGAGTCTGGCCGGACCGCGTCGTGGATGAGAATGCCCTCCAGGCCCAGATTTCGGCGCTGCGTGTAGCATTTGGGGCGGAGCGCACGCTGATCCGCACCGTTGCCGGGCGCGGCTATCAGTTCACCGGCGAAGTCCGTCTTCTACCGGCAAGCTCCGACGAACGCACCGAGCTGGATGCGCCCGGGCCCCAGGCGGTCCCTCCCCCGACCAACCTGCCGGAACTGGCTTCCGAGCTGATCGGCCGGGACGATGAGGTGCAAGAGCTTCTTAGCCTTGCAGCGTCCTATCGACTTGTCACCCTTGTCGGCACCGGTGGCATAGGCAAGACGCGACTCGCCCTGGCGGTGGCGCGCAAGCTTCTGCCGGAGGCCGCCGACAGCGGGTGGCTGGTCGATTTCTCGCCGCTCTCCGGTCCTGGCCTGGTTCCGGCCACGGTAGCAGCGGCGGTCGGGGCCGGACTTCCGGCTGGAGAGATCTCGGCGCGCCGGGTCGCACAGGCCCTGGCTGGCCGGCAAATTCTGCTGGTGCTGGACACATGCGAGCACGTGGTGGACGCGGTGGCAGAGTTCGCCGAGGACCTGCTGCGGATCGCTCCCCATGCGCGCATCATCGCCACAAGCCGAGAGCCATTACGCGTGGATGGCGAGCAAATCTACGCCGTGCCGCCGCTGGCCGTGCCCGCCGCTGGCGATGATCCACACCGGTGTGGTGCGGTGCGGCTCTTCGCAGCGCGCGCGCGAGACGGCGGAGCGCGTCTGTCCGAGGATCAGGATGCTGCTATGGCGACGATCGGCATGATCTGCCGGCGGCTCGACGGCATTCCTCTGGCGATCGAACTGGCCGCCGCGCGCGCCGCAGCGCTGGGCATCAAGGGACTCGCGACCCATCTCGAGGGGCGTTTTCATCTGCTGACCGGCGGACGGCGGACGGCGCTGCCGCGACATCAGACCTTACGGGCAACGCTGGACTGGAGTCACGAGCTGCTGGCCGATCCTGAGCGCGTAATTCTGCGTCGCCTCGCGGTCTTCGCGAGCGCTTTCAGCCTGAACGCAGCCCGCTCGATCGTTGCGAGTCCGGAGATCTCGCAAGGGGACGTCGTTGTCGGCGTTTCCAACCTTGCCTCGAAATCGCTTGTTGCCGTTGAGACCGGCAGCGCCGTTGTGCAATATCGGCTTCTCGCCGCCACTCGTTCTTACGGCCTCGAGAGGCTCGCCGAAGCCGGTGAACTGCAAGCGGTCTCGCGCCGTCATGCGGAATACTACCTGGACGTCTTCGAGCAAGCCGAGACTGAATGGGAAGTGCGGCAGGCCGCAGAATGGCTGGCGGATTACCGACCACAAATCGATAATCTTCGGGCCGCGCTCGATTGGGTCTATCGCGCCGACGGCGACACGGCGCTTGGACTGGCGTTGACTGTCGCCGCTGTGCCGCTGTGGCTGCAATTGTCGCTGGTTGTCGAATGCCGGAACCGGGTGGAACAAGCGCTGGCCGGGCTGTCGTCCGAAGGGGTCGCGGCCTCCACTGTGGAGATGAAGCTCTATGCCGCGCTGGGCGCCTGCTTGTTGATGACCAAAGGCCCGTCACCGGAGACCGACGCGGCCTGGACCAGGGCCTTCGAGCTGGCCGAGGCCCGTGAGCACACCGGGTATCAGATCAGGGCTCTGTGGGGGCTGTGGGTGCAGCGGATGAACAATGGCGAGCGCGGCAAAGCCATGGCGCTGACGCAGCGTGTCCATAGCTTGGCGCAGCGGAGTGCGGATCCGGCCGATCTAGGGACCGCCGATCGGATGATCGGCATCACGCACCACTATCAGGGTGATCAGCCTCAGGCGCGGTTCCATCTCGAGCGAATGCTGAACACCCATGGCGGTCCCGTTCGACGTTCCTCCGCAACACACTTCCTCTATGACCAGACAGTGGTGGCACGAGCAGCACTCGCGCGGACGCTTTGGATGCAGGGCTTGCCTGATCAGGCGTCGCAAACGGCACAAGGGACGGTCGACGATGCGCGGGATGGCGGCAACCCCGTCACTGTGTGTTTCGCGGTTGCCGAAGCCGGTTGCCTGGTCGCGCTGTTCAATGGCGACATGGTGACCGCCGATCGGTACGTCTCGGTATTGCTCGACCGGGCGGAAGCGCATGGTTTCGGGATCTGGCGTAGCTGGGGTAATCGTTTCCGGGGTACCCTACTGATCTGGCGCGGCGACTTCGAGGCCGGTGTGCGGTGTCTCCAGGCCTCGCTGGAGCAACATCCAGAAGCCACCTTCCATCCTCGCTTCGCGTGGTTCATCGGCCCGTTGGCGTACGGCCTGGCCCGCGCGGGACGGATCGGTGAGGCTTTCGCTGCTATCGACGAGGCTCTCGCACGGTGCGAGCGCAACGAGGACCGCTGGTGCCTATCCGAGTTGCTGCGCGTCAAGGGCGAGTTGCTCCTGCAACAGGGCGCGCCGGAAGCGGCAGCAAAGGCGGAGGACCAGTTCCGGCAGGCGCTCGACTGGGCGCGTCGGCAAGGCGCGGTGTCCTGGGAACTGCGTGCCACGACGAGCCTCGCCGGCTTGCTGCATGATCAGGGCGGTTCTGCTGATGCGGAGGCATTGCTTCGGCCGGTGTATGACCGGTTCACCGAGGGGTTCGATACGGCTGACCTGACGGCGGCCAGGGCGCTTCTCGGCGCTATCGGCAAGCAGTTGCGCGACGATGCCGCCGCCGCGTCTGGTCCTCGCCCAAGCGGAGCCTATAAGGCTTACGACCCGTTCTTATAGTGGCTGCGAATGAGTCCCATGCCCCAAGAGGAGGCAAGCTTCCGCTTCGGCCGTTTTCAGGTGCTGCCGCGCCGCAGGGAGGTGCTGGCCGACGGCGCACCACTCAAGTTGGGCAGCCGGGCCTTTGATGTGCTGCTGGCACTGATCGGGGCGCATGGCAGCGTCCTCTCCGGGGTCACGCTGCTGGCCCGCGTCTGGCCCGACCGGACGGTCGAAGGGAACAATCTGGAGGTCCAGATTTCGGCGCTTCGGACCGCTTTCGGAGCGGATCGCGACCTGATCCGCACGGTCCCAGGGCACGGCTATCAGTTCATCGGCGAAATCCGGATCACGGCGGAAGGGACAGACGCGTCAGCAGGCGACGCGGCAACCTCTGCGCCGGGTCTGCCGCCGACAAACCTGCCGGAGCCGGTTTCCGAACTGATCGGGCGAGACGACGCCCTGTCAGAAGTCCTGAGCTTCGCCGCAGCGCACCAACTCATCACGCTGACCGGCGCTGGAGGAATCGGCAAGACGAGGCTCGCGCTCGCGGCAGCGCGCCGGCTGCTACCGCAATTTGCCGACGGGGTTTGGCTCGCCGACCTTGCGCCGCTTGCGGACCCGGGTCTGGTCCCCGCCACCGTGGCTGCGGCCGCCCGGCTCCAGCTAGCCCGCGGCGCCGTCACACCCGAACGTGTCGCGGATGCATTGGCCGGGAAGCAATTGCTGCTCGTGCTCGACAATTGCGAGCATGTAATCGACGCCGCGACATTGGTGGCCGAAGCCGCGGCGCGGGCACATCCGGCGGTGCATGTCATTGCCACAAGCCGGGAGCCGCTCAAGGCCGAGGCGGAGCGCGTCTATCCGGTGCCGCCGCTCGGCGTGCCGGCGGATGACGCCGGGCAGGTGAACGATCCGCTGCAATACGGGGCCGTTCGTCTTTTCCTGGAAAGGGCGCGGGCGGGAGCGCCGCACTTCGCCCCGGGTACGATGCATATGTTGATGGTCGCGGCGATCTGCCGGCGGCTCGATGGAATGCCGCTGGCGATTGAACTCGCGGCGGCACGCGCAGCGGTGCTCGGCATTGAGGCGGTCGCCGCCCGCCTCAACGACCGCTTTCAACTGCTGCGCGGCGGCCGGCGGACAGCGTTGCCGCGGCACCAGACATTGCGGGCGACGCTCGACTGGAGCTACGAACTGTTAGCCGAACCTGAGCGAGTCCTGCTGCGCCGCCTTGGCATTTTTCCGGGCTTCTTCGATCTGGAGGCCGCATGTACCGTCGCAGCGGACGCGGATCTTGCCCCGGAGTCGATCGTCCTGGGCCTGGCCGATCTGGTCGCGAAATCGATGATCGCCACGCATATCGACACCGCGACCACGCGCTATCGGCTGCTCGAAACGACGCGGGCCTACGCGCTCGAAAAGGCCAACGAACACGGCGAACGCGAGCGATACGCGCGCCATCACGCTGAATATTTTCTGCAACTCTTTGAGCAGGCGGAAGCCGATCGGGAAACGCCGAGAACAACCGAATGGCTGACCGATTACGGGCGCTACATCGACGATCTGCGCGGGGCGCTCGACTGGTCCTTCTCGTCGAACGGCGATACCGCCACCGGTGTCGCGATCACCCTCGCGTCGCTGCAGCTTTGGCTCCAGTTGTCGATGGTGGCCGAGTGTCGCCAGCATGTCGAACGCGCTCTCGCTGCGATCTCAGGGCAAGGGTCACGCGCCGAAATGCAATTGCAAGCCGCATTGGGCCTGTCGTTGAACTATACCACTGGCCGGACGCCAGGGAAGGAAGCCGCCCTGACTCGTGCCCTGGAAATCGCCGAGACAATCGGCGACACGGAGTACCAACTGCTGGCGTTGCGGGGCCTGTGGGCCTATCGCGTGGACGCCGGCTCCTATCGAATGGCTCTGGCGCTGGCCGAGCGGTTCACGTCACTTGCGGCAACCAGGAACGAACTGGCCTATCTGGCGATCGGTGATCGCATGGCCGCTATTGCCCTGTATGTTCTGGGGGATCAGACTCAGGCGCGGCGCCGCCTGGAGCACCATCTCGCGCGTCCCTTCCCGCCACTTCCACAATCGCGGATCGTGAGTTTTCTGATGGATCCCAGGGTCGCGATCCGAACCCATTTGGCGCGCATACTCTGGTGTCAGGGCTTTCCCGATCAGGCCACCCACACCGCTCGGCTCGCCATTGAAGATGCCAACCAGAAGGGACACACGATATCGCTTTGCCACGCATTGGCGCAGGCGGCATGCCCAGTGGCGCTGTACTCCGGCGATCTGCCGGCAGCCGAGAACTTTGCCGCGATTCTGCTCCGTCATGCTGACAAACTGCGTCTCGCCGGCTGGATTGCCCGCGGCCATTGCCTCCAAGCCACGACGCTGATCGCTGGTGGGAATCTCGCCGACGGATTGCCGCTGCTGCGATCCGCACTTGAGGAGTTGCGCGTGGAAGGGCCGACGCCGGGCTATACGGCCTTCCTCGCCGTGTTGGCGCGAGGCCTGGGCCGGTCGGGGAAGATCACGGAGGGGCTGACCGCGATCGAGCAGGCGCTGGCGTTGTCGGAACAATACGAGGAGCGCTGGAACCTTCCCGAGCTGCTGCGAGCGAAGGGCGAGCTTCTCTTGCTCGAAGCGGCGGCTGGGGCCGCGCATTCCGCGGAGAATTGCTTCCGCCAGGCGCTTGACGAGGCGGGGCGTGACGGCGCGCTGTCGTGGAAACTCCGAGTGGCAATCAGCCTCGCTCGCCTGTGGCACGATCTGGGACGCGGTACGGAGGCACGCGACCTCCTGGCATCAGTCTATGGCCGTTTTACCGAAGGGTTTCATACCGCCGACCTGACGACTGCCAGGACACTTCTCGGGGCGATCAGCAATCCTCGCGGGCGCGACGATGGTGCAGCCGGCACCGCATCTGGCGCCCGCCTGCGTTGAGCCTGTTCGTGCTATCAACCGTCACTATAGTGGCGACCAATGAGTTCAGGATCAGAAGAACAGATAAGCTTACGCTTCGGCCGTTTCCAGGTGCTGCCACACCGCCGCGAGGTGCTCGCCGACGGCGCGCCACTCAAGCTGGGCGGCCGGGCGTTTGACTTATACCAACCGCCGCAACCGTTGACTCGTGGCCCCGGGGGCTAGGAATCGGGGTCACACTTCGATTCGCTGCACTGGCCGATTGGTCGGCAGGAGCGGAGGCTGGGGATGGTGGCGGCGGTGCAGATTATCCGAACGGATCATTCGGCGGCAGAGCTGCGTGGGCTTGCGGCGAAAAGTCGCGACGCTGCTCAAGTTCGGCGTCTCCTGGCTCTTGCCCTGATCCTTGAGGGTCATTCGCGGGCGAGCGCGGCCGAGCAATCGGGGATGGACAGGCAGACCCTGCGAGACTGGGTGCACCGCTACAATGAAGCGGGCGAGGCGGGGCTTGTCTCGGTCCGCAGCGGTGGACGCAAGCCGCGGTTGACGGCGGTCCAGATGGCCGAGCTAAAGGAGCTGACGATCAAGGGGCCAAACCCCGAGACGGACAAAGTGGTGCGCTGGCACTGTGTCGACCTGCGCGAGGTGGTGGCTCGGCAATTCTCCGTCACCGTGACCGAGCGCACGATCGGCAAATGGCTGCTCCAGTTCGAACTGGCGCGATTGCAGCCGCGGCCGTCGCATCCAAAGAAAGACGAAGCTGCCCAGGCGGCTTTTAAAAAAACTTCGCCAGCTTGGTGAAGACGGCATTGCTCGGCAGCACGGGCGCCGGCGGCAAGCCGATCGAGATATGGTACCAGGACGAAGCCCGGGTCGGCCAGAAGGGCACGCATGCCTATGTCTGGGCACCGGTTGGCTCGTGCCCGCTGATGGTGAAGGACAATCGGCATGATTCGGCGTACCTGTTCGGTGCGATATGCCCCGAGCGTGGCGTCGGCGCCGCTATCATCATGCCGACGGTGAACACCGAGGCGATGAACGAGCATCTTGCGGAAATCAGCACCCAAGTGGCCGCTGGCGCCCAAGCTGTGTTGCTGCTGGACGGCGCCGGCTGGCATCAGGCCGGCGGCAAACTCAGCGTGCCTGGCAATATCACTTTGCTCCCTCTGCCCCCGTACGCGCCGGAACTGAACCCAATGGAGCTGGTCTGGGAATACCTGCGGAGCAACAAACTATGCGCCCTCGTATGGGATAGCTATGACGCTATTGTCGAGGCATGCCGGAAAGCCTGGCAGTTCCTAACCGACGACCCGCAGCGTATCCGGTCCATTGGTTCGCGTCCGTGGGCATCGGTCAGTGGTTAGGGCGGTTGGTATTACTCATCGCGCTGATTGAGACCCGCGGCACCGTCGTCAGCAAAGAAACGCTGATGGAGCGAGTCTGGCCGAACCGGGTCGTGGACGAAAACGCGCTGCAAGCACAGATTTGGGCCTTGCGCACGGTCTTTGGGGCAGATCGCGACCTCGTCCGCACGGTCCCGGGACGCGGTTACCAATTCAGCGGCGAGCTCCGCTCACTCCCGGCGCGCAACGAGAACAGCATTCCCGGGGGCAACGCCGCCGGCAAGGCCATGGACGAGGCCGCAACTGTGCCTCCTTCGGCTGTGCCCTCAACCAATCTCCCAGCACAGATTTCCGAGTTGATTGGCCGGGACGATGAAGTCAGGGAGCTCCTGGAGCTGACTGCGACGCATCGTTTTGTCACCCTTGTCGGCCCCGGCGGCATCGGCAAGACGCGGCTCGCCGTGGCGGTCGCGCATGAGATGCTTCCGCGGTTTGCGGATGGCGCGTGGAACGCCGAGCTTGCGCCGCTTTCCGATCCCGGTCTGGTTCCGGCCATCGTTCTCGAGGCGGCGGGGATTGAGCCCGGCACCGGCGCCGCCTCTCCCGAACGCGTGGCCAACGCGCTGGAAGGCAAACAGCTTCTGATGGTGCTCGACAACTGCGAGCATCTGATCACC